>Ga0079305_1000015_pt1 | contig 342864 bp, 343 predicted proteins | sample LMS_cellobiose_e_FD_79183 | JGI IMG/M metagenome (GOLD analysis project Ga0079305, IMG submission 79183) | Rumen-fistulated moose microbial communities from Alaska, USA - LMS_cellobiose_enrichment | ecosystem: Host-associated > Mammals > Digestive system > Stomach > Rumen fluid ... | reverse complement strand
TTGATTCAGCTTTTGCTGGATTTCAAGTGGTGGGATAAAAGTGTTGGGGAAATCAATCAACTGATTCCGCTGCTCACTTGCGGCAACCTTGAAAAAGTGAAGGCCGAGATTTCAGAACGATTAAGTGAAAAAGTTTGACTTAAGTCCCAATAGGTCCGCCAAAATGAGAATCCTGTCGACGACAGTCGGCAGGATTTTCACTTTATATGCTTCGTTCTTAAGTATTCGATCTTCATTTTTCAGGATTGCCGACAGGCTTTTCTAAATGGATGCGCAAGACTTAAGACTGAAAAGCGAACAATAGTCGTAAAAACAAATACGTCTTGATAGAACAATAAAGATGGGTTCTTGTTGAATTGTTCCTATAAAACCGCTATAATATCACAAAGGGGGGAATTCCAATGACGATTCAAAATCATATTACGTCACTTTGGGATAACGGAACCGACAAGTTCTACCTGTTTTCGATTGCGCCTGAACGTCAGTACAATTATATTGCAGACAAACCTTGTATCACTGTAGGTTTTGCTTACGAGAATGCTCATTATAAAGGTTGTGATTCATTTTCACTTTTTGATCATTTCTATATTGATATTCTTGAGGCAATGAAGAATACCTATCGAGACCTGAATGGCTCATTCCGGTTGTTCGACATTGGTGGAGATACCGACGGCTATGTCGACTTTGAGATGAAAGATGGGCACCTGCATGTTGAAGGTCGACTTGGAGCAACCTTTTCAAGACACTCTCTCACCTTTGAATTTGAAGCCGATCAAACATTATTGGGGCCTTTTATTCAAATCTTAGCGATCTGATTTTCGGTGCACTTTTACTCGTTCTTGCCACGGTAAGGAGCAATTCTATTCCTATTCTGTCAGCTTTTTGGGAAACATTACAAGTGAGGGAAAGCATATGGTTTATGGTGTGATCGACACAGCGAGCAACCGCATTTATACCCAGCTTAAAACCGTTTTCGACGCCATCGACAATTTGGCAGAGTATAACTTTCTGATTACAGGCACTGAAATCATTGCCCACAGCGACAAATTAGATGCGCTCAATACGGGTATGCATTGGAAGCTCGAAGATGGAAAGTCGATTGCGATTCCTGCACCGGATTACTACTTTTTATCCGGCGAAGAACTTACAAGAATCATTGCGGAAGACGATTCTCAATGGATATGGGGTGTCCTTTCCGGATTTGAAAAGAGCATTCCGCTTGATGAGATTCTGAAATACCCACTCCCGGAAGCAGAAGGATACGAAGGCTTCTGGAAAAATCCATTTTCTATGCAACACGCTCTTGCATCGGTAGAAATTGTACTTTGGGACAGTTCGTGCATCCTTCTCCTCAGCACGGAAAAAGAAATCATTGAGAAATTCAAAAAAGCATTTCCCAAGTGCCAAGATTTAAGTGAGTATAATTCGCAATTGTCAGACGCTACATAGTTTATCGTCAGTCCTCATTCGAGCCCTTGTCTCAGAGGCAGAGATTCGGATAAGGACTTTTTATGATTCTGAAGGAGCATCCCATGTCATCTTCTCAATCCTATCTTGCATATATCCTGGATCAGCTCTCCGGGCTGGAGCACATCACATGGAAAGCCATGATGGGCGAATACATTTTATACAATCGCGGTAAGATCTTCGGCGGAATCTACGACAACCGTTTTCTGGTAAAGCCCACAAAGTCCGCCTGTGCCCTGATGCCCCACGCCGTCCGGGAGCTTCCCTATGAAGGCGCAAAGGAAATGCTGCTGGTGGAAGCGGTCGAAGACCGGTCCTTTCTGGAGGCTCTTGTAAATGCCATGTATGATGATCTTCCTGCCCCGAAAAGGCGTACAAAATAGAATCTGATCAGGACCAAGGCCAGGCAGAGGATGCCTGGCCTTGGTCGATTTCATATGCGCTCCCGGAGCAGCTTTTTTCTGATACAAAAAGTTATTTGAACCGATTCTTCTTCCTGTTCGTCTTATCCTATGGAAACCGGTTTTCAGACAACAAGACAGGTGGTGAGCATGTGGAACAATTTGAAATGAATCTGGAGAAGTATCTTCCCGCTCTGGACCGATTCGTGAAGTTTCAGGTCCGAAACCGCCAGGACGCGGAGGACATCGTCCAGGAAACCTGCGCAGCAGCCTATGAAAAGCAGGACACGCTCCGGGACCCTGCCCTTTTCCAGGCATGGATCCTGCAAATCGCGCGAAACAAGTGCCTGGACTATTACAGGAAGCAGGCACGACGCATGGAGCTGCCCATCGAGGCGCTGGAGGAACGGGTCACGGACGCCGGTCTCTCCGGAAGGACTGAGCGCATGGCGGTCCGCGACACCCTCACCCGGCTTGGCAGCACGGAGGCGCAGATCCTGTATCTTTATTACTTCCGGGACCTGCCCCAGGACGAGATCGCCCGGATGCTGGCAATCCCCCTGGGAACGGTCAAAAGCCGCCTGCATTATGCAAGACAGCGCTTCCGTTCGCTCTACGCGGAAGCAAGGGAAATGAAAGGAGAAACCATTATGAAAAAACTGCCGGAAATCATGCCGGAATATACCATCATCCCGAGCAGTGCCGCCCCCTTCCCGGTCCGCTGGGAGGAGATCATGGGCTGGTTCCTGGTCCCCAAGCTGGGAGAAAAGCTCAGCTGGGCCATGTACGACTTTCCGGAGCGCAGACGCACGGAGCTGTGCGAGATGGAGGTCCTCGGACCTGCCGAGGTCCACGGGATCCGCGGTGTGGAGATTCGGAGCATGGAGTACGATCCCATGGACTGCAACTCTGCCGGCGGACAGAACCCGGTGGAGCGGCATCTCATTGCACAGCTGACAGACCGCTACTGCCGCCTGCTGGCCCACTGCGTCACGGAGGACGGCGTCCGGCGCTACAGCACATTTCTGGACGGCGACAGCTTCCTCAACAACTGGGGCTTCGGTCCCGACAACTGCGGCAACGAGGTGGAACTTCATCCCAAAGGTGACATTCTCTGGGATGGAACCCAATACCGGACTACCCGGAAGACCTTCCTGCTGGACGTGGTGGGCCGTGCTGAGGTGCGCATCTGCGGCAAGGCCTATGACTGCGTAAAGGTGGTGGACTGCTATACCTACCAGGACGGCGTCGTATCGGAGCAGTACCTGGACAAGGCGGGACGCACCATCCTCTGGCGGCGCTTCAATCGGGACGACTGGAACCAGGAGCGCTGGGGCAAACCCTGGCACGAGCTGCTGCCGGAGAACGAGCGTATCACAGTGGACGGCATGAGCTATGTCAACTGGTATGACTGCATCACGGACTATATCCTCTGAGCTCGCCTGTCGTTTTGCAGGGAAAAGGACCCGAATCCTGTTTTTATGTGTAAACCAGGACTCCGATTTGATACGACTGATTTTTTCTAAAAATATTGGTCAAAAAGGCTTTACTTTCCAGCCGGAAAGGGCTATAATAAGGTGACATAATACTAAGTATTATTATGGGGAGGGATCCAAAGTGAGTGACAACACCATCAAGTTCGTCGTCCCGGACGACCACAACGAGGAAATGAAGCAGATCCTTACATCTGTTTACCATGCCCTGAGCGAGAAAGGCTATCACCCGATCAACCAGATCGTTGGTTACATTCTCAGCGAGGACCCGACCTATATCACCAACCACAACAGCGCCCGCGCCCTGATCTGCAAGATCGACCGGGATGAGCTGCTGCAGGAACTGGTCCGGCACTATCTTTTTGACTGATCCCCCGGAAGATTATCGGAGAATCTCTTAGATTCCCCGTTGACAAGCCGGAAACAACGTGTTACAATTAGTTACAAATCAGGAGGGCTTATGGCTGATAACAAGACTTTGACTTACAAGGGTCGTCCCTTGATGCGCAAGGATAACCTGGTTTACTACGGATCCATGGCGGATGAGTACATCATCATGCTGCAGATTCTGGAATCAAAAACAGTTGGCGACGTGGAGACGGCAAGCAAGGTCTCCGTCCAGCTTCAGCGGACCGATCCCAATGTGAAATCCCGGGACCGGATCGTCAAGAAGAGTGAAAAAGACGGTTTCTACACCGCTTTGGATCTTGGCAGCGTGTGGCTGGAACGCGCACTTACGAAAAAATAAGATTTGATTGTGAGGTCCTTTACGAATGCTATCGCTGAAACGAATCCTCAAAACAGCAGCAATCACCTGCTTCACTCTGGCCTGTGTCTCTGCCGTAGCTTTTGCTGCAGAGCCTGAAACCGAAATCAAGACCGGCATCGCCACGGTTGTGGACGCCAGTTCCCTCCGCCTGCGTGAGAGCCCGGACACGAATTCCGCGATTCTGGCCTCCGCTCCTTCCGGCGACACGGTGGTCGTCATCAAGAAGGTCGGCGACTGGTACCTGGTGGACTACAACCTTCAGATCGGCTACATGCACGGCGATTATCTGGAATTCAAGTCTGTTGAGACCGTGGATCTTGGCGTTGGCCGCGTTAACTGCGCACTGGTCAATGTGCGTGCCACTCCCGGCACTGACGGCGATCTGGTGACACAGCTCAGCGAAGGCTACGAAGTGAACATCATCGGCATCAACGAGGGCTGGTACAAGGTCACCTTCGGCGATTACATCGGCTACATCCGTTCCGATCTGCTCTCCCTCTCCTCTGCCCCGGAAGAGAATTCCGCTGGTGTCGGCAGCTACGGCGGCGAGGTCTATCAGGTCGTAACCGTTTCGGTCGGTCAGGAGATCGCCACTTTCGCACAGAACTACATCGGCGTCCCCTATGTCTGGGGCGGCACCACTCCCAACGGCTTTGACTGCTCCGGTTTTGTGCAGTACGTTTACAAGCAGTACGGCTACAGCCTGTACCGCACCGCCAACCAGCAGATGGGCAACGGCTGGTCCGTTGGTTACTCCGAGCTGCTCCCCGGCGATCTGGTCTTCTTCGGAAATACATATTCCTCTTATGAGACCGCGACCCACGTTGGCATCTACATCGGCGGCGGCGACTTCGTCCATGCAGCCAGCGGCGGCGTCAAGATCACCGCTCTGGATTCTGACTACTACGCAGTCCGCTACGTCGGCGCAAGACGCATTGTGTAAAGGACAAGCAAAGCCCCGCTGAAAAGCGGGGCTTTTTCTTTGCTGAAATCGCCTCCCTGCTAAATGCAGGGAGGCGGTTTTTCTTATACCAGTTCTTCCAACGCTCGGAGCAGGTCCTCCCTGCCCGTGCCCTTTTCCGCGGAAAACGGAATGAGCCTTGTGTCCTCGCTGAGCTGAAGGGTCTCGCGGATCAGTGCCAGATTGGGCTCGATCTCGCTCTTTTTCAGCTTGTCCAGCTTATTGGCAACCACCAGGAAAGGACATCCCGTATCCCGGAACCAGGCTGCCATTGTGCAGTCGTCCTGGGTGGGCTTGTGGCGGCTGTCCACGATCAGTACGCCCAGGGTGATGCGCTCCGGGGCCTGGAAGTAGTCCTCCATAAGCTTGGCCCAGCGCTCCTTCTCACTCCGCGAGACCTTGGCATAGCCATAGCCCGGCAGGTCCACCAGCCAGAGGACTGAATCCACATCGAAGTAGTTGATATGCACCGTCTTGCCCGGTGTGGCGCCCACATAGGCCAGATTCTTCCGGCGAAGCAGGCAGTTGATGACGCTGGACTTGCCCACGTTGGAGCGTCCTGCAAAGGCCACCTGAGGTCTGGAATCCGAAAGAAAATCCTTTTTGGAGGCCGCAGAGATGGCGAACTTGACATTCTGAACGTTCATCTTACTGCCTCAGGCCTGCGCAGCCAGCGTTCTGCTCGGGCACATTGGGAAGAATAACCTCCTCTGCTCTGCCCGGCCGACGGGAGAAATCCAAGGCCGCTGAGAGCACCTCGTCCGCAGTGGAAACAGGGATGAAGTTCAGGGCGCGGCGGACCGTCTGGTCGATCTCCGGAAGGTCCCGCTCGTTCTCCTTGGGGATGATAACGGTGTGGACCCCATGCCGCAGAGCGGCCATGGTTTTTTCCTTCAATCCGCCGATGGCAAGCACCCGTCCGCGGATGGAGATCTCGCCGGTCATGGCAACATCCCGCCGAACCGGGGCGCCGGTCAGTGCGGAGACGATGGCGGTGCAGACCGTCACGCCCGCAGAGGGACCGTCCTTGGGCACTGCGCCCTCGGGGAAATGAACGTGGATATCCTTGGTCTTGTAGAAATCGGCGGGGATCTGGAGCTTGTCCGCACGGGAGCGGATATAGCTCATGGCTGCCTGGACAGATTCCTTCATCACGTTGCCCAGATTGCCGGTCAGCTCCAGCTTGCCGTTTCCTTCCATAACGTTGCACTCCACCTCCAGGGTCTCGCCGCCCACCTGGGTCCAGGCAAGGCCAGTGACAAGGCCCACAGGATCCTGATCCGGAATGGAATCAGGCAGGAAACGCCGCACGCCCAGGAAGTCCTCCAGGTTGGCTCCGGTGACCTGGACCCGTTTGGGTCCGCCCTTGGCGACCAGCTTGGCAGCTGCCCTGCGGCAAATGGTTGCCAGTTCCCGCTCCAGATTGCGCACACCGCTCTCCCGGGTATAGCAGGTGATGGTCTCCCGGATAGCGTCATCGGAGATGCGGAGCTTCAAAGCGTTGAGGCCATGCTTCTTCATCTGCTTGGGAAGCAGATGCTCCCGGGCGATGTGCAGCTTCTCCTCGTCGGTGTAGGAGCCGAGCTCGATGACCTCCATGCGGTCAAGCAGGGGTCTGGGAATGGTGTCGGTCGTGTTGGCTGTGGTAATGAACAGGCAGTCTGAAAGGTCGAAGGGAATCTCCAGATAATGATCCCGGAATGCATTGTTCTGCTCCGCGTCCAGGACCTCCAGCAGGGCCGCCGAAGGATCGCCCCGGTAGTCCGCGCCCATCTTGTCCACCTCATCGAAGAGGATCAGGGCGTTGCGGCTGCCGCAGTTGCGCACGGCGTCCATGACCCGTCCGGGCATGGCGCCGATATAAGTCTTTCTATGGCCCCGGATATCCGCTTCGTCGTGGACGCCGCCCAGGCTGATCCGTGCCAGCTTCCGGTTGAGGCAGTGGGCAATGGAGATGGCAATGGAGGTCTTTCCGACACCGGGAGGTCCCACCAGGCAGATGATCTGGCCCTTCATATCCGGCGCCAGCTTCTTCACCGCCAGGATCTCCAGAATGCGCTCCTTCACCTTTTCCAGGCCATAGTGTTCCTTATCCAGGATGCGGCGGGCGGATTCCAGATCCACACGCTCCTTGGTGGTCTTGTTCCAAGGCAGCTCCAGGACCGTATCCAGATAACTGCGGATCAGAGCAGCCTCGGAGGATCCGGAGGGCTGCTTCACCAGGCGGGAAAGCTCCTTCAGGAGCTTGTCCTGGCTCTCCTCAGAAAGATGCAGGGCGCGGATGCGCTTTTCATAGTTCTCCTGCTCGGAGAGCTCCTCCTCCCCTTCCAGCTCGGACTGAATGGCCTTGAGCTGCTCCCGGAGATAGTAGTCCCGCTGCCCCTTGTTCATGCTCTCGTGGACCTTTTCCTGCAGGTCTGCTTCCATCTGGAGAACCTCATTCTCCTGGGACAGGAGCCGGTTCGCCAGGGTCAGGCGGCGCACGGGATGGAGCTGCTCCAGAACCTTCTGCTTGTCGTTAAAGTGGATCGTGGAGTTCTGGGCAATAAAATCGGCAATATAGCCGGGATCATCGGAATTGGACAGGCGAAGCAGGCTCTCCTGCATCTGCTTGGGCGCGAGCTCCGAGAAGCGCTCGTAGAGCTGATAGCTCAATCGGATCTGGGCGGCACAGGCCGCTCCGTCCTTAGAGTATTTCTGATCCGGCAGGGACTCCACCTGGCCAGCCAGGTACGGCTCAGTCTGCGTCAGTGACAGGATCTGGCCGCGGAACACGCCCTCCACCAGAACGCGGACCACATCCCCGGGCAGCTTCAGAAGCTGCTTGATCCGGGCCGCGGTTCCCACCTTGCACAGGTCCTTGAGGCCGGGATCCGCAACGGCGATGTCCCGCTGCATGATCAGGAAGATCTCCTGATTGCCGGCCATGGCATCCTCCAACGCCCGGATGGACTTGGTCCGTCCCACGTCAAAATGCGAGACCATGCCGGGAAAAACCGTGATTCCACGCAGCGCGAGGATGGGCAGGGTCTCAGAAAGGATGATCTCATTCATGATGCTTCCTCCTTTCAGGGATAAAAGCAAAGGGGGCCATAGCGCCCCCTTTGCAAAGTGCGATTTGTGTTACGATGCGTGGCTCTCCCTGCGCAGTACCAGGGCATTTTCGCTGCCCCGGATGGCGCCCTCCGTCACAGTGACCTGCTCTATGGAGGGATCCGAAGGGATCTCATACATCAGGGGCGTCATGACGGTTTCGATGACCGCCCGCAGGCCGCGGGCGCCGATCTTGCGCTCGATGGCCAGCTGCGCAATGGCGCGCAGAGCTCCTGGTTCAAAGTTGAGCTGCACATGGTCAAGCTGGAAGAGCTGCTCATACTGTTTGCACAGGGCGTTCTTCGGCTCGGTCAGGATCCGGACCAGATCCTCCTCCGTCAGGCTCCGAAGGGATGTTATGACGGGCAGACGGCCCACCAGCTCCGGGATGATGCCGAATTTGAGCAGGTCATGGGGCTGGACCTGCTGGAACAGCTTGCCAACGTCACGCTCCGACTTGCTCTCCACCAGCGCGCCGAAGCCGATGGACGAGCGGTCCACTCGGGTCTCGATGATCTTGTCCAGGCCATCGAAGGCGCCGCCACAGATGAAGAGGATGTTGGAGGTGTCGATCTGGATGAACTCCTGCTGGGGATGCTTCCGGCCGCCCTGGGGCGGAACATTGGCCACAGTGCCCTCCACGATCTTCAGGAGGGCCTGCTGCACACCTTCGCCGGAGACGTCCCGGGTGATGGAGGTGTTTTCGCTCTTGCGGGCGATCTTATCCATCTCGTCGATATAGATGATGCCCCGCTCCGCTCTGGACACGTCGTAGTCGGCGGCCTGGAGCAGCCGCAGAAGGATGTTCTCCACATCCTCGCCCACGTAGCCAGCCTCTGTGAGGGTGGTTGCGTCTGCGATGGCAAAGGGCACATCCAGAATCTTGGCCAGAGTCTGGGCAAAGAGCGTCTTGCCGCTGCCCGTGGGGCCGATGAGCAGGATGTTGCTCTTCTGGAGCTCCACCTCGCTCTGATGCGCAAAGAAGATGCGCTTGTAATGGTTATACACCGCTACGGAGAGGGCAACCTTGGCCTCCTCCTGGCCGATGATGTAGCCATCCATATATTCTTTGATCTCTTTTGGGGTAGGGATCCGCTCGGGCGCCTGGATCTCGCTGACGGGATTGTATGCCATATCCTCCTGCAGGATCCCGTTGCAGAGATCGATGCACTCATTGCAGATATAGACATTGGGTCCCGCAATGATCCGACGCACCTGAGCTTCTCGCTTTCCGCAGAAACTGCAGCGAACGCTAGTATCCCCTCTTGCCATGGATAGCCTCCTGGTTTTTTGATTATCGTTTGGCGATGACCTTGTCGATCAGGCCGTAGTCCATCGCCTCTTGCGCGGTCATGAAATGATCCCGCTCACAGTCCGCCCAGACCTGGTCAAAGGGCTTATCCGCATTGGCGGCCAGAATCTCCGTGAGCTTCTTCTTGATATCCGCCATGCGCTGGGCCTGGATCTGGATATCCGTCGCCTGGCCCTGGGAGCCGCCGGAGGGCTGATGGATCATGATCTCCGCGTTGGGCAGCGCCATGCGCTTGCCCTTTGCGCCGGAGGAGAGCAGGAACGCGCCCATGCTGGCCGCCATGCCGATGCAGATCGTCGCAACGTCGCAGCGGATATACTGCATGGTGTCATAGATGGCCAGTCCGGCCGTCACGCTTCCGCCGGGGGAGTTGATATAGAACTGGATGTCCTTCTCCGGATCCTGAGCCTCCAGATAGAGCATCTGGGCCACGATCAGGCTTGCGGTGGTCTCATTGACCTCCTCGGAGAGCATGATGATGCGATCGTTGAGAAGGCGGGAGAAAATGTCATAGGAGCGCTCGCCGCGGCTGGTCTGCTCCACAACATACGGGACTAAACTCATAGGGGTACCTCCTTTCCCGGATAAAGCATTGTAACCTTGCTTTCGGGAAATTATTCCTCAGCCTTGGGGGCCTCCTCCGCGGGAGCCTCCTCGGTCTTCTTCTTGCGGGTGCGCTTGGGCTTCTCAGGGGCGCTCTCAGCGGGCGCCTCCTCGGGCTTCTCAGACTCGAACTTGGTGGGGATGGCAGCGTCGGTGATGAGCTTACTTGCCTTGGCATACAGACGGTCCGTGCGCAGATCCTCGGCGCTGATGGCCTCCTTGACCTTCTCCACTTCCATCTTGTAGTTCTCTGCCAGGGTGGCGTACTCGGCTTCCAGCTCCTCATCCGTGACGGTCAGGCCCTCGACCTCGGCGACCTTCTCCAGAAGCAGATCGCTTCTGACGCGGCTCTCCGCCTCGGGGCGCAGGTTCTTCTTGAAGCCGGCCTCATCGACGCCCATCATCTGCAGATACTGCTCGAACTGCATGCCCATCATCTGGACCTGGCTGCGATAGTTGTTGACCAGGTTGTCCTCCATCATCTCGATCATGCTCTCGGGGATGTCGGCAGTGATGTTTGCAGCGGCGGCGCTGACACAGGCGGCGGAGAAGGCGTTGTCCACATCCTTCTGGCGGCTTTCCGTCAGGCTGCGGCGGGTATCGGCAACCAGCTCGGCAAAGGTGTCGAACTCAGAAACATCCTTGGCAAACTCGTCGTCCTTCTCGGGCAGAATGGTCTCCTCCACGGAGTGGACGGTGCACTTGAAGGTGGCCTCTTTGCCGGCCAGTTCCTTGGCGCCGTAGTCCTCGGGGAAGGTAACGACAACATCCTTGCTCTCGCCAGCACTCAGACCAACCAGCTGATCCTCAAAGCCGGGAATGAACTGGCCGGAGCCCAGGGTCAGATCATAGTTCTCACCCTTGCCGCCGTCGAAGGGCTTGCCGTCCACATAGCCGTCAAAGTCCAGCTTCACGGTGTCACCGGTCTGGGCGGGACGCTCCACAGTCTGCACGCGGGCATTGCGCTGCACCAGGCGATCGATCTCAGCGTCCACCTCTTCGTCGGTGACTTCCACATCAAGCTTGCTGACCTCGATGCCCTTGTAGTCGCCCAGGGTGACCTCAGGATACACGTCAGTCTTGATCGTCAGTTCCAGATCGCCGTTCTCAGCAAAGTTCAGGGTATCCACAGAGGGATAGCCAACCGCCTTCAGACCCGTCTGGGTGATGGCCTCGGAATAGGCCTCGGGGAAGAGCTCGTTGACAGCCTCTTCGTAGAAGATGGTAGTACCATACATGGCCTCGATGACCTTCCGAGGCGCCTTGCCGCGGCGGAAGCCCGGTACATTGATCTGACCGCGGTTCTTCCGGTAAGCGGTTTCCAGGGCAGCGTCAAAGCGTGCCTTTTCCACTTCCAGCACCAGCGTGGCGGTGCTGCCCTGCTTCTCACAACTTTTCACATTCATTGGTTTTTCCTCCTATGTCTGCGCCGCTCCGCGCGGCAGCATTTACATTTCTAAAGAATCCAGTCTATCATAGCAGAAACGGTCCGCAATTTCCACTATTATTTTCTATTTTTCAGAGATTTTCCCCGAATCCACCCGGACCGGGGCAAAATTCACAAAGTCCGCGGAAACAAGGCGGTACTCCACCCCGTCCACACGGCCCTGGATGGCAGCCTTGTGGCTTCGTCCATGCAGATGTCCATAGTAACACGCCTGCACGCCGTAGCGAAACAGCAGCGCCTGGATCTCCGGGCAGCGATAGGTCTTATACACCGGGGGGTAGTGCAAAAAGCACAGCTTCTTCTCCGCCTCCCCTGCTGCCTTGAGACTGGTCTCCAGGCGAAGGAGCTCCCGGCGGAAGATCTTCTCGTTATGGGCGCCGTCCAGATCGTAGAACCAGCCCCGGGTCCCGCAGAGTGCCACATCCTCATAGAAAAAGCAGTTGTTGTTGAGGACCTGCATATTGGAAAAGCCGTTTTCTTCGCAGAACTTCCGGAACTTTTCCGCTGTGGACCACCAGTAGTCGTGGTTTCCCTTGACGATGAGCTTCCGGCCCGGGATTGCGTTGATAAAGGCGAAGTCCTCCCTGGCCTCCTCTAAATTCAGGGCCCAGCTCAGATCTCCCACCAGGACCGTGGTATCCTCCGGGCCGATGACCCGGAGGCCCTCTTGGAGCTTCTCCACATAGCCGTCCCAGGCGCCGCCGAACACGTCCATGGGCTTTTCTGCGCCCAGGGACAGATGCAGATCGCCGATTGCCCAGAGCGCCATTATTTCAGAAACTCCAGAACGACCTGCTCCATTTCCTGCTTCTGGCAGACGCCGTCGAAGCGGATCGGCTTCCCGGCCAGGCTTGCCAGCGGCGCAGGGGCCTTGACGCCGGTAACCTGCTCCATCTGGGAGAGGATTTCGGTTCCCTCCGCCTGCTCGGTCACATTCAGCGCGTCCAGGACGCTGGAACAGAATTTATAGGGATTGGCCGTGGAAAGAACCACGGTGAAGGTATCGTCGCCGCTCGCGGCCCGATAGTCCTCCAGAACGGACCAGGCTACCGCCGTGTGGGGATCCATCAGATAGCCCTGCTCAAACTGCTCCTGGATGGCCCGGGCCGCCCGGTTATCATCGGAGTAGCCGCAGGCAAACTGGGCCTGGAGCTTCTGCTTCAGCGTTTCAGAGACCTCATAGCGTCCCTGATCGCTGAGCGACTGCATATAGCCCCGGACCTCCTCATCGGAATCCGAGAGCAGGTACAGAAGCCGCTCCAGATTGGAGGAGATCAGAATATCCATACTGGGGGATGTGGTATGATAGAAGGGTCGATTCCGGTCATAGACGCCGGTGTGCAGGAAGTCCGTCAGGACATTGTTGGAATTGGAGGCGCAGATCAGCTTCTTCACGGGAAGGCCCATGCATTTTGCGAAGTAACCTGCCAGTATATCTCCGAAGTTGCCTGTGGGCACACAGAAATTGATCTGCTGCCCCATCTGGATGCTGCCCTGATTGAGCAGATCGCAGTAGGCAGAGATATAATAGACCACCTGAGGCAGAATGCGGCCCCAGTTGATGGAGTTGGCGGAGGACAGGAAATAGCCCCGATCATCCAGTGTCTTTCGGATGCTCTCGTCGGAGAAGATGCGCTTGACGCCGTTCTGGGTGTCGTCAAAGTTGCCCACAACGGACTCCACGCCCACATTAGCACCCTCCTGGGTGGTCATCTGGAGCTGCTGGATCTTGGAGACGCCGTCCTTGGGATAGAATACCAGGATCTTCGTCTGCTCCACGTCCCGGAAGCCCTCCAGGGCGGCCTTTCCGGTATCGCCGGAGGTGGCCACCAGAATGCAGACGGTCTTCTTCTCCCCCGTCTTGCGCAGAGACGCAGAGAGCAGATAGGGCAGCATCTGCAGCGCCATATCCTTGAAGGCGCAGGTGGGGCCGTGCCACAGCTCCAGAACCGCGGTGCTCTCATCCCGGCGCACCACAGGAGCCACAGCGGCATTGTCAAATTTTCCGGGGACCGCATAAGCCCGGGTGGTAAAGTCCCGAAGCTCCTCCTGAGAAAACTCCTCCAGGAACTGCTTCATGACCCATGCGGCCCTCTGAGGATAATCCATGGCACACAGCTCGCGCAGCATTTCGTCCGGCAGCTGAGGGAAGGAAACGGGCGTGTAGAGGCCGCCGTCCCGGGCCAGGCCCATGACGATGGCTTCCGCAGCGCTTTTGCGCAGCTGCGCGTTCCTGGTGCTTAGATATTCCATGTTTTCACAACCTTTGCGAAGTTATTGTAGTAAATGTCCGCCACGGTCTCGGCGGGGATTCCACGGGAGACAAGATAATCAGAGAGCTTGTTGTAGTCGCTCACATGGGCAAAGCCCTCGGGCAGGGTCTCGCAGCCGTCCAGATCCGCGCCTAGGCAGACGTTAGCCGCGCCGCCCAGCTGGAGGAAGTGGTCGATGTGCTGATAGACCGTCTCAAAGTCCACCTTGCCCTCGCCCAGGAACTCAGTGAAGAGGTTGATGCCCGTGACGCCGCCAGTCTGCATGATGAGCTTGAACTGATCGTCGGTCAGATTGCGCTCGTGGGGGAACACCGCGGCGGAATTGGAATGGGTGGCGATGACAGGGCCCTCGGTGATGTCGCAGATATCATAGAAGCCCTGCTCAGACAGATGGCTGGTGTCGATGAGCATGCCCATGCGCTGGGCGCGGCGGACAAACTCCCGACCAAGCTCGGTCAGACCGTTGCCGGTCTTGCAGGAGCCGGAGAGGGCGTTTTCAAAGTTCCAGGTCAGGCCGGTCATCCGAACACCCTTCTCCCAGGCGTCCTCCAGACGGCCGGGGTCGCAGCCCAGGCCCTCTGCGCCCTCGATGGAATAGAGGATGGCCACCTTCCCTTCTGCAATGGCCGCGTCGGCCTCCGCAAGGGTACGGCAGCTTTTCGCATACTGGGCATTCTCCGCAAGGACGGTCTGGAACTTCTCATAGAGTTCTTTGAAGAGGCTTGGGCCGTTCTCCTTGGCAAAGCTGCAGAAGAACGCAAAGAACTGGGCATAGCCCGGCAGCTTCAGGCCCTCTTCCAGGTTGATGTGGCTGTCGCCGTTGTACAGGCTCTTGCCACGGCTGGTCACGCCAAAAACAGTGTCGCAGTGCAGATCAATGACTTTGTAACTCATCAGAACGCATCCTCCCAATGTTTGATTGTTGGATTTATGGTTTGCGCCCCCTGTGGGGCATAAATCTCAATAACATCGAAACGGGGCTGCAGCACCGTCTCATGCTCGGCAAGATAAATAGACGCCGTTGTGCGAAGGCGCTGCTGCTTTCGCGCGTCCACAAACTCCATGGCCTCGCCGAAATGGTCATTTTTTCGCAGCTTGACCTCCGCGAAAACCAGGTACTTCCGATCCTGAACGATCAGGTCGATCTCCCCGAAGCGGCTTCGATAGTTTGCAGTCACGGGCGTATAGCCCTTCTTGCGAAGGTACTGCATGGCAACTGCCTCGCCCCAGGCTCCGGTCAGGTTCCTGCCGGGCATCTATTCCGCGCCCCGCATCTTCCCGGTCGCCGCAGCCGCCTTCTGGGCGTGGTACTTCACCAGGAAGCTCCGCCGATGGATGGGACTCTCCCCCAGTTCGTCCAGAGCGGCATAGTGCCGCTTGGTGCCGTAGCCCTTGTGGATCTCAAAGCCGTAGCCCGGATACTGCTCCGCCATTTTCTCCATATAGCGGTCCCGGGTGACCTTTGCCAGCACAGAGGCGGCAGCGATATTGGCACTGAGGCTGTCACCCTTGATGATCGTCTTGACCGGCAGTCCGAAGTCCGTCTCCCGATTGCCGTCGATCAGGGCAAGATCGGGCTTGCAGGAGAGCTGCTCCAGCGCCCGGCGCATGGCAAGGAAGGTCGCCTGGAGAATGTTCATCTCGTCGATCTCCTGCTCGCTTGCAAAGGCGATGCCATAGCTGACCGCCTGGGAAGTGATGATATCATAGAGCTCCCGGCGCTTTGCATCCGTGAGCTTTTTGGAATCGTTGAGCCCGGGGATCACCAGATCCCTCGGCAAAACCACAGCCGCGGCACAGACGGGCCCCGCAAGCGGTCCTCTGCCCGCCTCATCCACACCGGCAATCACGGACAGGCCCTGCGCAAAGAATCCTTCTTCAATTTCCCAGAGATGCTCTGCCATTTCACGCCTCCTCCGGCCATTCCAGGCTCATGCGGCCCAGTTTGCCGTTTCGGTATTCCTCCAGAAGGACCCGGGCCATCCGCTCCGTATCCACCTCGCCGCCGGAAACGAGAAACCCCCGCTTCCGCCCAGCCAGCTCCAGAAGCGCATAACCGCTGGAATCCTCCGGCTCCGAGATCTTATAGCGCTCGCAAAGAGCCGCCGGATAGCGCTCGTAGAGCAGCTCCATCAGACCGCAGGCCAAGGTCTCCAGATCCAGGATCTCATCCCGCACGGCGCCGGTATAGGCAAGGTGGGCGCCCACAGAGGGATCCTCAAACTTGGGCCACAGGATGCCGGGAGTGTCCAGCAGGAGCAGGCCCTGGTCCATGGTGACCCACTGCTTGCCCCGGGTGACGCCGGGGCGGTTCTCCGCCTTGGCGCCCTTGCGCCCGGAGACCTGATTGATAAAGGTGGATTTTCCCACATTGGGGATACCCGCCACCATGAGCTTTAAGGGTCTGCCGGACTGCCCCTTTTCCGCATAGCGCTGGAGCTTGTCAGCCAGGAGCGTCCGCACCGCTGGGACAAAATCGCTGATGCCCTTCCGGCTTTTGCAGTCCGTCTGGATCACCGCCGCGCCCTGGGATCGAAAGTGCTCCGCCCAAAGCTTTGTTGCGGCTGGATCCGCCAGATCGATGCGGTTAAGGATCACAAGACGGGGCTTCTGACCGCAGAGGACCGCCAGGTCCGGATTCCGGGAGGAGATGGGAATGCGGGCATCCAGAAGCTCACACACCGCGTCCACCAGGCGAAGATCCTCCTCCATCTGGCGCTGAGTTTTTTTCATGTGGCCGGGAAACCACTGAATATTCATCTCGTTCATGCTGCTTGTTTACTTCTCATTTCTTAGAATCGTCTTGTGCCAGAAGCCAACGGAGTCCTCCGTCTGAAATCCGGCTGCGTTGTAAAACGCCCTGCGCCAGTCATAGGAGTTCACATAGCACTTCTCCACGCCCAGTTCCCTGCAGCGACCCAGGATTCCGTGCATCATGGCGGTGCCGAAGCCCCGGTGCCGCCAGCGCTCGCGGGTGCTCACCGGCTCAATGAAGGCTGTTTTGGAACGAAGATCCACATAGACAAAGCTGTAGGCGCAGACAGGATTGGGCTCATCGGGATCCTCCGTAAGGATCAGGCACTCAAAGCTGTCCGCGTACAGGCTCGAGCCTTTTCTGGATTGGTAGGCGCTCATGCCGTTGCGATAGTCCGGGCTCTCAAGCTCCGGATGGAAACCCATGTTGCAGGCGCTCCATTTGTTCTCTTCCTCTGGGTACTCGTCCCCATAGGCCAGGCGGTACCCTTCCGGCAGGCTGACCGAGACATCGGCCAGCCGAGGATCCGCAAAGTTGTCATAGTCCTCCTCCGTCTGGCGGGTGTAGCCCGCGCTGCAAAGAAGCTCCGAGCGATGGGTCAGGCTGTCGTTGGAGATCACAAGAAAGTCGATCTTCCCTTCTTCGTCCTGCGAAAACAGAGGCAGGCAATGCACTTCTGCATAGGAGACAAGCTCCGAAAACAGCGCCTCATACTCCGGCTTCAGGCTCAGGTACACCGCATCTCCGTCCGGGAGCAGACAGCCGACGATCTGCCCCTGCTCCTCCCAGAGGAAGATATAGTCGCTGGAACGCTCGCCGCCGCCGTCCAGATACTGCTGATCCAGGCGAAAAATCAGGTCGTGAAGCCGCTCCGGCAGCCAGGAGCTCATGCGCCGGGTTTCTAAGTAACGATCTCTCAGGAAGAACTCCAGCGCCTCCAGATCCCGCTGACAATCAAATCTTCGGACTGTCATTTCATTTTACGATCCTTTCACTCTTCCGATCCGAGTAAAGGGGAACACGATAAAATGCGCCTTTCCCACGATCCGGCGGGTATCCACTGTGCCGATGGACCCAACGCGGGAATCCGCGGAGACGCCCCGGTTGTCTCCCAGGACAAAGATGCAGTCCTTGGGAACCGTGACGGGGTAGTCCAGACCATCCTGATAGTCCCGGAAAGTGGTGTAATGATAGAGCTCATATTCGTTGACATAGGGCTCGTCCAGCAGTACATCGTCCACATAGACCTTGCCCTCGGCAAAATCAATATTGACTGTCTGACCCTCCGTGGCGATGACCCGCTTGACAATGGGCTCATCCGTGTAGCTGGGCACCAGGAGCACCACTACGTCCCCGGCCTTCACTGAGCGCAGATTGAAGTTGGACTGGACAAGAAGATAATCACGCTCATGAAGCGTCGGCACCATGGAAGTGCCGGAAACGCCAACAAGGCGGATGAGAAATGTAAAACACAGGGTCACGATCACAAGGATCGTCACAAGATCATGTAAAAGCGCATAGGCCTCGCCCCCGAAGGGCTTTTTCTTCTCCTGCGCGGGCTCCTGATTGGCTTTCTCTTCCATGCTCTCACATCCTTTCCAAAGATTGCCCAATTTAGCGTTCCTATTCTATCACAAGTCACGCAAAAACGCAAAGCCTAAAGCGCAAAAAAACGAGCTGCATGAAGCAGCTCGTTTTTTTGCGGATCGGGATCAGACCTTCTCCTTGACCTTGGCAGCCTTGCCCAGGCGGGAGCGCAGGTAGTACAGCTTGGCTCTGCGGACCTTACCATGACGGACCACTTCGATCTCCACGATGTTGGGAGAGTGGACGGGGAAGACCTTCTCGCAGCCAACGTTGTAGCTGATGCGGCGGACAGTGATGGACTCGTCCAGGCCGCCATGCTTCTTGGCAATGACGGTGCCCTCGAAGACCTGGATTCTCTCACGGGAACCTTCCTTGATCTTCACATGCACGCGGACGGTGTCGCCAACGCGAATTTCGGGAAGCTCGGGCTTCATGTACTCGCTGGCAAGTACTTTCATCAGATCCATGATTGTTTTTTCCTTTCTTTCACAGGCGTTCGTTCCCACTAAAGAAGTGCCGCTGCGCCTTGCGCCGGCTGTGGCAGAGGACCACCCATAATTTTCATGCCAGAAGATTATAGCATAAGCATTCCCCAAATGCAAGAGAAATCTTTGGATTTTTCCTGGCTTTCTCCCCTATTTTCCATAGAGCCCGAACAGGATCCGATTCGCCAGGGATGCGGGCAGCAGCTTCGCTGCCACGCATGCCGCCTTGTAGGAAAGGCCGATGGCCTGAAGGGGCCTGACATGCCGCGCAAGGGCGACCTTTGCAAGATAATTGCCTGCCGCTTCGGGCGCCATGCCGCTTCGCTCATCCCGCTCCATTTTGGAAACGCTCCGCGCGATGCGTCCTTCATAGAACCGGTCCCCTTCTTCGGACTTGCGCCGGGCGTCCGTGAAGCCTGTGCGGATATCCCCGGGCATAACGGCGCAGGCCCGGATTCCAAAGGGCCGAAGTTCTGAATCCAGCGCCATGGTGAAGCTGTTGATGGCCGCCTTGGAGGCGGAATATAAGCTCTGAAACGGGATGGGTGTGAGTGCGGCCACGGAGCTGACATTCACAATGCGGCCCCCTCCCTGCGCGCGCATGGCGGGAATCACCGCCTGACAGGTTCGGACCAGGCCAAAGAAGTTCACATCGAACTGCCGCTGCAGATCCGCTTCCTGTGTGAACTCCGCAGCGCCGGAGATTCCCATGCCTGCGCAGTTCACAAGCACATCCACACGGCCCGTTTCCGCCAGGACCTGATTGACCGCGCGCAGGATGCTCTCCGGATCTGTCACATCCGCATAAAGATGCCGAAGGCCGGAACAGGCGTCATGGCGGCTCAGATCGTAGACAACGCAGCCTCGACGCTTGAGCGCAAGACCTGTCTCTCTGCCGATGCCGGAGCTTGCCCCAGTGACGATGCTGATAAGCGCTCTGTCCATGAAACCGCCTCCTTCTTTTTTTTACTCATCATAGCATTCCCATCGGTTCCGGTCAAGAGAAGGGAGAATTCCGTTGCATCTTCCCTGAAAAACGGATATAATATAGGAAAAAACTGTAAGGAGTTTCCCCATGAAAGAAAAGATCGGAATTGTGGATGTGGGCGGGGGCCTGCGGGGCATCTATGCCGCCGGAATCCTGGACCGCTGCCTGGATGAGGGGATCCGCTTCGACCTGGGCATCGGCGTCTCGGCTGGCAGCGCAAACCTGGCCTCGTTCCTCGCCGGACAGAGCCGCAGAAATTATAAGTTTTACACGGAATACGCCATGCGCAAGCAGTATATGAGCGTGCACAACTATCTGAAAAACGGCTCCTTCATCGATCTTGACTATGTATACTCCGGCCTGAGCAACTCAGACGGTGAATATCCCCTGGACTATCCGGCGATTGCTCGGAATCCCATGGAGTTCTATGTGGTGGCTGAGGAGGCGGACACCGCAACGCCCACCTATTTCACCAAGGCGGATATCCGTCAGGACTGCTACGACGTCTGCAAGGCGTCCTCCGCCATTCCCTTTGTCTGCAAGCCCTATTTCATTGACGGAAAGCCCTACTACGACGGCGCGCTGGCCGATCCTGTCCCGGTGGAAAAGGCCTTCTCCCTGGGCTGTGACCGGGTGGTGCTGATCCTGACCCTGCCTCTGGACCATGAGCGCAAGGCAGATCGGGATCTTCGCATCGCGGACCGCATCCGCAAGCGCTACCCCAAGGCTGCCATCCACCTGATGCAGCGCGCCGCCAAATACAACCGCAGCGTGAAACGGGCCAGAGAGCTGGCCCAGGAGGGCAAGGTTCTGATCCTCGCCCCGGACGACACCTGCGGCATCGGCACTCTCTCCCGGGATGTGGAAGGGCTGCAGCGCTTCTATGAAAAAGGCTACGAGGACGCAGCAAGGATTCAAGCCTTCCTTGGCTGATCGGGCATTGCTGCGAATCAAAACGGAACGGACGAAGATCCGTTCCGTTTTGTCTTGCTTCTTTTCATAAAAGATGATAAAATTGATTGTAAAATGAAACCCTTTCCGGGAGGTCTCGATTATGAATGATGTTCAGCGGCTCAAGGCTGCCATCCAGGAAAATATGGAAAAAGCCGTAGTCGGCAAGGGCGAGGTCATTGATCTGCTCCTGACTGCCCTCATTGCCCAGGGGCATGTGCTTCTGGAGGATGTACCCGGACTTGGCAAGACCACCATCGTCTCGGCTCTTGCAAAGTCCATTGACTGCTCCTTCTCCCGCATCCAGTTTACCCCGGACGTGCTGCCCGGCGACATCACCGGCTACACCATGCCCAACCTGACCACTGGGGAACGCAGCGTGGTCTTCGGCGCAGTCATGGCCCAGGTGGTGCTGGCGGATGAGATTAACCGCACCAGCCCCAAGACCCAGTCCGCGCTTCTGGAGGTTATGCAGGAAAACCAGCTGACCATCGACGGCGTCAGCTACCCCGTCCCTGCCCCCTTTATGGTTCTTGCAACCCAGAACCCGGTGAGCGCCATCGGCACCTATCCCCTGCCTGAGGCGCAGCTGGACCGCTTTCTCATGAAGATCAGCCTGGGCTACCCCACCCGGGCGGAAGAGGTGGAAATCCTGCAGCGTCACGCCTCCGGCGCGCCCCTTGCGTCCCTGCAGAGTGTTGCCAGCGCCGAGCAGATCCTCGCCGCCATTGAGGCAAGACAGAACATCGTCTGTGCAAGCCGTGTATCGGACTACATTGTCTCCATCGCCGAGGCCACCCGCTCTGACGAGCGCATCACCCTGGGTGTGAGTCCCAGAGGCTGCCTTGCCCTGATGGAGGCCTGCCGGGCCAAAGCGCTGCTGGATGGGCGGGAGTATGTGATTCCGGACGACGTGCAGGCCCTTTGCGTGCCAGTGCTGGCCCATCGGCTGGTCCTCAACAAGCAGAAGAACCTCCGGCAGGAGTCCGAGTCGGACATTCTGCGCAGCATTCTGCGGAATCTGCGGGTTCCGGGCGTCTCATGAAGCTCCAAAGGATCCTCTACTATCTGGCCATGGCGGCCAGTCTGATCGCCGGACGATACACCGGCATCCGGCTGTTCTATATTATCTTCTTCGTCCAGCTCCTGCTGCTGGGCGTGGTCGTTGTGGTCAATTACTGGACGCTGCACAGCTTCCGCTTTGTCCAGTCCCTGGATACGGACCGGGCCGTCAAGGGCGGCAGCGTCAAGCTCTCGGTGCAGATCACCAACGAAACAGCCATTCCCATGTCCCTCATGGAGATGCGCATCGCCGTGGCGGCGCCGGGGCGGATGGAGCCCTTCTCCCTCTGCGTCAGCCCCTTCTCCCAGGTGAGCTTTGATTTCCCCATCGACCTGCCCTATCGGGGCGTCTATGAGATCGGGATCCAGGAGATCCAGATCACCGACGTGTTCGGCCTGACCAGCATCACCTACGAGATGAAGCGGCTTCCCTGGTATCACATGCTGCCGCTGACGGTGGTGCCCCGGTCCCCGGCGGCGGGACGCGCCGCAGAGGTCTTCGACGAGAAGCTCTTTGGCGACACCGGTCTTTCTCCCGCCTCCTCCGGCGAGAGCATCGCCACTGCCCGGCCCTATGTCCAGGGCGACGCTCTCAAGCGGGTCAACTGGAAGGTCTCCGCCCGCTATGCTCAGCTCTTTGTGAAGCAGTACGACACCCCCATCCGGGAGAATGTGGTGATTTTGCTGGACAACAGCTCCCTGGAGCAGGAGGTGGAGCGGGGCTCCGTCTTCCTCCGGCGGAAAAAGACGGAGGAACTGGCGATTCGCACCGCGGCCTGTGCCGACACCGCCTGTGAATGCGCAACGCTGGTTGCCCGGCTGAGCCTGATGCACGGTCAGTATGCCCAGGTCCACGCCCTGGGGATCCTTGGCAGGACCGTCTCTCTGTCCGTGCCGGACGAGCGGGCCATGGATACCCTTCTGGACTGGCTTGCCAACTTGAACTTTGAACGCTTCGGTGCCATCTCCAAGGTCCTGCCGGAGTTGGCCGGACTGGGGGCCTCCCTGGTGGTCATCAGCGCGAAGCCCACGGAGGAGCTGATCCTGGCTCTGGAGGGCTGCACAGGCCTGTTTGAGTCCGTCGGCCTGATTGCCATCGGCGACGTGCCGGAACAGCACGGCCGCGTGGGCGTCATGCCCGTTCCTGTGGGATCCGACGTGCTGTCGCTGTTCTCGGAAGAGGTGAAGCAGGCATGAAAGAAGTATTCAAACGATTTCTGGACACAACCGGCAGCCTGACCATGGATATCCTCATGACCCTGCTCAGCTGCTTTGCCGTATCGGTTCTGCTCTATCACCTGACGGGTCAGGAGGTCGGCCTCTGGCAGTGCGCCGCCTACGTGCTCTGCGCCGTTGCCATCTGCGTCCTGTTTTCCCGGGAAAAGCTGACCCTTCCCCTGTCCATCGCCGTACCCTTGCTCGCGCTTCTCGGCATCGGGATCGCAGCCCTGCTCCGGGTTCCGGTTCTGCCCTATCTGGGTGGCTTCTTCGCCTGGATTCTGGACGGGATCCCCAAGGCGGATCCTTACTCCTTCGATCTGAGTCTGCATGTGGTCCGCTGCGCCATGCTGCTGCCGGTGGCTGCGCTGCTGCTGCTCTATCACCGCAGACTCTTCCTGATTACACCCATGCTTCTTCTGAGCGCCGCCATTGTGGTCTACGCCCAGTATAACGAGCTGCCGGGGCGTTATGTGCTGCTGTGTGTGCTTCTGGTGGAGTGTCTGACCGGACTCGCTACCACCACACACCGGGCTGTGCGCCGGGCGCTTCGCGGCAAGGTGATCCTTCCCGAGGCCGCCATGCGGGGCGCCGCCATGTTGTTCAGCATTCTGGTGGCTCTGCTCTCCATGCGCATTGCCCGCGCCCCGGACGGCGCTTGGACCTCCAAAATGCTGCACCAGATCACAAACGATATCTCTGATTTTGTCCAGTATCAGCTCTCCGGCGGCGGATCCTCATCCGGATTCTCCATCAGCTGGTCCGGCTTCGCGCCGGACGGCGATCAGCTGGGCGGCGACATCCATCCCGACTCCAGCATCGTGATGCGGGTCAAAACTGACACGCCCACGCTTCTCACAGGCAGCATCTATGACACCTATGACGGCGGGCGTTGGTACGACAGTCACTCCGACGGCAACTTCCGGCTGAACAGCATCCTCTGGAGCGCTCAGCAGCGAGAGGCCTTCGCCTCCTCCAACCCCCAGGGCGGGCGGATCGCCAAGCAGCGCTATGACGCCATTACCGTCCATACAGCCATGTATCTGGTGCCGGGCTTCCTGTATCAGAACTACTTTTTCTCCGGTCGTCCCGTCTCCTGGGAATTCGGAAAGGGTTGTCAGGAGGCCCACTTCAACTCCCAGGGCGAGGTGTTCATGAACGAGCCGCCCCTGAGCGGCGTCAGCTATTCCTTCCAGTCTGTGAGCTTTGATTTCTATGCTCAGGATTTCGAGCCGAGACTGATCGAACTGGAAGCGGCGACACTTAATGAAAAGGATCCGCTGTTTGAACGGATGTGCGAGGCCTACCTGGATCTGCCGGACACCCTCCCCCGCTCTGTCTATGACGCCGCGGAGGAGATTTCAGCCCAGGCACAGACCCCGGCAGAGAAGGCCTTTGCCCTTTGCAGCTGGCTTCGGGACAACTGCACCTACACCACAACTCCGGGCAGCGTCCAGCGTGGCGAGGATTTCGTGGCCCAGTTTCTGGAGTCCCGGGAGGGCTATTGCACCTACTACGCCACCGCAATGACGGTTTTAGCCCGCTGCGTGGGACTTCCGGCCCGCTATGTGACAGGCTTTGGCATGAAGCGAAATCCGGAGCCTGCCGCCAAGGGGTACGTAAACTACAATTATCTGGTCACCAATGACTGCGCCCATGCCTGGTCCGAGATCTATCTCTCCGGCATTGGCTGGGTCCCCTTTGATCCCTCCGATTTCCAGCTGAGCGAATTTGCAAGCATCCCCACCCAGGAGCATCGCGATGCTTCCGGAGGCGCAGGCGGAGCGGACAGCTCCCTGGAGGAGGCTCTGAAGGCTCTGGAGGAGGCGCAGCTTCCGGAGCTGCAGCCCGAGATAGAGCTTCCGGAGGATTCGCCGGTCCATCGAACCATCACCATTTCCTGGGAAAAGCTGCTGGTCGTGTTTGCGGTCCTGTTGCTTTTGCTCCTTCTGCTGTTTCTGCGTCTGCGTCGGCTCCGGGAACTGGACAGTGCCCTTCTGCGGCGTATCCAGCGGCGATTCCCCGGCCGCAACGACGCAGCGTATGCCCTCTATGATCGGATCCTGGATCAGCTGGGCTATCTTGGCATCGCCTTCCTTCCCGGCGAGACACTTCTTGGCTTCCAGGAGCGGCTGTGCCGCCACTTTGAGTCGGATCAGTCCCAGATTCGCGCCGCGCTGCGTGCCATCGAGCGCATGGACTACGGTCTCATCCAGCCCGAACAACGGGATCTGGAGCGGCTCTCCGCGCTGAGCGTCCGTCTGGAGCAGGCCCTTCGGGATGAACTGGGCCGCAGAACCTATTTCTGGCGGCGCGTCGTCTTCTGCTACTATCCCGGAAAGCGTCGCCGCGGAACAAGGAGACAGTAAACCCCATCAAAAAAGCCCTGACAGAACAGCTGTCAGGGCTTTTCGCGTGTCAGTAAGTTTGAAAACAACTTGATGGAAGGCTCATGCCTGGAAGACCGCTCGATTCAGAAAATCCGCCACCGCATCATGATTGTTGTCTGCCACCTGGAACTTGGCAACGGCTTTCACAGCGTCCGTGGCATTGGCAGGCGCAGCGCTCAGATCCGCCATAGCCACCATGGCCAGGTCATTGCCGTAGTCTCCGATGGCAAGGGTCCTGCGTACATCCGGCAGGATCGTGGGAAGCCGCTTCAGGGTCTCCCCCTTGTTGGTCGGCAGGAACTCAAAGTATTCCCTGCCGGAGCGCTCCACAGTCATGCCCAGCGCCAGGAAGGGCCTGGGGTCGATGGACGCCTGGACCCGGTCCACCTTGTCGCCGTCTCCATCACAGAACAGGAGCTTGAGCCAGGGCTCTGTGATCTGCTCCGGGGTGGTCATGGTCCGGTCGAACCACTCATACGCCAGATAGGGATCCCCCACCTGGTTGGGATTGGTCTCATAGATGGCCTTTTCCGTGAAGATCTGTACACAGATATCCGGCGCCACGGCCACGCCCTGGTCGATGATGGGGCGCAGGAGCGTCTTGTCCAGGGGGCACTGGTAGAGATAGCGCTTTGTATCGAAATCATACACCGCCGATCCGTTGAAGAGAATGCAGGGTGCATTCACATGAAACAGGGAACGGTAATAGTCGATGTTGTGGGGGCTTCTGCCGCTGGCAATGCCCACCTTGCCGCCCAGCTCGATGAATTTATCCATGGCATCCAGGTTGCCCTGGGTGATCTTCTTGTCATCGTTGAGCAGGGTGCCGTCCATGTCCACAAAGAGATAATCGCCTTCGTAAGGTTTCATAGGGCCTCCAGGTCACAGGTGTGAAATAAGCTCGATCAGGCCGTAGCAGATCGGCTGATGCGCCAGGTAAATCCAAAGGGAGTGCCTTCCGCAGAAGCGGAAGAAGCGAAGAATCCGCGCGTCCTTGGGCGCGCCGGGCAGCAGACTTTTCTTCTCCCGGTAAAGGGTCCTGCCCAGGACGATTCCCAGGCAAAACCAGCCCAGAAACGGCAGGAGGGGGAAATAGTCCCCCGGGTTGTAGTCCGGAGTCCGGATGCCGAAGATGAACAGGCCCGGAACGGCGAAGGTCCTTGCAAGGAGCAGATAGCCCGCAATTACGATGGCCGCGCCCAAAAGGGTCAGTGCCCAGGTGGGCAGCTTCTTTAACACAGGATAGAGCATCATGCTCACGCCCAGAAGGTGCAGCACGCCGAAGTGGATGATCAGGTCCTCCCCTGCCATGCCAAGTCTTGCCATGGCGAAGGTCACAAGGGTGATGAGCATGCCGCAGAGAAACACGATGAGGCCCCTGCGGAAGCTCCGGCTGCCAAGCGTGGCGCAGATACCGGAGAGCAGGATAAACAGCACGCCGCCGTTCTCCTGGACAAAATAGTAGGCTCTTGGCAAGCCAAGATGCAGTCCCAGAAAATAGGACAGATCAAACACGAAGTGAATGACGATGACACAGAGGATGCAGATGCCGCGGAAGGCATCCAGCTCCCAGATCCGGTCCCGCTGCATCCCTTAATCCAGTTCCGTGCCCGCCGGGAAATACAGCCAGGCATTGGGCAGATAGCGGCCGTCCACCAGGGTCTGATTGGAGCAGACCGTGATGCTTCTGCCGTTATAGTACATGATGGAGGAGCTGCCGCCGTCCAGGTTCATGGACTGGACGCAGCCGTAATCATGCAGAAGATTTGCACAGACATAAACGCTGACGCCCAGACTGCCGTTGGCGCCTCGGCCCTCCACATCCAGCATCATGATATCGCCGTTGGCGCACTGTCCCAGGATCGTCCGGGGATGGTTGCCGTTCCAGTCCGTATACTCGGAAATGACCACCTCGCCGTCCACGATGAGGGCGGGGGTGAACTCCGATGCATCCGTGGTATCGTCATGGGTATTGGAAGGCGCATCCACGATGTAGAATCGGTTGTCCTTGCGCAGCTCAATACGCTTATAACCCGGCAGCGAGTGGCGGCCCTTTGCTTCTCCGTTGCACATGGCATAGCCGATCAGCGTGCCGCCGTTGCCGGTGCCGTTGGGATCCACAAAGCCGGAGCCGGAGACACCCAGAATGGCGCCGTTTGCCTCCGCAATCGTCTTGACCGTCTGACCGTAGGATCCGATGCCGCTGGACCATCGCATGCCGACACGGCTCGGATCCTTCACAATCGCCAGAATGCCCTGCCAGCTGTTGCCCTTGACCCGGATGAGCAGCACGCCGTCCACGGCGTTGATGGCCAGCACCTGGTCTCCGTTGGTGGTGGTGATGCTGGTTCCATCCTGGTCCAGGCCGGCCTTGTCGATGTTGATGCCGGCCCAGCCGTTGTCCATGACGTCGGGGTTGGCGTCCAGGTAGTCCAGCATGGTCACGGGATCTACCTCATAGAACAGCTCGAAGAAGGCCTCCGCCCCCTCCCGGTCCTTGCGGACCCAGTAGGGCAGATTGGCATCCGAATCGGGCTGCGCGGTCTCGCCCTCCGAGGACTGTGTCTTTTCGATGATGGTGTCAATGGCGCTGGGCTTGGTGGTCTGCTGATCCTGGGTGGGAATATTCCAGGAGGAGTTCAGATCGATCTGCTGCTTGCGGCCCTCGTCGATCCGGTTGATGGTCTCCCCCACCACCCGGGCGGGAAGCAGATCCGTCGCCAGCCACTGATGGCTGAGAGTCGACAGAGCGGTCTGCACGTAGATATTGCGCCAGCGGCTGACGAACCCGTTGTTTGTATAGCAGAGGTAGAAATAGAAGCCCTCAAAAAAGGTCAGGATCGCAAAGATCGTAATCAGAAAATTGCGAAATCCATGGCGGTTTCTGGGCGTCTGCTCCACTTCCGCCCGCTTGGAAGCGCGGGAACCAAACAGAGTGACCTGAGACAAATTGAACACATCCTAAGTAATTGATCTCGCCATGCGGCGGTTTGTCACGTTTCTTCTTTTGACGTCTGCTCCGGCAAAAAGTTCTCACCGGGAAGAACTTTTTTTCGGATCAGGCGGAAGGTCTCCTTCTCGCCATGGTCCCGCAGGTACGTCAGAAGATATTCCAGCTGGGCGCGGGTGACCGGGTGGAGGTTCACGTCCTCCTTGGCCTGGAGATGGTACTCCAGCGCCGCGCCGTCGTGGTAATCCTTGCCCTTGTAGGTTTTGCAGGCAGCGATGCGGTCCATGACCATCTCCACCAGATACCTTCTGGGCATTTCCAGCGGCACATAGGTACCGGTTCCGGGAATGCAGTCCGTCCAGTACTCAAAGTGGTGCCGATTGCGGCCTTTGTGATGGATCCAGGCTGTGGAATAACCCTTCTCCCGACGCTCGGCCCAGTTGGGGCTGCGGTTGCCCTGATAATAGCGCACGCCCACCAGGAACTCCGTGGGAGAGTATTTGGACAGATCATGGGTCAGGCCCTGCCAGATGAGGCCCACACGGAAGCAGCCCAGCATGACCAGGTGCCGATGATGGGTAATGGTTCTGAAATGCCGCCAGGCCTTCAAGCCGCTGCGCCTCCGTTCCGGGACAAGAATCCACATACCCGGGTATTATAGCGCATTTTCCCCCATTCGTCCAGCCCCAAACGTCTTTTCCTGTCAGGCGTCTTTTTCCAGTTCCCGACGCAGCTTTCCCAGGGCCCGCTTTTCAATGCGGGAGACGTAGCTTCGGCTGATTCCGCATTCTTTTGCCACCTCCCGCTGAGGAAGCGCCTTGGGCTGATCGATCCCGTAGCGCAGGCGCAGAATGGTCTGCTCCTGCTCCGTCAGGCAGCGTTCCATCAGTCCCCGCAGCTGGGCCTGAAGCTGCCGGTTGGAGATATCCTCAAACAGGTCCTCCTCGGAACAGACCGTCTCCATCAGGGACAGGGCGCCGCTCTCCGCGCCGGCCTCAATGAGGTCGGATAAGGACACATCGGCGCTTCTCTTTTTCTGGGCGCGGAAGTACATGAGGATCTCATTTTCCACGCAGCGGGCGGCATAGGTGGCAAGGCGGGTACCCTTGGACTCGTCATAGGAAGAGATCCCCTTGATGAGGCCGATGGTACCGATGGAAATCAGATCGTCCTGATCCGATGCGATGGCATAGTACTTCTTCATGATATGGGCCACCAGACGCAGATTTCGCTCAATAAGCACGTTCCGGGCCTCCAGATCTCCCTGGGCCGCTCTGTGCAGATACTCCCGCTCCTCCGCCTGACTCAGAGGCTTCGGAAAGGATCCGGCGGCGCCGGAGAGACGAAGAGAATACAAAAAGACAAGCAGAACCGCAAATTGCAGCATTTAACACACCTCCCGAAAAGCCTATGCGCCCGCTGCCTGTCCGGATTCCCGCATGTTTCGCGCAGGACAAAGCCTGCACAAGATGCACATAAATATGGAAAGCGCCCCAAAAAGGGGCGCTTTTGTTATTTGTAGTGATCTTCTGCTTCGTGAAGCAGGGCAAGATACCCCGCCCTGGCCCAGTCCGGGGAGAGAAGCTCCGCCCTTGCGCCGAACATCATGACCCAGGAGTAGAACAAAGGCGAGACGGCCACCTCCGCCGAGAGGATGAAGTGATCCTCCCCGTCCGGGATCAGCATGGCGTCGGCGCCGAAGCGATCATGGACCACACCGGAAAGGCTGTTGTCAAAACGCAGCCGCACCCGGGTCACCTCTCCGGAGAACATACCGAAGACCCGATTCGTGTAGGCAGCCAGGTCCAGCTCCTTTGCGGTCCGGCTCAAAGAACGCCATCCCTCCGGCTGGATCGAGAGCATCTTATCCACGCGGTAGTGGGTGATGCCGTGTTTTTCCGTCTCTGCAATGAGGTAGTAATACTCATCATCCCAACACAGAGCAATGGGATCCGCCTCATAGGTTCCCTCCCGGAACGCCCGACTTCCGTCCGGCGCCCAGTCAAAGTAACGGAACCGGATGTGCTGGTTATCCGTGATGGCGTTCTGCAGAGCGTCCACATTATAATAGATGCTCTCATTCAGAGTCTTGCCCCGTCCGGAGACCGCGATGTTTCGGTTCAACCTTGATGCCTCCGACTGCGAGCAGAGGGTCTGGAGCTTGCTGATGAGCTCCCGGGACTTGCGCTCGGTGATAAAGCGGCTGGCCTGGACCGCGTCCACCAGGAGCTTCAGCTCCGGCAGCTCGAAGGTCCGGGAGGCCAGGGCGTAGCCACCCTTGGACTGGACGATATCCATGCCGTCCTCCCGCAGCGCATCCAGATCCGCGTAGACGCTTTTCCGCTCTGCGCTGATGCCCTGCTCCTCCAGCATTGCAAGGATCTCCGCCATGCTGACCGGATGATCCTCATCTGTCTTTTCCAATAAAAAACTGCGGATCAGGAGCAGCTTCCGCTTCTGATTCTCTGTGCGTGCCATGGTCCTCGCCTCCCTGCAGGACTATCATACCACAAAGAATGGGAAGTTGTAAATTCTTTGCAAAATTCCCTTCGGATTCATTGACGGAGCAAAGGATTCCGAGTAGAATAAAATAGAGAAAGGTCGGGGTATCATGCGTGATCCGCTTAAAATGAAATATATCCGATGGGGCTTGACGCTGTTCGCTGTTGTGGCGTCAAGCATTGTGCTTGCCATGCTCTTGTCCCATCTGTCGGTCTTTGGCAACTGGATCTCCGGGATCTATGGGGCGTTTACGCCGCTGGTCTGGGGCCTGGTCCTGGCCTATATCCTCAACCCTGTGGCAACCAGAGTTCAGAATCGCCTGTACCGTCTTTTCTCCCGGAAACACAAACCGGAGAGCGCCGAAAAAGCAGCCCTGGTGCTCAGTGTGGTCGTAGCCATCTTCCTTGCGGTTCTGGCGATCTTTGGCATCATCATGCTCATTATTCCGCAGTTGATCAGCAGCGTCCAGACCCTGATCAACAACGGTTCGGACTACTACGAAAAGGCAGAAACCTGGGTCAACCACATGCTGGAGGACCGTCCCAATCTGCAGCAATATGCGGAGACCATTCTGGATAACAGCTATGCATATCTGGAGGATTGGCTGGAGAACAAGCTTCTCCCCTCTGCCCAGTCCGTGGTAACGGCGGTGGCAACCGGCGTGTATTCCGTGGTCCGCTGGATCGTGAATTTCTTCATCGGCATCATTGTGGCGGCCTATATGCTTGCCAACAAAAAAAAGCTCCTGGCTCAGTGCCGGAAGCTGAACGCCGCCATTTGGAGCACGAAGGTGTCCAGCCGGATTCTTGAGATCGTGGCCCTTTCCAATCGGGCTTTCGGCGGTTTCATACGGGGCAAGCTCCTGGATTCCGCCATCATCGGCGTGCTGTGTTATCTGGGCGCGGTCATTTTGAAGCTCCCCTACGCCATCCTGGTTGCGGCCATCGTGGGCATCACCAACGTGATTCCCTTCTTTGGTCCTCTCATCGGCGCCATCCCCTGCGCGTTCCTGATTCTGCTGGTCAGCCCGATCAAATGTCTGTATTTCATCATCTTTATCCTGCTCCTGCAGCAGCTGGACGGACACATCATCGGGCCGCGGATCCTGGGCGACTCCATCGGTCTGTCCAGCTTCTGGATCCTGGTCTCCATTATTGTGTTCTCCGGTCTGTTCGGCTTTGCCGGCATGCTCCTCGGCGTGCCGCTGTTCGCGGTGTTCTACTCCATCATCAAGGAAGTTTCCGAGAACATTCTGCTCAAAAAGGGCCTTCCCGTGGACACGGCGGCCTACTACGAGCCCAAAGCGCTCGCTCCGACGGAACCCACGGATGAGGAACAGCCAGTTCCCTGAGTCTTCCAAAGTTTTTTCGCAAGACACCTTGACATTTCCCCTTTTTTCTTGTATCATACTTAGGCCGCGTCGAGATAAGCCTAGACGCGGCGCGATGGAGAAGTCGCGTAGCTGGCCGAGCGCGCACGATTGGAAATCGTGTATACCTCAAAAGGGTATCGAGGGTTCGAATCCCTCCTTCTCCGCCAAGCCCCAAAGCCTTGAAAACACTAGGTTTTTAAGACTTTGGGGCTTTTTCTTGTTCCGCCGTAGAAGCAAGCAAAAAAGGGGACAATCTTGTAACTACTTTTTGGCAATCGTTTCTTGCTAATCGTGTATCGGAAGTGGTAGAATACTTTTGGAGGGGAAACGATGTCAAAACAGAAACTTACAACAAAAAAAGAAGAACAGCGGAAAGAGGCACAGCGGAGAGGCGTAGAGCGCCTAGTCAATGATGAAGTATTCAGCGATATTACCATTGACTTCGCCAAAAGCAAGTTTATCCTCTACCAGATGGAGAAAGGCAACAGCAAGCAGACAATCGCCTTTTACGAGCGTTTCTTTAAGAAGTTTTACTCTTTCCTAGCAACAATGGAACTGGACGGAAGCGCCTCTGTTAGTTGGCTGACCGCCGAGCCTACGCAATTAGCCTTTGTCAGCAGTTTGGGGAATGTCAATCAGCAGACAGTCAATTCCTATCTGCGGGGCTATAGAGCCTTTGGGAACTACTGCGAGGAAGCAGGGCTAATAGACGGTTTTCATTGTCCCATTAAGGAAGTAGAGCCTCCCGCGAAAGAAGTCTATACCGATAAAGAGTTACAGAAACTTTTGGTAAAGCCTGATATTAGATACTTCAACGGTTTTCGGGATTATACCATTATCAATCTGATTCTTGCGACAGGGGCTAGAACAAATACCATCTTGAATATCAAGATAAAAGATGTAGAACTTGACGAGGGTTACATTACCTATAACACGACAAAAGCCCACAAGGTAGTCAGATTAGGACTTGAAAGAAAGTGTAAGTCTATCCTCCAAGAATACATTTCCTACTGGAGAAAGGTAGGAGATGGAGATATAACCGCCGAGGATTATCTTTTCTGTAATATCTATGGGGAACAGTTGACTAGAGGCGGTCTTTCTACAGCAATCGCAAGATACAATAGGGAACACGGGGTATACAAGACTAGCATACATCTTTTTAGACATACATTCGCTAAAAAGTGGATTACAAGCGGAGGCGATATTATTACTCTATCCAGAGTGCTTACACATAGCGAGTTAGATATGGTAAAACGGTATTCTAATCTTTATGGGTATGATGTAAAGGAAGAAATTGAAGAACATTCCGTATTAGCACAGTTAAGAACTCATAGCGGAGAAACGCTTACAACAAAGAAACGGAAAGAGAACGGGCAGGGTTAATCCCCTGCCCGCTTTTTATATAGAAAGAATTAAAGACCGTTGATAATGTCAATGAATGTTCCGCCGTCCTTCTTTTTCTTTACTGCTAACTGAGGATAGAAACGCTCACAGAAAGCAAGCCTAACTTTAGGAATGTCAATATCCGTATAAGGCTGACCGTTCAGGCGGTTGATATATTCTTTCTGATTTTCAGGATTAGAAACAATCGTCTTAAACCAATCCTTATCTTCCTCCGTGGCTACCTTTTTCATATAGGCAATCATAAAGGGCTTTGTAACTTCCGTCTTGTTCTTCGGGGTATCGGTCAAGGGATTCAGCGTGGGCTTTGCCTGTGCCATAGTGATAACCTCTTTTCTATGTAGATTGATGGAATACCGCTAATCAAAGTATAGGTCAAGAGGCAGGGCTATGTCAAGGGGCTAATCTATTGCTTTAGGGTATACCCAAACGCCATAGCGGAATCCGCCGAAAAAGTGTGTCAAATAAATTGTGTTTTTCCTATTGACATATTTCTTAAAATATGTTATCCTAATGACATAGAGAACAGAGATAGAATAAACTTCTAGAAAGTTTAGAAAGGACAGTGCTAGAAATGTTGTTAGGGTATATCAGAGTATCGACAGTAGAGCAAAACGAGGAACGGCAGACTAGAGCATTGCTTGATAGAGGGGTAGAGAAAGATAACCTTTACATTGACAAGCAAAGCGGAAAGAACGCCGACAGAGAGCAGTTAAAAGCCCTCCTAGCCTTTTGCCGAAAGGGAGATACAGTTATTACAGAGAGCATCAGCAGAATCGCAAGGAACACAAAAGACCTGCTTACCATCGTGGAAACGCTCACAAGCAAAGGCGTTGACTTTGTAAGTTTGAAAGAGTGTATCGACACTTCTACGCCGCAAGGCAAGTTTATGTTGACAGTATTCGGGGCTATGGCCGAGTTGGAGCGAGAGAGCATCCTAGAGCGCCAGAGAGAGGGCATAGCGATAGCAAAGGAGCAGGGGCTATATCAGGGACGCCAAAAGATGAAGATTGACAGAGAGCGTTTTGAGGCGATTGTAAGGGAATGGAGAGCAGACAAGATAACTGCGGTGGAGGCTATGAAGCGGTTGGAGGTCAAGCCAAATACTTTCTATCGCAGGGTAAAGGAATGGGGGCTGTAATAGCCCCCATTATTTTGTATTCGTTTGTTTTTTCTCTACAAGGGCGAATAACTCGCTAGGGCGCAAATCAAGGGCTTGCGCTATCTTACAGACTGTTTCAATGTTTGCTTTCATCGTCCCATTTTCAATCATTGTCAGGTGTGTGCGGGCTATCCCTGCCAGTCCGCTTAAAACCTCTTGGGACAGGCCTCTTTCTTTGCGTATGTCTTTAATTGCTTCTCCAAGCGCCAAGTAGTCAAACAGCACAGCACCACCCTCTTTCCTTACTACAGTGTAATGGAAAAGAAAAATTAAATTGTCTATTATGCTAGACATTTTAAAAAAAACGTGTTATACTGTTTATATCAATCTTTTGAGAGGGGCGAAGAATATGCCACAGAAAAATTCTGGAGGTAGAATAGGCCTGATAATCGTTGTTGTAATCATTATTATAGGCCTATTAGCGATGTGTTCTAGCGGAGGAGGTAGTTCTAGTTCAAGCAGTTCAAAAGGAAGAACTTGTAAATCCTGCGGTAGAACATTCACGGATAGTTCGAATACTATGAATATTGCCAAGACGGGAATGTGTAATAATTGCTACAGCAACTTCCAATGGGGACAAAAAGCACTAGGAAAATAGTAAATGATTGATTTAGAAACATTCGTCTATTTTCTCTTTATGGAGGAACAGGAACAGAATATAGAAAACCGTAGTATAGAACAAGATAGTATTTCATCAGAGGATAGTCCACCTAAAGATATAGGTCAGGCTAAGAAATCTTTTCTTCCCGTATTATAGCCCCCTTGTTCTAGACCCGCTCCCTGCTAATGCTAGAACAAGAAGTCTGTTGGGCGAAAGTGTTAAAAGTATTAGTAAGTTTTTTCAAGTATAGTAGCGGGAAATTGTTAGTATCTGTAAAAAAGATAGGTATACCGCCTCTAGCAAGACTAGAGGCGGTATATTATTTTTACCGTCTTGCTATAGTTTTCCGTAGTTGTAGAAAAGGAGTGTTTCTGTTGAACGAAAGATTGAGAAAAGAATGTAAACTTCTAAAGGTTATGTAGAATATTAGTTATAAGGAAATCGCAGAGTATCTAGAAGTCAAACAAGACAGTTTTTACTCTTGGCTAAAAGGTTATTATGACTTTGGATAGTAGAAGCAGAGAAGATTAAGAGAAATTATAGATACAATAAAGGAGTAAGAAGAATGAAAGATACTAACAATTTTTACTAGTCCCTTGCGTAGTTAGGTTATGATAACAGGTATATCATCACAGAATAGGGAACGATTATAGATACAGCCCTATAGAGTGAACTACAGCCCTATAAAAACCAGTAGTATAAACTCATTACCAAAGACGGAAAAACAGTTAAGAGGGCATTTAAGCCCCTTTATAGAGAAATCTATGGGAGAGAGTATGCCGAGGATAGGATAGCAGACCTAGAGGATGAAGAATGGCGCATTATAGACAGCAGGGGCAAGTATTACATCAGCAATCGAGGCAGGGTGAAATCTTATCAAGGGCGAGAGGCGAAACTATTGAAACCCTATAAAAATCAGCGGGGTTATCTGCGAGTAGATATAAAGTCAGGTTGTAGGCGCACATACCTAGTCCATCAGTTAGTTGCCCTTGCCTTTATCCCTAACGACAATCCCATAGAGAAAGATACGGTAGACCACATAGATGGCGACAAGACGAACAACAGCGTTGATAACCTCCGCTGGCTATCCAGAGCCGATAATATCAAGGCATACCAAGAGCAGAGAAAGGAGCAGGGCTAGAATGGCGCAGAGTGTGGAAAACCAAAAGACGATACGCATTGAAAAGGAAAAGGCGAACAAAGATAATCCTTATACCATCTACAATCTGAACGCCCTGAAATCCGCTATGCTTGACCTAAAGGGCGAGACTTTCAAACTTTGGTGTTATCTGGATAAGAACTAGAACGGCTATACATTCGCATTAAGCAAGGTAGACGCTCTAAATTGGGGTATCGGTAGCAAATCCTCTTATGACAGAGCAGTAAAGGAACTCATAGAAAAGGGCTATTTAGTCAATGTATCTGGAAATAGTTATAACTTCTATGAACTTCCAAGAGAGGAAACAATGATAATCACAGTCAATAAGTAACTGCGGCAAAGCATAAGTTAAGAGTATAGCCTATATTCTTTTTGAGAATAGGCTATACTCTTAATGACAATAGAAATAGTAAAGAATAGTAAAATAGATTACATAGGCTTTTATCTAGAAAACGTAGTTTTCCAGATAAAAGCCCACGATAGAAAGGAATGTTTGATTATGGCATTTAGTAAAGAAATGTTAGAATACTTACACGATAGCGGTCAAATGCTCGATTGGGCTTATTATTAGCAAAATGGAAAGAGCCTAGATGAAAATTACCGTGATATTGTAAATAAGAGATAGAGAAGATTTAGAGAAGAAATAGAATTATAGGAATATAAGTGCCGCCGAGAAAAAGAGATTGAAGAAGAACTAGAAAAACAATTAGAAGAAAAACTAGATAAGACATTAAACAATGTTTTAGAAGATTTACTAAAAGACTTCTAGTAATATTCTAATAAAATTAAATTATAAAAGTCATGTAATAGAAGATTACACGATTAAGAAAAGAAGTCTTGACACTTACTTTCTATCCTGTTATACTAGCATTAGAAGCAAATCTTGTGCTTACTTTTGGCACGAGAAAGCAATCACTACTATATCTGATACATCAGACTAGCAAGAAACAGGATATATCCCCTATATATTGTGTTTAGACTTTGGGAAAACCCAATAATACGATTGGAAATCGTGTATACCTCAAAAGGGTATCGAGGGTTCGAATCCCTCCTTCTCCGCCATGAAAAAAACCTGATTTGTCTACCGGACAAATCAGGTTTTTTCTTGAAATGGGCAAAGAGTATGATATAATTATATCGTTTGCTCGATATTTGAGGAGGAAAAGACATATGGAACCATTTGGCAACATTCGCATCGAAAAAATCTGGGAAGATGAATTAATCTTTGAAGTAAAACTGAGTGTTGAATCAGAGTATGTTTGTGCATGGCAGACTTGCTATTTTGATTCTGTTTCGTTCAATAAACTATGCTCTTTCATAATGGATTATTGCAAAGGCACCTGTAATAACGATTATTACGAAAGCGGACACAAGCAAGGGAACTATGGCCCCGCGTTTTCAATTCGTTTGAGCGACGACAAGGCCGGTCATATTACCATCGAAATAGATTTAGAAATCGATGATGTTGAAGACCGATCTCATAGATGCGTATGCAATGTTTACACAGAATTGGGCCTGCTTGAGCGATTTGCAAAAAGAATTCCTGCAGTTATAAACTCAAAAACTGGATTTGAAGTATCTTTGCTTGAAGAATAGTTCCTGTGTGCAGTTTTTTTAGTGTACTTTTACGCGTTCTTTCTATGGTTTGGTGTACTTTTACGCGCACTTTCACAACAAAAGGTCGGTAATTTTGATAGAATTACCGACCTTTCCTTTTTGCCCGAAAGCCCTTGATTTCAGGGCTTTTCGCTGTTCAGCCATAAAAAAGCAGCCGCTACGGAGCCATTTCCGCAGCGGCGTTTTTGCTTTTTCGGGTGTACCCGGCACCCCTCTCCCGAACAAATCGTTCTCACAGAGGGGTATTGTTCAATTTGAGGGGTATCGTTCTCACAGAGGGTAATCGTTCAATTTGACTATTTCCTACTGTTTGGTAGTAGATTGACAGTGGATTTGTATTCTGTTATAATCGGTCGCGTCAGAGAGATTATGTAATATGGGGGAATTCCCGAGTGGCCAAAGGGGACAGACTGTAAATCTGCTGACAATGATGAACCAGTGATTGTTAATGGACGTACTTATATTGATGGCGAGTTTGGCCATCATTATGCAGTAAAAAACGCGGAGAAATACCTGACAAAGACAGAGAAGAAGTGTTCACTCTGCGAAAGAAATGGCTGAATTGCTGAATTCCTGTTTGTCGGGATATTGCCAAAAACGGGATTCCCGGAGGTATTACAATGGATAACACAAATTACGAGCTCAAAAATAAGGGCCTTCACTTAGTGAAGGCAGACAAAGAAAACTTCTGGACGCTGATGGACCTTAGGGTTACAAAAGCCCAGGAAAACTTCGTGGCCTCGAACGCAGTCAGCCTGGCGCAGGCATATGATACCCTGGCTGACGGCAAATTTGTTCAGGCCTTTGGCATCTGGGATGGTGAAACTCCCGTGGGCTTCGCTATGATCGGTCACAATTCTGAAGAGTACGAAGAAATGGCTGAGGTCTATAGACATAGCTACTGCCTGTGGCGTTTCATGATCGATCAGCGATATCAAAAACGCGGCTACGGCAGGGATGCTCTTAAGCTCCTGCTGGACTACATCCGCAGCTTTCCTGACGGAAAGGAAGCGCTTTGGAGCACTTCCTGGGAGCCCGATAATAAGGTTGCTGCGAAGCTGTATCACGATTTCGGCTTTATAGAAAACGGCGAGATGGATGGAGATGAGATCGTTGCCGTTTTGGAACTCTAAAACAGTTCGCCAAATTCCAGTTTGTTGGGACGGCCCTTTCGTTCGCTTTGAACCTCCTCTGGATTTTGACCCCCCCTCGGACCCGTTTGAACACCCCTAAAGGGCAAGTGAACCCCCCTCTCCGGTTAATTCTATCAAAACACGATACCTTTTCCAACAATCCCCCGGGAAGTATCAAGCTTTCCGGGGTTTTTTGTTTTCTTTGGCATTGTAGCTGCCGGGTCTTTTGACGGATTCTCCCATTTATGCTATTATATTTCAAAAAGCATCATGATCATTGGTCTTTACGAAGGGAGGAATGCTTATGAAAAAGTGGTATGATGAAGAATATGAATTCAAGATTGAAGTGACCGGTTTTCTGCGCGGCGACCATACCGAACGGTATTGCCGCAACGGAGAAGAGATCGGCGATTGCTACACCTGCACATACGGCTGCCCTGTAAATAAAGATGGGTACGGGATTTGTTCCAAGACGATGATGCTGCTGTTTCCGATCATGGAAGCGGTCAGAAGCGGCGGCGATCTTGAGAATCTGGGCGGTGATGGCAAATACAGCAAAACGATCGTCTGCCCGGATGGCTGTGTTGTTTTCAAACTTACGGCAACGCCTTTGGGAAATCCGAATTTCTTCAAAGGAGCGTTTTGGAAGGAACCTTAACCAGAAAAGACGATCCATCTGCATAATTCGCCCAGATCCGGCCAAGCTAACCCGGGAGGCGATGGGATGAAGGCGACACTTCGAAGCGCGATGGCCGGCGCCGCTGCTGGTGCGATCAACGGGCTCTTTGGGGCGGGAGGCGGCATGGTGCTCATTCCCCTGCTGACAAAGCTCTGCGCGCTGGAGGATCGAAAGGCCTTTGCCACGGCCATTTCCATCATTCTGCCTCTGTGCATGGTTTCTCTTTTCGTCTATCAGCGCCAGGGAGATCTGGACCTTTCCGGGGCGCTCCCCTATCTGGCAGGCGGACTGCTTGGAGGAACCTTGGGCGGCAAGCTCTATCAAAAAATCCAGGTGATCTGGCTGCACCGGCTGCTGGGCCTTCTGATCCTGTACGGCGGTGGGAGGATGCTTCTGGGATGAAGATTCTGCTTGCGATCCTGGCGGGGCTGCTCTGCGGCGTCCTCTCCGGCTTCGGCATCGGCGGCGGGACCCTTCTGGTCCTGTGGCTGACCCTCTGCGCCGGACTGGAGCAGCGCGCGGCCCAGGGCGTCAATCTGCTCTTTTTTCTTCCGACAGCTGCCTCCGCCCTGGTCCTGCACGCGAAAAACCGCTTCATCTCCTGGAAAACGACGATCCCTGCCGCGCTTTGCGGCTGTGTCACCGCTGCCCTTGGCGCCTGGGCTGCTGCAAATATGGAGCTGGGAATCCTTCGCAAGCTCTTTGGGGCGTTTTTAATCGGAATCGCCATTCTGGAGCTTCGCAAAAAAGATTCTTCCACCGGCTCTCATGAAACGAAACAACGTAAAAACTGACGTCACCTTCCGGTGGCGTCAGTTTTTCCTTGATCCAGGGCTATCTACTCTCTCTTGCGCCGGAGACGATGCTGTAATAGGCGTTTGCGGTTGCCCGGTAGACAAGCGCATAGAACAGCGCGTACAGGGCCACGCTGACCAGCGCCGTTGCAATGAGCAAGGGCAAGTTGTTGATCTGGAACAGCAGCAGCATCTTGCGCAGCATGGGGAAAGCAAAGGCCAGATGGAGCACCGCCAGACCCAGGGGCACAAAGAACACCGTGCGCATCTGAGAGTTGATGCTTCTGCGGATCTCGCTGCGGGTCATGCCTACGTTCTGCATGATCCCGAAGCGTGCCTGATCCTCATAACCCTCACAGACCTGCTTGTAATAGATGATCAGCACCGCCGCCACCAGGAACACGACGGAGAGCAAAATGCCCAGGAAAAACAGGCCGCCGTAGCTTGCGAACAATTCTGTACGCTCATCCGCCTGACAGGAGGTCATCAGGAAGTCAAGCGGAAAGTCCTCCAGGTTGAGCAAAAGGTCTTCCAGATCAGCGCGCAGCTGGCTCTGCGCCTCTGAAGCGGCGTCTGAATCGAAGCTGTAGTGCCAGGTGAGACGCGCGTAATCCTCCTGCTCTTTCTGCGCGCGGGTGATTTCCAGGTCCCGCTCCGCCAGGTCCGGCACCACCAGGGTAATGGTCACGACCTGCCCCATATCATAGGGAATCCGGGCCGGGTTCTCCTTCAGCACTTCCCGGATGGCGTAGGGCTGCTCTCCGACCTTCAAGGAAGAATTAGAAAACGCCGAATTGTCACAGTACATCAATGCCTCCCCTGCATCCAGGGCCACATCTTTGCCATAGGTGGCATTGTAGCCTGGCAAGTCCATGAGAAGCAGCAGACAATCGGGATAACCGGCCTCCCGGGCATCGTAGATTTCATCCTGATTCACAGGAATGTATCCATCCACCAGCACGGAGGGCAGGCTGCTGCGGTGATACTCCTGCACGTTGGAAATGCTTCCAGCCGCCTCGGCAGCAGGCTGCACAAGCTCGTGAAGGCGCTGGGCGTACACATCCTCCTCCCCCGGTGAGAGAACATAGCTCACTTCCAGGGTGATATCATAAGGCTGCGCAGCGCGCAGGGCATCCTCCTCGCCGAAGTACATGCAGGCGGTTACGGAGATCATCACCAGCACCATGGTCACAAGGATGCAGATGGAGGCAAGACCCGCGCCGTTGCGCTTCATCCGATAGGCCATGCTGGAAACAGAGACGAAGTGCTCCGGCTTGTAATAGTAGCGCTTGGAGCGCTGGAGAATCCTGCACAGCAGCACGGATCCGGCGATGAGCAGCAGATAGGTGGCAAGAATGACCATGATGACTGCAATGAAGAACCAGTTCATGGCCGCCAACGGGTCCTGAATGGACACGGCAATCCAGTATGCGGCACCCAGCAGCAGCGCGCCGCCCAGCCCCAGGACCCAGTTGGCCTTGGGCGGCTTCTCACCGGTACTCTCGCTTCGCATCAGATCCACCGGCTTGGCCTTCGCCACCTGGATAAGCTGAAAGATCAATAGCAGGGCGAAAATGAGGGCAAACACGCCCAGGGTGATCCCAATGGATTCCAAGGGGATCTGAAATGTGAAATCCACCTTGCCATGGATCAGATTCAGCAGAACCAACTCCGCAAGCTTGGAGAACGCGATTCCGGCCAGAAGACCCACAGCGGAAGAAATCAGGAAGGTCAGAACCGTCTCCCAGATCAGGATGCGGCCCAGGTTGAACTTGCCCATGCCCAGGATGTTGTAAAGGCCGAACTCCCGTTTCCGGCGTCGGATCAGGAACGATCCGGCATAGAACAGAAAGATGGCTGCGAACAGGGCAAGCACCGCAAAGCCGAAGCCCAGGACTGTGGTTGCCGTGCGTCCCCCAGGCATCTGATAGAGGGGTTTTGAATGGGAAAGAGCCAGGTCGATGTAGACAACCGCCACCATCAGAATGGCAGAGAGCAGATAAGGCAGGTAGAGCCGGCGATTGTTTCGAATGCCCGTCCAGGCAAGGCGTGCATAAAAGCCTCGCTTCATACGGCCTCACCGCCTGTCGTCAGGATGGTCAGAGCGTCGGAGATTCTGGCATAGAGCTGCTCATTCGTCGCCTCGCCCCGATAGAGCTGGTGGAACACCTCGCCGTCCTTGATGAACAGGACCCGGGAGGCATGGCTTGCCGCCTTGACGGAGTGTGTCACCATGAGGATGGTCTGGCCTTCCCGGTTGAGCTCCGCAAAGAGGCGAAGAAGCTCGTCCGTCGCCTTGGAATCCAGAGCGCCCGTGGGCTCGTCCGCCAAAAGGATCTGAGGCCCGGTAATGATGGCTCTTGCCACCGCGCCCCGCTGCTTCTGGCCGCCGGAGAGCTCATAGGGGTACTTTTTCAAAAGCTCCGACAGGCCCAGCTGCCGGGCAATGGGCTCAATTCTGCGGGCCATTTCCGCATGGCTCTCGCCTGAGAGAACCAGGGGCAGATAGATATTGTCCTCCAGGGAAAAGGTGTCCAGCAGATTGAACTCCTGGAACACGAAGCCCAGGTTCTCCCGGCGAAACAGCGCAAGCTCAGAGTCCTTGATCTGGCTCAGATCCCGCCCGTTCAGCAGAACCTGTCCCGCTGTGGGTCGATCCAGGGCGGCCAGCAGGTTCAGAAGGGTGGTCTTGCCGGAGCCGGACTCCCCCATGATCGCCACATATTCTCCCTGCTCCACACTGAAGTTCACATTTCGCAGGGCCTCCACACTGGAGCCGCCGAAGCGGGTGGTATAGACCTTTTTCAGGCCGGAAACCTCCAAAAGGCTCATAACGGATTCCTCCTTTGTTTTTTCTTAACTCATTGTAACAGACGATCCCATGGGATTCCATGGGATCGTCTTACAGTTTGGGCTTCAAATCCAACAGTTTTGTCACATTTATTCGTAGCTTCGCTCCTGCGTGGAAAGGTCCAGATAGACCGCCGTCCCCTGCCCCAGACGGGAGGTGATCCAGATGCGGTGACCCAGTCCCATGCAGATCCTCCGGCAGAGATAAAGGCCCAGTCCGCTGGCCTTCTGATCCGCGCGGCCATTGTAGCCGGTGTAGCCCTTTTCAAACACCCGGGGCAGATCCTCCGGGGCAATGCCAATGCCCGTATCCCGGATGCACAGAACTGTTTCTCCCTCCAGCGTGACCGAAATGGAGCCGGTTCTTGTGTATTTGAGCGCGTTGGAGAGCAGCTGTTCGATCACAAAACGAAGCCACTTTCGGTCTGTCAGAACCTGAGTCTCTGCAGGCTCATAGCACAGCTTCAGGCGCCTTGCGATGAACTCTCCGGAGAAGCGCCGCAGCGCGGGCCGCAGGATCTCATCCAGATCACAGCGCTCCAGAACATAGTCAGAGCTCTCCGCGTCCAGGCGCTGATAGGCCATGACCATCTCCACATACTGCTCCACCCTTCCCAGCTCCGCCTGAAGGGTCCGGGCCAGGGCGGAGTCCTCCCCCTGCAGGCGCAGGTTCATGGCGGCGATGGGCGTCTTGATCTGGTGCGCCCAGGCGGCGTAATAATCCATCTGGTCAGAATCGCGGGTGCGCATCTGGGTCTCAGTCTGGCGGGACCGGTCCAGGAGGTCCCGGATCAGCCGCTGATAGGCAGACTCCATCGGGCTTTGCGCCTGCGGCAGCTGGCCTTCCTGGAGCGATTCTGCCCGAAGAAGCCCAAGGGCGTGCAGTCTTTCCCGCTGGTGGAAAAAGTCCCAGAGAAGCGACAGAAGCACGAGCAGTGCGCACAGCGCGCAGGGATAGGCCACGGCTTTCAGGCTCAGATGGAACAGGGCAAAGGTGACGAAAAACGCCGCCGCGCAGAGCAGGCACAGGACAAGGGGCAGCCTCCTTGCCCGAAGATAAGCGGAAATCAGCATATTCCCTCCTAAGCCAGATAATACCCGACGCCAAATTTGGTGCGGATCACATCTTCAAGTCCGGCAGACGAGAGCTTCCTGCGCAGTCTTCCCACGTTGACGGAAAGGGTGTTCTCATCCACGAAGCTGTCTGTCTCCCACAGGGCCTGCATCAGCTTTTCCCGGCTGACGATCTTGTCCCGGTTCTGCAGCAGAACCAGCAGAATGCGATACTCATTCTTGCTCAGCTCCAGGCTGACGCCGTTCACGCTGACCGAGCCGTCGGCAGCCGAGAGGCGCAGGCCACGATGCTCCAGATTCGGCGCCGCGGTGAAATCGTAGCTCCGGCGAAGCAAGGCGTTCATCTTGGCAAAGAGCAACTCCAGGTCGAAGGGCTTGGCGAGAAAGTCGTCCGCGCCCATATCCATGGCCATGATCATATTCAGATTGTCCGCGGCGGAGGAGAGAAAGAGAATGGGCGTCTGGCTCTCCGCGCGGATCTTTCGGCACCAGTGATAGCCATTGAAGAACGGAAGCGCGATGTCCATGATCACCAGATGGGGCGCAAGGGCGCGAAACTCTGAAAGCACGTCATGGAAGTCCTCGATCACGTGGGGCTCCAGCTCCCAGACGCCTGCGCGCTCGGCGATGGCCGAAGCGATGCCCGGGTCGTCCTCCACGATCAGAATGCGGTACATAGGCAGACCTCCCTGTTTGTGATAAAATCAGCATAACAGATCTTTTTCTTTTGCGCAACTTAAGAGATATGAAGAATTGCTTCGTTTAACAGGTGAAGGACCTAAACAGGAAAGGAGCGCTGCCATGGACACAGGTGCAAGAAACTACCAGCTGTTTCTCTCCGGCGACGATGAGGCAATGGTTGATATCATCCGGGACTATCAGGACGGGCTGATTCTGTTTCTAAACCGGTACACGGGGAACATCTCCGAAGCGGAAGAGCTGGCGGAGGACACCTTTTTCCGTTTGGTGACCAAGAAGCCCCGTTTCTCGCCCCGATACAGCTTCAAAACCTGGCTCTACACCATCGCCCGGAACCTGGCGGTGAGTCATCTGCGGCGCCGGGCGCGGCAGGGAACGCTGAACGAGCAGGTCCAGGATCCCCAGGCCGAGGAGGCGCTGGAGCAGAAGGTCTATCTGGAGGAGCGAAGCCAGATCCTCTACAAGGCCCTGGGCCACCTCCGGCCGGACTACTGCGAGGTGCTGAGTCTGAAGTACCTGGAGGAGCTGGACAACAAACAAGTTGCGAAAATAATGGGAAAAAGCTGCCGTCAGGTGGAGAACCTGGCCTATCAGGCCAAACGGGCTCTGCGGGCAGTTCTGGAACAGGAGGGCATTCATGCGGGATTATCGTGAAATGGCAAGCCGGGTCTTTGCCCGGCGGGATGAATATCTGAAAAAAAAGAAGCGGCTGCGTCGGGGCGCGATGCTCGGCGCCGGGTGCCTTGCCCTGGCGATCCTGGCAGGCAGCAGCATCTGGCTGCTTCGGCCTCCAGAGGTGTTCAGTCAGGCTCCAGCTGTGCTGCAGGCGCCGCAACTGGATCCCGCTCCCACGAGCGAGGAAGCGGAGCAGGTAATGACGCCGCGCCATGAGCGCGAGCAGGGAGCGGATCCGACAGACGCGCCGCCCGACATCGTACCGGAGGAGGCTGCCCCGGAACCAGACGAACCTCCCGAGGTCGAATGGCAGGATCCGCAGCCGGAAGCCCAGGAGGAAGGTGATCCGGAGCTCTGCCAGCTTCCCCCCGCCACAAAGCAGAAGGACCCGGACCAAGGCGAGATCGTGGACGTAGGCCCGCCTCGCTGGGAGGATGCGCCCGCTCAGCAGGACCCCGGCGAACTCAGCGCCACACCCACTGTTGAAGCAGATTGGGATTATCGGTTCTACGCCGGGTCCTACTACGACGAGGACGGTCAGTTCGTGGTCCTGCTGACGGAGAACACAGAGGAAAACCAGGAGAAGGTTTGCGCGCTGCATCATTTTGACAAAAGCAGCACCGTATTCAAAACCGCGGAGTTTGAGCTTGGTTTCCTATCCGCGCTCCTGAAAGAGATTTCGGAGCGGATGGCTGCGGGAGAACTTCCCTTTGTTGTGAGCTGCTGGATCGATGAGACACAGAACCGTGTTGTCGCCCAGGTCACCACCGAGGACGAAGGCCTGCTCCAGAGCCTGTATGAGATGGACAGAGGCGTCGGCGCGCTGGTCATCGTCCAGGACGAAGCTCCTGCTGCATTTGAGTGAAGAATCCGCCAAGGACACGCCTTTGCGTTGACAAAATGGGCATAATCCACTATAATAAAGGCCGCAACAGGGAGTAGCCGGCGCGATGAGCGCTTACCTGGTCGTCAGTACGGTCTTATGACCCGGCCTTGTAACGAAGTGGCGAGACTTTGCCGAACCATCGGCAAAGTCTCTTTTTATGCGGACTCTGTCGAAAAACGTGGAAAAAGGACGTGGATAACATGGTCACTGCTGCCATTATTTTCGTGCTCATGTATGTGGGGATGCTGGTCTTCTCCAAGTGGCGAGTCTGGTTCGCCGTGGGCGGCGCTGTCGCCATGCTTGTTTTCGGGGTACTGCCCCTGAGCAAGCTGCCCGGCGCCATCAACTGGAATGTCATTATGATGATCGCCGGCACCATGGGTATCGTCAGTTTGTTCATTGAGACAGGCATGCCGGCCCGGCTTTCTGACCTGCTTCTGAAAAAGGTGTCCAATGTGTGCTGGGCTGTGGTGGCACTCTCCGCCTTCTCCGGCATCGTCTCCGCCTTTGTGGACAATGTGGCAACCGTGCTGATGGTGGCCCCTGTGGGCATCGCCATCAGCAAGAAGCTGAAAATCAATCCGGTCCCCGTTATCATTGCCATCGCCGTGTCCTCCAATCTGCAGGGCGCGGCCACCCTGGTGGGCGACACCACCAGCATCCTGCTGGGCGGCTACGCGGGCATGAGCTTCGTGGACTTCATCTTCTGGCACGGCCGTCCCTCCATCTTCTGGGCTGTGGAGCTGGGCGCCTTGGGCACCCTGGTGATCCTCTGGTTCCTGTTCCGCAAGGAAAAGGCGCCCATTGTTTCCGATCGCATGACCGAAGTGACAGACTACATGCCGAGCTATCTGATGGTGGGCGTGGTGCTGCTGCTGATCCTGGCCTCCTTCTTTGAGATTCCCTATGTGGACAGCGTCAAGAATGGCCTGATCTGCATGATCCTCTGCATCTTCGGCGTCGCATGGAGCTGCGCCAAGAAAAAGAATCTGGATCCCCTGAAGCTTGTCGCCAAGGAGATGGACTATCAGACCCTGGCCATGCTCTGCGGCCTGTTCGTGGTGGTGGCCTCCATCACCGAGGCCGGCATCATCGACCTGGTGGCAAGCTGGTTTGCCAGAATCGGCGGCGGCAGCTACTTTGGTCTGTATACCCTCATTGTGTTCGCTTCCGTTGCCATCTCCGCCTTTGTGGATAACATCCCCTATGTGGCTGCCATGCTGCCTGTGGTTCAGTCCATCGCCCTGAAGCTGGGCATTGATCCCATCTGCCTGTACTTTGGTCTGCTCTCCGGCGCGACCCTGGGCGGCAATATCACCCCCTTCGGCGCGTCAGCAAACGTGGCAGGCATCGGCATTCTGCGCAAGGAGGGCTATGCGGTGAAGAATTCTGACTTCTTCCGCATCGGGATCCCCTTCACCTTCACTGCTGTGCTCATCGGCTACGTCTTCATCTGGCTGGTCTGGTCCAGGGCATAAGCAGGACAAGTGGGATAGAAAACAGGCGTGACCATCGGTCACGCCTGTTTTTTTGCTTACTGAAACAGAGACGCTTCGTAAAAAAGTGCCTCCTTTGCAGTTCTTTCTTACAGTTCCACCGTCACGTCCTGGAGACGGCGCTTGGGGACATAGTGCACGTCGTTCCCGTCCCGGTAGTATTTCAGGCTTTCGCCCTCCCCGACTTCCGTCAGGACAATGGTCTCATCCGGCTTGCCGAAGGCCACGATGAGCATGGGCTGAAGCTTCTCCGGCAGCTCCAGGGTCGCATGAACCCGCTCGGGGCTGAAGTTGCCGATCATGATGCCGCCCAGACCCGCCTCCGTGGCGGCAAGCAGCATGGTCTGCGCAACAGCACCCAGATCCCGGGTATAGCGGCCCAGGTCCGGATCCCATTCGGTATTCTGGCAGATGATGACAAACGCCGTGGGACACTTGCCCGGATGGGGCAGCTTCATCTGCGGCAGGGCTCTGGCCCAGCCAGTCAGTGGCTGGATGCGGTCCACATCCTCCTTCTTCCAGGCAAGCACATATTGGAAGGGCTGGCCGTTGACGCTGGAGGGCGCAAAGCGGGCGCAGTCCACAAATTCCAGCAGTTCTTCCTTGCTGATGCGGCGGGTTTCGTCATAGCCCCGCCAGCTGCGGCTCTTTCGAACCAGATCTTTCATCATGGGAGTTCTCCCCTTTTTCTTGGAATGCTGGTATTTTACCACAGGGAGGCTGGTTTGCATAGAAGCTTTTCATGGACTTTTTGCAGAAAAAGGATTATACTAAGGAAAAAATCAATCCAATTGGAGGATGCATATGAATCCGGAACGGTTTCAGGACTATACGGCGCGGCTGGTTTCCAGCTGCTCCAGAATCATCATCGGCAAGGAGGAGGCCATCCGGCAGGTGGTGGTCTCGTTTCTGGCGGGCGGCCATGTGCTTTTAGAGGATCTGCCCGGCACAGGCAAGACCATGCTTCTGCGCGCCTTCGCCAAATCCATCGGCGGCCAGTTTCGCCGTATTCAGTTCACCCCGGACCTGCTGCCCTCGGATCTGACGGGCATCAACTTCTATAACCAGCGGGAAGGGCGCTTTGAGTTCCGTCAAGGTCCTCTCTTTGCCAACGTGGTTCTGGCCGACGAGATCAACCGGGCAACGCCCCGGACCCAGTCTGCCCTTCTGGAGTGCATGGAGGAGAAGCAGATCACGGTGGATGGCGTGAGCTATCCCGTGGCGCGGCCCTTCCTGGTCATGGCCACCCAGAACCCCATCGAATCCTATGGCACCTTCCCCCTGCCCGAGGCCCAGGTGGACCGCTTTTTCATGCGGCTGAGCCTGGGATATCTGAACAGGGAGCAGGAGCTGTCGGTCCTCTCCCGCCCCGCCTCCAGTGTGCTTCTTGAGGATCTGGAGCCCGTTGTCACCCTGGAGGAGACAGAGGCGCTTGCCCGGGAAGCGGCCCAGGTCCAGGTAGGCCCGGATGTTGCGGGCTATCTCATGGACATCATTCAGGCGACCCGCTCGGACCGGAGCCTGGCCGCAGGCGTCTCCACCCGCGGCGCGCTGGCCCTGTATCGGGCCAGCCAGATCACCGCTGCCATGGAAGGCCGGGACTATGTGATCCCGGAGGATGTGAAGCGAGAGGCTCTGCCGGTACTGGGCCACCGGATCAGCTCCGGAACAGGCAGCCGGGCAGACGCGGAAGCGTATCTGCAGGAGATCCTGGACACAGTGGACGTGCCTCTGGAGCAGTTATGATCTGGGCATTTCTTGTTGTACTGCTTGTCTGCGTGCTTCTGCTTCAGCGCAGAAGCGCCGGCTCTTCGCTCAGTCGGGTGCGCTACGAATCCGCCTGCGACAAGGTCCTGGCCGAGCCAGATCAGACCATCTGCCTGACCACCACCGTGCGGAATATCAGCAGGCTTCCCGTTCTTTATCTCAGCCTGCTGGAGTACCTGCCCGGACAGCTGAACGCACAAGAGGATCCCGCATGGTGCAGGAAGCACTTAAAGCGGCACTATGATGAGCTGAGCTGCGATACCCGGCTGTTTCTGCTTCCCCATCGACGCTATGAGAAGCGCTTTCGCTTCTCGCTCCCGGAACGGGGCGCCTATCCCCTTGGGAAATACTATCTGGATACCGGCGATTTTCTGGGCGCCAAAAGCAGCTATCGGGACGGCCAGATCGGCCAGACCGTGGTCATCATGCCCAGGCGCGCCGCAAACCATGAAGCCATCCGGACCCTGGGCGGTTTTCTGGGGGAGATCTCCGTGCGGCGCTTTCTCCACGAGGATCCGGTGCTCACCGTGGGCGTGTGGGACTACACTGGTCACGAGCCCATGAAGCAGATCTCCTGGAAGCAGACCGCGCGGCTCGGCAAGCTCCAGGTGAAGGAATATGACTACACCGTGGACGCCAACGTGACCGTACTGCTCAACATGGACCGTGGGTCGGAGGCGGATTTGGAGACCTGCTTTCAGCTGACCAGAAGCGTCTGCGAGGAGCTGGAGCGGCGGCGCATCCCCTATGAATTTTACACAAATGGCGATCTGAAAACGCCCCACGGACGCCTGTCCTATCTGGCGGAGGGGCTGGGCTCCCAGCATCTGCGCACCATTCTCTATGCGCTGGGACAGTCCCGCTGTCAGGGACTGGGCAGCCTGGAGGCCCTTGTCAGACGCTGCCTGGGAACAAGGAAGCGGAGCCGGGGCTATATTCTCATCTCCGCTCCCCTGTCCGAGCACGATCATCCCAGTCTTTCCGCCCTGGCGCAGGCCTCGGATGTAGCGCCCTGTCTGCTGTATGGCCGGGGTGAGGATTTCTGCACAGGAGGTGACAAGTCATGAGCCTCGTCATTGCCGCTCTGACCATGGCCAACCTCTGCCTGTATTTTGCAGTCCTCTGCCTGACGCCCTACTGGCCTTTGAATCTCTGGCTCACTCTGGGCATAATCCTGACGCTCAGCGCCTCCTGCGGTCTTGCCTGCCTTGCGCGAAAAAAGACGGCGCTCCGGCTTGCTTGCTGTGCCATTCCGCTCCTGGCCCTGCTGTTTGCGCGAACAACGGTCCAGCTGCTCTGGATAGCTCCTGCGGTGGTCTATGCGGAGCTGATGATCCTGTCTTCTCACTTCTCCGTGTCCTACTGGTCCTATCGGCTTCACTATCTCTGGTCCTCCTGTGTGATGCTGGCCCTGCTTGTAGTTGGACTTGTGGCGGAGACCCCCATGAGCCGGAGCTTCCCGCTGGCCCTGAGCGCCCTGATTCTGGGCTGCTTCACGCTGCGGCAGCTTCGCTTCGGCGCCGAGACTCCGCTGACGCAGAAGGCCCTGGAGCTTGCCTCCCTCGCGGTGGTCCCGGCAGCCGTCGGTCTCATCGCCGGCCTGGTGGGCTACGGCCGCGTTGCCATGCGCTGGCTTCTGGAATGGGTCTTCTACCCCATCTTCTGGCTGGTTCAGAAAGGCGTGGAGGCCCTCATTGCCCTGTTCGGCCAGGTCCAGGCACCGCCGGAACCTCTGGAGCCGGTGACGGAAGAACCCTTCGTCATGCCCGAGGAGATCATCATTCCGGAGGAGCATGAAGTTCTTCCCACCCAGCCCGTTGTCCGACGCGATCTGCGCTGGCTTGTCCGGCTTGTGCTGATTCTGGCTGCGGCAGCGCTGGTCACCTATCTCATCTTGCGTTTCTACCGCTATCTGAAAAACCACGCCGGAGAGGAATCGAAAGAGGAACCCCGGATCACCTCCCAGGCAGAACAGCCCCTTCCCCGCTCCGGGGAGGCTCTGAGCAATCGCCGCAGGCTCCGGCGGATCTATGGCAGATACCTTCGGCTTCTGCAGAAACGGGGCTTTGTCCGTCGGGGACACGATACCAGCCTTGAAATCCTGGAGCACTCCCAGGACTTGGCCCCGGAGGCCTCCGCTGAGGCGCTGCGGGCGCTCTACATCCAGGCGCGCTACAGCGCGGGGCCTGTCTCCTCCCAGCAGGTTCAGGAGGCCCGGCGGCTTTTGCGGCAGCTTCGGGAATGAAAAAACAAACACGGCAGCGGCGGCATCTTTGCCGCCGCTTTTTTGCCGCAAAAATCTCCAAGAAAGGCCAGGGATTCCGCGCAGAATTCGTAGAAAAAGGCCTTGACAAGGTTAGCTCACTCTAATATAATGACTAACAGATTAGTAATGTCTAACGGATTAGGCTTTGCAAACCGGTCCGTCTTGGCATGGCACCAACACAAGGGAGATGAATGCTTCATGATGCCACTTGTCTACGCCGCAGCCGGTGAAGAAATCCTGATCCAGCGGGTCGGCGGCTCGCCCGAGGTCAAAAAACATCTGGAGAATCTCGGCTTCGTCCCCGGCAGCAGCGTGACGGTGATCACGGAAAACAACGGCAACATCATCGTCAAGGTCAAAGAGTCCCGAGTTGCCATCAGCAAAGAGATGGCTCAAAAAATCATGATTTGAAGAAAACAGGAGGGAATGCAGTATGAACACATTACGCGAAACCGCCATCGGCAGCACCGTGAAGGTCGTCAAGCTCCACGGCGAGGGCGCCGTGAAGCGCCGCATTATGGACATGGGCATCACCAAAGGCGTGGAGATCTATGTTCGTAAGGTCGCGCCCCTGGGCGATCCCATCGAGGTCACTGTTCGCGGCTACGAGCTTTCAATCCGGAAGGCGGACGCAGCCATGATCGAGGTCCAGTAAAGAAGGCAAAAGTTCCGAATTACTTATTTTTTTGAATCATGGTTAGCGGATACTAACCTCAAAGGAGAGGAAAATCATGGATTTGAGAATCGCCCTGGCGGGCAACCCGAACAGTGGTAAAACCACCCTGTTCAACGCCCTGACCGGTTCCAACCAGTTTGTTGGCAACTGGCCCGGCGTCACCGTGGAGAAGAAAGAGGGCAAGCTGAAAAAGCACTCCGATGTGGTCATCACCGACCTGCCCGGCATCTACTCCCTGTCCCCCTACACCCTGGAAGAGGTTGTGGCCCGGAATTACCTCATTGACGAGCATCCCGACGCCATCCTCAACATCGTGGACGGCACCAACCTGGAGCGTAACCTGTATCTGACCACCCAGCTGACCGAGCTGGGCATCCCTGTGGTCGTGGCCATCAACATGATGGACGTGGTTCGCAAAAATGGCGACAAAATCAAGGTGGACGCTCTTGCCCAGGCCCTGGGCTGCAAGGTCGTTGAGATCTCGGCGCTGAAGGGCGACGGCGTGCAGGAGGCCGCTGAGGCCGCCATCGACGCCGCCAAGAACGGCAAGACCATTCCCCAGCACACCTTCTCCGGTCCTGTGGAGCATGCTCTGGCTCACATCGAAGAGGCCGTCGTACACGATCTGCCCGAGGATCAGCAGCGTTGGTACGCAATCAAGATCTTCGAGCGTGACGAGAAGGTCCTGGAGAAGATGCAGATTCCCGCCGATGTGCAGAAGCACATCGAGGCCGACATCGCCGCCGCTGAGAAGGAGCTGGACGACGACGCCGAGAGCATCATCACCAATGAGCGCTATGTTTACATTGCCTCCATCATCAAGGGCGCGTACAAGAAGGCCCAGGAAAAGGCCCTCACCGTTTCCGACAAGATCGACAAGATCGTGACCAACCGCTGGCTGGGCCTGCCCATCTTTGCCGTTGTCATGTTCCTGATTTATTACATCTCCATGGTCACCGTGGGCGCTGCTGCCACCGACTGGGCCAATGACGGCCTCTTCGGCGATGGCTTCCACCTGTTCGGCATCGGCTCCTCCGCTGCGGAAGAGGCTGCTGACGATTACGGCGCTGCCATGAACGCCATCGGCGCTTACTACGAGGAAGAGATCGACACCGAGGCGGAGGACTTCGACGCGGACGCCGCTCTGGCTGAGATCAAGGCCATCACCTCCGGTGACGAGACTGCCACCATCACGGTGGAAGACGAGGAGACCCTGGAGCAGTCCGATCTGACCGTTTACTTCGACACTGTCCCTGAGGACGCGGAGGACGATGTGAACGCCATGTCCTTCAAGGACGCTGTCTCCTATGTGGAGGAGAAGGGCTTTGAGGAGCCCGATCCTGCGGACTACGGTGTCTGGGTCCCCGGCATCCCCGTGCTCATTGAGAAGCTGCTGGACGCTCTGCACTGCACCGATTGGCTCAAGGGCCTGATCCTGGACGGCATCGTGGCCGGTGTCGGCGCGGTTCTGGGCTTCGTTCCCCAGATGCTGGTCCTGTTCTTCCTGCTGGCCTTCGTGGAGGCCTGCGGCTACATGGCCCGTGTGGCCTTCGTTCTGGACCGGATTTTCCGCCGCTTCGGCCTGTCCGGCAAGTCCTTCATTCCCATCCTGGTGGGCACCGGTTGCGGCATCCCCGGCATCATGGCTTCGCGTACCATTGAAAACGAGCGCGATCGCCGGATGACCATCATGACCACCACCTTCATCCCCTGCGGCGCAAAGGTTCCCTTCATCGCCATGATCGCAGGCGCCATCTTCGGCGGCTCCGCCTGGGTCGCGACCGGCTCCTACTTCATCGGCATGGCAGCCATCATCATCTCCGGTATCATTCTGAAGAAGACCAAGATGTTTGCCGGCGATCCCGCTCCCTTCGTCATGGAGCTGCCTGCATACCACTGGCCCACCCTGTCCAACCTGCTCCGCAGCATGTGGGAGCGCGGCTGGTCCTTCATCAAGAAGGCCGGTACCATCATCCTGCTCTCCACCATCGTGGTTTGGTTCCTGTCCCGCTTTGGCAACGCCGGCGACGGCTTCGGCATGCTGGAGGAGGATGAGATCAGTTCCTCCATTCTGGCAACCATCGGCAAAGCCATTGCCTGGATCTTCGCGCCCCTCGGCTGGGGCAACTGGCAGGCGGCTGTCGCCTCCATCACCGGCCTGGTGGCCAAGGAAAACATCGTCGGCACCATGGGTGTTCTCTATGGCGGAGAGGGCTCTGCTTGGGCAGAGCTGGCCCGTCAGTTCACTGCGGTCTCCGGCATGAGCTTCCTGGTGTTCAACCTGCTGTGCGCCCCCTGCTTCGCGGCCATCGGCGCCATCAAGCGCGAGATGAACAACGCAAAGTGGACCTGGTTCGCCATCGGTTACGAGTGCGGCTTCGCCTATGTGATCGCTCTGATGATCAACCAGTTCGGCAAGCTGTTCACCGGCCATGTGAATGTGATTGGCCTGATTGTGGCAATCGCACTGCTGGTCTTTATGATCTACATGCTCTTCCGGCCTTACAAGGAAGCCACTCGTCTTACCAAAAAGGTCTGAATCCGTTCATAAGGCGTCATTCCTCCGGCCTCTTTTTCCGGCGTTGCTTGCTTCTTTTTGTAATCCTTCATCCATCTCAAGGCCAGGAATCCCGCCTTCCGTGGCAGCCTGCAGACTCCCTTCCCTGTGAAATGCAGGCGGTCATACCTCCAAATCGGCCCGGCGCAGAACACCTCCTGCGCCGGGCCCTCTTTTGCAGAAAGCAAGGTCCCGGAATGGTTCCGGGACCTTGCTCTTATTCTTCATGCCGTTTTTGGATCCAATGGTAGAGACAGATGCCAAGGCCGCTGACCAGGAAGGTCACGGCAAAGATGATCACCGCGCCCAGATAATCCCGATGGCCCAGTGCGTGGCCGCCGGCAGTGGAGGTAACGATGGAGGGAAGCCGCCCCAGAGAACACATGAGCAGCCAGACGGGCAGCCGCAGATCCGTCAGGCCCGCAAAGTAACACAGCAGATCCTTGGGCGTGCCAGGCAGCATGAACAGCATCAGATACACAAGCTCCCGTTTGGGCGTTGTCTTCAGAAAACGAAGGGAGCGGAGCTTCTCTTCCGAGAAAAACATCCGCACCAGGCGCATGCCCAGCCTTCGCACCAGCAGGAACACGGCTACGCTTCCCAGGAAGGACGCAGCCAGGCACAGGAGGGTCCCCTCCACGGCGCCAAAGGCATAGCCTGCCGCGATCTCAAATGGCTCCCCGGGGACAAAGGCGATGATGGTCTGGAAGATGACCATGCCCATGAATGCGACCCGTCCCCAGACGCCCCGCGCCTCCACCCAGGCCTGGAACTCTTCCGGCTGGGAGATCAGGCGCAGCATGGGAATGCCCACTGCCCAGGCAATGAGCAGTGTGAACAGGACCGTCAAAACGATCAGAAGGACAAGAATCCACCGGTTTCGTTTTTCCATAGACAGCTCCTTATGAAGGGAAAAAACGGAAGGCGCGGGGCCTTCCGTTATTCTTCTGTTAGCTTCTGTGCAGTCAGCACCGTCAGACGCAACTGATAAGTTGCGGGCATATGCTGCTGCAGAAGGGAGGAATCCGACCCCATCTGGCTGACCAGCCCCAGCAGCGGCGCCAGATCACTCTCTGGAGAGAGCGTGCGCGACAGGGCCTGAAAGGTCTCCGGCTCCGTCAGAAGGGAGGCAAGCAGAATCGGCATCTTGATGCCGTTCTCCTCATCCAGCCCCGGTCCGGTGAGGGAATGACGGTCATTGTAGTAGCTCTCCAGGCTGGGACTGATAGAAAGCAGCACCATGGATGCGCCCTGCAGCTGCGCGCTCAAGGCATCATCTCCGGGCAGCAGGATATCCGTGCCCGCCCGATGGAAGCCCCAGCCCTGCAGCGGGACCATGGTCACAAGATCGTTTGGATTGATGAGATTGAAGATGTTCCGGCACTCCGGCAGCTCTGCCTTGGCAGAGAGGGTCGTGGGCGTTGCAAAGGTATAGACGAAAAGGTTCTGCTCCGGAACCTGCTCCTGGAGGCGGACGCCCAGCAGATTGGCACAGGCCGCGCCTCGGCTGTGACCGGCGACCAGGACCAGGGGCTCGCCCTCCAGATAGGGCGTAAGGACCGTTTCAATATCCTGAGCGCAGAGATCGAAGTTCTCCGCCACCGGACTTTCAAAATCCCGGGAGGGCATCACATTGAAATTGGAGACCCACTCCCCTGCTCCTTCCGTGCCCCGGATGACCACCAGCACAAGCTCCCGCTCGGAGCCTTCATAGCGAACCTGCCTCTTTCCGATGGTAAAGGCGCTGGTATGGGCCGGGTCCTCCGGGTCCTTGTCATAATGGCGCTGCTCCAGGATCTCAAAGCCATAGTCTTCAAGGATCTGGGATGTTCGCTCCTGGCTGTGGCCGGTGCAGAGGACCAGTGCCTGCTGAGCCAGAGCGCCGGAAAAGGCCGCAGAATCCTCCGGGAGCTTGATTTCGGGGATCTCCCGCGCAGGGGGTTCCGGCTCCGGCTCCTGGGCAGGCTCAGGGCTTTCAGTCGTCTGAGGCTTTGGCTCCGGTTCCGGCTGCTCTTCGGGTTTCCTGCACGCGCAGAGGGAGATAAGCAGAATCAGCGCAAGGCAAAGGGTCAGAATCCGCTTCATCTTACTCCGCCTTTTTCCGGAAGAACAGCACGCCCAGGCACTGAGGGCCGCAGTGGCTTGCTATGGTGCAGCCAGCATGGGTGGTCAGGATCTCCGCGAAGGGCGCCAGAGAGCGAACCAGCTCCTTGAACTCCTCAATGGTCTCATCGGGGATGCCATGGGAGTATGTGATAAAGATCCGATTCAGCTGCAGATCCTGCCGTCCCTCCAGCCGTCCGCGGATATAATCGGTGATGGATTTCTTCATGTCGCCCCGGTACTTCCGGCCAACCTTCATGCCGCCGTCCGCCACAATGATCTCCGGACGCAGCTTCAGAAGGTTCGCGCCAAGGGCTGCCACGCTGGAGCAGCGGCCGCCCATCTTCAGATATTCCAGGGTCTGAATGACGAAGCTGACATCCAGGCGCTCCTTGGCCTCATTGAGCGCTGCGACGATGTCCTCCACCGCCATGCCCTGCTCGTCCAGTTCCCGAGCGAGGATCGCCAGGTGACCGGAGCCGGAGGACAGGTTCATGCTGTCGATGGGATAGACTCCGCCCACTTCCTTGGCGGCGATGGATGCGTTCTGATAGCAGGCAGACAGGTTGGAGGAGATGTTGATGTGGATGACCGGCATTCCGGTCTTCCGGTACTTCTTAAAAATCTCCATGTACTCGCCCACGGAGATGGCCGCCGTCTTGGGCAGCTGCTTATGCGCATCAGCATAGGCAAAGAGCTCCGGGACCGTCACATCCACCTGGTCATGGAGCAGCTGATCACCCAGGTTGATGGCAAGGGCAACCGGATGGATTTCGTAGCGCTCATACAGCTCCGGAGTGAGATCACAGGTGGAATCACAGGTAATAATCAAGTTTTTCATAGCTGAGCCTTCCTTTCTTGGAGGAGACAGGCAGACCTAAGGCCGCCTTCTGCGGCCAATCCTACGCCTAGTTTATCTTCTATTATAACGGATCAAGCTGGAAATGGATAGTAGAAAATGAAAATAAAGTGTAAATATTGGAAAGAGAATTGTCCGTCCCGCTCCACGCCGAAACATGTTTCGTGAATATTAACAAAAAACAGCTCTCAAAATTGTATCGTTTTTTTGATTCATTCTCTTGCTTTTTCTTCCCCCATGTTTTATTCTATTGACGAGTCAAAAAACGTTTTTTTGATTCTGTCATGGACGGGTGCTTCCCGTTGTGATAAAAAACTGTGAAAACATTTAGGAGGAAAGCGAAATGAAAAGAAGCAAGGCCCTTCTCGCGCTGGTTCTGGCAGTTGTTCTGATGCTCTCGCTCTTCGCAGCGTGCAGCAAGACCACGACCCCCAGCAGCAACGCCACCGGCAATGACACTCCCAGCAACACCAACACCGACAAGCCCGCATCCAACACTCCTGTGGATCCGGACGACATTGCCAACATCAAGTTCTATCTCATCGACATGTACGGCATTGATGACTACGAGCCCACCATTGAGGACGCCATCAACGCCATCACCGAGAAGGAGATCGGCGTCAACGTGGACATCGGCTTCTACGGCATGGGCGAGTACAACAACAACCTGTCCCTGGCTGTTTCCGCGGGTGAGCGCGTGGATCTGGCCTGCATCTGGGTCGTGGAGCCCTGCTCCGTCACCACCATGTATTCCCAGGGCCAGCTGATGGAGATCAGCTCCATTCTGGACGAGTATGGCCCCGAGCTCAAACCCATGGTGGAAGAGTATCTCGGCGCCTTCACCATCGACGGCGGCCTGTACGGTCTTCCCACCTACCGCAACTTCTCCCAGAGCGTCTATCTGACCTGCCGCACGGATGTGCTGGAGCAGCTGGGTATGAAGGACGCTTACTACAACATTACCACCTTCTCCGAACTGGAAGATCTGCTTCTCAAGGTCAAGGAGAACACGGACTATTGGCCCATCGGCACGCCCTTCTTCACCAATGCCTGTGGCATTTACTACACCGGCGACAACTTCAAGGAAGACATTGATCTGTTTGACCTGCTGGGCGACACTCTGTATGTGGTCCATGCTGATGATAACGGTCATGTGGAAGCAGCCTTCGAGACGGAGTCCTATCTGTGGAGCGTCAAGAAGATGGTCGAGTGGGGCGAAAAGGGCCTGCTGTGGCCGGAGCATCTGACCAACGACGAGCACACCGACCAGATCATGAAGCAGAACGTCATCTTCGCCAACGTGCAGCCCTGCGAGATCGGCGCCGAGACCGCAAAGAGTGCCACCTGCGGCTTCCCCGTCAGCTGCATCACCATGGGCGACTGCAAGGTCATGACCTCTGACGCCAACAAGTTTGGTGTTGGCATCCCCATCACCGCTGAGGAGCCCGAGGCTGCCATGAAGTTCCTGAACCTGATCTACAACTCCCGTGAGCTCATGGACATCATCGACTGGGGCATCGAGGGTTCTGACTGGTACACCACCGAGACCGGTGAGGCCGACTACATCAACGGCGACTCCACCACCGCCCGCTACCACAACCCCGACTTCATCTTCGGCAACTACTTCCTGGCAGAGCCCTGGAAGGGCGACGGCGCTGACTTCCGCGAAGTCGCAAAGGCTACCAACGACGCAGCTCCTGTCTCCGCTTACATGGGCTTTGTGCTGAACACCTCCGGCATGGACAATGTCATCGCCGGCATCAGCGCTGTCCGCGACGAGTTCAAGGATATGACCTACGGCGGCTACAACGAAGAGCATTACAACAACTATGTCAAAAAGATGGAAGCCGCCGGCGTGCGGGACTACCTGGCCGAGGTTCAGAAGCAGCTGGACGCCTTCCTGGGCAAGTAATTCCATCTCTCCCCTTTTGGAGGAATCAACATGAAAGTTGCGCTGCAATTTTTCACCGTACGAAATGAGCTGAAAAAGGATCCCGAGGGCACAATGCGCGCGGTGGCCGATCTGGGCTATCGCTACTGGGAGACCTGCTCGTTCAATCCGGACAGCGAATACAACTATGGGCTCGATATGCCCCTTGGGAAGGCGCAAAGCCTTCTCAAGGAGCTGGGCGTCACCATTGTGGGCTGCCATCTCATGCAGCAGGATCTGGTTCCGGAGAACCGGGACGCGCTCCTGCGGAACCTGGACTATCAGGCGGGCATCGGCTGCGAAAGTCCCGGCCTGGCCGCCATCTTCGTCCCCACCCTGGACGACGTAAAGCGCTGCTGCGACGACATGAATGTCTGCGCTGAGCTGTGCCGTGAGCGGGGCATGAAGTTCCACTTCCACAACCACTGGCACGAATTTGCCGAGCTGGAGCCGGGTCACTACATGCTGGACTACATCATGGAGTGGACAGATCCCAGCCTGGTGGATATGGAGATCGACACGTTCTGGGCCGCCAGGGGCGGCATGGATCCGGTGCAGACCCTCTATCGCTATCAGGATCGGCTCTGCATGATCCATCAGAAGGACATCAGCGAAAAGGCCCGGAACAAGAAGGACTTCTTCTACGGCCGGGACCGGAGCCAGATGGTGGGCGACATGGGCGAGTGGATGCAGGCCATCCGCGGTTATGAGGAAGATTTTGCCGAGGTCGGCACCGGAATCATGGACCTGCAGGCCATCATCAACGCCGGTGTGGAAATCGGCGCCAAGTACATTACTCTGGAGCAGGACTACACCACCTATCCGGAGCTGGAATCCGCAAAAATCAGCCTGGACCATTTCAAGACTTATTCGGGGCTTGACTGGACCTGAGAAAAACACAATCTGGGAGGGGCCTCCCGGCCTCTCCCGGATTTTATCTTTTGAATCCAAAAAAACGTTTCTTCTGGCTTCATGCCAGGCCCCCCTTGGAAAGGAAGCGGAACCCTTGAAAAAAGAGTCTCTATGGAGCCTTCCCTTTGTCATGATGATTCTCATCAGTGTCTTTGATTCCATGGGACACATGATGCTTCAATTTATGATCTCCTCCTATGCCATCGACATCGGCATCGCGGAGGCGCTGGCGGCCACCCTCGTGAGCGTCATCAGCATCTCCTCCCTGCTCATGCGGCCCGTGGCGGGGCGGCTGGTAGACGCGCTGAACAAAAAGCGCCTGCTCATTGCCTCCCTGGCGGGTCTGAGCCTGGCAATGGTGGGGTATCTGTTCTCCTTCAACTTTGTGACGCTGCTCCTGGCCCGGCTTATCCACGGTCTTTGCTATGGTATTACCACCGTGGCCTCCGTGACCATCGCCGGATCCCTGGTTCCCCGGGATCGGATCGGCTCCGGCATTGCCCTGTACGGCATGGGCAACTCCGTCAGCGTCATCTTCGCAACCAAGATCGGACAGATCATCTACGGCGCAGGCGGAGCCCGTGCCCTGTTCTCCGCCGGCCTGTTCTGCGCTCTCTGTGCCCTGGCCCTTGCCATTGCCCTTCCCCTGAAGAATCAGGTTCCGGAGAAGAAGCGCTTTCAGATCAAGGATGCCCTGCAGGGGCTCTTTGCCAAGGAAGCGCTGCCCTACGCCTTCATGAACGCCCTGTTTTCTGGCTCTCAGGCCATCAACTCCGCATTTATGGTCATCTTTTTCGGCCTGCGCACAGAGCTGGGCAAGAGCGCCGGCGACGCGGGGATTACGCTGATGATCTGGGGCATCGCCATCTTTATCGTGCGGCCTCTGGTGGGCAAGCTGTATGACAAGCTGGGCTTTGTTCCCTCCGTTAGCCTGTGCATGAGCTGCTCCACCCTCTACATGGTGGTCCTGGCGCTCTCGCCCTCTCCTCCGTTCACCTACCTGGCAACCTTGCTGATCGGCGGCTTCGGCGGATCCAGCGCCACGGTTCTCTCCTCTGCCACCTATGAGTCAGCCCCCGCTGCCCGGAAGGGCGCAGCCAACAGCACCCAGCTCATGGGCTCTGACATCGGCACCGCCATCGGCGGCGTCCTCTGCGGCTGGAGCGTGGCCCACTTCGTTTCCAACACCGATCCCCTGTTCCGCTACCGGATCAGCTGGCTGCTCTGCTGCATTCCCCTGCTCATTGCCATCGCCTTTGCGGTCCTGCTTCGGAAGAAGCCCTTTTTCCGTGCAGTGAACCGGTTGGGAGAAGCAGAATAACGTTCCGCGGCGCAGCCATTTTCTGGCTGTGCCGCTGCGTTTTTTGATCAATTCTTGCATCTGTCATCAAAAGCTGGTATACTAAACTTAGAAATGTATCCGAATCAGGATTTGAAAGGAAGCCGGTGCGTCATGGCAACCATTCAGCAGATTGCAAAGGCCGCGGGAGTCTCCCCCGCAACCGTCTCCTGTGTGCTGCGAAACAAGCCTCCCTTCTCAGAAAAGACAAAGGAAAAAGTTCTGGCAGCCGTCAAGGCATTGGAGGAGCAGGAACAGGTCCAGGTCCCTCAGCAGAGCGTGACGATTCGGGACGTGGCCAATCTGGCCGGCGTCTCCATCTCCACGGTCTCCAACGTGCTCAACGGCTATCCCGTCGGTGAGGAGAGCCGCGCCCGGGTGCAGAAGGCAGTCGCCCAGCTCCATTACGAGCCAAACATCATGGGCCGCAGTCTGCGCCGGGAGCGAAACAACCGCATCATCGCCGCCGTCTCCAACCCGCACTGGAGTGCCCTTCGGGGCATCTATGGGGCCGCGGACGAGCTGGGCTACGAGGTGATCCTCATGCACTCCGGCATCAACCGGAAGGAGGATTTTGCCCGGCAGCTGGAGGGCGGCATGGCCCAGGGCATTCTGTTCTTCGACTTCTTTGACGAGAGCGTGGTCTCACAGCTCTCTGAGCGCGGGTATGTAGTCCAGTGCGGCGGCTGTACGGATGTAAAGAGCGTCAGCGCGGTGCGCTATGACTACGAGGCTGCGGGCTACGAGCTGACAAGCGAGCTGATCCGTCTGGGCCGCAAGCGCATCTGGAGCATCACGGGCACCAGCCGCCGGGGCGAGCCCATCAGCTTCCTGGAGCAGTATCACGCGGGGTATCTGCGCGCCATGGCGGAGCACGGACTGCCCGTCCCCCAGGGCAATATGCAGGACTGGGGCGACGACGTGTATCTGGTCAGCGAGTACCTTGCCAAGGACCAATACGTCTCCAATATGCTCCGGCTTCCCCCTGCCGAGCGGCCGGACGCCATCATTGCCCCCACAGGCGATGGCGCGGCGCTGCTGATTCAGGCGCTGCGGCGCTATCACCTCCAGGTTCCGGAGGATGTGGCTGTGGCAGCCGCTCTTTCGTCGGACAATCTCCACTCCACCTACCCCTATGTGACCGCCATGCAGCAGGACTGGAACACCCTGGCCTATGAGTCGGTCCGGCTGCTGTGCAAGCTGATCCAGTCCCGGGAGCAGACCCCGGAGCGCATCACTCTGCACCACGACATCGTGCTCCGCGGTTCCACCCACGTGGAACTCTATCCCTTCCTGGAGCGTCCGCTGGAGCTCTGAGGGTTCAAAAAACAAAAAAGACGTCCTGACCGGCCGGTCAGGACGTCTTTTGGATTTTACCAGAGCTCTGCAAGCTCGTAGATCAGTTTTTCCGTCTTCTCCCAGCCCAGGCAGGGGTCGGTGATGGACTTTCCGTAGCAGCCCTCCCCGATCTTCTGAGCGCCGTCCTCCAGATAACTCTCGATCATCAGGCCCTTGACCAGCTTCCGAATATCCGAGGAATAGCTGCGGCTGGAAAGGACCTCCTTGGCGATGCGGATCTGCTCCAGGTAACGCTTTCCGGAGTTTGCGTGATTGCAGTCAATGATGACCGCCGGGTTTTGCAGCTCCCGGGCGGCATAGGCTTCACACAGGCGCATCAGGTCTTCATAGTGATAGTTGGGCAGGGACTGGCCGTGGTGGTTCATATACCCCCGCAGGATGGCGTGGGCATAGGGATTTCCCTGGGAATGGGCCTGCCAGCCCCGATAGAGGAAGGTGTGCCGGTGCTGGGCGGCGGTGATGGAGTTCATCATCACGTCGATATCACCGGAGGTGGGATTTTTCATGCCCACGGGGCACTCCAGCCCGCTGGCAGTGAGGCGGTGCTGCTGATTCTCCACAGAACGGGCGCCCACGGCAACATAGCCCAGAAGATCGTCCAGATACTTGTTGTTTTCCGGATAGAGCATCTCATCCGCGCAGGAGAAGCCTGTCTGCTCCAGCGCCCGCATGTGCAGCTCCCGGATGGCCACAATGCCTTTGAACAGATCCGGACGCTCCATGGGATCCGGCTGGTGGAGCATGCCTTTGTAGCCGTCGCCGGTGGTCCTGGGCTTGTTGGTATAGATCCGGGGAACGATGAAGATCTTCTCCTGCACCTTCTCCTGAACCTCACGCAGGCGGCCGATGTACTCCAGCACCGCGTCCTCCCGGTCAGCCGAGCAGGGGCCGATCACAAGGACCATCCGCTCGTCTCTGCCACTGAGGATGGCCTGGAGTTCCAGGTTCCGATGCTGCACAATGGCCTCTGATGTAGCGGAAATGGGATACATCTCCTTGACCTCCATAGGGATGGCCAGTTTCTTTTCAAATTCCATATTCATGGGGCATTCTCCTTTACTTGTCAAACAGGGCGCGGCGGGAAGTGGACAGCCGCATTTTTTCCTCCAGACCTGCTTTATCGCCGTCTGCGAGCAGGGTGCGGAGGGTCTGCATCTCTGCAATGAATGTATCCATCTGGCGCAACAGCGGCTCCCGGTTGCGCAGGAACAGCTCAGACCACATGGTCTCGTTGATGCGGGCGATGCGGGTCAGATCCCGGAAGGAATCGCCGGTGTAGTCCACCAGGTGGGCATTCTCCGAGCAGGTCATGAGGGCCACAGCGATGACGTGGGTCAGCTGGGACACAAAACCGATCATTTCATCATGCTCCTCCGGAGACAAAACGCTGATCCGCCGGAAACCCAGGAGCTTTCCCAGACTTGCGCACCAGTCAATGGCGACCTGGGTGTTCTTGTCCGTGGGTACCACGATGAAGTTTGCGTCCCGGAAGATGCGCTCTGAGCTGTTGCGCACGCCGTAGACCTCCCGACCCGCCATGGGGTGGGCGGCGATGAACTCCACATCCGGCCGCAAGAGCGCCTGCACATCGTAGACGATGCAGGTCTTGACGCCTGTCACGTCCGTAAGCATGGCGCCCGGCTTCAGGTGATGCTGATTCTCTCGGATCCAGTCCAGAAACACCCCGGGATACAGGGCAAAAATCACCGCGTCGGCGCTTTTCAGCGCCTCCGGGTCCGGCTGGGTAAAGCCGTGGTCAATGATGCCGTTCTCCAGAGCATAGGAGATGGCCTCCGCGTCCAGGTCTATTGCGCTCACGTGAAACCCCAGGTGGTGCAGCGCCCGGGCGTAGCTGCCGCCCATAAGGCCCAGTCCCACGATCATGATCTCGCTTTTACTGATCCACTCCATCCTGGATCACCTCCAAATCTGCATTACAATCAAGAAGCCGGTCAAAAAAGTCCGGATAACTCTTCGCCACCGCCTCAGCGCCCCGGATCTCTCCGCCCAGACGGGCGCAGAGGACCGAGAGAGCCATGACGATGCGGTGGTCATTGTGCCCGAAAAGGGGCCCGTCGGGGTACCTTGCCCCGCCGGAGACGGTGATCTGGTTCCAATCGAGGTCCACCTGCACGCCGAATCTGGCAAGCTCCGTCTGCATGGCGGCGCCTCGGTCAGATTCCTTGATGGCAAGACGCCGGGTTCCGGTGAACTGAGCCCCATGATGCAGTGCGGCATAGGCCATGAGCACCGGGCCAAGATCCGGACAGTCCGAAAGATCGATCAGTGCCGGGCCCTGATCCAGCGCTGCAAAATGGGCCGCGCAGATTTTGTCCCCCTGCAGAGAATCCTGCCACAAGCCGGATACCTGCAATCCAAGGGCCAGCAGAAAGGCCCCGTTGGACCAGTCCCCTTCCACGCAGACTGCGCCGTTTGCTCCGCTGGGAAGCCCGAAGGTCTGTTTCCCAGGCACATGGATCGTCCGCGTATCCTTCCAGGTCGCCTGGACGCCGAAGGTCTCCAGGGCCGACAGCGTCATCTGGATATAGCTTCGGCTCTCCACCGGCCCAGTCAGCTGGATCTGGCTGTCTCCTGTCAGCTCCGGCAGGGCAAAGAGCAGACCGCTGACAAACTGGCTGGAGACATCCCCCGGCAGGCGGAAGATCCCCGGCTCCAGAACGCCCTGGACCTGAATAGCGGTCCTACCCTGTTCAAAGCGGATGCCCCGCTGCCTGCAAAGCGTCTCGTAGACGCTCTGGGGCCGCTCCATGAGCCGCGGCGTGCCCGTCAGGGTCATAGGGGGGCCGAAGAGGCACTGTGGAAGGAAAAAGCGCAGGGTGCTCCCGCTCTCCCGGCAGGGCAGCGAGGTCCCCTCCTGCCCCGTGTGAAGCCCCTGGGGACTCAGGATCTCCACCGTGTCGCCGTGCCACTCGCTGGAAACGCCCAGCGCGGCAAGGCAATCCAGGGTGGCAAGCACGTCCTGGGATGGGCTGACGCCATGGACCAGGGTCCTGCCCAGGCTGTGGGCCGCACAGATCAGAAGCCGATGGGCCATGCTCTTGGACGGCGGCGCCTTCACAGTTCCGGACAGCGCCGAAGGACGAAACCGGACGATCATTTCGCGCCCTCCGTCAGCAGATCCATGGCCTCCAGATAGCCGGCAAGACCGTGGCCGGTGATGGTCGCCACACATGCGGCGCGGATGTAGCTGACCTGTCGGAAGGCCTCCCGCTCCTCCACCTTGGAGATATGCACCTCCACCGTGGGGACCCCCACCGCCTTCACCGCATCCAGAATGGCGATGCTTGTGTGGGTATAGGCACCCGGATTAATGACGATCCCATCCGCGTTTCCGTAGGCCTTCTGGATATAATCCACCAGATCTCCCTCATGGTTGGACTGGTAGAGCTCCACCTGAATGCCCAGCGCCGCGGCATGCTCCTCCACCATGCGGCAGAGGGATGCGTAACTGGTGCTGCCGTAGACATCCGGCTCTCGGATGCCCAGCATGTTCAGATTGGGGCCGTTGATGACAAAGAGCTTCATAGGGTTTCCTCCCAGCTGGCCAGGACCGCCTCCGCTGTCTCTTCGGGGCTGTCCTTCGTGTGCACCGCCCGATCTGCCGCGGCGCGATAGATGGGCATGCGGGTTTCAAACAGGCTTCGGATCTTTTCCGCCGAATTGGCAAGGGGCCGATCCTGGGTGGGAAGCAGCTGCGCAAGGGGGCGATCCAGCAGCAGCAGACAGCCGTTCTGCCGCAGAGCCGTCACATTTTCCTTCCGCAGGATGCAGCCGCCGCCGGTTGCAAGGACCAGGCCGGTCCGGGCACTGAGTTCCGCCGTGACACGGCTCTCCAGGTCCCGGAAATATGCCTCTCCGTCCTGCTGGAAGATTTCCGTGATCTCCCGTCCCTCCCGGCGGACGATCTCCTCGTCCAGGTCCAGGAAGGGTCGGCCCAGCTTCTCTGCAAGCAGCCTGCCCACCGTGGACTTGCCGCTTCCCGGCATGCCAATGAGCACCAGATTCTGCTTGCCATGCAGCAGCATGCGGTAGAGCCGGTCCGTCAGATCCTCCGGATAGCTCTTGCCGGTGAAGCGCTCCGCAGCCAGCACCGCCTGGGCAACCAGCATATAGAGGCCGCCCTGGGCGAGGATTCCCCGGTCTCTGGCCTCCAGGATCAGCCGGGTGGAAAGTGGGTTGAAAACAGCGTCCACCACGCCCTCCAGCTTCCGGAAAGGCTCCAGAGACAGGGGCTGCTCTGCAAGCTTCGGGAACATGCCGCTGGGGGTGGTGTTGAGAATGATCCGGGCATCAGAATGGTCCTGTGCCGCCTGAACATAGCTTGCATCCATGGGGCCGGGATGCCGGCTGACCTTGATGATCTGCCCCGCGCCCAGGCTCTGGGCCACAGCGAAGGCTGTGCGGCTGGTGCCGCCGGTTCCCAGGATCAGGACCTTGCGCCCGGAAAGATCCAGGCCAAGATGGGCAATGAGGGCCCGCATACCGCCGAAATCCGTGTTGTCTCCCCAGAGCCTGCCGTTCCGGTTGACGATGGTGTTCACCGCGCCGATGGCCTGGGCTGCAGGGCTCAGTTCGTCCAGCAGCGGGATCACTGCCTGTTTATAGGGGATGGTCACGTTCAGGCCGCGAAAGGCCCGCTGTTTCAGAAAGGGCTCCAGCTCCTGGGGCGCAAGCTCGCAGAAGTCGTAGCGGTAGTCCCCGATGGCCTCGTGGATGGTCTTGGAGAAGCTATGTCCCAGGTGCTCAGCAATCAGTCCGTATTCCATACTAGCCTCCCAGATAATCCGTACCGAAGCGGCCGGTCAGAAGATCCGCCACCACCAGGGCTGTCATGGAATCCACCACCACCCGCGCGCGGTGGATGATGGCGGGATCGTGCCGTCCGGTCAGCTGCAGCTCCGCATCCTGGTTGTTCAGAAAGTCCACCGTCTGCTGGCTCCGGAAGATGGAGGGCGTGGGCTTGACCATGCAGCGGAAGGTCACCGGCATGCCGTTGGTGATGCCGCCGTTGACACCGCCGTTGTGGTTGGTGCTGGTCCGCACCTGGCCGTCCTCCATATAAAACGGGTCGTTGAACTGGCTGCCCATGGCGTCTGCAAGGTCAAAGGCATCGCCGAACTGGATGCCCTTGACCGCGGGAATGCTGAACAGAGCATGGGAAAGCAGGCCCTCCACCGTGTCAAACCAGGGCTCCCCCAGGCCGGCCCGGAGGCCCAGAATGGCTGTTTCCAGCACGCCGCCCACGCTGTCGCCGGCTTCAGCAGCCGCAAGGATCCGCTGCCGCATGGCATCCGCCGCAGAGTTGTCCAGAACAGCAAACTCCGCCTGATTCAGCTGCTCCAGGTCCTGCTCCAGATCGCCGAAGGGACGGTCCTGGATCCCGCCGCAGCGCGAAATGTGAGTGCCAATGCGGATGCCCTTCTTCCGCAGGGCCGGGATCACAACGGCCCCGGCAGCCACCAGAGCTGCCGTCAGGCGGCCGGAGAAGTGCCCGCCGCCTCGATAGTCCTCAAAGCCATGGTACTTGGCATAGGCCGTAAAGTCCGCGTGACCGGGCCGGGCAAGGCTTCTGGTCGCCGCATAGTCCCGGCTCCTTGTATCCTCATTGGGAATGGTGATGCACAGGCTGGTGCCCGTGGTTCTCCCCTCGAACACGCCGCTGAGGATGGAAAAGTGGTCCTCCTCCCGTCTGGCAGTGCCAAGTTTTCCGGCAGGACGGCGCAGGGTGAGCTGGGAGGCAAGAAATGCCTCGTCCACCTCCATCCCGGGAGCCAGACCGTCCAGCACCACGCCGATGGCACTCCCATGGCTCTCTCCGAAGATTGTGACGATCAGGTTCTGTCCAAAACTGTTTTTCATTGCGCCGCTCCTCCCTTCAGGACTAAGGCAATGCGGGGCCGCAGGGCCTCTGCCGGAACAGTCTCCAGGCGGCAAGTTCCCGGCTCATCCACAAAAACGCAGGTAATGCCCCTGGCGTCCGCTTTCTTATCATGTATCATGGCGTCGAAGACCGCTGCCTCCTCCAGATCCCAGGCAAGGGGAAGCTCCAGCTTCTCCAGAATCCGGACCAGGCGGGGCCGAAGCGCCTCCGAGACCATGGGGAGCATTCCCATGGCCACGCACTCTCCATGCAGGAGCGCGCCGCCTGATGCCGTCTCCAGGCCGTGGCCGATGGTATGGCCGAAGTTCAGGATCCGGCGAAGGCCCTGCTCCCGCTCATCCTGCTCCACGACATGCGCCTTGATGCGCAGGGACGCGGCAATGATCTCATCCAGCTCATCCATGGGATCCGCCGTCTCAAACCGGGCAAAGAGCGATGCGTCGGAGGTGAGCGCCTCCTTGAGAGCCTCCGCCAGGCCTGCCAACAGCTGCCGCCGGGGCAGGGTCTGCAGGGTCTGGGGATCGATGAGCACCTTTTTCGGCTGATGGAAGGCTCCAACGACGTTCTTGACGCCGAAAAAATCAATGGCCGTCTTTCCGCCGATGGAGGAATCCACCTGGCTCAGCACGGTGGTGGGAATATTGTAAAAGTCAATGCCCCGCATATAAATAGCAGCTGCAAAGCCCGTCAGATCTCCCACCACGCCGCCGCCCACGGCAATGGCGCAGTCCTGCCGGGTCAGTCCCATCCGGAGCATCCGGGAAAGGATCTCCTGCAGAGTCTGGAAGCATTTACTTCTCTCTCCCTGGGGGATGGTCAGAATCTCTGAGCCCGGACACTGGGCGGAAACCCGGGCGGAATACTCCGCCGGAACGCCGTCATCTGTGACAATGAGGGCCCGGCCGCGAAGATTCAGCAGTTCCCCGGCCCGGAACAGGCAGCCCCGCTCCAGCACGATTTCATAGGACGATGGTCCAAGATGCACCGCAAGATTCATGGATTTGCCTCCTCCAGACTGACCGGGATCTGATAATGGCCAACGATCTTGAGGGTGTCGCACTGCTCTGCAAGCTCTGCACGCATGTTTCTGCCCTCGTCGGAGTCCTCGTCCCCCTCCGCTTCCACATAGAAGTAGTACTGCCAGTCCCGATCCCGGACCGGCCGGGAGCGCAGGACCTTCATATTGAAGCCGTGAGAACCGATGACACTGATCGCCTTGGCGAGGGCACCGGCCACATCGTTGACCGTGAACAGCAGGATGAACTTACTCTCGTCCTGCGCGAGGGGCTTGTGTTCCACCCGGGAAAACACGGCAAACTTGGTTGTATTGGTACTGGATACATTCACATGGCGTTCCAGAATGTTCAGGCCGTAGATCTCCGCTGTCTCCGCGCTGGCAATGGCAGCAAGACTTGGATCCCCTGTCTGGGCCACCTTCTGAGCTGCTGCCGCCGTGTTGCTCTCCGATACCGCTTCCCAGCCGTGGCCGTGCAGATAGGATCCGCACTGGCTCAGAGCCTGAGGATGGCTCAGAACTGTCCGCACCTGCTGAATGGTGCCTCCGGGAACACCCAGAAGGTTCTGGATCACAGGAAGGGTATATACGCCGTTGACATAGAGGCTGCCATGGAACATCAGATCCATGACCTGGCCCACCTCGCCGGCATAGCTGTTCTCCACCGGGAGCACCGCGCAGTCGCAGACACCCTGCTCCACCGCCTCATAGGCGGCCTGGAATCCGTCGAAGCCGATGCAGCGGCCATCCGGGAAGATCCGATGGGCGGCGATATCGGCAAATGCGCCAGGCACGCCGGCATAGGCCACGGAAATGCCATCCATGAGCCGATGCTGATAGCTCTTGGAAAGCTCCAGAATCTTTTCCAGGAAAGTAATATAGTAATCGCGCAGCTGATCGTCCGCAATCAAGGCGCTGTTGCGCTCTTTAAGCGCCTGCTCCCGGGCCGCATCCAGCACCGGCAGCCCCCGCGCCTGCTTGTAGGCCGCCACCTCCCGGGCTGCCTCCATGCGACGCACAAACAGCTCCGCCATCTGGCGATCCACCTGGGAAATGATCTCCCGGGCCTTGGCCAACTGATCCATGGTGATTCCTCCCATCAAAAAAACAAGCGGTTTTGCCCTCCGGAAGAGCAAAACCGCTTTCAGATCCTTTGAAAACGCTGTGCTTTCGTTCAGGCGTGCTCAGAATTCCGGGCATAAAAAGGAAAGCTCGCAAAAAAGCGAACAAAAGCACAATAATAGGAGCTCTGCTTACAGGTCATCATGATTCGAGCTCCTTTCCGGGGATTCTCCCCTTGAATTTCGCCTTATTATATCCCTTTAAAGTGTAAAAGTCAAGGGCTGTTTTCTGTTTTTTCAAAACACATGAAAAACGGAAGGGGCTGGCTTTTCCCAGCGCATCATGCTATGATGAAGAAAAACTGTTACAGATCAAGGAGGCATTTCATGAAAGTCATCGATGTCTTTGCCTGCTATTACGAAGCAGCGCTGGTCTACAACGATCGGCCCAGACATGCTGCCAGTGTCAACCTCACGGCCACTTCGGATCAGGGGACTATCCGCTATGACGCCTCAGTCAGCTTCTTCCCCCATGACGCGCCGGACGATTTCTCCATCTCCTATGACGCGATTGCCGAGCAGACGCTTTACGAGGGCAAGGGCCGCCGCTCCAAGAAGCGAGAGCAGACCCTCCTGGACGCCCTGCCGGAGACCATTCAGGTCCTGGCTGCCTCCCTGGGCGGAAACGTTGACCTGGAGAAGCCCCTCATTGAGCCGCGGCTGGGATGAAGATCAAAACGAAGGTCCTGCCCTATTCGCAGGTGATGTCACTTCCCCGCCCTGCCCACGAGCTGCCCCAGAAGCCAGGCTTTCTGCTGCGCAGTCTTGTACGGCTTGCCAGCATTCCAGATCTGCGCGCTACGCAGTTCCGCTTTGAGAAGCGGGATCTGGAACGACTTGGCCCTGGGCCCTATCTGATTCTGATGAACCACTCCAGCTTTCTGGATCTGGAGATCGTCTCACGGATCTTTTATCCCAAGCCCTACTGTATCGTCTGCACCTCCGATGGCTTTGTGGGCAAGGAGAGGCTCATGCGAAATCTTGGCTGCATTCCAACAAACAAGTTTGTCAGCGACGTGCGGATTTTCTCGGATCTGGAGCACGCCCTTCACAAGCTCAAGGTCAGCGTCCTGCTCTATCCAGAGGCCAGCTACAGCTTTGACGGCACCGCTACTCCGCTTCCCCGGAAACTGGGCGTTTTGCTCAAGCGGCTGGACGTGCCGGTTGTGAGCATCCACACCCAGGGCGCCTTTGCTCGGGATCCCCTCTACAACTGCCTGCAGAAGCGGAAGGTCCAGGCCTCCGCCACCGTGACAGGGCTTCTCAGCCGGGACGAGATCCATGAAAAGTCTGTCTCCGAGCTGGACGCCATTCTGGACGAAGCTTTCACCTTTGACAACTTTGCCTGGCAGAAGGCGCAGGGGGTTCGGATCGAGGAGCCCTTCCGGGCGGACGGGCTGGAGCGGATCCTCTACCGCTGCGCGCATTGCAAAACAGAGGGCAAAATGGAGGGAAAGGGCGTGGAGCTGCGCTGCCATGCCTGCGGAAAGCGATACAAGCTCACGTCTCTGGGCGAGCTGGAGGCATTGGATGGAGAGACCGAGTTCCCCCATATTCCCGACTACTACGCCTGGGAACGGGAATGTGTGCGCAGTGAGCTGGAATCCGGCAGTTATCGTCTGGACACAGAGGTCTCCATCGGGATGCTCGTGGACTTCAAGGCCATTTACCTGGTGGGCGATGGGCGGCTTGTCCACGATGAGACCGGCTTCACCCTGACAGGCTGCAATGGCAAGCTCTGTTTTTCCCGGCCTGCCCGGCTGAATTACAGTCTTTACGCCGATTATTACTGGTATGAGCTGGGGGACATCATCTGCATCGGCGACCAGGAGACCCAGTATTATTGTTTCCCCAAGGGGAACGTCAGCGTCGCCAAGGCCAGGCTCGCCACAGAGGAGCTTTACAAGCTGCTACGTGCAAGGCGAAAAACAGCAAGAAGTGAGGAGCAGGTCTAAACCTGCTCCTCACTTCTTTTCTCAATTGCCGCCTGTAATCGCCTGCCGAAGTCCGCAAACTCCTCCGGGCGGATCTTCTGCACCGCCCGGTCAAAAGTCAGAATGCCGTTGGTCTCGTCCTGCACATCGGAGACCTGGGTGTAGATGGCGCCGCAGAGGCCCCGCTCCGCAAGGGGCAGCACCTCCTTCTCATAGAGGGTCCGAAGCGCATGGACCAGGCTCTCCCGGCTTTGCAGGATCCGATAGCCATAGGTCTTTTTCGGGCTGTGGCCCGGCACCTTCCACACATAGCCGCCGAACTCCGAGAGAAGCTGGGGCTTCTGTTCTTTTCCCAGGCGCAGCGGCTTGAAATAGATATGCAGGCTGTCCACGTCGCTCTTTGTCTGGTGAAACCAGCCGGAGGTGGCGTCGATGAAGCGGCTTTTGTCCAGAGCGCGGAGAACGTCATAGGCCTCGTCCGCGCAGAACTGGCCCCAGCCCTCGTTGAAGATGGTCCACAGGCAGATGCAGGGGTGATTCCGAAGAGTTCGGACCGTACCCTCCATGGCGGCAAGAAAGCTTTGGCGGGCTGCGGTGCGCCGATTGATCTGCCGGTCGTTCAGCTTCTGCACGCCCAAGGTCGGAAGCGCGGTATCCCGGAGGAAGGAATAGCGCCCGCAATTCACCATATCCTGAAACACCACCATGCCAAGCCGGTCGCAGGCATAGTAAAACTGCTCCGGCTCCACCTTGATGTGCTTGCGCAGGGTGTTGAAGCCCAGTTCCTTCATGGCGAGGATATCCCGCTCAAAGTCCGCCGGAGAATCCGGCGTATAGAGGCTGCCAGCCCAGTAGCCCTGATCCAGCAGGCCATGGAAGAAATAGGGCTTCCCATTGAGGCATAGGCGCTGAATGCCGCCGACCTCCTGGACGCTGAGGGTCCGCAGGGCAAAGTAGCTGTGAACCCGATCCGCTCCGCAGGTCAAAGTGAAGGGATAGAGGTTGGGCTGCTCCGGGGTCCATAGCAGCGGATCCTGGATGCGGATCCGCGCGCTTCCGTTTTCCAGCGGGTAATCCCGGCCCAGAAGCGTGATGGTTCCCTGCTCCGCGCCCTGCGTATGCAACTCCACCCAGTCCAGGCCCGTTTCGATGGTGAGTGCGCGAATATACTGCTCCGGTACCGCCTCCAGCCAGACAGTCTGCCAGATCCCGGAGCACGGGGTGTACCACATCCCGCCGGGATGCTTTTTCTGCTTGCCCCAGGGATGGTCATGGGAAAGATCGTTGCAGGCGCGGACCTCCAGCTGATTCTCTCCCGGCTGCAGGGCGCCTGTCAGGTCCACCGTAAAGGGCAAATAGCCATTGTCATGGGTGCAGAGCAGGCGTCCATTGAGCAGGATCTCTGCGCGCTGATTGACCGCGCCAAAGTGGAGCAGCACCCGCCTGCCCTGCCAGGCCTCCGGAAGGCTGAAGCTTCGGCGGTAGATGAGCGCCGGGCCGTATGCCACGCGGAAGCGCACCCCGGATTGCTCGCTCTCCGGGCAGAAGGGCACCTGAATTTGACTGCGATTCTTCCCCTGAAGTAACTCCCAGCTGCCGTTGAGGCAAAGCCAGTCCTCCCGGACCAACTGCGGACGCGGATAGGCGCTCCAATTCGCGCGCGGATTCGTCTTACTCGATTCTTGCATTTCCCGGCGCCTCCTTTTTCTCATTGTAGCATAGTTCTTGGATTTCGGGAAACAAAAAAAGAAGTCTGAGCGCGGATCTTCACAAGAGCGCTTCCCTCTTCCGACTTTATAAAAGCAATGCAACAGAGCAGCAGGATATTCAGATGCATTTGACTATGCCGAATCAGGATGGTATAATCATCCCAAACAACCGGAATACGAAAAAAGGTGTAGGTATGAATTGGAGAGAGATTCCGAAAATAGATTCTCATGTGCATATCATTCCAAATGAGGTACATGCTGCCAACCCGGATTCAGATGACGAATTCTCCTTTGCAACCATGGTCGGTTATCAGAGAATCATGGATCAATTCAACATTCAAAAAGCGGTCATTATGCCGTTCAACGATCCCTGGCTGATGTCGATGCGCTTTACGGTTGATGCAGTCCATCAGAATCTGCTCCGCATGTGTGAAGAAGATTCCCGATTTCGGTGCTTTGCGGATATCGATATTCGGAACACGCCCGAAAACACATGTTTGCAAATCCGGAACGCATTTTCGCATTCTGAATTCTGCGGCATCAAGCTCCACCCGAATAACAGTGGGATGAATATTGATGACGCATATCATGACACCATCGCTGATTATGCTTTGAGGCATGGTTATCCAATCGCAGTTCATTCCTATCCTTCCAGCGCAAGAGAGCAGGACAGAGATGAACCCTGTGCGCCGGAAAGAATCGGACGCTGGATGAACAGACATCCCGGTTTAAAAGTCATTGTATGTCATCTTGGAGGGTTTCAGTGGGAAGATGCCGTGAAACTGGACGCGCATTTTGACATCTCCGCGATTCTCCCGGATCTTGCTGCACGGTATGGTGTAAAAAGGGCAAACGAGATCCTGCGAGAATTCGGGGTGGAAAGGCTTCTCTTCGGGACTGACTGGCCCTGCAGCAGAAGTGTGAAACCAGCTAATATCATGGAGTGTTATCTTGATCTCCTGGACCAGATGGATTTTACAGAAGAAGAGATGCACAGGATCGCTCATCAAAATGCAGAAGCATTCTTCGTTTTTTAATTCCGCGGATGCCCTTTGCGCATCTTTTCCCCGCAAATCCGTAACAGGCTGACAAAACAGGCGTGACCATTGTGGTCACGCCTGTTTCATATCCGTGAGCGCTGGGAATTGAGCCCTCCGCGCAGTTCCCTTTTGAAGCGTTCCCAATCTGCCTATGCAGGGCCGAAGCAACACTATATAAGCAGCCCTCGTAGCTGACAGCTTTCGCCAGGAAACGCCCTGACCTGCTGCGCTTTCATTCCAGCTCCGGCAGGCCGGCAAGGCTGGTGAGCAGGCTCAGAATGCCGGCAAGCACCGCCGCGCTTGCAACGCCCAGCCAATGGACCTCCTCCAGAACGGCGGAGACGCCGATGGTGGCGACAGCGGTCTGCGCCACGGTCTTTACCGCACGAATGCCTGCAGCCTTGATCCATCTTTTCCATTTATATTCCATGTTCATTCCTCCTCACTTATGCGCTCTTTGATTCAGATGCTTTTCGATCTTCCCAATTGCCTCGCTCACAGGTCCGTTGCAGCCCTGCTCCTTGAGTCCCTTGAGGCAGGCCAGAACTCCATAGGTCAAAAGGGTCTGCTCCTCTTTGATGGCCGCAAGCTCCCGGTCCTGCCGTTTCTGCCGATCCATCCATCGGACTGCTTTCGCAAAGTACGCGGTCACGGCGGCGCCTGCGCCCAGAACTGCCGCTGCCGTGATAAGGCTCTGCCAGGAGAGATAGAGTTCCATCCTGGCTCACCGCTTCAAAAGGCGTTCGGCCATCAAAAGGGTCCGAAGCATATCCTCCGTCAGGTCAAGACTCCCCTGTCCCTTCCCTGCCAGCACGCCTTCTCTGACCAGGCGCTGCGCCTCCCTGCGAAGATACAGGTCCTGGATCTCATCTGTGGTTTTCCAACGTTCCATATTCGAATCCTCCTCCAGAAATAACGCTCGTTCCAGTTTTCTTCTGCGCCTGAGCCCTTCCCGGTAAAGCTCCGAGGCCGATCCCGTGAACAGCAGGAAGCGGTCTGCCACCGCCTGCTTGGGATGGCCTTTGACCAGCTGCCGGAGCATCCCCGGGCCGCCGTTGTAGCAAAAGCTGACCAGGGCGTCAAACTCGTTCTGACTGACGGGCCACGGCGCGTATTGCGTCACCCAGCGCTCAAACTTCCTGAGGTCCCGGCGCAGCAACGCCTCCGCCTGGGCCTGGTTCATGGACTGGTCAGGGGCGACATCCGGCCCGGAATGACCATATCCAATCGTCCAGTATTGCTCGCCCTGCAGCTTGACAGCATGCAGGCTGAGCCCCTCAAAAGATTTGATGAGGTCCACACCCCGCTGTGATGTGTGCATCTGCATTCCTCCTTACAGTGCGATTTCCTCCACAATGAATGTATCACCCGGCTGCACCACCGCGTCAGAGTAGCTCTTGAACTGAACATAACCGTAGGCGCCGTTCCGATACCGGAACAGGCCGCCTACGTCGGCGCTGGAGCCGTCCGAGAACATGAGGCAAGCCTGATTGTTGATCAGATTCTCCTTGCCGGTCAGCTTCAGGATCCGCAGCGTTCCGCTGGGCTTGCCGCTGAAAAAGCTGTTCCACACTCCGTCGCCCTTGGTGCAGGCAGCAGAGGCCGTTTCCGTCTGCTGCTGGGCCTGCGCGTCGCGGTCGTAGATGGCCACGCCGCCCAAGGTAATGCGATTTACTTCTTTTCCGTTGATCTGCAGCATCACAGCACCCCCCTGGATTCCGATGTTCCGTCCGCATACTGGATGACCAGGGTGGAACTCGGCGTTCCCGCGCCGCTGCCGCCGGAGAGCGAAAGCGCATTGGATCCGAAGTGGTCCACCATATAGCCAAAGGTCACCACTTCAACGCCCTCGTCCTGACAGCATTGGAGGATCGCCGCCAGGTCCTCCTCCCGCGTGAAGCTGTCACTCTGGTACTGGAACGAATGCCCGCCGAAGCGAAGCCACTGCTTGTTCGCCTTTGCTGCCCGGATCTGGCTCTGGATGGTGCTGAAGGGGGCGTTCACCGTGGCGATCCGGTCAAACATGTATTGGGGCAAGCTGGAACCCATATCGGAGTACTCGTAGTTTCCAACCAGCCAGCGCTGGATCTCATCGGAATCGTGAAGCCGTCCCGTACCGCCTGCGCGGAGAATGCCTCTCGGGTGGAAGCCAGCTGCCTCCAGCTTCTGTTTGCAGGAGACAAAGTAATCATACATAAACGCATAATCCCACTGATTGGTCTCCGTCACCCATGGATCATTGTGGGCAAAGAGCTCGCCGCCGTTTGCAAGGATCTGGTTCACGACCTGGGGCATTCCCATGCCCGGAGTAAAGCTGCCCCGACTCTGGCTCAGGCCGTTCGCAGTTCGTCCCAGGTTCTCCGGAATGGCCGCAACGCCCAGAGGATAACCATATTCCTCGAAGATGGCCGCCACCAGGTCCAGATCTGTCCAGAGATCATCGAAGACAAAGCTAACGTAGCCCTTGTCCAGCTCGCGCATCTGAAAAGGATTCCGCTGTTCCAGCTCCACCAGCTTGGAGGCCATGTTCAGATTATAGCCCCCTGCCCCGGCGGCGCCGGAGACGCCCATGGGGAGCACCGCTGTCTTGGCGCTGAGCTGCAGGCTGTAATAGGCCCGGCTCAGGACCATTTTAGCCGCGCCGGGCGGGGTGGTCACCAGATAGTCCACATAGCGCTCCCGCTGCTCCTCACACGCAGATTCCAGCCACATGCCGTTTGCGTCGTAGAAGGCGCAGCCGGGCCAGGCCTGGGGATTGCCACTGCAGACACAGCTGACAAAGTACTTGGTGTTCTCCTCCACATCGTACCAGGCATGCAGATAGGAGTCGTTGACCCCTGCCGCGTCAAAGTGGGGCGCGTTCTGCTGGATGTCCCAGATGCCCGCGGCTGTGGACGTTGGGGAGATGGCTGCGCCCACTGTGACCTCCGTCTGGATCGCCATCTGCTCCTGCAGCACCTGCACATCCTGCTCGATATCCAACAGGCTGGTTGTAAATGTATCGATGACCGGGACGCCTGTGGAGTCGATGCGGCTCTTCACCGCAATCTGTTTCGGATCGTGCTTGACCTTCTCCACCAGAAGATAGCAGGCGTCCTGTGGAATGGTGACCGGCACATCCGAGTAATAGATGGTCCCGGCCTCCGGCGTATAGGGACCCAGGCAGTTGCCGCTTTCATCATAGAAGCCGCAGAGGGGATACTCTGCCTGATTCGTGCCTGTGGAGCCCGTGACATAGTAGGTGCTGCCCGGCTCTACCGCATAGATGGCGTAGCCCGTCTTCACGTCCCCCGTGTTGTAAAGATTCAGGTTTTTCAGAGTCCGGTAGCTGGAAGGCCCTGTGATGATGACAATGGATTTGGTGACGCTGGTCTCCGGCCGCAGGGTCCGAAGCACATAGTGCTCCGATGGGCCGGTGAATTGCAGCGCCGTCTTCAGCTCATCCAGCTCCGCGCCGCCGGCACAGATGCCGTCCTCCATGGCGTTGAGCTGGCTGGCATAGAGCGTGTCCCCCGACCGGAATTGCTGTTTTTCGTATTGCATGCTCTCCCTCCTTATCGCAGGCTTGCAAGATCCAGAATTGCCTGATCCAGGATAGCCTGAGCGCCGGGCAAGTTTCCAGCCCCCAACGCCAGACACAGGCCCTCATAGGTGGCGCGCACATTGTTTTTCAGGGCCTCCAGGCTGCTCTGAAAGGCCACCTGACGTCTGCCGCCCGCTGGATCGTAGACCGCCGCCTCCATATCCGAAGCAGAAGCAAACACCTGGATATCCTGGGCAAGGTATTTGCCTCCCGTGGAGAGCCGCTGTGCCTGGCTTCCCACTTGGATTTGCGTCGGTCCCATGTAAGTCTCCACCGCGCCCACGACGTGCTCCCCGTTCGCGCCGTGGGCGCTCTCGCCGGAGAGCAGATTCTCCGCGCAGACGCTGTCACCGGTCAGATCCACCAGAGTGCGGTCTCCAAATACCACTTTGCTGATCCCCATATTCTTCCTCCTTTTCTCTTGGGATAGAGCTTCCTCATAATTAGAGGCAAAAAGAACTCCCGTTGCCCGGAAACAGGCAACGGGAGGAAAAACATGTGAAAAAAGGAGGAATCTCGGTTCAATCATCCGAATCATCCTCCGCGGATTGATTCAGCTCGTTCATATAACCGGCTGTAATAATGCCGGCGGGCAGCGCCACGATGGCAATTCCAAAGAAGGAAGAGAGCATGGTCACCAGCCGTCCGACGGTGGAGATGGGATAGATGTCGCCATAGCCCATGGTGGTCAGGCTGATGGTGGCCCAGTAGATGGCTTCAAAGAAGTTGTCAAAGGTATCCGGCTCCACGTTGAAGATCACGAGAGCGCAGATGAGGATGTAGGCCCCTGCCAGAACGCACACCGCAATCAGCGGCTCCTTCTGTTTTCGGATCACATTGGAGATGATGACAATGCTCTTGGAATAGCGAAGCATCTTGAAGGCCCGGAACACCCGGAAGGTGCGCAGGAGCCGGAACAGCTTCAGCACGCGGAAGCCGGAGGTGATCAGTCGAAAGGACGGCAGCACGGCCAGCACATCGATGATGGCCATGGGCGTGAAGGGATAGATCAGAAAGGACAGCTTCCCCTTTCCCAGCTTATAATCCGCCGTACAGAGTCGGGCCAGATAGTCCACGATGAACACCACCGCTGCAATGCCGTCGATGACGCGGAACAGCGCGTTGGTCTTCTTGAACGCCAGGGGCACCAGGCTGATGAGGATCATGGCCATCATCCCCAAGTCGTAGAGATGACTGAGCCGGTCCCCTTCCGTATACTTTTCGATCACATCAAACAGGCGTTTTCTCACGGTGTCAACTCCTCCGCCTCAGGCTGGACCGGCTCCGTCAGGACTGTGCTCTCCCGCAGAGCCGGGATCGGAACAATGCTTTCCGCCTGCAGCGCGCGAAGCTGCTGCAGGCCGCTCAAGCCATCCAGGAGCAGCAGCGCGCCATCCTCCCGGGCGGTAAAGACAAAAAAGCTCTCAGGTTCCGGGAAATCCTCGCCCGCCAGAACCAGAAGGGTCTTTTGACAGACCAGATCATCCAGTGCCTGGTTGAATGCCCGGACTGCCTCCAACGGAGACTCCGCATCCCGGACGTCCACACCCAGGTGGCAGCCCAGACCCAATGCGCGGCGCACCAGCTTTGGCGCGCTCTGGAGTTCCTCCAGCGTCAGCAGGAAGGTGGCCTCCTGGCCCTGCCGCTCCAGCTCCGTCAGAAGCGTCTCTCCCAGGCTCAGGAAGGCAGTTGCCTGATACGGCTGCTCCGGAAACTCCAGGGGATCCTCCGTCGGCTCCTCCTCTCCCGGCTGATCGACGGGATCGATCACAGGTGGAGGCTCCTGGTCCTGAACATTTCCAGTCGGCAGGAACTGCTCCACCCGATACTCGATGAGGCTCTCTGCCTTTTCCATAAACACGGAATCGTTATAGACCTCCGCGCCGGTCTTCATACGCACCACAGGGTACCCGTCTGCGCTGCTCAAATAGCTCAGGGCGATCCCGAAGAAAGCGCAGGTGTCGTCTGCCGGGATAAAGGGAATGCCGTAACGCAGCATTGCGGTACGGCTCTGGTCCTGGACGCCGTCCGCGGTGACCGAACCCTCCGTCAAATCATAGGTCAGATTGCGCTGCCCGTCTGAGAGGGTCAGTCGGCGTTCAATGGTATCATAGAAGGGCACTACACCCAGCACCGGATTCTGGAAGGTCGTATAGGGCAGATACACCGTTCCGTCCAGATAAAAGGGCATGCCCGCCTCATTGAGGGCACTGGGGATGGTGTCGTTGATGGCGACCAGAATGATCTCCGCCGCCTTCGCTGGAACAGCAGCCAGACTTAGAACCAGGCACATGGCCAAAAAGCTCGCAGCCAATCTTCGTCTCATCCGACCTCTCCCCTTCCAGTAAAATCGGTCTTATTATATCACGGCTGCGCCTGCCTTTGCAATCCCTCCCGCCGCCCATTCAAGTCTGCCAAAAAGCTGCAAGGCGGACAAGTGTATTTCTGTGGAAGATACCCATTGCACATTCCGACACGCGGGACTATAATAAATCAAAAAAATAAACCCGAATGGGAGGGACTTCAATGCAAACCATCACTATCACCCGTACACAGAATCCCAAGGAAAAGCCCCAGGGCGACAAGCTGCCCTTTGGCGTCTATACCACGGACCACATGTTCCTGATGGATTATACGGAGGGCCAGGGCTGGCACGATGCCCGCATCGTCCCCTATGCTCCCTTCCAGATCGATCCCTCCTGCATGGTGCTTCACTATGCGCAGGAGATTTTTGAGGGCATGAAGGCCTATTACGGCGTGGACGGCAAGGTTCGTCTGTTCCGCCCCTCTGAAAACTTCAAGCGCATGAACTTCTCTGCAGAGCGTCTGGTCATCCCCGCTGTGGATGTGGACTTCTGTGTGGAAGCTGTCAAGACTCTGGTGGACGTGGATCGGGACTGGATCCCCACCGCGCCCAACACCAGCCTCTATATCCGTCCCTTCGTCTTTGCAACGGACAACCACATCGGCGTCCATGCAAGCCACAGCTATCTGTTTGCCATCATTCTCAGCCCTGTGGGTCCCTACTACCCCACCGGTCTGGATCCTGTGAAGATCATGATCGAGCAGGAGGATGTGCGCGCAGTCCGCGGCGGCACCGGCTTCACCAAGTGCGGCGGCAACTACGCTGCCTCCCTGCGTGCCGGCGACCGTGCCGAGAAGAAGGGCTATTCCCAGGTCCTCTGGCTGGATGGCGTGGAGCAGAAGTACATTGAGGAAGTCGGCTCCATGAACGTTCTGTTCAAGATCAACGGCGAAGTAGTCACCCCCGCGCTTCTTGGTTCCATCCTGCCCGGCATCACCCGCAAGAGCTGCCTGGAGCTGCTGCGCAGTTGGGGCGTTCCGGCAATTGAGCGCCGCATCAGCGTGGACGAGCTGATCGCCTGCGCCAAGGACGGCAGTCTGGAGGAGGCCTTCGGCAGCGGCACCGCCGCGGTCGTCTCCCCCATTGGCGAACTGATCTACGGCGAGGACGAGTATGTCATCGGCAACGGCGGCATCGGCGAGCTGACTCAGAAGCTCTATGACAATCTGACCGGTATCCAGTGGGGCCGCATCCCCGATCCCTTCGGCTGGACTGTGGTGGTCGAGTAATCTGACATTGAAAAGCGCAGGCCGCTGGCCTGCGCTTTTTTCTTGAAAAACAGGCGTCCATGCATTACAATGGTTCTAAGTTCCTGAAAGTTCGTGTGCAATCGCGATCAGTTCTTGTAAGTTCGCAGAAGGAGGATGCCCTATGAACCGCATTGACAAGAATAACTACTATCTGGACATCGCAGAGACCGTGCTGGAGCGCTCCACCTGCCTGCGGCGGATGTACGGCGCCATCATTGTCCGAAACGACGAGATCGTGTCCTCCGGCTACAATGGCGCGCCCAGGGGCAGGAAAAACTGCGCCGATATGAACTACTGCATCCGTGACAATCTGGGCATTCCCAGCGGTCAGCGCTATGAGCTCTGCCGCAGCGTCCACGCCGAGGCCAACGCCATCATCTCCGCCGCACGAAAGGACACCCTGGGCGGGACATTGTACCTTGCCGGCCACAACGCCAAGACCGGGGAGATCATCCCTGCCGAGAGCTGCAGCATGTGCAAGCGCCTCATCATCAACGCAGGCATTGAGCGGGTGGTTGCCCGCATCTCCAAGACGGAATACACGGTCACCAATGTCCAGGATTGGATCGACAACGACGACTCCATCCGGGAAGAAAACTATGTGATCTGAGGAGGACCCATGACAGAGCGAGAAAAGATGGTTTCCGGAGAATGGTTCCTCACCGGGGATCCGGAACTGATGCGCTGCAAGGCCCGCTCCCGGGAGCTTTGCGCGGAATACAACGCCACCGGGGAGCGGGAGCCGGAAAACCGGGTTCGCATCCTCAAGGAGCTCTTCGGCGTCTGCGGCGACGCGCCCTTCATCAAGCCGCCCTTCCACTGCGATTACGGTTTCTCCATCGAGGTGGGAGACAAGTTCTTTGCCAACTATGAGTGCGTCTTTCTGGACGCAGCCAGGATCGTCATTGGCGACAACTGCCTCATCGGTCCTCACACCTGCATCTTCGCCATCAACCATCCACTGGACCCGGACGCCCGGCGCACCGGCGTTGCCAAGGGCGCGGAGGTCCACATCGGAGATGACGTCTGGATCGGCGGAAACTGCACCATTCTGCCCGGCGTCACCATCGGCTCCGGGGCCGTCATCGGGGCGGGCAGCGTTGTCACCTCCGATGTGCCCGCCGGGGCCGTTGTGGTGGGCAATCCAGCCAGATTGGTCAAAACCGTCACAGACGAGAGCAAGATTGCACGGCCGGAATAACAGATTTCTCCATATCTTTCAGAAGGAGGCAGGATCACAGCTCCCGCCTCCTTCTTTCATGCTCTTCCCTGCCCGTTCCCCAAAATCCGCAGTTCCTCCTTGCGGATGAAAATTGCCCATGTTATAATAAAATGAATAAACGTGTTCATGGAAGCGGCTTGTCTGTGGACACATGAGAAGGGAGATCGCCAATGATACCGAAGAACCTGGAAAACTACATGTTCAACGAGAACGATTTCTTCAACGAAGGCTTTGTGGTAACGGATCCGGAGAAGGACCAGCTGGTAAAAAAACTGGCTGCCATGATCACGGATGACATCCAGATCCGCAGCGCCAAGGATGTGACCCATCAGCACCCGGACTACTGGATCCTGGACCGGCTGCTCACCAAGGAGCAGGTCAAGTTCATGCTGTCCTTCAAAAAGAAGCGCACCGTCAAGCTGGTCCCGGAGGAGATGGCCGAGCGCAACGGCATGACCCCCGAGGAAGCCGAGAAAATGGCTTTCGAGATCTGCGAGATCGGTCTGATGGAGTTTGATCGGGAGCGCCCCGACCATCGCCGTCAGTACTTCATCCCCAAGTGGGTGGTGGGCTCCGGCGAGTATATGATGATGACCGGTCATCTGCTGGAAAAGCATCCGGAGATCGCAACTTTCTTCAACTACGCCTCCAGCGTTCCCGTGGGCAAGGTGGCCCGTTTTGTGCCGCATGGCGGCGGCGGACTCGGGATGCATGTCATCCCCGTGGAGAAGGCCATCCAGCACGAGAGCAAGTCCGTCAGCGTGGAGCACCTGTCCCACTGGCTGAAGAAATACGACAAGTACTGCGTGGACGTGTGCGCCTGCCGCCGTCAGCAGCGCATGCGCGGCGAGGGCGTGGGCGACATCGAGGGCTACATGTGCCTGGCCGTGGGCGACATGGCGGAGTACCTGGTGGAGACCCACAAGGACGCCCGCTATATCAGCTATGACGAGGTCATGGAGATCCTGGAGCGGGCCGAGGAAAAGGGCTTTGTCCACCAGATCACCAACCTGGACGGAGAGGACAAGATCGTCGGTATCTGCAACTGCTCCGCGGGCACCTGCGACGCCATCCGCACCTCCCAGCTCTTCAACACTCCCAACATGTCCGCCTCTGCCTATCGCGCCCATGTGGACAAGCTCAAGTGCGTGGCCTGCGGCAAGTGCGTGGAGGTCTGTCCCGTTGGCGCCGCCAAGCTGGGCCAGAAGCTCTGCCACGCGGACGGTCAGGCCTTCACCTATCCCATGACCGAGCTGCCCGACGCCCAGAAATGGGGCCCGGACAAGTGGAACAAGAACTACCGGGACGACGCCAAGCTCAACGTCTACGACACCGGCACCGCGCCCTGCAAGACCGCCTGCCCCGCCCATCTGGCCGTGCAGGGCTACGTGAAGATGGCTGCCGAAGGCCGCTTTATGGACGCGCTGAAACTCATCAAGCAGGACAATCCCCTGCCCGCCGTCTGCGGCGCCATCTGCAACCGCCGCTGCGAGGATCGCTGCACCAGAGGCCTCATCGACCAGCCCGTTGCCATTGACGAGATCAAGAAGTTCATCGCCGCCCAGGAGCTGAACGCCGAGACCCGCTACATTCCGAACTGCTACAACGATGTGGGCGAGCAGTGGGACGACAAGAAGGTCGCCGTCATCGGCTCCGGTCCTGCCGGCCTGTCCGCTGCCTACTATCTGCGCACCAAGGGCTACCCCGTCACCATCTTTGAAAAGGAGCAGCAGCCCGGCGGCATGCTGACCTACGGCATTCCCACCTTCCGTCTGGAGAAGAAAGTCATCGACGCGGAGATCGAGGTCATCCGTCAGATGGGCGCTGAGATCCGCTGCGGCGTCGAGGTGGGCAAGGACGTGACCATCGAGGAGCTGCGCGAACAGGGCTACAAGGCCTTCTTCGTTGCCATCGGCATGCAGGCTGGCCGCAAGGCCGGCGTCCCCGGTGAGGAAGCTGCCCTGTCCGGTGTGGAATTCCTGAAGCAGGCCAACGAGACCCAGGCCAAGCTGCTCAGCGGCAAGACCGTGGTCATCGGCGGCGGCAACGTGGCCATGGACGTAGCCCGGACCGCTCTGCGTGCAGGCGCGGACCAGGTGGAGATGTACTGCCTGGAAGGCCCGGACGAGATGCCCGCGGCCAAGGATGAGATCGCCGAGGCCAAGGAGGAGGGTATCCTCATCAAGAACTGCTGGGGTCCCAAGGAGATCCTCACCGAGAACGGCAAGGTCACTGGCATCGTGCTCAAGCAGTGCACTCAGGTCTACGACAAGGACGGCCGCTTCAACCCCATCTACGACGAGACTGAACTCAAAACCGTCCCCTGCGACGCGGTCATCCTGTCCATCGGCCAGGCGGCTGTGTGGGGCGACCTGCTCAAGGGCACCAAGGTGGAGCTGCGGCCCAACGGCACCGCGATTGCGGATCCCGTGACCCTGCAGACCGGCGAGCCGGATATCTTCGTGGGCGGCGACATTTTCCACGGCGCCAAGTTCGCCATCGACGCCATCGCAGACGGCCGGGAGGGCATGGTTTCCATCAACCGCTTCGTCCATGAGGGCCAGAGCCTGACCATCGGCCGTGACCTGCGCAAGTTCACGGAGCTGGATCGGGACGATATTAAGGTGGAAACCTACGACAACGCCAGCCGTCAGGTGCCCGGCATGAAGCCCGGCGACGCGGCCCGGACCTATGAGGATCTGCGCCTGACTCTGACCGAGGAGCAGGTCAAGGCGGAGGCCAACCGCTGCCTGTCCTGCGGCGCGTCCTATGTGGACACCAACCGCTGCATCGGCTGCGGCCTGTGCACCACCCGCTGTGAGTTTGACGCCATCCATCTGTCCCGGGACATTCCGGAGAATTCCCGGATGTACACAGCAGAAAACGGCAAGCTCAAAGCGATCCTGCCCAACATCGTCAGCCGCGGCGTGAAGATCATGCTGAACAAAAAGAGCAAATAAGCTCAGCCCGGCTGAACAAAACAGTTTTCAAGCGTTCTTTCAGGAAGCATGGCCGGATGGTCATGTCTCCTGCTCTGCCCTGGCCATAAAAAACAGCTCTGGATCCCCCAGAGCTGTTTTTTATGATCTTTCCGTCAGTCCGTCTCCGCAGCCTCACAGCGATCCGCGATCCGCGCAGCACCGCCGAAAGTGTAAGTAAAGAGGGTCAGATCCCAGTCGCCAGACTTCATCTGATCTATTTCCGAGGCCTTCAGTGTCTCAATCTCTATCACCCGGTAGCAGAATTCGTTTCCATCCAGATCGGTAAATACAATTTAATTTTTCTTACAGCCGTTTTGCCGCTTGAGGGGTAAGTTGGCGTTTGAGGGGTAAGTTGTGGAAGTCGGGGTGTCCCGACAGTTTTTATAGGAGGAAGTGTAGATGAAGCAAATCACAAATAAAGAATATGAAGAGTGGCAGAAATACAAATCTGAGAAGACAAAAGGCCATGTGCAGCTGCCGGATACTGTCCGGTTCATCTGCGAGGCCAACGGCTATGACGCAGAGAAGATCGGCCAGCACTTCCTTGAAATCCTGCCGAAAATCTGTCCACCTGAAGAGAGATAACGAAAAACGCCTCCGAGCCGATGTGGTTCAGAGGCGTTTCTTCTTGGAGAAAAAATTTTAGAAAAACTTGTAATGAAACTATTGACAAGTTGCGGTCCCGCTGCTATAATGTACTTGTAATCGATATGGTTACAAGATGAAGCAAATCAATTTCAAGGAGGATTCTATTATGAAAATCGCAGTTGTAGCAGCAAACGGAAAGGCCGGTAAACTGATCGTGGAGGAAGCGGTAAACCGTGGTATGGATGTCACCGCCATCGTCAGAGGAGAAAATAAAACTGTGGCGCAGAAGGCTATTGTGAAGGATCTTTTTGATCTTACAAGTGAGGATCTTAGCGGATTCGATGTCGTCGTTGACGCTTATGGTAATTGGACTCCCGAAGCCATTGACCTCATCCCGGCGGCTACCGTTCATATGGCGAAAGTACTCACCGGCAGCAACACCCGCCTTCTGGTCGTAGGCGGAGCGGGTAGCCTCTATGTTGATCCCGAACACACGAAGACCGTTGTTGACGTGACTCCGTTCCCTGAAGCGGCAATGCCTGTAGTAAACGGACATGGTAAAGCACTTGAGGAACTCCGTAAGTTTGATAATGTGAACTGGACCTACGTCAGCCCTGCCGGAGATTTTCAGGCTGATGGCGAAAGAACCGGGAAGTACATTCTGGGTGGTGAAGAACTGGTTCTCAACAGCAAGGGCGAAAGCGTAATCTCTTATGCCGATTATGCAATTGCTATGGTCGACGAGATCGAGTCCGGCAAGCATATCAAAGAGAGAATCAGCGTTGTCAGCGAGTAACGAATCTTGATATCTGCATTGACTTTTCACCTGTAATGTAGTATATTACAAGCAGGAGGCGATGAAATGCAGATTTCAAGCAAGTTTACAATAGGAGTCCATCTCCTTGCCGTTATAGATTATTTGGGTGAAGACGAAAAAGTGACCAGTATTGTTCTGGCCGGTAGCATAGGTGTAAATCCTGTCATCGTCAGGAATGTCATGGGAAACCTCAAGGAGGCAGGGCTTATCAGCATCAGTCAAGGCAGAAGCGGGATTTCGCTGACGAAAACACCTGAGCTGATTACCTTCTATGATGTCTACAAAGCTGTCGACAGTGTACACGATGAAGGACTGTTTCACTTTCATGAGAATCCGAATCCGGAATGTCCGATAGGCAGAAACATTCATAAGGCAATGGATTCAAAACTGGAAAGAGTTCAAGAGTGCATGGAAGAAGAAATGAGGAAGATCACCCTCGCTGATGTGATGACGGATATTCAAAGTGAATTAAAGAAGAACTAAAGCAACGCCTCCGAGCCGATGTGGTTCAGAGGCGTTACTGCGTCTATGGGGTTATGCTTTGATTTCGGTGCCGTTCTTGAAGCTCACCCGGATGTCATCCTTGCTGTAGACGGTGATGTAGTCCACCATCGCCAGCCAGTCTGTTTCCCGGAACTCCGTCAGCGACTCCCGGCTCCGCAGCTCTTTTAGGTAGGTTTCGATTTGGTGCCTTCTGCCCGTGCGCTCGGCAATTAGGTCAGTGACCTCGGTGTGTCTGGTCTTGGCCTTATCGAACCGGGCTACCAGACCGTCGTAGCGTTTCTGGTATTCAGCCTGATCGAGGGCAACGTGAGCGTTTTCCTTGATGCATTCCTCGATGAGCTCGGCAGCGATGTTTAGGATACGCCGATTTTCACCCCGTTGAAGCCGGATTCCACCAGGTCTCTTTCTCGCCGTCCTCTGAATAACCCGTTTTTTTCGAGCTTCCAATTGAATCATCCTGCAAAAAAGAGCCCATAGACAGAGAAAAGCTCCACACGGATTCGTGTGGAGCTTTCCTTCCATTTTTCGTTTCATCATGCCATCATCAACTTGGAGAGTTTCGATCTGCACCTGGCCTTAGCCAGATGATTGAATCTCGTCCTCTGCTTCGATTTCCTTGATGATGCATTCGTTGCCTGTCAGAAGATAGGTGTGCTCGCTGCCGCAGTGAGGACAGGTCCTGCCATAGCGGACCGTCTCATATTCCTGACGGCAATCCTCGCAGAAGGTGACGGCGCGGATGGTTTCCAGCTTTAAATATGCCTCCGCGATCAGGGGATTCTTTTTCTTGAAATAGTCCCAGCATTCTGTGAAATAGTCTGTCATGATGCCGGACACCTCTCCCACCTGCAGCGTCACGGATCCGATTCGGGCAAGATGGTTCTCCTTTGCCAGCTCATCCAGTGTCTTGGCAACATGGGTCACGATGCTCAGCTCATGCACGCTTCCCGCTCCCCTTCCACTTGGCAGTTTCCTCCAGGAGCCAGGCCTCCAGGTCCTCCATGCCCTCCCCGGTCTTCGCGGAAACCGGAAAAATCTGAATAGACGGATTCAGAAACAGCACCCGCTCCCGGAACTTCTCCAGGTCAAAGTCGAAGTAAGGCAGCGCGTCCATCTTGGAGAGGACCAGCGCCTGGGATTTCTGATACATCAAGGGGTATTTCAGGGGTTTGTCGTCTCCCTCCGGCACGCTGGAAATCATCACATTCAGTCCGGCGCCGGTGTCATATTCCGCGGGGCAGATCAGGTTTCCAATGTTCTCCAGGAAGGCAAGATCAGTCCGCGACAGATCCATGGCCTCCAGACCGGTCCGGGTCATCCCCGCGTCCATATGGCACATGCCGTCGGTGTGGACCTGAATGGACTGCGCCCCCAGGGCCTCGATGCGCTCTGCGTCCACAGACGCTTCGATGTCGGCCTCCAGCACGGCAATGGACAGCTTCTCCTTCAGGTCCGTGATGATCCGGCTGAGCAGGGTGGTTTTTCCGGAGCCGGGAGCACTCATCAGATTGACGAGCAGGACCCCCTTCGCTCTGAGCTCTTCGCGCAGCTGGAGAGCGTCCTGGTCATTGGACTCCGTCACGGAGCGATGCAGCTCGATCACTCTCATCTCTCAGTTCTCCTTTCCGGCAGCTGCCCGGAAATCCCGGACCTCTCTGCGCAGCCAGTCAAGCCATTCATCCAGCCCCTCGCCGGTTTTTGCGCTCAGGTACAGAATGGACATATTGTCGTTCTTCGATCTCACGTTGCGTTCCAGCGCCTCTTTGTCAAACGCAAAGACGGGCAGGGTGTCCACCTTGCTCACCAGCAGCAGATCGCTGACTTGGAACATCAGGGGGTACTTCAGCGGCTTGTCGTCCCCCTCCGGAACGCTGAGGAGCATCACCCGCCGGGCCGCGCCCACATCAAACTCCGCTGGGCAGACCAGATTTCCGATGTTTTCCAGAAACAGGATGTCCACCCCGGAAAGATCCATAGCACTGATTCCCCTGGCGGTCATGTCCGCATCCATGTGGCACAGGCCGCCGGAATGTAGCTGAATCACCCGAGCGCCCAGATCGCTGATGGCCGCGGCGTCCACATCAGAATCCACATCCGCCTCCATGACCGCGATGGAAAACTCACCTCGCAGCGCTTCGATGGTCCGCGCGAGAAGCGTGGTCTTTCCAGCGCCGGGAGAGGCCATCAGGTTGATAAAAAAGACGCCCCGGCTCTGCATCGCCTGCCGAAGATTCGCCGCCTCCCGGTCGTTGTCCGCCGTGATTCGTTCCTTGGTCTCCAGAATCTCGTAGTTCATGCTCTGTCCCTTCCTCATGGTTCATTCAGTTTAGAATAGCACATCCGCGCCGGTTTTACAATGTCTTTCCCCTGCTTGGGTGCAAGCCCCGCAAAGCCTGCGGCGCTTGCGTTTTGATTCAGAACAGCTGGGAAAACAGAGGCAGGACCTTGTCCTTCTCGCTCAAGCGCAGGGGCGTGCCATCTTTCAGATGATCTCCTTCCACCTCCGGCCAGATGATGCCAAGGGTGGGATCGTTCCAGAGAATTCCGCCTTCATCGTTCGGTTCATAGAAATCGTCACACTTATAGCAGAACTCTGCCTCATCGCTGAGAACCAGAAAGCCATGGGCAAAACCTCGCGGAATGAGAAACTGCCGCTTGTTCTCCTCTGTCAGAATGGTTCCGTGCCATTTTCCGAAAGTGCACGAGCCAGGCCGCAGGTCCACCGCCACATCGAATACGCTGCCCCGGATCACCCGGACCAGCTTGGCCTGTGGATGCTCCTTCTGAAAGTGAAGTCCCCGCAGCACCCCCTTGACACTCATGCTCTGGTTGTCCTGAACAAAGGGGATGTCCAGCCCCGCCTCTGCCATATCCCGTCTGGAATAGGTCTCCAGGAAGTAACCCCGGCTGTCGCCGTGGACAGCAGGCTGGATCATGCAGAGCCCCTGGATGCCGTCAAGATCGTACTTGACCCGGATCTGTCCCATGCTCAAATCTCTCCTATCTCTCTCAAATATCGGGAAAGCGCGTCCTTCCAATCTGGCAGAGGATGGAAGCCGGCCCGCTCCAGTTTTTCCTTGCTGAGACGGGAATTTCTGGGCCGTACCGCCTTGCTCATGCCGTATTCTTCCGTTGTCACGGGGATCACTTTTGTCTCCAGACCAGCCTGACGATAGATCTCCCGGGCGAAGTCGTACCAGCTGACGAAGCCGCCCGCATTGGTAGCATGGTAGATGCCATATGCCTCGGACTCTGCAAGATCCGCCAGCAGGATCGCAAGGTCCCGGGTGTAGGTCGGCGTGCCGATCTGATCGCTTACCACCCGGACATGGTCGCTGCTTCTTCCCGCCCGGAGCATGGTTTTCACGAAGTTTTCTCCGTTCTTCCCGAACACCCAGGAGGTGCGAATGATGAAGTACCGGTCCAGGTTCTTTTGGATCTCCCCTTCCCCTGCCAGCTTGGACGCGCCATAGACATTGCACGGCGCAAAATGGGTCTGTTCCGGCGTCCAGGGCTCGCTTCCCTGTCCGTCAAAGACATAGTCCGTGCTGATATAGAGAAGCTTTGCGCCAAGCCTGGCGCACTGCTCTGCAAGGGTTCTGGTGGCGTCCGCGTTGATCGAGAAAACCTTCTTCCGGTTGTCCGGCTCCTCCGCAGCGTCCACGCTGGTCCAAGCTGCGCAGTGGATTACGGCCTCCGGCCGCAGCTTCTCCATAGTCGTCCGCAGCTTCTCCGGATCTGTCAGATCCAGGGGCAGCTCCGGTCCATCCAGCGTTCTTGGAAGGTCCGTTCCGACCACCTCCCAGACACGACTGCGGCACTCCCGCGCAGCGTCATGGCCCAGCTGTCCGCAGACGCCTGTGATGAGCAGTTTCATGTCTCTTCCTCCCAGCTTTCCTGTGAATAGGGGTTGTCCCGCAGCGCCTGATCATAGCTTTCGTAGAACTGTACTCTCTCCTGATCGCCGCGCATCCAGTCCCGCAACGCCTCAGAGAAGGCCTGCGCGCCCTGCGCGGAGAGATGCCCTTCGTCATAGAAGGACTCCGCATCGGAAAAGCGCGTCCAGCGGTCCCGAAGCAGGTTGAAATTGGAATACTCACAGCCATGCTCCAAAGCAAATTGCTTCATCCACTGGTGAAAGCGGTCCAGCTCCCGGGTTTTGGCAAGCCGCACATGGGACTCCGGCACCACCAGAAGGATGACCCGCACCTGCTTTTCCCGGCAGAGGGACACGATCTGCTCCAGCTCTGAAACTGTCTGCGGATTCAGCTCCTCAATGGCATAGCGCTCGGGCTCCATCCGGGCGGAAGCTGTCACATTATGGGCTTCAAGGGGCTGAAATCCCCGTCCCGCCTGCACTGGATCTTCCCGCCTTGCCATTTTGAAGAGGGTCTGCACGCTTCGAAGCATCACCCGGGAGGCCAGATTCCGCCAGTCCTCCAGGTCAAGATACTGAGTTGCATACGCAAGCCGTTCTCCCAGCGTATCCAGACGGGCGATGATGGGCTCGTCGCCTTCAGCATACTCCTCCCCCGAATTTCGAAGCAGAGTGTCCGCCGCGATCTCCAGATAAACGGTTTTCACCGGGTTGCGCCCAAGCTCCTTTTTCAGCAACACATAGCGTCCGTGCATGGGCATAAGGCTTCCGGAAAGGTTGTAGCTGCTGGTGTCAAGCGCTTCGTCTAAAACCTGGGGATCCACCCCATTGAGCGCATGGGACGCGCCGACAATGAGGGTGTCCAGGCTCCCAGCCAGTTCCCGTCTGAGCGCCGCGTCCTGATGACTGTGGTAAGCCGTGCCCCAGTAAAGGGCAGCAGCCCCGAAGCAGAGGGCCGAGAAACACAGAAGGAAGCTCAGAAGCTCCGGAAGGATACGTTTAAAACTGCGCATACAGGAACCCTCCTCCGCCCCAGCTGTTCTGTACGCCAAAGGTCAGGATCAAAAACGCCAGGATGCAGCAGCGCAGCACCCGAAGAAAGCGCGCACGCCGGCCGCTATGCCTTGCATGCCAACCCCGGGCCTGCGCCAGGGAATGGAGCAGCATGCAAAGCGTCCCAAGGCAGGCTGCCAGGAAGAACAGGATCCTTGTCAGCACGCCCCACTCCACAAAAGGCAGAAGTCCCTGCAGGCTGTGCACGAGCATTGGCCCGGAGAAGATCCGCCCCACCAGGCCAAAACCGTCTCGGAGACTTCCCACCTCAGGAAGCACCTTGATAAGAGTCACCAGGAAGAAGGTCCTGAGCACCTGAAACAGGCGCCAGATCTTTGGATGCTCCTGCACATGAAAGAATGACCTGCCTTTGGCATAGATGGGCTCCAGCCACAGTGAGAGAATGATGAACAGCCCGTTGACCAGTCCCCAGATGATGTAAGCCCAGCTTGCCCCGTGCCAGAGGCCCGTTGCAAGCCACACCACCGTCAGGGCAACCGTGGCCGGTATGGTATCGCCAAGGCGCTGTCCAAAGCGCCTTTTCGCCCACTTGCCCAGATTTCGGTTCCATCTGGAGATCCCCACGGGATAGTACACATAGCGTTTGAACCAGGCGCCCAGGCTGATGTGCCAGCGGCGCCAGTACTCGGCAATGGACTTGGAGAAATAGGGCCGCGTAAAGTTCTCTGTCAGGCGGATCCCCATCATCCGGCACAGGCCGCACATAATGTCCATATAGCCGGAGAAATCCGCGTAGATCTGCACAGAATACAGAAACGCGCCGATCAGAACCGTAGGCGCGGCATATTGGGCATAATTTGCAAACACATCCTGCACACAGGGCGCAAGAGCGTCTGCCACCACCATCTTCTTGAAAAAGCCCCACAGCAGCCGCTCCGCTCCTGGGAAGAAGTCCGCCTCCTTCAGACTGTGCTCCGCAAACAGCTGCCCGGAGAGATCAGAAAACTCGCTGATGGGGCCCTGGGTGATCTGCGGAAAGAAGCTGCAGAACAGAAGCAGCCTGAAAAAGCTGCGCTCTGCCCGGATATTGCCCCAGTAGACGCTGACCAGATATCCGATCATCTGAAAGGTATAAAAGGAGATCCCCAGCGGCGCAAGAAGCGACACCCTGCCCAGAACCGGGCTGCCGGTGAGAAACCCGGCAACCAGATTCACCTGGTCCATGAAAAAGCCCAGGTATTTGAAGACCAGAAGCAGCAAAAGGTTGGAAAGCAGCACCAGAAGCATGACCCGTTTCCTGCGGCGCTTCCCGGCTTGCTTATAGCCCTTCTTCTCCTCGGCTGAAAAGCTGGTCTTAGCTCGTTTTTCCTTCTCAGCATCCGAAAGTGCCTGGATCCGGCGCGCACCGGCATAGACGCTCAGTGCGGTAAAGCCAAGGAAGATCATCTGCTTAGCGCCCTGGGAAAGAGAAAACACAAGGCTTGCAAGCAGCAGCACACCCCACTGAAAGCGCCGCGGCACCAGATAGTACAGCGCCAGCACGGCGATCAGAAACAGGAAAAACGAGAACGAAGTGATCTGCACCGTCAGTCTTCCTCCTGAATGGCCTGGATCATCTCCCAGATTTTCCGGGCGCTGTTGAAGTTTTCATTTCGCATCCACTTCGGCGAGATCTCAATGTCAAAGTGGTCGCAGATCTCCGCGATCAGCTGCAAAATGCTCAGAGAATTGAGCAGCTTCCCGTCGATCAGATCCTCCGCCGTCTCATAATCCACGTCCGGGTCAATATCCAGCAGGATCTCCAGCAATTCGTCCATTGTGTTCTCCTCCGTAAGCCTTATAATCGCCGCCTCAGGCTCTGCCTGTCGAGCTTTCCGTTGGCGCTGAGAGGCAGCTTGTCCAGCAAAATGACCTTGCCGGGTACCATGTAGTCGCTCAGCTTTTCCTTCAGCGCTCTTCGGATTTCACTGCCGGAGCGCTTCGCCTCCGCAAACAGCACGATGCGCTGTTTTTTCTCATCATAGAGGCAGGCGCTCTGAACCACGCCCTCCAGCCCATTCGCGGCGGTTTCGATCTCCCCCGGCTCAATGCGGTGTCCCATGTGCTTGATCTGATCGTCCGCCCGGGCAGAGAACACCAGCTCCCCATGCTCATTGTAATGGGCAAGGTCCCCGGTCCGGAAGCAGCGCACCGGGCCAGCGCCGAAGTCTCTTTGAAGAAAGCAGCGCGCCGTCCTTTCCGGTTCCTTGAAGTACCCCAGGGCAAGGGCGCGGGAGGCGATCCAGAGTTCTCCCGTTCGGTTCGCCTCCCGGATCAGAGTTTCCTGCTCGTCCAGGAGAAAGACCTGGGTATTGGAAAAGGGCCGCCCGATGGGCAGGCACGCTGTGTCTTCGTATTCGCCCCGGACCACATGATAACAGCACACGCCCGCCAGCTCAGACTGGCCGTAGAGATTCACATACTCCAGCTCCGGCAGCGCCCTCCGCCAGGTGTTCAGCGCCTTCATGGGCATCACTTCCCCCACGAAGAACACCCTGCGCAGGAACCGGGGCTTCACCAGGGAGAAGGGATTGAGCTGCGCCACAATGGACAGCGCTGACGGAACCCAGCAGAGATAGCTGATCTGTCTGCGGTTCAGATCGTCAACAAGATCCATCGGGAAAAGAAAGTTCTTGGATGGGATGATCTCCAGCGTGGCGCCCAGATAGAGCATCAGATACAGATCCTTGCTGGAGGCGTCGAAAAAGAAGGGTGTCTGATTCCCGATGATTTCATTCTCAGTAAGGTGGAAGGTCTCGCAATATGCCTCCAGCCAGTCCAGATATGCGCCGTGGCTCTTTACAATGCCCTTGGGCTTTCCCGTGGAACCGGAGGTATAGACCATGCAGAGCGGATCATCGCCGCCCACATCCGGCAAATCACGCAGCGACGGCCCAAACGGAAGCGTCGAAATATAGACGCCCTGAAAGCCTGCTGCGCGGGCAGACTGCTCAGCCTCCGCAGGGCCCAGAAGCAGCTGCATGTCCGTCTCTTCCAGAATGGCCCGCAGCTTCTCCGCCGGAAGGTCCGGATCCAGGGGCACATAGTAGTTTCCGCTGTAGAGGACGCCCAGGATCCGCGCAACGGTCCGGATTTTTCGGTCCGCAAGCACGCCGATGGGCTGGTTCTTTCCTGCGTTTCCGATCCCTCCGGCAAGGGCCTTTGCCGCTTGCTGGAGCTCCAGAAAGCGAAAAGAAGAATCCTGATCCCCGACCGCCCGCTTCTCGGGCATTCGTTCCGCCGCACGTTCCAGCAGCTCCAGAACATTTCTCATGCGCTGCTTCCTCCGTTTCTTTCTTCGCCGCTTGCGTCCAGATAACGCTGGGACATCTGCATAGAGGTCATGGAGCAGGCAAGCTCGTAGCTCCGCAGGATCATCTGCCGCCGAGAAGCCTGGCTCAGAGCATAGATTGTTCGCAGCACTGAGCGAATCTGCTCGATTTCCCCGGGCTGAACCAGAAAGCCCTGCACGCCGTCCTCCAGGATGCCATCCATCCCCTCGCCCCGGCTGGCGATGGGAATACAGCCCTGACCCATAGCCTCCAGATACACCAGGCCGAAGGTCTCCCCGGTGCTCACCATGGCAAAGGCGTCCGCCTCGCCCATCCGGGCAACGGTCTCTTCCCGGCTCAGGGCGCCGGTGAAGCAGATTCTGGGATCCTTCCCGGCCTGAGCGCGAAGGCGCGCCATCTCCGGCCCGTCTCCCACAATGGTGAGGCTGACGGGGATCTCCAGCCCCTGCACTGCCTTCACCAGATCCGCCGCCCGCTTCCGGGCAATCAGCTTCCCGGCGAAAAGCAGGCGAAGCGGATCTGGCATTTTTTCACATTTCTCCTCGATCTGCTCCCGCGGAGCAATCAGGGAAGCATCGATGCCGGAGTAGATCGGCACCGCGTCCCGTCCCATTGTTTCGGACAGAAACTGTCCGATCTGCTGGTTCCGGCACCCCCAGTTTGAAAAGCGGTCCAGAAATGCCCGGACCTTTCGGGAGCTGTCCAGCCGCAGATTATACACATCGCTGATATGAAACACGCCCATGGAAAGACAGTCCAGCTTAAAAATCTGATCCACTCCCACGCAGAAGGTGGGGAAATTGACCAGTACACGGTCCGGCTTCCAGCCCAGGCGCGCCACGAGCGCGGCAAGGCGCCTGTTGATAATTCCTGCCTGCCAGGATTCCGGATGGCGCTTTCTGGGTGTGAGCAGCTGATAGCAGAACAGATGCACCGGCACGCCCTCCATCTCATAATCCGCTTCCCGGACGAAAAGCGTCCGAAGATCGTGACGGAATAGTTCCTTGACCGGCCAGTGATTCATCAGCACCACCTGGACCCGGTGCCCCATTTTCTGAAAGTCTTTTGCATAGTAGTGGATCACCTTTGTATCTGGCGGGATTCCATAGCCCTCCGGTGTCGGATAGAGATGGGTCAGAATCAGAATATTCATGGCGCTTTCTCCTCCGCGCTGGGTCCTTCCTGCCAGCGGACCCAGTCCACGTCCTGCCGGATCGGCTTTGCCGGAACACCGCCCAACATCTGATGATTCTCAGGCCAGGCCTTCGTGAGAACAGCGCCATAGCTCAGTACGCAGTCATTTCCAAGGCCAGCGCCCTTGAGGATTGCAGTATTGGCGCAGAGCCAGCAATGATCTCCCAGGACGATGGGCGCATGACTGGCAAGCGCCTTCCCGTTTTGAAGCATCGCATGCCCGTCGTCATCCCGAAGGAGCACATTCCATCCGCCCAGAAGCTCCCTGCCCAGCGTGATCCGGTCGCTGCACCAAAGGGTGCAGTTGGCGTTGAAAAAGCAGCCGTCGCCGATCTCCATCTGACCGGCGTTGCAGAGGCTGATGCCCTCGCCGAAATCGGCGCTGCCCAGAAAGCGGATCGTTCCCCCAAGCAGGCATAGATTGGAGCGGCGGGCGACAACCGCCTCGGACTCCCCAAAGCCGATCTTCACCTGAAACCGTCGGGGCGTTTCCTCGAAGCGGATCACGCCGCGGTGCAGGATCGTCAGGCGGGTCCGCCAGGACACCAGCAGAGGCAGCCGCCATGCAACGCGCCAGTCCAGGCAGCGGAAATTCACATAGATGGACTTTGGCAGAGATATGATCTTTTTAACGCAGCTCCTGAAGCGGAGCTTTCTCGGCTTCTGCGGGCTGATCGTCTGCATCTATTATCCCCCTCCACACGCGCTTGTAGCGGTCTGCGATTCTCTGCCAGGTGAAAGCCTGCTGAATCCGCTCTTTCGCCCTCCGGCCCAGATCTTCCCGCTCCTCTGGAGGCAGCGCATCCGCCCGCTCCAGAAGAGCGGCAAGGCTGCCTGGCTCCTTGGTCCAGTAGAGAGCTGTGGTTTTTCCCACTTCCCGGTTGAAGCCCACATCCAGAAGCAGATTCAGCTTCGTCGCGCCGAGGGCCTCCAGAAGGCTGGGATTGGTGCCGCCCACCTCATGGCCATGCAAATAACCATAGGCATTCTCCCGGATCTTCTGCAAAAGCTGTTTGTCATACACCGTTCCCACAAAGCGGATGCGCCTGTCCCGGCTGAAGGCCAGCTTCTGTTCCAGACGCTGAAGGAAGGCGTCATCCCGGTTGGCGATGATCGCAAGGGTTTTCGTGGTCCGGCTTTGCCGGAACTCCCGGATCATGGTCTCGAAGTTGTTCTCCGGGACAAAACGCCCCACGATCAGATAATACGCCTCCGGCCTGAGTCCCTTCTCCCGCATCCAGTCCGCAAAGGGGCCGTGGTCCGAGGGCAGCGCCGATGGCTGCGTTTCCGCGCCATAGGCAATGTAGGTGGTTTTGGGCCGGAAACGGGCGTACTCCTTCTGAATATAGGCCTCGATATTCACGCTGTCGCAGATGAGAAGATCCGCCTGCTTCACAGTCAGTCTTTCCGAGAGTTTCCAGTAGCATCGCACAGGCGGCGACCACTTCCCGCGCATCCACTCGTGCCCATCCGGGTTCACATGAAGCTGTCCATGGAGTTGTTTGATTGCCCGTTTCAGGCTCCACATCCAGGGGCCGATGCGGCAGGTGAGCAGATAAAACACCGGAGATTCGATCCTGTGTTCTCTGCAATAGCGCAGGAAAAACCGCATGGCCCGCAGGTCATAGTCAATGGCGCTGGCCGGGCCGAGGTTCGGGACCTGGAGTTTGAAGCAGTGGGCGCCGTGATAGAGAAACTCCGACGAACTGAGCCGCTGCACGCCCGGAAGGCCCGATTCGTCCATGGCGCCCACGCCGTTTGCCTTGCAGGCAAGGTAGATCTCCAGATCGGAGCAATCCTGCAGATACTCTGTCAATTTGTCCACAAAGGTCTCATAACCGCCGTACTGGCCGATGGACTTTGCGCCGCAGATAAAAATCTGCTGTTTCTTTTCCTGAACCAGTTCATCCGCCATAAAGATCACCTGCCTTTTGCAGCTTTTTTGGCACGAAGGAAGCTTCCGATGCCGGGATACATCTTCCAGGCAAGGCGCAGATACTTTCCGGGCGCCTGGCCTCGCCGCTCTGCCTCCAGGGCACCCTCTAAAAGGTTCTTTCCCGCATGGAGGAAGAGCGGCGCGCAGCGCTGCCGGCAGCTTCCATAGCGCGCGAAAAACAGGGAGAGGGCCTTGTAGAGCTTCTCCGGATCCCGGCTGATGGAATCCGCGCCGATATAATAGTCCACCAGGGGCTCATCCAGGCAATAGACCTGAAACCTCATAAGGACCCGAAACAGCCATTCCAGATCCTGATATCTTGGCATCTCCGGGTCAAAACGCTCCTGCTCCAGGACGATTCGTCTTGCCAGAATGGTCTGGGTCCCGATGCCGAAGAGATCATCCTCCAGCCGGACCGGGCCGCCCTGAATGTGCCGGGGATAGGCCATGGTCTCCCGCTCTCCCGCATGGCCCTGGAGCTTGCAGAAGACAAGATCTGTCTCCGGTCGGGCCTGAAAGGCCGCCATCTGATGCCGCAGTTTTTCCCTGCGCCAGAGGTCATCACTGTCATGAAAGGCAATGAAATCACCGTTTGCTTCCGCAATGCCTCGATTCCGGGCCACGCAGGCGCCCTGATTCTGCTGATAAAGCACCCGAAGCCGGGAATCGTGCAGCTCCGAGAGCCGCTGCTGCGTCTCGTCAGAAGAGCCGTCGTCCACCACGATGAGCTCCAGCTCCCGATAGCTCTGATCCAGCACGCTCTGCGCCGCCGCCAGGATGGTTCCGGCCCGATTGAAGCTTGGAAGAATCACACTGACAAGCCCATTTGGCATTACATGTTTCCTCCTCCGGAATCAGAATGGACCGTTTTTCGGATCTGCGCCAGAAGCCATTTTCGCTCCTCCCTGCCAAACGCAGTCAGAAAATGGATGACACAGCCTGCCGCCGCCAGAAGCAGGACTACCGCGCCGAAAGCCAGCCAGGAGCGCGGCTGGAACCACTTTCCGATTCCGCAGAACACTAGCGTCATGATCCCCACGGAGAGGAAATTCCGGATCAGCTCCGGATAGAAACAGCGCTTTGGCAGCTCCAGCACATGGGCCATGTAGAGGGGATTTACCACGCAATTGATCACAAGCAGGATTACCGTGGTGGTGCCGACCACCACAAACACACCCAGATGGAAGAAGCGGATCAGCACAACCATAGCTGCCACATTCAAAAGGCCGCCTGCGATGGTTACCAGGGTTGGCAGCTTTTTCTTCACGGTCAGAAAATAGATGTAAAACAGCGGATAGACCGTTCCGGTCGCCACCAGGGAAAGATTCTCCACCAGAGAGAGCTGATAAATCAGCGCCGCATCCTGACCGGGGACCCAGAGCCTATAGAAGGCCATGCCAAGGGCGATCAGACCGGCATAAGCTACGTTGGAGAGCAGCCCCGAGAGCTTCATGGAGAGCTTCAGATCCCGAAGCAGCCCTTCCCTGTCTCCCGCCGCGTAGTCCTTCAGAAGCAAAGGCTGGAAAGCCTGCCCCACCAGGACCAGAAGGCCGGAAAACAGCGAATGGACGGTCTTGGCAATGGCCAGCTGCCCCATCCGCAGAGGTGAGAGCAGCAGATTGCACACCAGCAGATCCAGGCCGTTGTTCAGGGTCTCTCCCAGCATGCTCAGGGAGGTCCAGATTCCATCTGTCACCAGCTTTTTCAGGGCCTTGGCCGAGCAGTACACCCTGCGAATCACAAATTCCGGCGTCCATTTCCGCCAGATCAAGACATTGGCCGCAATCAGGATCCCGGACTGCACCAGGATCCCCAGGCCCACATAGGATACCCTTGCCGGAAAGCACAGGTACAGCCCCAGAAGAACAAGCGCCTGCGAAGAATACGCAAGGACCCGGCTCGCTCCCACCAGATCCAGCTGATTCGCCACAAACGCGGAGGATCCGAAGGCCGTAAACAGGGTGCTGAACAGGAAGTTGAGACTGACCAGCAGGAAAAGAAGCTTCACGTCCCGAACAAGCTCGCCAGGGACGTTCAGGAGATGGTCCAGCCGAAGATCTGCAAACACCAGGATCAGAAAGAGGAACAGGCCCAGCGCCGCATCCCCATAAAACGTGGAGCTGAAATAGCGCTTTGCCTCCTCCGGCCGATTTGCATGATAAGCCACAGCGATGTGCCTGGCCGCGAAAGAATTGAGGGCCGCCGTGACAATGGCGGCATACTGGACAAAGTTCTTTGCCAGCGTCACAAAGCCATAGGCCTCCGTACCCACACGCTGGGTGATAAACCGGGGCAGCACCAGATTGATGGCGCAGTTCAGGACCGTGGCGCCGCCGGACACCAGGATGGTGCGAAGCAGCTTCTCATATCGGTTTTCCCGCTGTCCCACGTGCATGCCTCCAAATCTTTTATGGCTTTCCGCGCCTGAACTGCACCATGTCCTTCACGATTTTTCCATAGATCCGAAGGGTCCCGCGAAGGCCGTTTCTGCGAAGCCGTTCCAACCCGCGGCTGAGCTTTTCCTGCAGGACCTCCGAGCTGCGCCTTGTCCTGGAGCGCTTGCTTCCATAGGGAATCTGCCCGATCTGCGGGCAGGCAAACTGTGTGATTCTGACCTGATGCCGGTGGGCGGAGCGTTCCTGCTCCGGAAAATCCAGGAGCATCGTGATCAGCAGGCGGCAGTTCATGGGATTCAGAGAGACCAGATTCTCATACAGATCAAACCCATGCTCGCTCTCAGCCATCCAGCAGGCAAGCCGCTGCTCCCAATAGAAGCGATTCCCGTCGCTCAGTCCGGGTTGCGGGGATTGCCTGCACCAGTCCAGATACTGCACAAGCGCATCCCCCTCCTTGGAATCCCGGTCCACGAAGTACAGCGCCAGTATGTCCTCCAGGGTAAGCGGATCCTTGAAATAGCGGCGGTAGCTGTTCTTTGCAATTGCCCAGATGTGGCTACGCAGAATCGCAGCATTGCCGCCGCATTGACGGATCAGCTCGTCGTACTGCCCATAGGCATAGTAAAGCCGGTCCTGATCCCGGGCCATGCCGGAGAGAAACGCCTCGTAGGCCTCCTCCTGCTCCGCGTCATAGCGCTTCTCATTCCGGGGAATGGTCAGATATGGGATGCCAAGCGCTTTGCACAGAACCGGCGGGATCTCCAGATCCCCGTCATAGATGCCCGGATGCTCCAGGGTAAAGCCCTGAAGCTCCAGGCCTGCGCGGCTGCAGAGGGCCAGAAGCGTCCTGGAGTCCAATCCGCCGGTCAGGGCAATCAGCAGTTTTCTCGGAGAAAGCAGCTTCTGCATGTTCTGCAGAGACTGACAATAGATCTCGGTAAAGCGCTGGATCAACGTTTTCTCATCCTGAGCGGATGGATGCGCGGCTGCCAGAAGCCGCCGCGGAAGCAGCTTCCCTGTGGAGAGCTCATAAACCTGACTGGGCAGGAGCCGAAGGATCTTCGGATCCGCGGTCATGGGCGCCGGGCACCAGTTGAGCTGCGGGTGCGGACTGTAGCGCGGTGTTTTCCGTCCCATGACCCTTGAAAGCAGGCTCAGGCTGCTGGAGATTCCAAATCCTTCTGCAAAAAACACGCCCAGGGAGCCCACCGGATCCAGATAGATCCTTCCGCCGGATAGGAGCACATAGCGCCCTGCCCAGCTCTCCTCTGCGCGAAGAAGCGCCTCCTCCGGAATCCGGCCGGAACCGTCAATGCTCAGGTGCTGCAGCTCCTGCTCCGGCGATTCTCTGCCGGGCAGCGCCTGCCAGGCAAGGCCCAGAAGCACGATCCGTCGGGCCGGGTCAAAATAAACCGGCAGTTCCTCGGAATAATAGAGAATCCATCCATCTGAAAGCGGGATCTGGCGAAACTCCGGCAGGCTGACAGGCGCCCGGGTAACAAGGAACTGTCTTCTATGCTCGTCCATTTGGATCCTCCGGCAAAGCTTCCTCCGCTCCGGCCCAGGCAGCGCGATTGCAGGCCACGCCGATGCAGAGGAACAGAAACAGAGTCTGATAGTTGAATGGGATATAGGACCGCTCCAGCAGCCCCTTGGTAATCTGCCAGAGAAGACAGGCGCTGCAGAACAGATACTGCTCCCTGCTCAGTTCTGTGATCCTCCGAAAGCTTCGCAGGAGCAGGAAAAAGAACAGGGCGAGGCCGATCAGGCCCACGTCCAGCCAGATTTCCAGGATGGCGTTATGGGCGCCGCTGGTCATCCAGCTGTGCCAGTTGCTGCCGGAAAAGCCCTGGTGAAACAGCCGGACAGCCGCAGGATCTTTCCAGAACATGGACAGCCCAAAGCCGGTGAACGTATGATGCTTCGTCATCAGCTCCACCAGCTGCCGCCAGGTGGGTGTTCTGGCAGACAGCGTGGCATCCTTTCCGATGAGCCGGAGCAGCGGCTCAAATAGGGGCAGAATGGTCAGTGCCAGAAGCAGGAATCCCACGCTTCCCACGATGTAGACCCATGCGAGGTTCAGCCGATGCCGCATTCTCGGCTCCAGAACAAGCAGATACAGGATCACCAGCAGCGCAAACAGCGTTGCGCCGGTACTCCTGCAGAGGATCAGCAGGATTGCCTGGAGAAGAAACGTCGCGGCAAAAAAGCGAGGCAGCTTCCGGCTTCCTTGGACGCGCGCAAACGCCGCCTGCATCACAAGCCCGAAGGATAGCACATAGGCACAGGAGTTTTTGGAAGGGCAGATGCCGCGCAGCGCCCGTTCCCCTGCTTCGTAGGAAAAGCTGGCTCGCGGGAACAGGAGCACGGACAGGAGCGTGCTGCATACAAAGAGCATCTCGGCATAGAGGGTCATCTTCAGAAGCCGCTCCGGATCATAGCGCTCGCTCATCCAAAGGGCAAAAAACGCCGTGACGGTGAAGCGCGTGCAGGCAATGAGCTGCTCCTTTGGAAAGGAGGTAACCAACATGGAGAGGCCAAACCAGCCAAGAAGCATCAGATAGACAGGAAGATACTTCTTCTCCAGATGGATGAGCTGGAGCTCCTCCACCCGATCGGCGCTGGAGAACAGCATCACAAGAAGCTGCATGACAAAGGGCAGATACTGGAGCAGCAGATTCACGCCGCTGCCCATCGCCTCCCCCAGTCTGCCTGGAAACCCCAGCGCGCACAGGATCGTAAGGACCACGACACCATCCCACAGGGGCGAGGTACAAAGATTCTGTTTTTGCAAATTCTGCGTCATCGTTTTTCTCCCGTACCTCTGTTCTCAGAATGAATCAGCGAAGACACCTCTTCTGCGCTGCGTTGACCAGAAGGCCAAGCACCGGTATCCCGGATCCCTCCAGCTTTTCCAGCGCGGCGCGGATCGTCGAAAGCTCCGCCATGTCATAGCGGGCCACAAGGAGCGCTCCATCGGCAATCTCGTTCAGCCGCAGCACCTGGGAGCTCTGCCCCACAGGCGCTGCATCCAGGATGAGATAGTCATAACTCTGGCCGAGACTTCTGATCTGCTCCAAAAGGGCGCTGTCCAGCATCATGGGCTGGGGCTCGGCATTCGAAGGAACAAAATCCAGGGATGCTGTCAGCTGATACAGGGCCTTCTCCCCGGTTGTTTCGCCCCGACAAAGGGCATTCAGGCTTCGGTCTGGGTCGAGCTCGCTCAAAAGCAGCTGGCTCAATGCAGGATTCTCCAGATCCAGATCCAGGAGCAGGACCTTCTTCTCCATCTGTGCAAGCTGAAGGGCAAGACTTGCCGCCGCCGTGGTTTTGCCCTCTCCCTCCGCTGCGGAGGTCACATAGAAGCAGCGGGGCATTTTGCCATCTCCAAAGCGGTTTTGCAGAAGATAAGCCGCCGCCGCATAGCGCACGTTCACACTCTTTGCTTCCGAGTCCCGACGCAGCAGAAGCGGTGTGGTGCTTCGGTAGAGCTTATCCGCTCTCGGGATCACGCCCAGTGTCTTCTGATGAAGAACGCCCTCCACATCCCGCAGATTGGTAAGCTTAGGCCGCATCAGCTGCTCCAGGACCGCATAGCACACCCCGACCAGAAAGCCCAAAATCACCAGAATGCCGCAGCTTCGTCTGAGCAGGCCGCCGCCCCATGTCTTCCGGCAGGCTGGCCCATTCAGCATAACCAGCTCCCCGACGCCCAGGCTGTCCAGAAGGGTGCTGTTGGCCGCATGGAGCACAGCACCCAGGATCTGGATTCCCTCTTCCCCGTCGCGCCAGGTGAGGGACGCCTCCACGATCTGCGTGGCATTGTAGGGCTTCAGCATCAGATTCCGCGCGATCTCGCCGGGATGGATGTCGCTTCTCTGCAGCTCCTCCAGGGCGCTGTTCAGTGTCACGTCACTGCGGATCACATAGCTGACCGCATCCACCAGATCCTCTGCCAGCTGAATGTCTCCCGGATGGGGAGAGGCGCTTTCATTGCTTGCATAAGCGCCTTCCTGGTTTTTAGACCGGATCGAAAAAGAACCAGTGATCCGGTAAGCGGAATAGTTTCCCTGAAGATTGGACACAAGTGAAAGCAGGAAGCCAAAAGCCAGTCCAACGCAGGAAAGCGCCAGAATCAGCTTCCAGCGCTTTGAAAGTGCGTGCAGAAAATCTCCCAGCCGAAGCTGAATCCCACCATTTCTCATCTGCATTTCCCTCTTTTCTCTGTCTTCGATTGCCGTAAAGAATCTTTCATTCTCAGGAGTGGGCCTTCTTCTGAATTGGTTCTGTCCGTTCTGCAAAGGCCCGCACGGTCAGCGCAATGGTCCTGAGGATGATCCGGGCGTCACGTCCCAGGCTCCAGTTTGCGATGTACTCGGTATCCAGCCCGACAACCTCACTGAAATCCATATTGTCCTTCCGCTGACTGATCTGCCAGAGGCCGGTCAGCCCTGGGCGCATGGACATGCGCGCCCGATGGTTGTATTGGTACTTCTCCCATTCATCCACCGTGGGCGGCCGGGTCCCGACCAGGCTCATATCGCCCTTGAGCACATTCAGGAACTGGGGCATTTCATCCAGATTGGTCCTTCGGATAAAATCTCCGATCCCGCGCTTCAAGGTTCCATCCGGAAGGATGCGGTTGCCGATGATCCGGGGATCAAAGTCCATCTTGAACATCACGCCGTCGGCATGGGTATTCTGCGCAGCATATTCCGCCTTTCGCCTGTCCGCATCCGGATACATGGAGCGGATCTTGTACATGGTAAACTTGCGTCCGTTTTCTCCAATGCGCTGCTGCTTGAAGAACAAGGGTCCCGGGGAGGCGTGATAAAGCATCGGCCAGAGGATCAGCAGCACCGGAATCGTCAGAACGCATCCAACGATACCTGCCACGAGATCCATGGTGCGTTTGATCAGGGCATCCTGGGCACTCATCTGATTGATGTTTGCCGTCAGAACCTCATAGCCGCCGATCTGGTCAATGGTCTGCTTGCTTTCCTCCACCCCCTGGATCGCCACATAGAGATGGACCGTCAGGGCCATTTCCCGGCATCTTGCAAGAAGAGGTCCGGTCTGCTCGTCCTGGGAAGCGCAGAAAAACAAAACCTCGTCGATCCACGCGCGGCAGATGTAATCCGCTGCGTGCTCCAGATCGGAGACAACCGGAACGCCCTCAAACAGTTCCCCGGAAGCGTTCCGATCCACAAGCACCAGCCCGGCAACTTTATAACGATCAAAGGAGTACTGCTGCATTCTCCGAACGATTCTGGCGGCGGAGCGCTCCTCTGTGACAATCAGGATCGCCTTCTGCTTCTCCCTGTGAAAGTTCCCCTTGCGCAGGAGCTTCTTCCAGAGCACCCGGGTGAGATAGGAACTACCAAAATACAGAAAAAGCGCCAAAGCGAAGGTGAAGCGAGGATAGATCCCGTGCACATTCCGGATCAGCATTGCAAGCACGCAGAGCGCCAAAGTATAGAAAAGATGCCGGATCGTTGCCCGGAACTCCACAAGATAGCCTCTCTGGAGCACATGATCCAGAGAATCTGTGCCAATCAGCACCAGTGTATCCGCTGCCAGAATCAGCAGCACGACGCCCACCAAATCCGAATCCAGGAAGGGTTGCCCAACTTGCCGGCCAATCCGAAAGGCGCCCAACAGAGAGAGGAGCAAACACGCAAGATCCAACAGAATGAAGTCCAGATGCTTGGACCATCCGCGGATCAGCCGTTTGTTCATTGCCCTCGCCTCTTTCCAGTCAGATCTTGTCATTCGTCTCAACGCTCACCCATTGTTTGCGATCACGCAAGTCTTTGCCGTGCATAGATGAACGTTTAATCATCCGAATATTTACAATTTCATCCAAATGTATAATAATTTCCAATTCAAAATTTGTCAATTCTTTTTATATACTTTTGAACAAAAAAATTTATTCGTTTTTTTGGGAAATACCCGGGGCAAAAAACGCAGCAGCATCCAAAAGATGCTGCTGCGTTTTTTGTAACCGGATCCGCCCTATGCTTCCCGCTCCTCCAGCGGGCAGTAGTCCCGACGAGGCTGAACGTTCCGATAGGCAGGACGGATGATCTTTCCCGCGTTGATCAGTTCCTCAAGCCGGTGGGCAGACCAGCCCGAAATCCGGGCGATGGCGAAGATGGGCGTATAGAGCTGCACCGGCAGGCCCAGCATATCATAGACAAAGCCGGAATAGAAGTCCACATTGGCGCTGACGCCCTTGTACATGGTCCGCTCCCCTGCAATGAGCTGGGGCGCGATGCGCTCCACCGCCGCATAGAGCTTGTACTCCGGCAGCAGGCCCTTTTCCTCGGAGAGCTTCTCCACAAAGCTCCGCAAAATCTCCGCTCTTGGATCGGAGACAGAATAGACCGCATGTCCGATGCCATAGATGAGCCCTGCCCGATCAAAGGCCTCCTTGTGGAGGATCTTCTCCAGATAGGCGATCAGCTCCTCCTCATCGTTCCAGTCCCGGACATGCTCCTTGATATCCGCAAACATCCTGACCACCTTGATATTGGCGCCGCCGTGCTTGGGACCCTTCAGGGACCCCAGCGCCGCCGCCACGGCGGAGTAGGTATCCGTTCCCGAGGAGCTGACCACGTGGGTGGTAAAGGTGGAGTTGTTGCCGCCGCCGTGCTCCGCGTGCAGCACCAGCGCCAGATCCAGGATCCTCGCCTCCAGGGGCGTGTAGCGGCTGTCAATGCGGAGCATATGCAGGATATTCTCCGCCGTGGACAGTTCCGGATTGGGCTCGTGAATGAAGAAGCTGCGGGAGTCATCTAAGTAATAATCATAGGCCTGATAGCCATAGACCGCCATCAGGGGGAACATGGCAATCAGCTGCAAGCACTGACGCAGGACATTGGGAATGGAGGTATCGTCCGGATTCCGGTCATAGGAATACATGGTGAGCACGCTCCGGGCGAGGGAGTTCATCATATCCCCGCTGGGGGCCTTCATGATCAGGTCCCGGACGAAGGAATTGGGCAGGGAGCGATAATCTGACAGCAGTTGGGTGAAGTCCTCCAGCTCCTGTGCGGTGGGCAGCTTGCCAAAGAGCAGCAGATAGGTGGTCTCCTCAAAGCCGAAGCGTCCGGCATTCAGAAAGCCCTGAACCAGGTCCTTCACATCATAGCCGCGATAGAACAGCCGTCCGGGCGCGGGCTTCTCCACCCCATCCACAAGCTCCTTGGCATGGATCTCCGAAATCTCCGTCAGGCCGGTGAGTACGCCGTTGCCGTTCAGATCCCGCAGACCGCGGTAGACCTTGAACTGGGTATACATCTCGGGTTTGATCTGGCAGTCCGAGATACAAAGCTGGGAAAGGGCCTCGATCTCCGGCGTGATCTCCGCATAGTTTCTCTTTTCCTTTGGCATGGTTCGCCCTCCTTTGGCTCAAAAACACAAATCAGGCGGCAACGCCGCCTGACGTTTCTACATCTGATTGTTTTGCCGGCCCCAGAGCAATTTGCAAATTCAGCAGATGCAACGTCACTTCCTTGTTGTTTTGGTTTTTACTGGTTTTGAATATTATATCACACTTTTTCATCTTTGTCACGCATAATTTTTTGTAAAATCTTGCTAATGCGCGTAGAAAATCAGCCCTCTGCAAAAAGCAGAGGGCTGATTCTTATTCTCCACATGCAATCCGGGCCGTGATCCCGCCTGCAGCGTTCTCTTCCTCAGCGTAAGGAACCGCGGCAACGGTCAGATCCTCTTCCATCGCCCGTTCCCGGGTTGGAAGGATCTGCTCCCGGATCCCCGGAACAATGCGTGTGCTTCCCCGATAGGGCAGCAGCGTCCGCACGCCCGGAAAGCGGATCAGGATCGGCTTTTTCACTCCCAATCCTCCTCGATGATGCATCTGCCCACGTACAGGGGCTCCGTTCTGGAGACATGCAGCTCCAGTCCCTGCCGGACCATGACCTGGACCGGAGTTCTGCCCAGATCCAACTCCCGGCTCTCTGCCTGAGTCAGTGGAAACTGCCAGAGCTTCTCCTCCGGATCAAAGGACAGCTCCCCTGCTCTGTAGCGTTTGCAGAGCGTTCCAATCTGGATCTTCACATCGTCGCAGTCCTGGGGCGTCAGGAGCTTGTTTCCAAAGCAGATCTCCAGCGGAAGCGCGTACTGTTCTCCCTGATAAACGGTCATCCTGCTCACCTCAATCCACGCCCCAGGCGGTCATGGTGATCCCGGCGGCCAGGCTGCCGTTCCGACCCCGCAGGGTCAGGCTCTGCAGCCCGGAATAGCTGATGTTGCCCTGGGCGCCAGCCGAGATGTATCGGCCGGAATAGCAGTAGGCCGTCAGCTTTGCCGTGGGATCCCGGAACACTGTCAGCTGGATTCTTCCCCGCTGAGAGCCTCTCAGAACACCCAGCGCATTCCCGGAAATCGGATCAAAGGTGTTCATGGATTCATAGATCTTCTCGTTGCCCTCGGCGGCCTCTCCGTTTGCGGTGACAAAGCAGTCCAGGGTATCTGCGCAGCTTACCTCCACGATGACCTCGTGCCAGCGGCTCCAGTCCACAGTGGACAGATCCAGATTCAGAACGCCGCCCGCCGCGGACGGTCCGGCGCTGCCCAGGGCATGGTAAGTCCTGCGATTTGAAATTGCCTGCTCCAGAAGGGAAAAGTTCTCGTTGATCTCCGTTCTTCGCACGGGGTCTGAGCCCACCCACTGGCGGAGCCCATAGGTTTCACTGATGGTTGCCATGCTTGCATCCTCCTTTCAATTTGGGGCGAACCCCCTCATAAAAAGGAGCAAAACCCCGGCCTGTTGCCCGAAAACAGACAACCAAGCCAGTTTTTTCAGAAAACTGCTTGCCAAGATCCCGGTTTGTGCCTATACTAGAGGAAACCGTTCCGGGAGGAAACACCATGAACAACATTCTGTATCGGGTTCACGATAATCTTTATGTCAACCTCACAAATCGCTGCCCCTGCGCCTGCACCTTCTGCCTGCGGCAGAACATGGACCGCATTGGAGAATCGGACTCCCTGTGGCTGGATTCAGAGCCGGATTTTGACACGGTGCGGGCGGAGTTTGAGGCCCGGGACATGGACCAGTACCGGGAGGTGGTGTTCTGCGGCTTCGGAGAGCCCACAGAGCGCTTTGATCTTCTCTGCCGGGTCGCCGCCTTTGTGAAGGAGCGCTATGCCAAGCCCATCCGCCTGAACACCAACGGTCTGGGGGATCTGATCAACGGCCGGTCCATTGCCCCGGAGATGAAGGGACTCATCGACACCGTATCCATCAGTCTGAACACGCCAGACAAGGATGCCTATCTGGAACTGGTTCGGCCCAGCTTCGGGGAGGGCTCCTATGAGGCCCTGCTTCGCTTTGCGGGCGAATGCGTCAAATACGTGCCGAACGTAATTCTCTCCACCGTAGATACTACCCTCACCAAAGAGCAGGAGGCACGCTGCGCCGAGATCTGCAGAGATCTGGGGGTCCGGTACCGCATCCGGGAATGGGAAGGATAAGAAAAGACGCGCTTTCCAGCGCGTCTTTTCCTTTTGATTTTACAGGATATGCTCGTGGTTGTTGATGTGATCCATGCAGTAGCAGTAGTAGCCGTTGCAGCGGCTGCAGTAGCGAAACTCCAGCCCCGGGTAGTCCGTATCCGTCCGTCCGCAGACGGTGCATTTGTGGTGATAGGACTTTTGCTGCTGGGATGGCTGCTTCCGATAGCGGTCTGCCCAGTTGGGGTTGGGCTTCGGCTCCGACTTTTTCCGGACCGGGAGCTTTCCAAACCGGGGCAGCACATTGAGCGCGTCCTTTCCGAAGAACAGCACATAGTCCACCAGCGGGAAAAAGGGCATCAGCAGCGCCGGCCAGGGCGTCCGCAGAACGCTGAGCAGCAGCATGGCAAGATACACCCAGGCAAGCCACTTCATCTTGAAGGGGATGATGCCAAAGATCAGCACCCGTGCCTCCGGCGCCAGCGTGGCGTAACTGAGCAGCAGCAGGATGTTCATATAGCCCACGGAGACGCTTGTCTTCAGGATCAGGCCCCCGATGTCCATCAGGAGGATCCCGAGAAAATAGAACAGATTGAATTTGAATCTGCCCCAGTGGCCCTCCATGACCCGGCCGATCTGAACATAGAAGACCAGCATGATGATAAAGAACAGCACGAAGGACTCATTGGGCAGGAAGATGTAGCTCACGAGCCGCCAGATCTGGCCCTTCAGAATCGCCTGGGGCGAGAAATACAGGGCAAAGAACACCGCTCCGCTGGGGTCGATGAGCTGGAGCACATAGACCGCCACTGTTCCGATGGCGATCCAGAGCATGAGATTCGGGATTCCCAGATCCCGATGCTTCAGGCAAAACCGTTCAAAATTCCGTCGCAGATCCTTCAAGGCAAGGCCCCCTTTTTCAGAGCATATCATACCGCATTTTACCCCTCTTGTCCAGGGAACAAACTGTGAACAATGGCCTTGTGTTTTCCCCGGTCAAATGATAAAATCAGGAAAAAGAATATCAGGAGGAACCGTCATGAGCATTGTTCGAGACAGAAGCCTGGCCGAGGCGGGACGGATGAAGATTCTCTGGGTGCAGGATTTTATGCCCGCGCTCAGCGCCATCCGGGCCAGATTTGCCGCGGAGAAGCCCTTCCAGGGCATGAAGATTACCATGTCCATCCATCTGGAGGCAAAGACTGCGTATCTGGCGCTGTGCCTGGCCGAGGGCGGGGCGGAGGTCCACGCTACGGGCTGCAACCCTCTCTCCACCCAGGACGACGTGGCAGCAGGTCTTGAGAGCATGGGCGTGAATGTCTATGCCTGGCACGGCGCAACTCCGGAGGAATATAAAGCCCATCTGACTGCGGCCCTCTCCTGCTGCCCGGACCTGATCATCGACGACGGCGGCGATCTGCTGGAGTTGCTCTGCGGCCCTTGCAAAGATTATGGTAACCGAATCATCGGCGGCTGCGAGGAGACCACCACCGGCGTGCATCGCCTGAAAGCAAGGGAAAAAGCCGGGGCGCTTCCCTTCCCCATGATGGATGTGAACGACGCCAAGTGTAAGCATTATTATGACAACCGATATGGTACCGGCCAGTCCGTCTGGGACGCCATCATGCACACCACCAATCTGCTGGTGGCCGGCAAGACCGTGGTGGTCGCCGGCTACGGCTGGTGCGGTCGCGGCATCGCCATGCGGGCCAAGGGCATGGGGGCCAACGTGATCGTCACAGAGATCGACCCCATCAAGGCGCTGGAGGCCACCATGGAGGGCTGCCGGGTCATGACCATGCTGGAGGCCGCCCCCGAGGGGGATCTGTTCATCACCGCCACCGGCTGCCGGGACGTGATCACACGCGAGCACTTTGCGCGGATGAAGGACAACGCCTTCCTGGCCAACGCGGGCCATTTCAATGTGGAGGTCAACGAGGTCCAGCTCCGGGCCATGGCAAGCAGGGTCTATCAGCGCCGCGCGGAAATCATGGGCTATGAACTGCCCGACGGACGGACTCTGAACCTGCTGGCGGAGGGACGCCTCGTGAATCTTGCCTCCGGCAACGGGCATCCCGCCGAGATCATGGATATGAGCTTTGCCATTCAGTCCCTGAGCCTGGAGTACCTGGCGCAGCATGGAAAGGGTCTGGAAAAGGCCGTCTATGACGTTCCGCAGCGGATCGACGACGCCGTTTCCCGGGTGAAGCTGGAGGCCATGGGCCTGCATGTGGACCGTCTCACCGAGGCCCAGGAGAAGTACCTCTGCGGCTGGGAAGTGGAGTAAAAGATTTTTCCCGCTTTTTCCCCGTGGATTCCTTGACTTTTTCTTTCCAGTTGTTATAATGATGCCACAAGAATTGAATCATGCCTTATCAAGAGTGGCGGAGGGACCGGCCCGATGAAGCCCGACAACCTGCAGCGATGCAAGGTGCCAATTCCGGCGAATGAATCGAAAGATAAGGAAGCAGTATCCCGCGCCCTGCTTCCGCAGGGCGCGTTTTTTACTGCGGAAAGGAAAAAAGAAGCATGAACAAACGCATTTTTACCTCTGAATCCGTCACCGAAGGACATCCCGACAAGGTCTGCGACCAGATCTCCGACAGCGTTCTGGACGCCATTCTGGCCCAGGATCCCACGGCCCGCGTCGCCTGCGAGAGCATTGCCACCACAGGTCTTGTGCTTGTCATGGGCGAAATCACCACCTCCGCTTATGTAGACATCCCCACTATCGCCCGGGAGACGGTCAAGCGCATCGGTTATTCTGACCCCACCATGGGTTTTGATGGAAACTCCTGCGCCGTGCTCACCGCCATCGACGAGCAGTCCGGAGACATCGCCATGGGCGTCGATCACTCCTTCGACGACGACAAGACCACCGGCGCCGGCGACCAGGGCATGATGTTTGGCTATGCATGCAACGAGACGCCCGAAAAAATGCCCGCGCCCATCCAGTATGCCCATCAGCTCAGCCGCGCTCTGACCGCGGAGCGCAAATCCGGCGAACTGAACTGGCTTCGTCCGGATGGCAAGAGCCAGGTCAGCGTCCAGTATGCAGACGATGGGTCTGTGGAGCGCATCGACACCGTGGTGGTATCCACCCAGCACAGTCCGGACGTGGCAATCGACGATCTGCGTCAGGCCGTGGTGGAGAAGATCATCCGCCCCACCCTGCCCGCTTCCCTTCTGGACGAGAGCACGAAGTTTTATGTCAACCCAACTGGCCGTTTTGTCATTGGCGGTCCTGCCGGCGACAGCGGCCTGACCGGCCGGAAGATCATCGTTGACACCTACGGCGGCTATGCCTCCCACGGCGGCGGCTGCTTCTCCGGCAAGGACCCTACCAAGGTGGACCGGAGCGCCGCCTACATGGCCCGGCATATTGCCCGGAATCTGGTGGCCGCCGGACTGTGCGATCGCTGCCAGATCGAGCTTGCCTACGCCATTGGCGTGGCAAAGCCTGTGAGCGTACTCTGCGACAGCTTCGGAACCGGCAGAATCTCTGACGCAGCTCTGGGCGAGCTGGTGCAGAAGGTCTTTGATCTTCGCCCCGCCGCCATCATTGAATATCTGAATCTGCGCCGTCCCATCTATGCCCAGACCGCCGCCTATGGCCACTTTGGCCGCAGCGACCTGGATCTTCCCTGGGAGCGGGAGAGCGCCGCGGCTGAGCTTCTTCGCCTGGCCTGATGGACGCGATCCTCCTTTCGCTGGAGGGCGAGTCTCGCGCTCTGCCCGTGATTCGTTCCCGCCGCAGGACCCTGAGTCTGGAGGCAAAGAACGGACAGGTCCTGATCCGCGCGCCGCTTCGCATGTCAGAGGCCACTATCCGCACCTTTCTGGAAACCCGGAAGGACTGGATCCTGACTCAGCTGCATGCGCAGGAGCGGCAGCGTGCCCAGGCGGAGGCCCAGGGTGTTCTGAGCGCCGAGGAGCTCTCCGCGCTCATGGAGCGGGCAAGGCGCGTCTTCCCGGACCGGGTGGCGTTTTACGCCGCGAAGATGGGTCTGCGCTTCGGACGCATCAGCATCCGCTGTCAGCGCACCCGCTGGGGCAGCTGCTCTGCCAAGGGAAACCTGAGCTTCAACTGTCTGCTGCTCCTGGCCCCGGAGGGGGTTCTGGACAGCGTGGTCGTCCATGAGCTCTGTCATCTCCGGCACATGGACCATTCCCGCGCATTTTATGAAGAAGTGCTGCGCTATTTTCCCGACTACTGGGAAAAGACCGCGTGGCTGAAACAAAACGGCGGTGCGCTGCTTCTGCGCGTGCCTCCCCGGAATCATCAAGGAAAGGAAGGCTTATGCTAGAGAAACAACAGCTGGAACGCTACCTCTCCCTCTGCATGCGCTCTCAGGCAGATTTTGCTGAGATCTATGAGGAAGAGGAGCTGAGTGAGACCCTTGTCATGTTGGATGGCAAGGTGGAGGATGTGAACCGCAAGACGGTTCAGGGCGTGGGCATTCGCCTCTACAAGGGCGTGCAGAGCGTCTATGCCTATTCCAACGAATCTGTCCCGGAGGTGGTGGAGCCTCTGATCCGCGACCTGACCGACGCCATCGGTTCATCGGACAAGGATGCCGCCGTTGCGCTGGAGCGGGTGGCGTACGAAAACCGCCATCCCGTCAAGATCGACTTTGACGCTGTCTCTCTGGAGGACAAGACGCATCTGCTCACCCGGGCCACCGACGCTGCCCGGGCAGTGGATCCGCGCATCGTCAAGGTCCAGGCGCGGCTTCTGAACGTGCGCCAGAAGGTGCAGATCTCCAACTCCGAAGGCCGTCTCATCGGCGACACCCGTGTGCGTACCCGGATGTACTGCACAGCCTTCGGTCAGGAGGGAACCAACTTCCAGACCGGCACAGATGGTCCCGGCGCCGGAAAGGGCCTGGAGTTTTATGAGGAGATCACCCCGGAGCAGATCGGCGCTGAGGCCGCCCGGGTGGCGCTTGTGAACCTGCAGGCCAAGGACTGCCCCTCCGGCAAGATGACTGTCATCATCGACAACGCCTTTGGCGGCGTCATCTTCCACGAGGCCTGCGGCCACGCTCTGGAGGCCAGCTCGGTCGCCAAGAATCAGAGCGTGTTCGCCGGAAAGCTGGGCCAGCAGATCGCCAGTCCCTGCGTCAGCGCCGTGGACGACGGCACGATCCCCAACGCCTGGGGCTCTCAGAACATTGACGACGAGGGCAACTTCCAGCAGCGCCGGGTCCTGATCGAAAACGGCATTCTCAAGTCCTACATGGTGGACCGTCTGAACGGCCGGAGAATGGGCATGGCCTCCACGTCCTCCTCCCGCCGGGAATCCTACCGCTATGAGCCCACCTCCCGCATGTCCAACACCTTCATCTGTCAGGGCGACGCCAGCTTTGAGGAGCTTTTTGAGGGTGTGGAGCGGGGCCTCTACGCCAAGAAGATGGGCGGCGGCAGCGTGAACCCCCAGACCGGCGAGTTCAACTTCTCCGTGGGCGAAGGCTACCTGATCGAAAACGGAAAGATCACCGAGCCGGTGCGGGGCGCGTCTCTCATCGGCAACGGACGGGACATTCTGCTGAACATCGACAAGGTCTGTTCGAACCTGGCCCGCGGTCAGGGCATGTGTGGCTCGTCCTCCGGTTCCATCCCCACCGATGTGGGTCAGCCCGCCATTCGCGTCACATCCATCACCGTGGGAGGTACCGCCAATGAATAAGAAGCTGTGGATCGACTACGCCCTGTCCCAGGGCTTTACATCCTTTGAGATCTATCAGGCCACCGCTGAGGAAAAGAACGTGGCCTGGTTTGACCACCAGATGGACAGCTACGTCACCAGCCATGTGCTGGGCACCGCTCTCCGGGGCGTGCTGGATGGCAAGATGGTGAACCTTGCCACGGAGGACGCCTCTGACGAACAGATGGAGACGCTCATTGCCGACATGCTCCGGCAGGCTGCTGCCATCACCTCCGACGACGCCGGCATCATCCGATCCCCTGAAAATGCCATACCGCTGGAGTCCGTCCGCAGCTGGAAGGAGCCTGCCGGGCCTGAGGTCCAGGCTGCCCTCTCCTCCCTGGAGCAGGCGCTTGCCTCCTACGATCCCCGGATCATCCAGGTGACAGATTTAAGCTGGGAGCGCTCTCGCTCCGTCCGTCAGATTGTGAACTCCAACGGCATGGATCTGCGCGACGAGAGCTGCTATCAGATTCTCATGGCCGGTGTGGCCGCCTCCGACGGCAGCGAGGTCAAGACCGCCTACAAAATCGAAGTGGTGGAGGATCTGTCTGCTTTCGATCAGTCCGCCTTTGTCAAGGAACTCTGCGAGGACGTGCTGGGCAAGCTGGGCGCGAAGAGCCTGAAGAGCGGCAGCTATCCTGTGATTCTGGAGCGGAAGGCCATGACCTCCCTGTTCTCTGCCTTCTCCGGCATGTTCTCCGGCGAACTCATCGGCAAGGGCATCTCCCCATTGAAGGACAAGCTGGATGCGGCGGTCTTCTCTGAGAAGATCAGCGTTCTGGACGATCCCCGGGATCCCCAGGTTCTCTCCTGCTGTGCCTTTGACGACGAGGGCTGCCCCACCCGCGCGAAAACCCTGGTGGACGTCGGCGTGTTCCGCATGATGCTTCACGACTCCAAATCCGCCGCCCGCCTGGGCGCGGAGAGCACCGGCAACGGCTTCAAGGCCGGCTATGCCTCCCCAGTCGGCGTGCAGCCCATGGGCCTGCGCATTCTCCCCGGCGAGAAGAGCCTGGAGGAGCTTCAGACGGCACTGGGCGATTGCTTCGTGATCCAGGAGTTCCAAGGCCTGCACGCGGGCGTGGATCCGGTGACCACGGACTTCTCCCTCCAGTGCGCGGGCTACTGGGTCAAGGACGGCAAGAAGGAACGGAGCGTCACCCTGGTGACCGCTGCCGGCAACTTCCTGGACCTGATGAAAAAGGTCACGGAGGTCGGAAACGATCTGGACTGGAGCTACCGCTCCATCGCCTGTCCCAGCATTGCCTTCTCCGAATGTGCCATCTCCGGCGAATAAGCGCATAAATAGCGGCATGGTGAAAACCATGCCGCTTTTTTTACTTCTCTGTCAGGATTCCACGCTCGGCCAGGGCCTCCCGGATCTGGGCCACCCGGGCATCCCAGGAGCAGGACTTGCCATATTCGGCCCGGCGGCGGGTCAGGCTGTCGTCCGGCTCGCTGAGTGCTGCCTGGCAGGCCTCGGCCAGATTGTCCTCCCGGGTCAGGTACACCGCATCCTGGAAGGCCAGTACCTGAGAGGGCTCCGGGCTGATGAGAATGGGCTTCCCGGTTGCCAGATACTCATAGAACTTGAGGGGGCTCACGTCCCGGCTCAGATCGTTGTTCACAAACAGGTTCAGGCACACATCAAAGCCGCAGATGAGCCCCGGCAGTTCCTTCTGGGGTACCTTTCCCAGAAAATGCACATTGTCCACGGCCTGCAGCGCACTCACATCCACGCCTGGGAGCGGATTACCCACAAACACCACGCTTCCCTGCGGGTACAGCGCCGCGATGCGTCCGATCAGCGTCAGATCCGTGCACTCCTGGAGGGCACCCACAAAGCCGAAGACGGGCTTCGGCAGATCCTTCACCCTGGGATCCGGCTTCATGGCCGGGTCCAGTACCTGGGAGAAGAGCTCATAATTTGCGCCGTTGGGAATCATGGCCGCATGGGGATTGAATCCGGAAAGTGTCTCATAAAGGCCTGTGGACGTTGCAAAGACCATGTCGCAGGCCTTTGCCAGCTCCTGCTCCATGCCATCCACCACCTTGGGGTCGATGAGACCGGGATAGGCGGAGTGCCGGTCCACGCAGTCGTAGATCAGGGAGGCATGGGGAATCTCCAGCGCCGCGTCCACATAGGAAGGGTGATAGACCCAGAGAACCGTCTCCGGCCCGAAGCCGTGCTCCGCCATGGCCTGCTTCACGCACCGGGCAAGGCGCTTCCGGTTCATCCGGTTGACCGCGCGCTTCTTGTTGTAAAAGGGCAGAATAGGCGGCAGAGCATAACGCCAGACATTGGGCTGCACCTGCTCCCCCGGCTCCCGATAGGCACGAAGCTGGCTTCTCGCCGCCTTGCTGCGCAGAGGGGCCAGATAGGTGACGGGTGGATCAAAGTAGAGAATCTGCGCATCCGGGATGCGGCTCATGACCTGCTGCTTGCGGGTTGGAAACGCGTGAAACGCGGTGGTGGATAGACAGACGATATGGTGCATAACAAGGCTCCTTTTCTCCGGCGCAGCTTGGGGAATTCCCCGCAATCGAACCTTGCGCCCGGGGCTAAGCTGTGGTAAAATCATCCCCGGAAGCTGGCGGCGCTTCTTGCGCCTGTCGGATTCCGATGAAACTTCGAAAGAACTGCAGGGATTCCTGCTTTTACAATTTGCGGAGGAACTATCTATGATCAATGTGATTGGACTTGGCTATATCGGACTGCCCACCGCGCTGATGATGGCGTCCCACGGCGTGGAGGTGGTGGGCACGGACTACAACCCGGAGCTGGTCGCCACGCTGAACGCCGGACGGACCACCTTCCAGGAAAAGGGTCTGGACGACCTGTTTGAAGCCGCTGTACAGGCCGGCATCCGTTTTACCACGGAATACCAGGTGACGGACACCTACATTGTCTCCGTCCCCACCCCCTATGACAAATTCACCAAGAAGGTGGACGCGGGCTATATCATCGCCGCCATCCGGGAGCTGCTCAAGGTAGCCCCCAAGGGCGCCACGGTGGTCATCGAATCCACCGTCTCCCCCGGGACCATTGAAAAGTATGTGCGTCCCATGATTCAGGAGGCGGGCTACACAATCGGGCAGGACGTGCATCTGGTCCACGCGCCGGAGCGGATCATCCCCGGCAACATGATCTACGAGCTTCTGCACAACAACCGGACCATCGGTGCGGACGACCGGGCCGTGGGCGAGCGGGTCAAAGCCCTCTACGCCTCCTTCTGCCAGGGGGAGATCGTGGTCACTGACATCAAGACGGCGGAGATGACCAAGGTGGTGGAGAACACCTTCCGGGCCGTCAACATCGCCTTCGCCAATGAGCTTGCCAAGATCTGCCGCCATGACAACATGGACGTGTATGAAATCATCCGCATCTGCAACATGCATCCCCGGGTGAACATCCTGCAGCCCGGCCCCGGTGTGGGCGGCCACTGCATCTCCGTGGATCCCTGGTTCCTGGTTGGCGACTACCCCTCCCTGGCCAAGGTCATCGACGAGGCCATGAAGACCAACGACGGCATGCCGGATTTTGTGCTGAACCGCATCCATGAGATCATGAAGGAAAATGGCCTGACAGACATCTCCCGGGTGGGCCTGTACGGACTGACCTACAAGGAAAATGTGGACGACATGCGGGAATCCCCCACGCTCCAGCTGCTGGAGAGTCAGGAGCGGCATCTTGCACCGGGTCTGAAGGTGTATGATCCCTTTATTGAGAAGGACGTGGTAAAGAACCAGTACCATGATCTGGACGCCTTCCTGGCGGATGTGGATCTGGTGGTCATCATGGTCAAGCACGATGAGATCCGGAAGAACATGGAGAAGCTTCAGGGCAAGGTGGTCCTGGACTGCCACAACATCTGCGATCTTCCCGGCGTGTATCACATCTGAACCGGGTCCCTGAACGTCAGGCGCATCTGCGCCTGACGTTTTGTAATCTGATGATAGCCTCCCGCCAGGAAAAAGTCAAGGCTTGCCGCCTTGACTTTGATTCATTCAGATGCTATATTAAGAATCCATTTTTTAAGCTTGGAGGCGAAATGATGGAACTGATTCTTCTGCGGGATCATCCCGAGCTGGCAGCCAGGGCTGCCGACTGGTTCTCCGAAAAATGGGGCATTCCCCGCTCCGCTTATGAGCAGAGCATGGCCGCCTGCCTGTCCGGTTCCCGCGCCGTTCCCCAGTGGTATCTCGCCATGGAGGACGGACGCATTGTGGGCGGCATGGGCGTGATTGACAACGACTTTCACCATCGCCCCGATCTGCGCCCCAACGTCTGCGCGGTGTTCACAGAGCCGGCTTTTCGAGGCCAGGGAATCGCGGGCAGGCTTCTTGCGCTGGTCTGCCGGGATATGCATAAGCTTGGCGTGCACACCCTGTATCTTCTGACTGACCATACAGGCTTCTATGAGCGATACGGCTGGTCCTACCTCTTCCCCGTCCTGGGAGACGGAGAGCAGACGCCCTCACGCATGTATATGCACCTGTCAAGCTGGGAGGATCAGCCATGAAAACGACTTCCATTCTGCTCCAGACCCTCTGCGTTCCCTGCGCCTGCCGCTGCCGCTACTGCCTGCTCTCCTGGGACGGGAGGTGCGTCGGCGCGGACTATGATCGGTCAGAGGCCTACACGCGGCGTTTTTACGCCTGGCTGCGGGAGAACCGCCCGGATCTGAGTTTTTCCTTTTCCTTTGGATACTCCATGGAGCACCCCCATCTTTTGTCCGCGCTGAAGTTTCTCCAGCAGACCAATTCCCCCACAGGACGATTTCTCCAGTGCGACGGCATGGCCTTCCGGGAAGGCGCAGAGCTGACAGACTTCCTGCAGGCCCTGCGCGCTGCCGGAGTGGATAGTCTGAATTTTACCTTCTACGGGCTGGAAGCCTACCATGACCGCTTCGCCGCCCGACCCGGGGACTTTGCACACATGCTCATGATGCTCGCAGAGGCAAAGAAGCTGGGCTTCTCAGTCAGCGCGGGAATCCCTCTGAACAAGGAAAACGCGTCCCAGGCGGAAGCCCTTGCGGCACTTCTCACCTCCAACGGCGCGGCGGTCAGGCTCATTATTCCCCACGGCGAGGGCCGGGGCCGGTTTTTGGAGCCCATTCGCTTCTCTCTGGCGGAGTACGAGCAGCTCTCTCCTGTGCTCCGGGAACAGCTCAACCGCTCTGTGTACCGACCCGAGGGCGACTGGGTCCGGGAGCGGGCTTTTCGACAAACGCCGAATCGCCTGCTGATACTCTCTCTGACGCCGGAAAACATCGACTGGTTTGAAGCCTCTCCCTTCGACGCAGTCATTTCCCATGCTGAGGACCTGGACGAGGCCTATTATGCCGCCATTCCCTCCCTGGAGGAGCTGACGGGGCGTTACGGCGACCCGGACGGACAGGGCTTCTTCCAGCAGCGGGACCTCTTCCACTTCTATCAGCGCCGCTTTCTCCAGGAGGCCGGGCGCTCCCTCTACGATGTGACGGACGAGCGCCAGACCGGTTCCCGGCGATATTGAAAAAACCTCCGGACTTGCAAGTCCGGAGGTTTTTTACAGCGCTCCCCAGTCGATGGGCTTGTCATGATCATAGAACTGATGATCCCGCTCTGTGATGGGCCGAAGAACCCGGCAAGGCGATCCGATCGCCACCACATTGTCCGGGATGTCCCGGGTCACGACGCTTCCCGCGCCGATGACGGAGTTCCTTCCGATGGTCACGCCGGGCAAAATCGTGACGCCCGCGCCGATCCAGGCGTTTTCCCGGATGGTCACGCCTCGGTTGTATTGCAGTCCCCGCTCCCGGAGCGCCGGATCGATGGGATGGGCAGCGGTGACCACCGTCACGTTTGGCCCGAACAGGACCCTGCTTTCCACCACAATGGGCCCGTCGTCCACCAGAGTCAGATTGAAATTGGCATAGATCCCGTTTCCGAAGGACACGTGGCTGCCACCCCAGTTGGCGCGGAAGGGCAGCTCCAGATAGCAGTTCTCCCCGCAGGAGGCAAAGACCCGCTTCATATAGGCCTCTTTGGCCCCATGGTCCGTGGTGCTGAGCCGATTGAAAGCCTCCAGTTCCTTGAGCCGCTCCGCTTGCTCCCGAAGCAGTTCCGGGTCGTTGGGATCATAGATCAGGCCGGCTTCCATTCGTTCTCTCTGGGTCATTTCTTTTCTTCCCTTCTGTCGAAAAACTGCCGAAAGGCGGTTGGCAGGGCATAGACGCTTTCAAGGTCCTCCTCGTTTGCCCAGGTGAGCGACCCGCCCGGGCGGACACGCAGCTCATAGCAGCGCATTTTCCATGTGATATGGGTAAAGATGTGCTGACGATGCACCATGCGCAGAAGCTCCGTGGGCTCGCAGCCCAGCTCCCGGGCCGCCTCCAGGGCTCCCTGCTCATCCAGGAATCCCGGCATATGGGGCAGCTCCCACAGTCCAGCCAGAAGCCCCGTGCCGGACCGCTTCCGGATCGCAAGGCCCTGCTCGCTCCGCAGGAGCAGAACGGTCAGTTCCTCCTCCCGTCTTGCCTTTTTCTGCTGCCGGATGGGAAACTCCCCGATTCTGTCCTCCCGATACGCCCGGCATAGGTCCTGAATCGGACAGCGCCCACAGTCCGGCGCGCCATTCGGCACGCAGACCGTAGCTCCCAGCTCCATCAGGCTCTGGGTAAAAGCGCCGCAGCGGCCCTTAGGATAGACCAGCGAAAGAGCCGACCGCAGCTCCTGCCGGACCTTTGGCTCGTCCAGGTTTTTTTCCAGGCAGTCGATTCTGGAGAGGACCCGAAGCACATTTCCATCCACGGCAGGGGTGGGCGCGTCAAAGCAGATGGAGGCAATGGCCCCCGCGGTGTAGTCCCCCACGCCTGGAAGAGATCGGATCGCGGCGTAGTCTGTCGGAAAAACGCCGCCGAACTCCTGCTGGATCCTGATCGCAGCCCGCTGGAGATTCCTTGCGCGGCTGTAGTAGCCAAGACCCTCCCAGAGCTTCTGAACCTGCTCGTAGGGCGCGTCCGCCAGATCTGCAATGGTGGGCAGCGCCTGCAGGAAACGCTCATAGTAGCCCTTCACTGCCTCCACCCGTGTCTGCTGCAGCATGATCTCCGAGAGCCAGACATGGTAGGGCTCCCGATCCCGGCGCCAGGGCAGGTCCCGGGCGTTTGCCGCGAACCAGTCAAGCAGCCGCTCCGGAAGCAGCTCATAGCGTCCCTCTTCCACCATCCTCAGGCTCCTTTCGATGTTTTGACCATTGTACCCAAATTCTTTTCAAATGTCAAAGAAATATGGTGCATTTTGCCTCAGGATTTGCTACAATAAAGCCAGCAAGCGTTGGGAGGGATCTGATGACACCACTGCATGAAAAAAAGCTCTTTCTTCTGGACATGGACGGCACCCTCTACCTGGGAGACCAGCTCTTTGCGGGGACTCTCCCCTTCCTGGAACATCTGAAAAAAACCGGAGCGCGGCCCATCTATCTGACCAACAACTCCTCCAAGGGCGCCGAGAGCTATGTGGAAAAGCTCCATCGGCTGGGCATTGCCTCTGTACCGGAGGATTTCTTCACCAGCGTGGACGCGGCCATCGAGTATCTTGCCCCCTGCCGGAATCAGAAGATCTATCTCTTCGGCACCCGCTCCTTTTTCCATCAGATGCAGCAATCCGGTTTCCGGGTGACAGATCGTCTGGAGGATGACATTCAGATCCTCCTCTGCGGCTTTGATACGGAGCTGACCTTCCAGAAGCTGGAGGACGCCTGCATTCTGCTTGGCCGGGGCGTCCGCTTTGTCGCCACCAATCCGGACTGGGTCTGCCCCACGGAGTACGGCTACGTGCCGGACTGCGGCAGCGTCTGTGAAATGCTCTTCCGGGCCACCGGGCGCAGGCCAGAGGTCATCGGCAAGCCACAGCCGGATATGGCGCTGCTGGCGATTGCCAAGGCCGGGATGACGCCCGAGGACGCGGTGCTCATCGGCGATCGGCTCTATACGGACATCGCCTGCGGCGCCGCCGCTGGGATCGACACCATTCTGGTCCTCTCCGGGGAATCCACCATGCAGACGCTCCGGGAGTCCGACGTAAAACCCACCTACTTGATGCAGGACATCCGACAGGTTCTGACCTGTCTTGAAACGGAGGTTATTCCCCATGAAGCTCAGCTATAAGAAAACCGTCTATGTCGGCTTCGCGTTCTTCCTGATCTGCGCCTTCTGGCAGGCATATGACAACATCATTCCCAAAATCTTGACGGACAAATTCGGTCTGAATCAGTCCATGTCCGGCCTCATCATGGGCCTTGACAACGTTCTGGCCCTGTTCATGCTGCCCCTGTTCGGCGCTATCTCGGACCGGACCAAGTCCCGCCGCGGACGCCGCACGCCCTACATCCTCTGGGGCACCATTGTTGCAGTGATTCTCTTTGTTGCGCTGGGCGGCGTGGATCTGCTGCAGCTTCACCAGATCAAGAACGTCTCCCCCTCCGTGCCGGACGCCCAGGCCATCCTCTATGAGGAAAACCTGACGGTGAACACCCCCGCCGGCGAGGAAGTGGTCATTCAGGAGCGGTTCACCAAATCGGAGTTCACCGCCATTGCCCTGGGCTCTGAGGACTATACAAACTATGTCACGCCCGCGCGGCAGGCCTACGCCCGCAAAATGACCCACGCGGATCCCAAGCCCTTCATTCTGTTCATGGCTGTGCTTCTTCTGCTGTTGGTGAGCATGGCAACCTTCCGCTCCCCTGCTGTGGCGCTGATGCCGGATGTGACCCTCAAGCCGCTTCGCTCCAAGGCAAATGCCGTCATCAATCTCATGGGCGCGGTCGGCGGCATTGTGGTGCTGGTGCTGGGCATTGTCTTCGGCACCGGCAAGCAGGTGAACGCCGTCATGGGCTATCTGCCCTTCTTCCTCATTGTAGCGGCCATCATGGTCATTGCCCTTCTCATCTTCCTGCTGAATGTTCACGAGCCCTATTGGGCCGACCAGATGCAGGAGGAGTCCCAGCGGCTTGGCATCGATCCCGAGGAGGAGGAATCCAAGGACGGAGACCGGAAGCTCCGCAAGGGCGAGAAGGCTTCGCTGCTGCTTCTGCTGCTTTCCGTCATGCTCTGGTTCATGGGCTATAACGCAGTCACCACGAAATACTCTGTCTATGCCGGAAGCGTTCTGAATCTGGACTTCAATCTCACCCTCATCATTGCCCAGGCTGCCGCCATCATCTCGTACCTGCCTGTGGGCATGATCGCCTCCAAGGTGGGACGAAAGGCCTGCATCATCTTCGGCATCATTCTCATGGGGCTTGCCTTCGCTGCCGCATCCTTTATCAAGGCCGGCACCTCCATGTGGGTCATGACCCTCCTCTTTGCCCTGGCGGGCATCGGCTGGGCAACCATCAATGTGAACAGCTTCCCCATGGTGGTGGAGCTGGCCACCGGCAGCGCGGTAGGCCGCTACACCGGCTTCTACTACACTGCCAGCATGTTTGCCCAGACCATTACGCCCTATATTTCCGGCCTGATTATGGACCGCTTCGGCATGCGCACTCTGTTCCCCTATGGCGCCATCTTCGTGCTGCTGGCCCTTCTGACCATGCAGGGCGTGCGCCACGGCGACAACAAGCCCAAGGCTCCGGACCATGTGCTGGACGCCTTTGATGTGGAGGACTGAACATGGGTGCGCTGCTCTGGATTCTGATCGTCCTTGCTATGCTGGCGCTGCTGTGGATCCTTCTGATCTCTCCCCGAAAGCATCCTCCGGAGCTGCTGGAGGAGCTTCGCGGCAGTTACTTTGCCCATCGGGGCTATCATGACGACGATCTTGGCCTGCCGGAAAACTCTCTGGGCGCCTTTCGACGGGCCGCCCAGGAGGGCTTCGGCGCGGAACTGGACGTGCATCTGACCCACGACGGCCGCCTGGCTGTCATGCACGACGAGTCCCTCCAGCGGATGTGCGGCGTGGACCGGAGAATCTGCGACTCTTCCGCGGCAGATCTGGCCCTTTGCCGCCTGGGCGGCACGGAGGAGCCGGTGCCCTTCCTGGAGGAGGTGCTGCCGCTGTTCGAGGACAAGGGGCCCCTGCTCATCGAGCTCAAGACCTGCGGCCTGAACTACGCCTCCCTTTGTCAGGCCGTCATGAAACAGCTGGACACTTACAAGGGCCGCTACTGCCTGGAGTCCTTCGATCCCCGGGTTGTCCTGTGGCTGCGGCGCAACCGGCCGGACGTGGTCCGGGGACAGCTTTCCATGAACTTCACCCGGCACCATGAGAAGATGAATTTCATTCTTCGCTTCATCCTACACAACCTGCTTCTGAACCTGATCACCGTGCCGGATTTCGTCTCCTACCGCATTGAGGACCGGAATGACCGAAGCGTCAATCTGCTGCGGCGGGTCTATGATGTGACGGAGTTCTTCTGGACCATCCGTTCCAAGGAGCAGCAGCGCCAGGCGGAGGAGCTGGAAGGGACCCTCATTTTTGAAAACTTTGACCCCAGAAGAAGCTGATCTGGACAAAGGAAGGGCTGTGACCATCTGGTCACAGCCCTTTTTCTCTTATTCTTCTGTGGCTTCCGTGGTTTCCGGTTTTCTCTGGATCTTGACCGCGTTGCGCTTCTTCCATGCGCCGGATCGGTAGTACAGGAGCAGGATCACGCCGCCCAGAATGGCCGCACCGCACATGCAGTAGAAGATGCCGCGATAGTCATTGGGCCGGACCGCCAGCAGGTAGGTGCCGGGGATGCGGAGCAGCACCGCACCGATCATGACCGCAGCGGGGATGATGGCGTCGCCCGCGCCGCGCAGGAGACCCGAATAGGCCTGCTGCAGGCCGGTGCCCCAGTAGCTGAACACCATGATGTACAGGCAAACCACGCCGATCTCAATGACCGCCTTGTTGTCCGTAAACACCAGCATCAGGTACTTGCCGAAGATGGCGATGAGAACCGCAGTCAGAACAGACAGGATCAGGATGGTGATGGTCATCTTCCGTACACCTTCCTTGACCCGGTCGTCCTTGCCCGCGCCCACGTTCTGGCCCACAAAGGTGGTCAGGGTCTGGCTCAGGGAGTTGATGGGCATCATGGCGAACATATCCACCTTGGTGACAACCGTCATGGCGGAGACCAGATCCGCGCCGAAGCCGTTTGCAAAGAACTGGATCACCAGATTGCCCGCAGAAAGAGCAAGCTGCTGCACGGAGGTGGGCAGGCCGATCTTCAGAATGGGCCCGATCTTGGACTTGTCCACCTTCCAGTTCTTGAGGGCGAAGTCCAGGCACTCATGTCTCGCAAGCCGCACCAGCACCACCGCAGCGGAGATGCCCTGGGCAATGGCCGTAGCCCAGGCCACGCCGGCAACATCCCAATGGAAAGCCACCACAAAGAGCAGGTCCAGAAGGATGTTAATGACTGAGGAGAGGATGACCATCATGGCTGGCCACTTGGAGTCTCCCATGCCGCGCAGGACGAAGGAGCCCACAAAGAAGTAGAACTGGCCCAGAAGGCCGATGAAGCTGATACGCAGGTAAGTCACGGCGTAGTCCATGAGCTCCTCCGGGGTGTGCAGGACCCGCAGCATGGCAGGTCCAAGGGTCAGGCCCAGGAAGATCATGACGAAGGTGATCATGGTGGCAACCATAATCAGGGTGATGACCACCTTGTTCAGTTCCTTGAAGTCCTTGGCACCGAAGTACTGGGACACCACAACACCGGCGCCGGTGTTCATGCCCATCATGAGGGCGTAGAAGACCATCATGATATTGCCGCAGGAGCCGACGGCGCCCAGAGCGTGGGCGCTGACAAACCGGCCCACAACGATGGAGTCCACCACGTTATAGAGCTGCGAAAAGACGCTGGAAAGCAGGACCGGCACGGCAAAGATCATCATTTTCTTCATGATGGAGCCGGTGGTCATGTCCTGATTCCGCATGGATTTGGATGGGGTTTTCTGCATAGAATCTCTCCTTCTGGAAACGGTGGAATCACCATCTCATTTTTTTCGTACATTGTAGCAATAGTTGATAAAAATATCAATAGGAACCTGCTTTTTTCTTTTCCGGCGAAATTGCAAAAAAGGATCCCGACCCGAAGGCCGGGATCTGAAAGGATGTCAGACGCTCAGCCCTGGATGCCCAGCGTCTTGCGGTAGAAGTCGATGTGCTTCTGAAGAACCTGGGTAGTGGGGCCATCGGTACGGCCTTCCCACTCAATGGAGATGTAGCCGTCATAGTCGGAACGGTTCAGGATCTCCAGCACACGGGAGGTATGGATCCCGGGATCGTCGCCTTCCTCGTTGAGCTTGGTGAACTTGCCGTGGCAGTGGACGGTGTGGGGCACGATGATGGATTCAAAGTCCTCCCAGATGGTGTCGCGGGTGTCGCCGGCCAGATCGGGGGTGTAGAGCATCACATGAATGCTTTCCCGCTGGAACGGGGTCAGGTCGAACTGGTCAAGGCCTGCCTCCAGCTCCTCGGGGCTCTTGCCCACATTGTTCTCAAAGTACAGGCAGACCTCCTCCGGCATGCCGGCACGGCTTGGAACGCGGAGCATATTGCGGCGTCTGGCCTCGAAGGCCTCAATCTCTTCCTTGGACATGTTCTTGGGACGGGCGCCCAGCATCAGGTTGGGGCCGAACATACCGAAGTCCGGGCACCAGCCGATGTACTTGGAGCCGGATTCCTCAATGGCCCGGTTGAAGGCCTCGGAGTTGGGCTCCCGGGGGGTCATGGGACTGTGCATCTCAATGCCAACCTTGACGCCATACTTCTCCGCCCAGGGCGCCAGCTTCTTGAACGCGTTGGGATACATGTTGTTCTGCTGCCGCTGTGCCTTGGCGCCGATCTTGTAAGCGCACTTCACGTCGTTAATGGCATAGGCCAGCATATCGTCCTCGGACAAGTCCAGAAGGTCCGAACGCTTGCCGCGGTCCGCCTGACCGGAATAGGAGGCGATCTCCAGGCCGTACTTGGCACAGAGGTTTGCCACGTTGTAGAGCTCCTCGTCGGTGGGCCAGGGATAGTGGGTGCCAAAGGTCTGGGAGGCGACAAATTCCACACCGGTGACGCCCAGCTGCTTTGCCACCTTGAGGCAGTCCTCCGTGCTCCAACCCAGATGAACCTGCTCCTTGGTGAGACTGTAAATGGTAAGACCAAGTTTAATGTTTGCCATGATAATACCTCCCTTTCCTTACGCCATGACCCACAGGGAATCCGTGGCGCCGATGTTGCTGGTGGGATATGTGTGAGGCTGATTCTCCACGTCGGTCACATAGAAGGGGCTGGAGATATAGGCGCTCTTCGCCAGCATAAACAGCTCGATCTTGTGGGCATAGCCGTACTCCAGGCCACCCAGCTGATCCACCTCGATGGTGACAGGATCCTGGAATGCCCAGTAATCGGTATAGTCATCAGCAACCTCGTGGGGCAGCAGTTTCTTGTAACCCAGGCAGAAATGAATCATATTGGATGGAATCTCTACATCGTCCACCTTGAGAACGATCTTCTCAATGCAGGACAGGGGGACATTGCGGTAACGATTCTGGTGGATCTTGAATTTGAAGCCCACCGCGTTGCCGTTTGCATACAGGTTGAACAGGCTTTCCGGGTCAATAATGGGTCTTGTTTTCATGCAGGTCATCCTTTCCTGTTTTGTTTGATACTTTGATTATAATCTACTCACCGAAAAACACAATGGAGAATGATCCGATCAAAGATGTACAAAAATCAGATCAGGCGCCGGATCCGAAGATCCGGCGCCTGGGTTTATTCGACATCTACAGCGGAAGATGTGGCAAAGAACCAGAGGATCCGGCGTTTCACCGGCTTTCCGAAAATCCTGGACAAGGCGTCGGAATAGGCTGTCAGCTGCCCCCGGTACCGCTCTGCCTGGGACTGCTCCTGCCCCGGCTGGATCCGGTCCGTCTTGAAGTCCAGAATGGTCAGTCCGTCCGGCTCGTTGAGGAAGCAGTCCACCACGCCCTGAAGCAGGATCTGCTCATCGGAGCAGTCCGGATAGTAGGTCGACGCGTCCATGAGAACGGAGAATTTGAACTCCCGCTCCAGCGTCTCACTGCCCAGGAATCGCTGTCCAAGCTCGGAACGGAAAAAGGCCAGGAGCTTCTCCGTCTGCAGCGCCTCCCCCTGCTCCCGGGTCAGGAACTCCCGCTCCACCAGACGCTGCCGCTCCGCCTCGATGCCCTCCAGGCTCAGGCAGCAGCCATAGTCTGCATACTGCATGAAAAGATGCATGGCAGTGCCCCGTTCCGCCGGACTCAGCCGCTTTTTCGGGGAGAAATCCGGTTTTGGGAACTTCATCGCAGGCGAGATTGGCTCCCGGAGGCCCTCCCCATCGGAGACCTCCTCATCCAGGTTCCTGCCCTTGAGCTGGGTCGCGGTCAGCTTGGCGCGTACCCGGGACGCTGCGGCATGGGGATAGCGGAAGGAAAGCAGCTGCTCCAGATCCTCCGGCCAGGTCTGGGACTGAGGCGCATCGGCCAGCACGAACTCCGGTTCCTCTGCCTCCTGTACGAGCGCATGGTACTGAATGATCCAGGGCGATCCGGCGACGCGTAGGCTGTCCGGACGATTGCCGCCCCGATGAAGCGCTCCTGCCTCCACCCGGCTGATAGCCGTGCGCAGGACCCAGTCTCCCAGACAGCTGGCCTCCGCCGCTGTCTGCGGCGGAACGGGATAGCTCGCCGTCTGGGCGCAGACCGAGAGCTTCTTTTCCAGGTTGGCGGCGCAGTAGGTCATGATCAGGCGTTCCTTTGCCCGGGTCATGGCCACATAGAGGACTCGCTGTTCCTCGGATTTCATCTCCCGCTCCTTCACAGCCGCCAGAGCCTGCTTGGCAATGGTGGGGTAGCGAAGGCGCAGACGAGGATCCACCGTGGAGGCCGCCGCGCCCCACTCGGGATGTGTCAGCACCTGCTCAGTCAGATCCGCTCCGTTGAAGCGGCGGGACAGATCCGCCAGGACCACCACAGGAAATTCCAGGCCTTTGGACGCGTGGACGCTCATAATGCGCACGCCGGTCTGGATGCCGGAGCTGACGCTGAGCGCGCCGCCCCGCTCCTCCAGCTCATCCAGATCCGCCAAAAAGCGCTGGAGATTCTGCCCTCCGCTTGCCGCAGCGGAAAGGCGCTCCAGGAAGGCGCGCAGATTCTGGGCGCGCTTCTCCCCCTCCGGCAGGGCGGAGAGCAGCTCCCGGAGCTTCACCGTCTCAAGGAGCTCCTCTGTCAGCTCATCCAGCCTCAGCATTGGCCGAAGTGCCCGGAAGCGCTCCAGAAGCGAAAGAAACGCCCGGGGCTTTTCCTCCTCAGAGGCTGAGAGCGCGTCGTAGAGGCTGCCCCTCCGCTCCTTTGCCCGCAGAAGCGCCAGCTCCGCGGCAGAAAAGCGGAACAGGGGACTCAGAAGCACCGCTGTCAGCGGGATATCCTGCCTGGGGTTGTCCACAACCTGCAGCAGCGAGCGAAGCAGCCGCACCTCTGTGGTCTGGAGCAGATCGTCGGTCTGGTCATAGCTTGCAGGGATTCCAAGGTGACGAAGCGCTTGCAGATAGGCAAGCGCCGCATTTCTGGGAGAGCGCATCAGAATCACCACGTCCTCCGGGCAAATCGGGCGCAGCGCCTCCCCATCCTGGATCTGTTCTGAAAACAGCGCCTGGATCCGCTGGGCCACAAAGGCCGCCTCCGCGGAGAGCTTATCCGGGCTGTCCTCATCCTCCCCGGCGGAGGTATCAATGGCGTGCAGTTCCACGCAGGGCTGCTCCGTCGGCAGCACCTCTCTGCCCGGAATGAGGGCTTCATCGTCGCCGTAGGCAAGCTCGCCCATCTGCTCGGACATGACGCCCCGAAACACATCGTTCACCGCCTCCAGGATCTCCGGACGGGAGCGGTAGTTGGTGGAGAGCAGGATCTTGGCCTGCGCCTCCTGGCTGTCAGCCTGGGAAATGGGATAATCCCGATATTTTTCCAGGAATATGGTGGGATCCGCCAGGCGGAAGCGATAGATGGACTGCTTCACGTCGCCCACCAGGAAGCGGTTTCCCTCCGGCTTTTCCACCGCGGCAAAGATGGCCTCCTGCACCTGGTTGGAATCCTGATACTCATCCACCATGATCTCCGCGTAGCGAGCCTGGATGGTCTTTGCAAGCTCGCTGGGCGCGCCGGAACGGGTATAGAGCAGCTTCAAGCTGTACTGTTCCAGATCTGAGAAATCCATGGCCCGGATGCGGGCCTTCTCCGCCTGATAGCGCGTCCGGAAGTCCTTTACCAACTGAAACAGAGCTTCGATGGCCGCGCCGGAGCGGCGAAGCTCCTCCAGCACCTGCTGGGACGGCGCCGAGAAGGGCGCAAGGGCCTCCTCCGCCTTGCCAAGGGCCTGCTGACGGATCGTCTTGAGGCGCTCCAAAAACGCCTTGTCCTCAAAGCCCCGGGAGGATCCAAGCTTGCCCTTTTCGATCCCGCCGGCTGCTGCCAGGCCATCCCAGCTCTGCTCCTGAAGAAGACGCCGCAGATCCGCCTGGTTCTGCCGGAACACCGGAAGATAATTCTTCTCTAAAATGGGCTCTCCCAGCATGCTCTGGCAGGCACGTTCCAGCTCTGCGTCCGATTCCTCCAGAACCGCCTGGAGCCTTGCAAGCAGAAACGCGCCCCAGATTGTCTGCGTGGCGTCGCGGCAGTCCGCAAGCGCTTCATAGCGGGCCACGCTCTCCTCCATCCAGGCATCCGGGTCCCGATGGCAGATCACCTGCTCATAGAGCCGCAGCAGCAGATTGTGCAGCGCCCGGTCATCCCGGCCGGCTCCCAGAGAGTCAAAGAGCTCCTGTCTGCCAGGATCCTCCTCCAGGCCGGCGTAGGCCCCGTCCAGGCAGAGCTCCGCCACCTGCTCCCGCAGCTGGTCTGTCTCCGTCTGCTCCAGCACCCGGAAATCGGCAGTCTGGTCAATCAGATGGGCATTCTCTCGCAGAAGCTCTGTGCAGAAGGCATGGACGGTGGAGATCTGGGCAGAGTGGACCCGGATCAGCTGCCGCCGCAGACGGCGGTCCTCCGGGTGGGCGGCCAGGCGGCGGGAGAGCTCCCCTGCAATCCGTCCCCGCAGCTCCGCCGCAGCCGCTCTTGTATAAGTAATGATCAGAAAGTCATCGATGTTCACCGGGTGCTCCGCATCGCAGACAAAACCCATGAGCCGCTCCACCAGCACTCTTGTCTTGCCGGAACCGGCTGCAGCGCTCACCAGCAGCGTCCCGCCCCGATGATTTACCACCTTGGCCTGCTGCGGACTGAGATCAAAGTCTGCCATCTTGCGCCTCCTCTCCAAGGTCCCTCCAGAAGTCTTCCGCCTTGGTCTTTTGATAGCTACGCATTTCCTTCCCAGAATCGGCAAAGCGGCACACCGGGCCGAAGCGGCACCAGGTACAGGAGTTCCGCGCGCCCCGGGAATAAGGATTGGCTTCGGTGCTTCCGGTTGAGAGCTCCTCCACCTTCTCCCGCAGGACCCGATCCACATGCTTTTCCAGCAGGTCCCACTGCTCCTGTGTCGCCAGGTCTCCCTTTCTGCCGCTCTTGGTGAGCTTGTAGGGCAAGAACTCAGGATCCTCCTGGCAGTGCTCCATGGCCTGGAGCAGCTGTGTGTCATCGGTAATGAGGCCAGAGCGCTTGGATTCCTTGCGGCGGCGAAGGGCCGCCTCCTCCGGGCTCAAGCGGTGCGGCGCGTTCAGGATTCTCTCCCGGGCCGGGAAATACAGCACCCCGGCACGTTGAAGCTCCGCCTCGGTTCCGGGCAGCCCCAGCTTCTGCAGGGCAAAGAGGTAGATGAGCATCTGCAGGCCCTCGCCCATGGAGAGGTCCGTGTAATCCAGCTCCTTTTTGCCGGTCTTATAGTCCACAATGCGAAGATATTCCTTCCCATCCACCTGGGCGAGATCCGCCCGATCCACCACACCCACGATCTGGGCTCTCTGGGACGCCCCTTCCACCGGAATGGGCGGCAGAGGACCGCCCGGGGCAAAGCGCAGTTCAAAGGCCTTCGCGTGGAAGTCCGAGCGCCGCATCTCCTCGCTCAGGGAATCCAGGATCTCCAGAATCTCCTGTTGGTTTCTGTAGAATAAGTAACGAAAGCGCTCGTCCCGGCCCTCCATGTCGCCAAGCTGGCTGTGGACAAATTCGTCGATGCTCTCCTGGGCAAGGGCATGGATGGTCTCATCCTCCACCGCCTGAAAGCCGCCCAGCTCCTCCACCTGCCGCACCGTATCCTCCAGAACCGCGTGAACGAAGGTACCGAACACCGGCGCGTCAAACCGGAAGCTTCTGCGCTCCTGCAGGCGCAGGCCATATTGCAGATAGTATGCCATGCGGCATTTACTGAGCTGATCCAGCCGGGAGGGCGAGAGACTCAGCACCACCCCATAGAGGGCGCGGACCGCCTCCGGATCCAGCGCCGAGGGCGCATAGTCCCGCTGCGCGCAAAGGAGCTCAGCCGCCTCGCGCACCTGCGCCGCCAGTTCCTCCGGCAGCGGCGGGAGCTCTCCGCCCTGCGCCGCCACGGCACAGGCACTGCGCAGGCCGGAGACAAGCTGCTCCTGCGGATTCCGGACACAGTCCGGGAACTGACCGCAGATGCGGGAAAACAGATAGGAAGGCTGGGAAGTCGTATTGGCACTTAAGTACAGGCGCTGCTTTGCGCCGGAGAGGACGCTGTAGACCGCGCCGCTGCCCCGATCCAGACGTTCCTCCACCCCGGGCAGCACCAGGCCAAACGCCCGAAGCGCGGTGCGCTCCTCCTCCCCAAGAAGGCTTTGCTGCTTCTGATAGGCTGGAAAAACGCCGTCGCAGGCGCCGAGAATAAACAGATCATCGAAGGGGCGTCCGCGCAGATCCTCCAGGGAGCCCACCGTCACACTGTCCAGCACCTGGGGAATGGTTGCCACATGGTACTGCCGCAGCAACAGTTGAACGAGCCGGAAAAACTCCTCGACCGGGATCGCCGCCGTATCGCCCTGGGCATGGAGCTGCTCCAGCAGCCCGACCAGAGCGCCATAGAGCTGGGCCTCCTCGGCGGCCAGCTGATTTCTGCCCTCCTGCACCAGGCGATCTGTCATCTCCTCCAGGCGCTGCGTCAGAGACAGCGCTTCGAGAAAATCGTAGAGAGCCAGAACCTGGTCAGAGAGCTTCGCGGCCCGTTTCAGCTTTTCCTGAAGCTCCAGAAGGGGCGCAATGACCCGCTCCCGCAGGCTGTTCAGCTTCTCCAGGCGGGCAGTCGCATCCTCATCCATCTGGGCGTCGTAGCCGTCCGGATGCAGGGTAAAGGGGCTGCTCCAGCGGTTTCCCCGGATGGTCCAGGCGATGGCGTAGTTCTCCAGAATATCCGTCTCATCCTGGCTGAGCCCAAAGAGGCCGGTGCGCAGGCACTCGATCACATGCTCCCGCCGGAAGCCATAGCTGACACATTGCAGCGCAGACAGGATCAGGGCGAAGAGGGGCCGGCTGCTTCCGGGCGTGCGGCCTGTGCAGTAAAATGGAATCTGGAGGCTGGTCAGCTCCCGGCGCAGCAGGGGCAGCTGGCTTTCCGCAGCGCACAGCGCCACGCCGATCTGGCGGCAGCGTTCCCCTTTGCGCAGCAGATTCCAGATGGCGTCCGCCGCCTGGCGGCATTCGCTCTCCGGATCCGGCGCCAGCAGCAGGCGCAGAGCCTGGGTCTGCTCCGGAAACACCCCCTCTGCGCCATCATAGAGATGCCGCAGCAAAAACGCCTGGGCCGGGAAGAAATTGGCCTCCTCCCTCCGGATCCGGCACGTAGTCCCCAACCTGAGCGCCATGGCGCGGAGCTGACGGGCGGTTCTCTGGGAGGCCTCCGTTGCTTCGGAAGACTCAGACAAGTCGTCGCAGGCCAGATACACCTGCAGCTCCGCGCCCCGGCGGAGCAGCGCCTCCAGAATCGCAAGCTCCTGGGCGGTGAAGTCCAGGAAGCCTGCCGCATAGAAGCGGCGGCGATCCGCATAGTCCTCCTCCAGCAGCGTCTGCGCCAGCTGATCCAGCATATCCTTGGGGTCATAGGCGCCCCCTGCACAGACTGCGGAGTAGGTCTCCAGCAGCAGCCCCAGCTCCTGCAGCTTCTGAGCCTGGGCGCCCTCCATCTGCTCAGACGCTCTCAGAAGCTGCTCCGGCTGGATGCAGCACGCCTTAAGCTCATCCACCGTCTGCAGAAGCTCCTGCAGAAAATCGGAGCGGGTCAGGGCCGAGGCAAAGTATTTGAGTCGACTCCGCAGCTCCTTCACGGTTCGATGCATGGCAAGCAGTCGGCCCGCGCCGTCCAGGCGCCTGCGCGCCGCGCCGCCGTAGAGCGAGGCAACCCGCTGAGCCAGCCGGGAAAAGCTGAGCACCTCCCCTTTCAGGCAGCTGTCCGCGCCATGGGCAGCCAGGGCCCGCTCCGTCTCATGGGAGAGCTGCTCCGGAACAATGAGGATCGCCCGCCCCATATCGGACAGGCAGGCAGCATCCACCATGCGCTCCACAGGCGTCTGGGGGCAGAGGCAAAGCTCGAGCATGATTCTCCCTCCTTTTTTGTTCTTTTCTGTATCATAACACAAGTCGCGTCCAAAAAACAGGACACGACTTGCTTTTTTATGAAATTCGGCGGCGCAGCGCATCCAGCCATTCCGCGATTTTCAGCCGGTAGCGCACCCTTCCCGGCTCGACTCGGATCAGCCGGAGCTGCCCATCGGAGAAGCCCGCCGTCTCCGCGGCCTCCTCCCAGCAGATTCCCTCCGCGCTCCTGCACAGCGCCGGATAGACCACGCACCACCAGTTGCGCCCCTCCGCCTGCCCAATGCGCACCTGCAGCGAGCAGTACTCCCCTGCGGGAAGGGCGAAGGTCGCATAATTCCGGGTGGGATAGTGCTCCCGGCAAAGCCGCAGCTCCACCGGCTTTGGCTCAGACAGGGCCGCCTGGGCTGCCGCCGCAAGCGCCGGAAGCTGGGCCTCGATCCAGGCGCGCGCCGCATGTCCGTCCTCCGCGCGCAGGTTCTCCAGCTGCCGGAGCACTGCGTCCCGGACCTTGATCTTTTCCGCCTGATCCTGGTCGCTGTCGGAGGCTGCGATCACATGAAGCCGCACCAGCTGCGCGCTCAGACCCTGGGCCGTCTTCGCCTCCGCGGCGCCAAAGCACAAAAGCGCTGCCATTGCCACCGCAGAGCAAACAAAAAGCCATCTTTTTTTCACAGAACCACCATCCACGTTTTTTAAGAGCTTGGACGATTTGCGGCTGTTTTATTCAATCGGCATTCGATTCCCAGGCAGAAAAAAGCCCCGGAGAAACACTCCAGAGCTTCAGAATCCATAAACGCGTTCAGCGCGTGACCATCAAAGGCGCATCCACATAGGAGCCCGCGCTGTTTCCGATCTGGTAGTCCGCATACTGCGGCTGGGCGCCCCAGGAATCGTGATAATCCGGGGCATAGAGATGACAAATAAACCTGACTGTTTGCGTGGATGCTGGGCGAGAATCAGAGGATCCCACGACGGACGATCCATAATAGTCTCCGGAGGAAAGCAGATAGTGCTGTTCGGCAAACTCGGCAGAGGCGTCTGGATTCTCTTCAAAAAAGGCAGAAATGACCTGCAGGATCTCCTGCTCCGATTCGCCGGAGAAATAGCGGGCGCCGCCGGTAAGCGCGCCGTCTGCTACCTGCATGGCAAACCTTGACTGCATGATACAGGAAGCCATGAGCGCTTCCCCGGAACCATCAAAGGATTCATAGCCTCTTGCGTCCTCCGGAATGGATACTGAGGCCGGGGCGAAAATGGTTTGCAGCGTAACGCTGGAGACGAAACCCTTTTGATCCGTTGTGAAGGTAAGCCGTGCCGCGTGGCTCATCGCCGTACCGGCATAGAAGCTTCCGCCAACAGGGTCCTCCACAAGCTCCCATCCGCCGGACTGCAAGGCTTCTTTCAGCGCATCACCGGAAAGCGCCTCGATGGGCCTGGAGAGCAGGTCCTCAAAGGAAAAACTCTCCAGAGGCGGCGCGTCCTGCTGCGTGGCCGGGGCACAGGCGCAAAGCAGCAGGAGGATGGAGAATAGGCAAGCAAAGATCCGTTTCATAGGGCACCACCTTTCTCAAAATGATGAAAATGGACGCTTTACATTTATAGTATAAATCAAAAAAACACGTTGTCAATCATCGGCTTTGACCCACTGAAACAGAGACCCCTCCGTCAGGAAGAATTGTTCGGAATAGGATTTGCGCATTCTATAGGATTGTGTTATAATTTCTTTAGCAACATGAATGGAAGGAAACGAAGATGCAGTATATCGTTCTGGATATGGAATGGAATCAGGCCTGGCCGGGGTCTGCGTCTGCCCGGCGGGTGCCCTCGCCCCTGCGGGGCGAGATCATTCAGATCGGCGCTGTGCGGGTCACAGAGGATCAGCACGTGCTGGACGAGTTCTCCATTCTGGTTCAACCAAAGTTTTACAAGAAGCTCAACAGCCGCGTCAGCAAGCTCACCGGCATCAAGGAAGCCCGCCTGAAGCAGGAGGGCGTGCCCTTCCCCCAGGCCATCGCCCGGTTCCGGGCCTGGTGTGGGGAGCCGTCGATCTTTCTGGCCTGGGGCTTTGACGACATCAACGTCATGCGGGAAAACCTGGCAGTCCATTCCCTCAACCCGGACTGGACCGGGGCCTGGTACAATGCCCAGATGATCTTCAATGCCCAGACGGACGGGTCCACCAATCAGAAGGCCCTGTCCAAGGCCATGGAGATTCTCAATGTGCGCTCCACACGGCCGGCCCATGACGCCCTGGGCGACGCCTTCCACACCGCGCTGGTGTGCTCCAAGCTGGACCTGGAGCGGGGCATCCGGGAGTATGGGAAGGCACTGCGGGCCCATGAGGATGGTCTCAACAGCACACCGCTTCCAGGCTGCATTGAGCGGAAGGTCTATCACGATTTCCGGGAGAAGACGGAGGCCGTGGAAGCTATGGAGGGCAGAGAGAACCGCTGCCCGGTCTGCGGGAAGCAGATGCAGCTTCGTGGACGCTGGTACCGGCAGCAGTCCGGCCGCATGAGCGCCAAGGTTGCCTGCCCGGAGCACGGAGAGATGATCCTTCGCCTGAAGCTCCAGCCCCAGGAGGAGGGCCTGCGCCTGACAAGGACGGTCTATGAAGCGGGGTCCGATGCGGCGGTCTCCTTCCAGACTATGACGGAAAAGCCCAAGCCCCGCCGCAGAAGAAGACGCGGCGCCCGCGGCGGCGTCAAGCTCAGCCTGAAGGAGCCCGGAAACGAGACCTAAACGGCCTATGACAGAATCAGAAGAAGGGAAACGGCTTCATGGATGCGCAAGATGCTAGAGCACAGAACAGCTGCCGGGATCGAAGAAATGCAGCCTTCCATGGCCTATGAGACACGCATGCAGGGATATAATCTGATTGCGGTTTTTGACGAATCGGGCGAGAACTGGCTTCTGTGCCGCCGCCTGAAGGAGCCCTATCTGGGGCTTGACAACCTGGTGGGCGGCCATCTGGAGCCGGGAGAAAACTCCGAGGACGCGGCCTATCGGGAGCTGTGGGAGGAGACGGGAATCTCCAGACAGGACATCCGCCTGACCCATCTCATGGATTTCTCCTACCCCCTGGACGACTGCTGGGTGGAGGTCTACGTGGGCAGGCTTCACGGACCGTTTCAGGTCCATGGGGACGAGAACCGGCTGTTCTGGTCTGATCTTGACCACAACTTCTTCGACTCCTCCCTCTACGCGGGCGAGGGCAATATCGGCCACATTCTGGAGCATATTCTCCTGAAAAAGGAACTTTTGTTGGGAGAATAAAAAAGGACGAGCCGGAGAGGCACTTCGCAAGGAAGTGCCTCCCTCGCCTTCCAGAGAACAACATCGAAGAATCTGTTGAATCGACCGTTTTAAAAATGGATGGAATCAGCATATCAGCAAGCGTCGGTTTGCAGGAATCCCAACACAAGGGAAGGAAATCTTTATGGCGAAGGAACCGCATCTTTATCATGGAAGCATCGTCAGTGGACTGAATACCATTCTTGCAAACGCAAAATCTCATGTTGACGGGAGCAAGGTTGCCTATTTCACGACGGATCGCGTCTATGCCCTGGTCTGCTGCAGAAGCAGAAAAGAGAATTTCGTCACCATGGGGCTGAGAGACGGGATCCAGCATTATTATGAACGCTTCCCTGACCAGCTGAAGATGCTGTACAACGGGACGGAGGGCTTCTTATACCAACCAGCTTCGAATGCCTTGCTGACAAACACCAGAGGGCATACATGGGAGAGTCCTGTCGATGTCCCTGTGATTTTGCAGGAACACGTCTTGAATGTGTATGATGAAATCTGCAAGGAAGAAGCCGCTGGGAATGTGATCATCCATCGCTATGCAGAAATCGACCCAGCTGAGCAGAAAATGCATGCAAACTATACACGCGATCATATCGACGACCCGCTCTATGCGGAGTACCGGGATTTCCTATTTCTGCATTTTTCTTCCCTTTGGGATTAAACGAAGGAATGCCTTTATCGCCTTCGTCGGCAACAAAAAAGGACGAGCCGTCTGGCTCGTCCTTTTTTACATCGTTTTATCTGCGGAAGCGGCTCATGGCCTCGGCCATCTCGGCCATCAGATCGGGGATCTGAATGTTCTGCGGGCAGGCGCTGGCGCAGGTGCCGCATCCAATACAGGCGGAGGGGCGCTTGTCCTCGGGCAGATTGTTCAGGCCCATAAGAGCGAAGCCGCTCTTGGAGATGGCGTACTGGTTGTAGGTCTTGAGCAGCTCCGGAATATCCAGCTCCATGGGGCACTCAGAGCAGTAGCGGCAGGCAGTGCAGGGTGCGCTGACTTCCTTGACCAGCATATCCACCGCATTCTGAAGCAGCTCCAGATCTGCGTCGGTGAGCTTGTCCTCCTGGCTGAAGGTCGCCAGGTTGTCGCTCATCTGATTTTCGGCGTTCATGCCGCTGAGAATAACCTGAATGCCGGGCAGGCTCTTGACAAAGCGGAAAGCCCAGGAGGCGATGGAACGGTCGGGCTCCGCCGCTTTCAGAAGGGCATTGCTGCCTTCGGTCAGATCGGCCAGGCGGCCGCCGCGGGCAGGCTCCATGACCACGATAGGGATATTCAGCTCCCGCAGGACCTCATACTGAGCCTTGGTGCTGGAGCGGAACCAGTCAAAGTAGTTCAGCTGGATCTGGGCAAAGTCCCAGTCCCGCAGAGAGGCAAAGCGCCGCAGGGTCTCAGGCTGACCATGGCTGGAGAAGCCCAGATAGCGGATTTTTCCCTCGGCCTTCATGCGCTCCATGAACTGAGGAACCTCCAGATTCATGAAGGTGTCGATGGAGCCCTCGTTTACGTTGTGGCAGAGATAGAAGTCGATGTAATCCACGCCCAGCCGTTCCAGCTGCTCGTTGAAGACCCGCTCCACGTCCTCTTTGGTCTTCACCATACCGGGCATTTTGGTGGCAATGAAGTAGCTCTCCCGGGGATACTTGGACAGAGCCTTGCCCAGGACCCGCTCGGAGTTGCCGGACAGGTACACATAGGCCGTGTCGAAGTAGTTGACGCCGTTCTGGTAGGCGGTGTCAATAAGCTTTTCCGCAAGGGCGTAGTCCACCTCATCGTGGGTATTGGGCAGGGTCGCAAGCCGCATACAACCCATGCCAAGCAGACTGGTCTTCTTGCCGTCCTTAAAATCACGATAGATCATGGTGATTCCTCCTTCTAAAGTTGTCTAATGCAATGATACCATACCTTTTTATATTTGGCAAGAGGGAAGCTTCTTTTCACAGAAAAACATCCTGCTTGGCGTCAGAATCTGCTGGACGGGAATGTCATGCTCATCCGGCTCCAGCTCCCGGGTGATCTGAAAGTCGAAGCACAGCGCTGCTGTGGGACAGCCTGGATGGGCAGCAAGGTATCGGTCGTAGTAGCCCCCGCCGTAGCCGCAGCGGAAGCCGTCCGGCCGGAAGGCCAGGCCCGGGACAATGATCAGCGCTGTTTCATCCCGGGCGAGCGCTGCGTTCTCCGGTTCCAGGACGCCGAAGGCACTGGGAGCCAGGACCGTGTCCGGCTCCAGCCAGAAAAAGGACATCCCCTTCCCCAGCACCTTGGGCACGGCGATCCGCTTTCCATCAGCGCGGGCGCGGGCGAGAACGGGCATGGTGTCCACCTCGCCGGGCATAGAGAGATACAGGAAAACACTCTTCGCCGTCCGGTACTCCTGCGTGGAAAACAGCGACTGAGCAAGGGCACGGCTCCAGATTTCTGCCTGATCCGGGGAAACCTGGGCGCGCAGGGCTTTCATCTGCTGCCTGAGCTGCTTCTTTTCCAAGGCGGCACCTCCTTTCCTGTATTGTATCAGCCTGACGGCCTACTTGCAAGGCCGGCGGAATGGGCGTATAATGAGTATGATCAAAAACAAGCGGGGAGGCATTTCTATGATCCTATCAAGTCCCATCAAGCTGGGCGCCGTCACGGTTCCCAATCGAATCGCCATGCCGCCCATGGCCTCGGCGAAGGCCACCTCGGAGGGCTTCGTCACCGATGAACTCTGCGCCTATTACCAGGTCCCGGCGCAGGCGGGAACCGGACTGATCGTCCTGGAGCATGCCTACGTGGCCCCGGCCGGCAAGGCGCAGCCCCGGCAGCTCAGTGTCAGCAAGGATGCGGATGTGCAGGGTCTCTCCCGTCTGGCGGCAGTTATCCACGATGCCGGCCCTGCCAAGGTCCTGGCACAGCTGAACCATGCCGGCATCGCAGCTCGGCAGGACGATCCTTCCGCGCCCCGGCTCGGCCCCAGCGCCGTGAACCGTCCCGGACAGGACGGACCGCTGCCCCAGGCCATGACCCAGGAGCAGATTCAGGAGGCAGTCCAGCAGTTTGCCGCCGCGGCCATACGGGCAAGGAAAGCTGGTCTGGATGGTGTGGAGATCCACAGCGCCCACGGCTATCTGCTCAATCAGTTCTATTCGCCCCTGACCAATCATCGCACCGACGCCTATGGCGGAAGTCTAGAAAACCGGGTCCGTTTCCATTTGGAGGTTCTCCGGGCTGTCCGGGAGGCTGTGGGTCCCAGGATGATCGTCTCGATCCGCCTGGGCGGATGTGACTATCAGCCCGGCGGCAGCACGATCGAGGACGCGGCACTGGCCTGTCCGCTGTTCCAGAAGGCAGGCGCGGATCTGGTGAGCCTCTCCGGCGGCTTCTGCGGCTTCTCCAATCCGGGAGATTCCAGCCCCGGCTGGTTCCGGGATCTGTCCCTTGCGGTGAAAAAGGCCGCGTCAATTCCGGTCCTGCTCACAGGCGGCGTGCAGACCGCCCAGCAGGCGGAGGAGCTTCTGGAGCTTGGCGCGGCGGATCTCATCGGCGTGGGTCGAGCCATGCTCCAGGACCCGACCTGGAGCGAAAAAGCGCTGGCGTGATAAAAAACAGGGACGGTTCCCCGTCCCTGTTTTTTCAGCTTTTTGCGTCTGCCTCGTCGGTTCTCCGGAACAGCAGCCGGATGCACCAGAGCCCGGCCAGGCCCACGATGGTGTAGACCACGCGGCTGAAGCCGGCGGTCTGCCCGCCGAAAATCCATGCCACCAGGTCAAATTTGAAAATGCCCACCAGCGCCCAGTTCACCGCGCCGAGGATGGTAAGCAGCAGGGCAGTTGTGTCCATAATCCTTCCTCCATTCAAATTGGTCTTGACGGCAGTATGACCGCTTTTGTGCAAAACCATTCAAGAATTCCACAGGAAAACCGCAAATAATCTGGAAATTTCGTGAACTTCTTCCTTTCTTTTTTGAAGGAAAGCGTGTATAATAACTCTATTCTGTAAGCTCTGGAGGGCTGAGACCATGCGCAATCAAAGAAACGAGCTTCGGCTCCTGAAATGCATCGAACAGGACTGCACCCTGAAGCCTGAGCAGCTGGCGGCCATGTGCGACATGACCGTGGAGGAAGTGCAGTCTGAGATCAAACAGCTGGAGCAGGATCATGTGATCCTGGGATATAAGGCCATTGTCAACTGGGACGACACCATTGACGAGAGCGTCACCGCCCTCATTGAGGTTTCTGTCACCCCTCAGCGTGACAAGGGCTTTGACCGCATTGCGGAGCGGATCTATCAGTATGAAGAGGTGGAGAGTATGTATCTCACCTCCGGCGGCTTCGACTTTACCGTGCTCATCACGGGCCGCACCCTGCGGGAGGTCGCCATGTTCGTGGCCGAGCGCCTGAGCACCATCGAGGGTGTCACCTCCTGCACCACCCATTTCATCCTGAAAAAGTACAAGGAAAAGCACACCGTTTTCCAGCCCCAGGAGGAACAAAAGGAGCGTCCGATTTTCGTATGATTGACTATGCTTCTGTCTTATCGCAGCGGGCGGCAGCCATTAAGCCCTCCGGGATCCGCAAGTTCTTCGATCTGCTGACGGAGATGAAGGACGTGGTCTCCCTGGGTGTGGGCGAGCCGGATTTCATCACCCCCTGGCACATCCGGGACGCCGGAATCTACAGTCTGGAAAAGGGCTTCACCAAATATTCCTCCAACGCCGGTCTCTCAGAGCTGCGGCGGGAGATCGCCCGCTACCTGGAGCGCCGCATGGAGCTCTCCTATGATCCCGACCATGAGATTCTGGTCACCGTGGGCGGCAGTGAGGCCATTGACCTTGCCACCCGGGCCCTCATCAATCCGGGGGAAGAGGTCATCATTCCGGAGCCCTGCTTTGTCTGCTACAGCCCCATTGCCTCTTTGGCTGACGGCGTGCCGGTGGTACTGCCCCTCAAGGCGGATAACGAGTTCCGCATCAGCCCGGCGCAGCTGGAGGCTGCCATCAGCCCCCGGAGCAAGCTGCTGATCCTCCCCTACCCCTCCAATCCCACCGGCGGCATCATGAGCCGGGAAGACCTGGAGGCCCTGGTTCCCATCATCATCAAGCACAATCTCTTTGTTATCTCCGATGAGATCTATGCGGAGCTGACCTATGGCCAGAAGCATGTTTCCATCGCCAGCCTGCCCGGCATGCGGGAGCGCACGGTGGTGGTCAACGGCTTCAGCAAGGCCTATTCCATGACTGGCTGGCGTCTGGGCTATGCCTGCGCACCGGCGGAGATCCTCGGCGTCATGCACAAGGTCCACCAGTTTGCCATCATGTGTGCTCCCACCACCAGCCAGTACGCCGGCATTGAGGCCATGCGGCACGGCGACGAGGACATCGAGGCCATGAAGGCAGAGTACGACGGACGCCGCCGCTACCTGGTGCAGGGCCTGCGGGCGCTGGGTCTGGACTGCTTTGAGCCCCGCGGCGCGTTTTACGTATTCCCGTCCATCCAGTCCACGGGGCTCAGCTCCGAGGACTTCTGTGAGCAGCTTCTCATGCAGGAGCATGTGGCGGTCATCGCGGGCAACGCCTTCGGCGCTTCCGGCGAGGGTTTTGTTCGCATGTGCTACGCAGCCAGCATGCACGATCTGGAGACAGCTCTGGAGCGGATCCGCCGTTTCCTGGAGCATCTGTAAAGGAGGACCCGATGAGCGCTTTTTCAAGAGCCGATATTCTGCTTCCAAAGCTGGATCATCTGGAGGATTGGGCCGTTGTAGCCTGCGACCAGTACACCTCCCAGCCGGAATACTGGGCCCGTGTGGACGCGCGCACGGCAGGAAAGCCCTCAACCCGCCATCTGATCCTGCCCGAGGCGGAGCTGAACGCCCCGGGCGTTCAGGAAAAGGTGGCTGCGATTCATGCCGCCATGGATGACTATCTGGCAAACGGCCTGTTTGAAGCCTTTGCTCAGAGCTATCTCTACGTGGAGCGGAGCCTGAACTCCGGCGCGGTGCGCCGGGGCGTGGTGGGCTGCGTGGATCTGGAGCAGTACGATTATCTTCCGGGCTCTCAAAGCCAGATCCGTGCCACAGAGGGCACGGTTCTGGAGCGGATCCCGCCCCGGAAACAGGTGCGTCAGGGCGCAGCGCTGGAGCTGCCCCATGTGCTGCTGCTCTGCGACGACGAAGCGGATCAGATCCTCTCTCCCCTTGCGGCGAAAAAGGACCAGTTCCGCAAGCTCTACGACTTTGACCTGATGGAGCAGGGCGGCCGGATCCGGGGCTATCTTTTGCCGGAGGACGAGGCGGCGGCGCTGGATAAGCGTCTGGAACGCTACTGCGCCGCCTCCCCGGAGCGCTATCAGGACCTTCGCGGCACGCCCTTTTCCTATGCCGTGGGGGACGGAAATCACTCCCTTGCCACGGCAAAGGCCTGTTATGAAGCACTGAAGGCGGAGCATCCCGGCGAGGATCTGTCGCAGCATCCTGCACGCTGGGCGCTGTGTGAGCTGGAAAACCTGCATGACCCCGCTCTGGAGTTCGAACCCATCCACCGGGTGGTCACCGGCGCAGATCCCCAGGCGCTGCTTTCTGCGCTGGAAGCGCAGTGCGGTGCGGAAACCGGCTTCCCCATCACCGTCATCACCCTTGCAGGCGAGCGGAAGCTGTTCCTGGACAAGGCAAAGGGTGAGCTGGCCGTTGGCGTGCTGCAAAGCTTCCTGGATGCCTATCTTGCCGATCATCCCGGCAGTATCGACTATATCCACGGCGAGGATGTGACCCGTCGCCTCGCCCAGGCGCCGGACGCGGTGGGCTTTCTGCTCAGCGCCATGGAAAAGCGTCAGCTCTTCCGCGGCGTAGTGGCTGACGGAGTCCTGCCCCGCAAGACCTTCTCCATGGGCAGCGCCAACGAAAAACGATTCTATCTGGAAGGAAGACGAATTCTGTGATCCTTTCTGAGCATGCCTGGGCCAAGCTGAATCTGGGCCTGGATATCCTGGGCCTGCGGCCGGACGGCTATCATGAGCTGGAGATGGTCATGCAGACGGTCTCCCTGTGCGACGAGGTGAACCTGACGCTTTCCCCTTCCGGTCCGTGGAGCATTTGCGGCAGCGGACTTCCCATGCCCCTGGACGAGACCAATCTTGCCTGGCGTGCGGCGGAAGCCTACTTCGCCGGGACGGGTCTGCACCCAGGTCTGGAGATCCGGGTGGAGAAGCGGATCCCCTCCCAGGCAGGTCTGGGAGGCGGAAGCGCCGACGCAGCGGCAGTCCTTAGAGCGCTGCAGCGTCACTACGGACTCTATTCCCAGGAGAAGCTGGAGACCCTGGCGCTTTCTCTCGGCTCCGACGTGCCCTTCTGCCTTCTGGGCGGATGCAGGCTGGCAAGGGGCCGGGGCGAACAGCTCTCGGAACTCCCCGCGCTGCCGGATTGCGGCATCCTCATTGTGAAGCCCGCCTGCGCCATCTCCACCGGAGGCCTCTATCGGGCGACAGACGCGGAGCCGAAGCTGCCCCATCCGGACACCGCCGCCCTCACAAAAGCGCTGGGCAAGGGGGATCTTCCGGCGGTCGGTAAGCTGCTGTGCAATTCCTTTGAGCCGCTGGCCTGCCGCCTCTATCCGGAGGTGGAGCAGCTTCTGGCGGCGCTCAAGCAGACCCGCTGTCTGGGCGCTGCCATGACTGGCTCCGGCTCCGCCTGCTTTGCAATCTATGAAGACGCGCAGGCGGCGCGGGAAGCATTGGAAACGCTTTCTGATCCGAATTGGCTCTGTTTTGTGGCAAATTCTGTCTCTTGACCGCTATAGTCTGAGATTCCGAAGCCCTGGAGATTGATTTCTCCAGGGCTTTTTTGCGCCCTGAAATCGCAAATCCAGATCCGGCTGCATAGACTGGGGAAAAACAGGAGGTCTTTTCATGTCCAGTCTCTTTTTAAGCCCATCCACGCAACAGGAGAATTCCTACATCTCCGGCGGCACGGAACAGTTCTGGATGAACCGCCTTGCTGACGTGATGGAGCCCTATCTGCACGCGGCGGGGATCAATGTGACCCGGAACAATCCGGACGGCAGCGTGCTTACCTCCATCCGCCAGTCCAACCTGGGACACTATGACTTCCACCTGGCCCTTCACTCCAATGCAGGGGCCGGAGAAGCCGCCGGCGTCACCCGCTACAGCGCCGCCTACTATTTCCCGGGCAGCGCCGCGGGACTACGCATGGCAAACATTCTGGTGGACAATCTGAAGAAGCTCTATCCCCTGCCCGACCGGGTCTTTGCCCAGGAGAACGCCTCCCTGGCAGAGCTGCGCCGGACCCGGGCTCCGGCTGTGCTTCTGGAGCTGGCTTTTCATGACAACGAAGAGGATGCCGCCTGGATCAAGGACAATCTGGAGCCCATAGCGGAGAACCTCTCCCTCTCTGTGACAGAGTACTTCGGGCTGCCCGCCATCGCTCCCTCTGCCCCGCAGTCGGGCACGGTCACGCTGAACTCCGGAACCTTGAATCTGCGCAGCGCACCGCTGCTGGATGCGCCCATTCTGCGTTCGATCCCTGACGGGGCAAACGTGGAGGTTCTGGGCGTTTTTGGAGATTGGTACTCCGTTTCCTATCTGGAAACCTACGGCTGGGCCGCGGCGCAATACATCGCTTTGTGACGCTTTTCCCTTGTCCTGCCTTCCCGGTTGTGGTATGATCGTTCCAAACAGCAAAGGGAGGCGGCCAGATGCGAAACAAAAGATTCTTTCTTGCAGGGTTCTGCATTTACGCCCTTCTGATGCTCTATCTCATGTTCCACAGGGTCCCCTATGCGGAGCGCAGCTGCAATCTGATCCCCGGCAGAACGATCCAGGCTATGATCCGTCTGCTTGGTCTGCGGCCGAGTCTTCGCCGTCTGGCCATCGTCAATCTGTTTGGAAACATTCTGATGTTCCTGCCCCTGGGACTGCTGCCCGCGATCTGGGAACGACAAAATCATTTCCCTGTCTATCTTCTGACAGTTGCCCTCTCCGTCTGCCTTCTGGAGGCAGCCCAATATCTGACCAGGCTTGGCTCGGCGGATGTGGATGATCTGCTGCTGAACCTGCTGGGCGCCAGTCTGGGCTTTCTGATCTGGAAATGGATAAGCAGGGCAAAAGCTGCATAAACTCTTGCTATTTATGCAAAAATCTGGTATACTAGCGAATCATTACACAAAGGAGGAAGCCAGAATGGTCTCGATCAGACACGATGGCGTTTTTTATCAGGGCGGAGCGTTCCTCTCCGCGGAGGAGGGCATCGCCAACGGGCTTCGTCCGGAGACGGGCAGGCAGCGCACCATGGCCTACGGCATCCTCCAGGCCCACAACACCAGTGGCGATATGGATCGTCTGAAGATCCGCTTCGACGCTATGGCCTCCCATGACATCACCTATGTGGGCATCATCCAGACGGCCCGTGCCTCCGGCATGCAGGCCTTCCCCCTGCCCTATGTGCTTACCAACTGCCACAATTCCCTCTGCGCCGTGGGCGGCACCATCAACGAGGACGACCATGTTTTTGGTCTCTCCGCCGCCAAGAAGTACGGCGGTGAGTTCGTTCCCGCCCATCAGAGCGTCATCCACAGCTACATGCGGGAGATGTACGCCGGCGGCGGAAAGATGATTCTGGGCTCCGACTCCCACACCCGCTATGGTGCGTACGGCACCATGGGCATCGGCGAGGGCGGCCCGGAGCTTGTGAAGCAGCTGCTGAACAAGACCTACGACATTGCCTATCCCAGAGTGGTAGGCATCTATCTCACCGGCGCGCCCCGTCCCGGCGTCGGGCCGCAGGACGTGGCCCTGGCCCTCATCGGCGCCACCTTCACCAAGGGCATCGTCAAGAACTCCGTCATGGAGTTCTTCGGACCCGGCGTCGGCAGCATGTCCATCGACTACCGCTCCGGCATCGACGCCATGACCACAGAGACCAGCTGCCTCAGCTCCATCTGGCAGACCGACGAGACTGTGCGCAAAGCCCTGACGGTCCACGGCCGCCCGGAGGACTTCCGGCTTCTGGCGCCCCAGGACGGCGCATACTATGACGATCTCATTGAGGTGGATCTTGACAAGGTGGAGTGCATGATCGCTCTGCCCTTCCATCCCAGCAACACCTACACCATCCACACGTTCAACGAGAATCTGGAGGACATCCTTCACACGGTGGACGCCGCCACCCCCGGCGCACTGGGTCTTTCCAAGGCGCCGGAGAGTCTGACTGCCAAGATCCGCAACGGCCGGTTCTATGCCGATCAGGGCGTCATTGCTGGCTGCTCCGGCGGCACCTATCAGAATATGATGCTCATAGCTCAGATTCTGAACGGCACGCCTGTGGGTTCTGACGCATTCTGGCTCTCCGTGTATCCCACCAGCCAGCCGGTCATGATGGAGCTGGCCCTCAACGGCGCCCTGGGCAAGATGATGGCCTCCGGCTGCTCGGTCCGCTCCGCCTTCTGCGGTCCCTGCTTCGGCGCGGGCGATGTGCCCGCCAACGGCGGCTTCTCCATCCGGCATTCCACCCGGAACTTCCCCAACCGGGAGGGCAGCAAGCCCTCCGGCGGTCAGGCTGCCTATGTGGCGCTGATGGATGCCCGCTCCATTGCGGTCTCCGCCCTGAACGGCGGCGCCATCACGGCTGCCACGGACTGGGAGGGCATTCCTGCCGATCCTGATTACATGGACTACCACTTCAACCGCTCCGCCTACGACGCCCGGGTCTACTTCGGTGCCGGGAAGCCGGACTCCAGCCAGGAGCTGGTCTTCGGTCCCAATATTGCAGACTGGCCGGAGCAGATCCCGCTGCCAGAGAATCTGCTGCTCACGGTAGCCAGCGCTATCTACGATCCCGTCACCACCACGGATGAGCTGATCCCCTCCGGTGAGACCTCCTCCTACCGCTCCAATCCGCTGAAGCTGTCGGAGTTTGCTCTGAGCCGGAAGGATCCCCAGTACGTTCCCCGTGCAAAGGCCATCCAGGCCCTGGAGCAGGCCCGCCGGAAGAATCCCGACGATCCTGCTGTGCTTGCCGCGCTGGACGGACACGATTCCAGAACCACCGGCCTGGGCAGCGCCATCATGGCCATCCGGCCAGGCGACGGCTCTGCCCGGGAGCAGGCCGCCTCCTGCCAGCGGGTGCTGGGCGGCTGCGCCAACCTCTGCGAGGACTATGCCACCAAGCGCTATCGTTCCAATGTGATCAACTGGGGCATGCTTCCCTTCACTGTGGAGAACATCGCGGACTTCCGGATCGCCCCCGGTGACCGGCTATGGATCCCCGGCGTGAAGGCCGCTCTCGAATCCGGCGCGGACCACGTGGACGCGCTCCTGCTTCAGGCAGCGGGCCAGACGCCGATCCGGCTGGATCTGAAGAATCTGGCTCCGGAGGATCGGGAAATCATCCTCAAGGGCTGCCTCATCAACTACTACGCATAAGAAAAACCGCCTGGAAGAATCCAGGCGGTTTTTATGCTTTGTTACGGGATATCCGGCTTGATGACCTCCGGCGGATTGTCCAGCTGGGCTGGGGCACGAAGGATGTCGTGCATATGGCGCAGGGCTGCGGCGTAATAGAAGCCGTCACAGATGCGCTCATCGCAGTTGAAGCAGAAATCCATGTACTTGTGGGGCACCACGGTGCCGTCCAGCAGCACTTCGTTGCGGCGATATTTCCGGCCAAAGGCCACAAAGATGGGCAGATTGCCGAAGTTGTACAGGTGATGGAAAATGGGCGGGATGCCCAGAGATCCCATGGAGGTGATGATGATGCTGCCATGGAAGGGCGAGAGCTTCAGAAGCCAGCCGGGAAGCAGGCCGAAATAATCCAGGGTTTTGAGGAGCCACACTGTGAACTTCAGCGCCAGGCCGGGGATGTAATTGATGACGGCTGCCAGGTTGTCAAAACCGGAATCCAGCTCCGAACTGTTCTTGACCGCCTGGACTTCCTTGTTGAACTTTTCATAGATCTCCAGTGCGGTGTCTCCCGCATCGAAGTCTACGGAGATCATGGTGTCCGGGGCCTCCAGGGTCATCTCCTTCTTGATGGCCATGACCACCTGGAGCTTCCGATCCCGGGAGTAGACCTTCTGGCCGGAGAGGAAGCGGTTGATGGCCGGGAAGTCACAGACGGTACGGGCATAGGCTGCCAGGATCACATGCATGATGCTGAAATCCTTGTAGCCCTGGCGGCGCTTTTCATGGACATAACGGTCCAGTTCCGTGATCTCGACAGTCTCCGCCATCTGATTGCTGGCGCCATTGCGCTCCACCATGATATAGGGGCCGACCTTGCTGATGGGAGGAAGGGAGCGCACCAGGCGGCCATCCGGCCGATCGCCCCAGCGGGGCACATAGTCCTCCCCTTCCGCGGCAGGCTGGGCCTGCATTGCAAGAACCACCACAGCCATGGGCAGAACCATCAGGACCTGAGATGCCTTATAGAGCCTTCCGCTGGGCGCGGGCCACAGAAGCAGCAGCAGTCCGGCAAGGAGCAGAATCTCCACAATGCGCAGGGGGCGTCTTCCGGAAACCGTTCCAAAATACGCGATGGCAGCAGCCAAGGCGCAGAGCCAGAAGCTCACAAGCCACAGGCGGCTGTCCTGGCCGGAGACCAGGGCTGAAAACAGGAGGATTGCCAGAGCCGGCACGGCGGTTCGATAGAGCCGTTCCGGGCCGCTGCAAAGCAGGCTGCCAACGTACCAGGCGCACGCCAAAACCGGGAGGATGACCACCAGAAGCATCGACTGGTCTGGTATTTCCGCATGGGCGCGGAAGGCCAGGATGCGGGCCACCACCGAGCAGAGCATCAGGGCGAAAGCAAGCCAGAGCAACGGACTTTTTCGGCTTACGGAGTAAGCGGTTCTGTTCGTTTCCATAGATTCAGAGTACCATAAAAGCCCTCAAATCGCAAGCTGAATCTGCAAAAGAACTTCTTAAGATTTACAGCGCTTCCAGAATACCCCACGATTCTTCCAGACATTGACTTTTGAAATGAAGCTGTTATGATAGAACCAATTCATCAAGCTTTGGAGGATCGCTGTGAGAATCGAAAAACTGACCACTTGGCAGCAGTGGGTGGAAGCCGATCGTCTCATTGCCACTGCATTTCTTCACAAATGGGAGCGGGAGCGCTCCGAAAAAGAGTATCAGGCCCAGGCAGAGGGACAGGAGCCCCGGAACGAGGATACCTGGGGTCTTTTCAACGACGCAGGCCGCATGGTCTCCGCCATCGTGACAAGGCCCTGCACGCTGAGCTTTGAAGGAGCCTTTGTCCCCTGTCGGGATGTGAATATGGTGGGTTCCCTGCCCGAAGAACGGGGCGGCGGTCACATCCGTCAGCTTATGAACGAGATTCTGCACAGCTGCCGGAAGAACGGAGAGCTGTTTGCAGTATTGCATCCCTTCTCCTTCGCCTTTTATCGCAAATTTGGCTTTGAGCTGGCTGCTTCCCAGCTCGCCCAGCGGGTCCCCATCGACCAGCTTGCAGGCTTTTCCTGTGATTACGCAGTCTCGCGGGTGGATTCCCAGGAGGATGTGAATGTCCTTCGCGGCCTCTATGAGGCTGCTGCACTTCGTCGGAACCTTTCCACGCTCCGCACGGATAGAGACTGGGCTTTCCGCGGCGACGGCGAGTACGGCCAGCCCAACTGGTGGGAGGGCGATCGCCCCAGCTATACCTACCTGTTCCGGGACGGAAGCGGCGCGCCTCGCGCGTATTTCAAGTTCCAGTTCAAAGAGGGCAGCGCGGGTCCCATGCTGGGCGAAATGGAGATCCGGGATCTGGTGTTTGACAGCCCCGAGGCCTTCCGGAACGTGCTTGGCTTCCTGTATGGCATGCGTGCCAAGGTGACCCATGTGCAGCTCTCCATGCCGGAGTTTGTGGACCTTGCCGCGCTGATCCCGGAATGCGACAAGGCGGAGTGCAGTCTGGATGGACATACCATGGCCCGGGTTCTGAATGTCCCTGAGGTCCTCTCTCGTCTGCAGATGCCGTCCGGAAGCCAGTTCACCATTGAGATTCAGGACAGCTTCCTGCGGGAGAACTGCGGCGTCTATCAGGTCAGTGCCCGGGAGGGCGGAAATCTGGTCTCTCCCGTGCAGGCGCCGGCAGACCTTTGTCTGAGCGCGCAGACCCTGGCGCCGCTCAGCGTCGGCACCATCGATCTGGACACCGCCTGCTATCGGGATGGTACTCTGCTGCGGGGCAACAAGGCGCTCCTTGCCCAGGTATTCTGCAAAAAGCCCGTGGGCCTGTAAGACGGTATCGATCAAAAAAGCCCGGAAGCGCTCAGGCGCTTCTGGGCTTTGTGTTTCGGCGGACCGGCGGATCTGCATAGCTGTGCAGCAGCTGGATATGGCCAAGGTCGCCCTCTGCCCGGGCAAGTCCCCGTTCCAGAGCCCGCTCCAGACGCAGGGTGCCGGAAAGAAACCGCTGCAGATCCTGGGCAGAGATGGTCAGGGCCGCAGTATGGTCATGATAATCATACGGCGCAATCTCCAGGCCTCTGTCCATGTTCGCAATATAAAGCGTCCCTGGCTGCGTTCCGGTCAGGGTGATCTGTACGGCAAAGCGCTCCTTGGGCGGCTGGGCAGCCGCGCCGGAAAAACGCCGCCGGATGGAATTCACCCGGGTCTCAAAGGTCATGCGCTTCTCCTCCTTTGGTGTTTGTCCTATTCTAGCGCGAAGATGGCATGAAATCCCTCGAAATATGGATAAAGCCGATTCCTTTTTGAGGACGACATTTGAGGTGGATTCTTGGCGTACACCTTTTTTTCATCACACCAAAATAGAAAAGCTGCACCTCAATGAAGTGCAGCTTTGGCACGCCGGAAGTCGGCGGACAAAGAACACGCCGGGGGCGCGTTCGACTCCGACGAGTCCCTTCCCAAGAATCCGAGCCTTGCGACGAATTCTTGGTTTCTCCGATACTCTGGAACAGAAAAACAGAGGGACGCACTTTTTGTGCATCCCTCTGTTGGCACGCCGGAAGGGACTCGAACCCCCAACCCTCGGAACCGGAATCCGATGCTCTATCCATTGAGCCACCGGCGCTTGTTGACCCTAACATTATAGCAGGTTCTTTCTGAAAATCAAGAGGAAAAAAGTTGGGTCCTTTTCTGAATCAGCAGCCTCCTGAAATCCTTGAGAATCCACAGACGGATTACACCAGGCAGAATCGCCTGGAAACCGCGCAAGCCGAATTGGATTTTGGATGGAATACCCTGACTGTCCAGGATCTGGACGGTTTCCCACAACACCAGATAACAGGAAGGCTGCAAAGCTTCAACAGCGTTTTTAGATGTTGAAACAAGATCTTGAAAGATATTCTGTTCCCAGGTATACTGAGTTTATCAAACGACTTTCCGCGCAGGCCGCCGGGTCCTTCTCCCGGCATTGAAAACCCTTGTCTTAAACATTTTCAGGAGGTACCCCATGAAACTGGACCTGTATGTGATTCCCTATTCCTTCAAGTCCCTGCACGCGGAGCAGGAGGAGATCCTGCGTCTGGCCGCCGAGATCGGCTTTGACGGCGTGGAGGGCGGCACGCTGACAGATGAGTACCTGGAGCTGCTTGCCAAGTACGGCCTCAAGTGCTGCAACTGTACCCTGCCCCGGGAGGCGGACGGCAGCGTCTCCGACGAGAACCTGAAGCGGCTGGAGCGCTATAACCAGAGCGGCATCGTCTCCGTGCAGACGGGCGACATGGCGGAGTTCTTCCGCCAGATGCAGGACCGATCCAAGGGCTATCGCGGGATCCCCGGCGCCTTCGGCACCTTCGAGGATGCCATCGCCGCAGCGGAGAAGGCCAACGAAGCCGCCCGCATCGCCGCGCAGTACGGATTCAAGACCATGTATCACAACCACACCCATGAGTGGCGGGTCTCCCATGGGGAGTACATCATGGACACCTACCTGCGCCACTCCGATCCCAATCACGTGATGGAGCTGGACGTGGGATGGGCCCTCACCGCCGGCGTGGATCCCATCTACTGGATGCAGCGCTGGCCGGGCCGCATCGGCTGCCTGCACATCAAATCCTGCAACTGGGCCATGGACCCGGAGGCTCTGGGCATGACCTGCCCCGTCCCCAAGCCGGAGATCGGCCTGACCCAGGATCAGCAGAACATCCAGCAGGCCTATGCCGAGGGTCCCCAGGGTCCCATGGAGAAGAGCATCTGTGACTGGGGCGCCGTGATCCGCGCCGCTCTGGACGCGGGCTGTCGAACTTTCATCATCGAGCGGGAGCGCATCTACGATGGGGACATCGTCTCCTGCCTGCAGGCAGACCACGACCACATCCGCAAGTGCATGGCAAAGCTGTGAAAACGCAGGAAAAGTCCCATAAAACCCGCAAAGGCCGCACAGCTGTGCGGCCTTTGCGCATCTTTATTCCATGAATAAGCGGTACCCAACAGGAACAAGGGTTTTCATCTTGCTTTTCTGCCTCAGCCTGTGGTATCATCTAGACCATCAAGAAGCAAAGAAGGCGCGTCCTATGGCAAACGATCTCAATCAGACCCCCAGCGCAAACCGGATCCACATCGGTTTTTTCGGTCTGCGCAATGCGGGAAAATCCAGCCTGGTCAACGCTGTGACCGGACAAAGTCTTTCCATCGTCTCACCGGTGAAGGGCACCACCACCGATCCGGTGCAGAAGGCCATGGAGCTGCTGCCCCTTGGACCGGTGGTGATACTGGACACGCCGGGGCTGGATGATGAGGGCGATCTGGGCCAGGAGCGGGTAAAGCGGGCCTATCAGGCTCTGAACCGGACGGATCTCGCCGTTCTGGTCGTAGACGCCGCGCTGGGGCTTTCCTTCCAGGATCAGCGTCTTCTGGAGCGGATTCAGGCAAAGAAGATCCCCTATCTCATCGCATTTAATAAATCGGATCTTTCCGCTGCCCCGGAGCGGGCGGACGCCGTGGCCGTCAGCGCCAAAACCGGTGCAGGCGTGGAAGAACTCAAGGAGCGCATTGCCGCGCTTGCCAAGGGCGCGGAGAACAGCCGGGTCCTGCTGGAGGATCTGGTTTCCCCGGAGGAGCTCGTCGTGCTGGTAACGCCCATCGACGCTTCCGCGCCCAAGGGCCGTATGATCCTGCCCCAGGTTCAGTCCATCCGCAGCATTCTGGATCGGCATGCCGCATGCCTTGTCACCCAGCCAGAGGAGCTGACCCACATGCTGGGGCTTCTGAACACGCCGCCCCGCATGGTTATCACCGACAGCCAGGTGTTCTCCACCGTGAAGGATCTGGTGCCGGAGGAGATTCCCCTCACCTCCTTCTCCATTCTCTTTGCCCGTTACAAGGGCATTCTGGAGACTGCCACCCGCGGGGCAGGCAAACTGGGGCATCTCCATGACGGAGATCGGGTCCTCATCTCCGAGGGCTGCACCCACCACCGCCAGTGTCAGGACATCGGGACCGTGAAGCTGCCGGGATGGATCCGCGCCTTCACGGGGAAGGAACTGGAGTTCCAGTTCACCTCCGGCACGGAATTCCCGGAGGACCTAAGTCCCTTCTCCCTAGTGATTCACTGCGGCGGCTGTATGCTCACAGAGCGGGAGGTTCGCTATCGGATGCAATGCGCCCAGGATCAGGGGATCCCCTTTACCAACTACGGCACTGCCATTGCCCATATGAACGGCATTCTCAAGCGCAGCCTCAGCCTGTTTCCCGATCTGGCTGCCCTTCTGTAAGAGAAATCTTCCCGTTTCCTTCTCAATTGTCCCGATTATGGGACAGCTCCTTTGCTAAGATGAACTCAGAAAAAGCAAAGGAGCGAGCAATATGGATTACAGAATGGTATGGGTACGCGGACATGTGGAGGTTTTCGACTGGGCTGGGCGGTTCTGCTTTTCCGCCGATTCCGAGCGGGAGGCCCGGGAAGAACTGGCAGAACTGGAATATGAGGAACGCAGTGCCTGACGCGTCCACAGCTTAAGACGGGATCCTGTTTCCGGATCCCGTCTTAAGCTGTTTTACACAAAAAAAGTAAAAAAATCAGTCTGGATTTCAGATAGTTTTTGCTTTCCGCTTGAAATCAGCGCTCTGCTTTGGTATAATTTCAGGTGGATATTGGGAAATAAGATCCAGCAGTCACTTTCATCAGGCAGTCGGGCTCCTTCCGGACTGCAATTCCCATTGGGAGGGCTTACGCTTGTCTGAACAAACACCCCGTCCCCGCAGACGGCTGATCACCATCCTTGCAAATCTGCTCTCAGAGCTGCAGGATGTCAGTGTGGGCGTCTATGCGGCAAACGCCTCCTTCTTCATCATTCTCTCCGTGTTCCCCATGCTGGTGCTGCTGCTGGCCATTCTGAACCTGACCCGGCTCACTGAGACGGATCTGGTGGAGCTGCTCTCCACGGTCCTCCCCACAGCCCTGCAGGGCTATGTGAGCACGGTGGTGACAGATCTGAAGGGCTTTGGCGGCGCGGCGGTCATCTCCATCACGGCCGTGCTTGCCATCTGGTCCGCCTCCCGGGGCGTCTATGGCGTCATGGTCGGCATCAACGCCATCTTTCACTGTCGGGATCGGCGAAACTATCTGCTTCGGCGGCTCATTTGTATCCTCTATACTTTGTTTCTGATCTTGTCTCTGCTGGTCACCCTGGCTTTGCATGTGTTCGGGAGAAATCTCCTGGCCCTTCTTGCGAAGCTGCTCCCCGCTCTTGGCGCCCGGCTTGGGCAGCTGAATCTGCTGCGGCTTCTGTTTACTCTGGCATTTCTGACATTGATTTTCACGGCGGTCTATACCTCCTTTCCAAGCAGGCGGGTCTCTCTGAGAGCCTGCCTCATCGCAGCCTTTTCGGCAGCGTTGGGCTGGATGGCCTTTTCCTCCGTGTTTTCCGTCATTGTCACCCACTCCACCAACTATACCACCTTTTACGGTTCGCTGACCATGGTGGCTGTGTTCATGCTCTGGCTCTATACCTGCATGACCATCCTTCTGTTGGGCGGCGCTCTGGCCAGCGTCCTCTCCCCCGGAAGAAAAAAACGTTAATTCTTGTCTCATTTGCCAATTGGAGGTTCCTATGTTTTCCACAACGGAAGAATTCATTCTCGATTACACCCGTGAGTTTTTTGAGGCCTATTCCAAGCCTCTGCGCCGCAGCTCCCCGCAGGAGCAATTTGAGGTTCTGGTCCGTCTGATCTCAGAGGACGCCTCCGTTATCGGCGCGGAGTCCCGGGAGCGCTTCCACCAGAACGGTCAGAAGCAGGTCTTTTATTTCTCCATGGAATTTCTCATCGGTCGGCTTCTTGACAACTACCTGCTGAACCTCGGGGTTCGGGACGTGGTCAAGCAGGGACTGGCTGAGTGCGGCATCGACCTGGAAGCGCTGGAGGAGCTGGAGCCGGACCCCGGCCTCGGCAACGGTGGTCTGGGCAGACTGGCTGCCTGCTTCCTGGACTCTCTGGCAACTCTGGGCGTGCCCGGTATCGGCATGGGCGTGCGGTATCGCTATGGCCTGTTCCGTCAGCGCATCGATGCAGGCTTCCAGCAGGAGCTGCCGGACAACTGGCTGGAGAACGGCTATCCCTGGGAGAGCCCCAAGGTGGCCGATACGGTGGAAATCCGCTTCGGCGGCGAGGTAGAGCGTCATCTGACGGATGGCGAGCTCACCTTCGAGCATAAGAATTATCAGTCCATCGCTGCGGTCCCCTACGACGTGCCCGTGGTGGGCTACGGCGGCAAGACCGTGAATACCCTGCGGCTGTGGCATGCCCAGCCCATGCAGGAGAAATTTGACATGGCGGCCTTCAACAACGGCGACTACGCCGCCGCCTTCCGCGACAAGGCGGAGACCGACGCCATCACCACCATGCTCTATCCGGATGACTCCCAGCCCGCCGGCAAGGCCCTGCGGCTGAAGCAGGAGTACTTCCTGGTGGCTGCGGGTGTGGGCTCCATCGTGAGCCAGTACGCCCGGGCCTACGGCGAGGATGCGTGGGACAAACTCCCCGAACGTGTCAGCATCCACACCAACGACACCCACCCTGCGCTCTGCGCGCCGGAGCTCATGCGTCTGCTCATAGATGAGCACAACCTGTCCTGGGAAGAGGCGTGGGATATCACCATCCGCACCTGCTCCTTCACCAACCACACCGTCATGCCCGAGGCACTGGAAAAGTGGCCGGCGGACCTGATGCGTGCTCTCCTGCCCCGGGTCTATATGATCGTGGAGGAGATCGACCGCCGCTACCGCGACAGCTTCGATCCCAACTCCCTGGGCTGGCAGGAACTGGCCAACCGCACCGCCATCCTCTCCGGCGGCGAGGCCCACATGGCCAACCTCTCCATCATCTGCTCCCACTCCGTCAACGGTGTGGCGGCGCTGCATACGGAGATCCTCAAGGCCTCTGTGTTCCACGATTTCTATACCCTGCGGCCTGATATCTTCAACAACAAGACCAACGGCGTGAGCCATCGCCGCTTCATGATCGAGTCCAACCCGGAGCTTGCCCGGCTGATCACCGACGCCATCGGCGACAGCTGGATCACCAAGCCCGACCGTCTGGAGGATCTTGCGAAGTTTGGTCAGGACAGTGCCTTCCTGGAGAAGCTTGCCGCGGTCAAGCGGGGCAACAAGGTCCGGCTCTCCAACTATATCGCCAGAACCATGGAGATCGCTGTGGATCCGGATTCCGTCTTTGACGTGCAGGTCAAGCGCATCCACGCCTACAAGCGTCAGCTTCTGGCCGCTTTCAAGGTCCTGCATCTTTATAACCTGATGAAGCAGGGCGAAAAGGTGGAGATCCCGCCCTATACCTTCCTCTTCGCCGGCAAGGCCGCTCAGAGCTACGCTCTTGCCAAGGAGATCATCAAGTTCGTTTGCTCCGTGGCTGATCTTGTGAACAGCGATCCTGCAGTAAACGACCGGATCAAGGTCCTCTTTGTGGAGAACTTCCGGGTTTCCAATGCTCAGCTGATCTATCCCGCAGCGGATATCTCCGAGCAGATCTCCACCGCAGGCAAGGAGGCCAGCGGCACCGGCTGCATGAAGTTTATGTTCAACGGCGCCGTGACCCTGGGTACTCTGGACGGCGCCAATGTGGAGATCCGGGATCTGGTGGGCGATGAGAACATCTTCATCTTCGGCCTCACCTCGGACGAGACCATGTCCATGCACGCGACCCACAGCTACCGCTCCCAGGAGACTGCCGCTGCCGATCCCAGGCTCTCCACCATGCTCAACCAGCTGGTGAACGGCTTCTTCTCCGGCTCCGGCTATTCGTTCTGGCGGATCTACGACTCCCTCATGCGGGAGGGCGACGAGTACTTCGTCCTGGCCGACTTTGACGACTACTGGAACACCTGGATGAAGATGGGCAAGCTCTACGGCACCGAGCAGTGGAACCGCATGAGCCTGAACAACATCTCCAAAGCGGGTTATTTCAGCTCCGACCGCACCATCGCGGAATACTGCACAGATATCTGGCACACACCCTGCCAGTTCTGATAATAACGCGTGAACCCCAAAAAGTAATCAACGGAGGTGGCCTCTATGAAGCCCAAGGAATGCGTTGCAATGCTTCTCGCCGGCGGACAGGGCAGCCGTCTGGGTGCACTGACCAGACGAAACGCCAAGCCTGCGGTGTCCTTTGGCGGCAAGTATCGCATCATCGACTTTAGTCTTTCCAACTGCACAAACTCCGGCATCGAGACTGTGGGCGTGCTGACCCAGTATCGTCCCACCATCCTCAACGCCTATCTGGGAACCGGCCAGGCCTGGGACCTTGCCAACCCGGACGGCGGTGTCCATGTCCTGCCACCCTATGCAACGGAGCACGGCGGCGCCTGGTACGAGGGAACCGCGGACGCGATCTATCACAACATCGACTTTATTGATACCTACGCGCCTGAATATGTTCTGGTCCTCTCCGGTGACCACCTCTATAAAATGGATTACAACAAGATGCTCCAGTTCCACAAGGCCAACAATGCTGACCTGACCGTCTCTGTCATCCAGGTTCCCTGGGAGGAGGCCAGCCGCTTCGGCATCATGACCGTGGACGATCATCAGCAGATCGTGCGCTTCTCTGAGAAGCCCAAGGAGCCGGACAGCAACCTGGCCAGCATGGGCATCTACATCTTCACCTGGTCTGTGCTTCGCAAGGCTCTGCTGGAAGATCATGAGGATCCCAACTCCGACCATGACTTCGGCGGCAACATCATCCCCAACCTGCTGGCCGATCAGAAGCGCCTGTTCGCCTACACCTTCTCCGGTTACTGGAAGGACGTGGGAACCCTGGACAGCTACTATGATTCCCAGTTCGAGCTGCTGGATGACGATCCTGCGTTCGACATCTTCTCGGATGACATGCGCATCTACTCCAACACCAACATCTCTCCTCCCCACTACATCGGGCCCAATGCTCGGGTGGAAGGCAGCCTGATCTGCAACGGCTGCTCCGTCTATGGCACCGCAATTCATTCCATCCTGGCAACCGACGTCCACCTCAGCGCCGACGCAGAGGTGCGTGACTGCATCCTGCTCCCCGGCAGCCGCGTGGAGGCCGGCGCACGTCTTGTGCGCACCATTGTCAACGAGGGCGTCGTCGTTGCGGAGAACACCGTCTGCGGCGATGAAAACGGCCCTGTCACCCTCATTGGGGAATAAAGAAAGGAGTGCTGCATCGTGGATCCTGTCATTGGTTTGATTTCGACCAACTATTCCAGCACCAATTTCGGCACGCTTCTGGAGAATCGCTGCTTTGCCTCCCTCCCCTTTGGCGGCCGCTATCGTCTCATTGACTTCCCGCTTTCCAACCTGGTCAACTCCGGCATCCGCACCGTTGGCCTGGTGACTCCGGCCTACTACCGGTCCCTTCTGGACCATGTGTCCTCCGGTTCTGAGTGGAACCTGAACCGGAAGCAGGGCGGCCTGTTCTTCCTCAACGGTGCCCCCTATGGTCTCACCTCCGGCAACTCCAAGTTCCTGCTCCAGGATTTCCTGCTCAACCGGGAGTTCTTCCAGCGGGACAACAGCGAGCACATCCTCTTCTGCGCCTCCAACAAGGTGTTCAACATCGACTTCAACGAGATGATCGACACCCATGTGCGTTCCGGCGCGGACGTGACCTTCCTCTACAAGCCCGTCACCGAGACCTGCTCCGGTCTGTTCCTCCAGATGAAGGACAACTCCAACCGGGTCATCGGCGGCGACATCGGCACACACAACGGCGGCAACATGAGCCTGGACTGCATGCTGGTCAGCAAGAGCGTTTTCATGCGCATCCTGGACGGCTATGCCAGCTACGGCCATCTGGATCTGGGCCGCATCCTTCTGGACAGCCAGGCCCAGCTGGATCTGCGGGGCTTCCCCTTCTACGGCTATGTGGGCTCCATCAACAACCTGAACGATTACATCTCCGTCAACCGGGACCTGTTTGACCGCACCATCACCCGGGAACTGTTCTGGGGCAAGAACCGCATCCAGACCAAGGTTCAGGACTCCGCCCCCACCAAGTACGCCATGGGCTCCAGTGTGGTCAACTCCTACATCGGCTCCGGCTGCATCATCGAAGGCACGGTGGAGAACAGCATTCTCTTCCGCAACGTCCATGTAAAGAAGGGCGCTGTTGTCCGCAACAGCATCATCTTCCAGCACGGCACCATCGGCGAGCGGGCGTATCTGGACAACGTGATCTGTGACAAGTTCGTCTCTGTGAGCAATCACGTCACCCTCACCGGAACTCCGGAAAACCTGTTCCTGGTGGACAAGAATCACAAGGTGTAAGGAGGCGCTTCCCATGCCGAAGAAAAAGAAGCGGATTCTCTTTGCCGCCTTCGAGGCCGTCCCCTTTATCAAGACCGGCGGTCTGGGCGATGTGGCCGGCGCGCTGCCTGCCATGCTCAATGGAAAGGACTACGATGTGCGGGTGGTACTGCCCAAGCTGTCCTCCATCTCCAAGGAGTACACCGACCAGATGGAACACTTCACCTCTCTGGAGGTCCCTCTGGCCTGGCGGAAGCAGTACTGCGGCATTGAGATCCTGCACTATCAGGGCCTGACCTACTATTTCCTGGACAACGAGTACTATTTCCGCAGAGATCGGGCCTACGGCTACGGCGACGACTGCGAGCGCATCGCCTTTTTCTCCAAAGCCATTCTGGAGATGCTCCAGTACCTGCCCGATTTCATCCCGGATCTGATCCACTGCAACGACTGGCACACCGCCCTGGTTCCCGTGTTCCTGCATGAGCACTATGGTCATCTGACCCAGTATCAGGGGATCAAGACGCTGTTCACCATCCACAACCTGAAGTTCCAGGGCATCTATCCCAAGGCCAATATCGGCGATATTCTGGGTCTGGGCGGAACTCCTGCCGAGCCCCAGCTGGAGTATGGCGACACCATCAACTTCATGAAGGGCGCCGCCTATTATGCCGACTGGCTCTCCACCGTCAGCCCCTCCTATGCCCAAGAGATCTGCACCGAGTACTACGGTGAGCGGCTGGATTGGCTGTTCCGCAGCCGTCAGGGCCGTCTGAGCGGTATCCTCAACGGCATCGACACCAAGGAATACGATCCTTCCGCCGATCCGCTGATCCCCGCCAACTTCACCGTGGATGATTTGAGTGGAAAGGCCGCCTGCAAGGCTGCGCTGCAGCAGACCCTCGGTCTGGAGGTTCGCCCGGACGTGCCCCTGGTGACCATGATCAGCCGTCTGACGGAGCAGAAGGGCATGGATCTTCTGGTCTTCATCCTGGATGAGTTTCTCCACGAGGACGTGCAGGTCGCCGTTCTGGGTGTGGGAGACGAGCGCTATGAGCACGATATGCGCTACTTCTCCTCGGTCTTCCCCGGCAAGTGCGCCGCTGCCCTCAAGTTTGACGCTGCCCTGTCCCATCAGTTCTATGCGGGTTCCGATCTGCTGCTGATGCCCAGCCAGTTTGAGCCCTGTGGCCTGTCGCAGATGATCGCCATGCGCTATGGCACCCTGCCAGTGGTCCGGGAGACCGGCGGCCTGAAGGACTCTGTGAAGCCCTACAACCGCTATACCGGCGAGGGAACCGGCTTCAGCTTTGCAAACTACAACGCGCACGAGCTTCTCTTCACCCTCAAGGCTGCCGCGCAGCTCTATCGGGAGGAGCCGGATGCCTTTGCCGGCCTGCGCCGCAACGCCATGGAGGCCGATTTCAGCTGGGCAGCCTCTGCCGAGCAGTATAAGGCGCTCTATCACACTCTATTAGCAAAAGGATAATTTGTTTTGATCGTCTATCACAACTCTCACGACCAGGCTTACCGCGCCCCCTTCGGCGCGGTAGCCTGCGGCACGACCATCACCCTGGCGCTGGACCTTCTGGAGGCCGCGCCGGGGTATTCGTGCGTTTTGCGTTACTGGCGCATAGCCGAGGGCGAGCGCCTCTATCCCATGACGTCGTCGGCTCTGCCGGAAGGCGGCTTCCGCTTCCACTGCTCCATTGATGCGCCGAAAAAGCCCGGTCTTGTGTGGTACCAGTTCCAACTGACCGCTCCGGACGGGCACGTCTTCTTTTACTGCAACAATCCCGATGGTCTGGGCGGCGAGGGCGTCCTCTGCCCCCAGCAGGGCAAGTCCTACCAGGTCACCGTCTATCATCCCGCCCCTGTGCCTGAGTGGTACAAGCGGGCGGTGGTCTATCAGATCTTCCCGGATCGCTTTGCCCGGGGCAAAGACTATCCGCAGCGCTTCCTGGATGCCCAGCACCCCGACGACTGGGTGGGCGCGCCCAGACTTCTGCAGACCAACTGGCAGGATCAGCCCTTCTACACCCGCGACAGCCAGAATAAGGTGACCCACTGGGGCTTTTTCGGCGGCACGCTGGAGGGAATCCGGGAAAAGCTCCCCTATCTGCGGGATCTGGGCATCAGCGCAATCTACCTGAATCCCATCTTTGAAGCGTACTCCAACCATCGCTACGACACGGCGAATTATCTCAAAATCGACCCCATTCTGGGCGATGAGGAGGGCTTCCGTCAGCTTGCCAGCGAGGCGCGGGATATGGGCATCCGTCTGATTCTGGACGGCGTATTCAGCCATACCGGTGCGGACAGCATCTACTTCAACCGCTATGGGAACTATCCGGATCCCGGCGCCTGCCAGACTGAGAGTCCCTACGACAGCTGGTACCGGTTCCGCTCCTTCCCCGACGATTACGAATCCTGGTGGGGTGTGGAGGATCTTCCCAACGTCAACGAGCTGGAGCCCAGCTATCTGAAATACATTCTTGGCCCAGGCGAGAGCGTGATCCGTCACTGGATCCACTGCGGCGCCAGCGGCTGGCGTCTGGATGTGGCCGACGAACTGCCCGATGCCTTCATTGCTGCCCTGCGAAAGGCCCTCAAGGAGGAGGACCCGGACGCGCTGCTCATGGGCGAGGTCTGGGAGGACGCCAGCAACAAGTACAGCTATGACGAGCTGCGGCAGTACCTTCTGGGTTACGAGCTGGACGCTACCATGCACTATCCCTTCCGCACCGCCATGCTGGATTTCTTCCTGGGGCGTGCGGATTCGCAGCTCGTTGCCCGCAAGATGATGCAGCTGCTGGAAAACTATCCCCCCGAGAACTACTACGGCGCTCTGAACCTCATCGGAAGTCATGACCGGGCCAGAGCGCTGACCCTGCTGGGCGGCGCATCCGAGCAGATGACCGAGGCGCAGATGGCCGAGTTCCGTCTCTCACCGGAGGCACGCCGGCTTGCCATTGCACGGCTGCACGCAGCGGCGCTCCTTCAGTTCACCGCTGCCGGCGTCCCCTGTATCTATTACGGCGACGAGGCCGGCATGGAGGGCGGCAGCGATCCCTTTAACCGGGGACCCTTCCCCTGGGGCCGCGAGGACAAGGCCCTGACCGCCTACTACAAGTCTCTGATTTCTCTTCGCAAGGATCACGAGGCCTTCATCTCCGGCTCCTTCCAGGCCATGGCGCCTCATCCGGACATCTACGGATGTCTGCGCAAGGACGAGAAGGAACAGCTCCTGGTCCTGGTGAATCGTTCTCAGGATTCCAGGGAGATCTCGCTCCCCTTCCTGCACGGCACCACCAAGCTTTTCGGAACCGGCTCCATTGGGATGGACAGAAAGCATTCGAATCTCTATCTCCCGCCCCTGGGGACCATTGTCCTGCAGATGGACGAATAATAAAGAAGCAGCAGGCAATTTCATTTGCCTGCTGCTTCTTTTTGCAGAACGCGCGCCCGGAACTCCGGGCGCGCGGGATGGATTATTCTTCCGAATCGGTGATGAGGCCATAGTCACCGTCATTGCGGCGATAGACGACACTGAAAGCTCCACCGGCGTTCTCATCGCGGAAAGCAAAGAAGGAGTGGTTCAGCAGATTCATCTGCAGAATGGCTTCGTCCCGAGTCATGAGCTCAATGGGATATTTCTTGGTCTTGACCAGGTTAAAGCCCTCTTCCGTCTCCTCGGTCTCCTCCTCCACAAAAGAGGTGGGCTCCTCCTTCTGACTGAAGGCATCGGGCCGCAGACGACGGGCCAGCCGCGTCTTATATTTCCGGATCTGTCGCTCCATCGAAGTCACCACCGCGTCGATGGAGGCGAACATATCACTGGTTGCCTCGCTGGCGCGGAGGTAGGTGGATGCCACATGTAAGGTCAGTTCCGCCTTATTCATTTTCTTCTCAATGCTGAAGGTGATCACCGCCTCCACATCAGAGTTGAAGTAGCGATCCAGCTTGGAGACCTTTTTCTCTGCGTAAGCAATGCAGTTGGCCGGCAGCTTGACCTTCTTTTCCGTGTACTGGAATTTCATACATGTTGCTCCTTTCCTGTTGCGTTCCGGGAATCTCTTCCCTGGTTTTATTATATCACAATCCCCTCCGACCGCAATACATAGAAGTGCCAAAGTTTAACCAGAAAAATTATCGCTTTTGCCGGTTTTTTCCTTCCGACCCTCGGTTCGTTCCAGCAGGAACTCCATGACCTGCTGATACAGGAGCTCCGCATCGGTATGCAGGACCCTGGCAAAGCGCCTTGCCTGCTCCATTGTGGGGCTCATCAGCTCCATGGTCATCAGATTACCCTGCTCGTCATCCAGGCTCAGAACCACCGCATAGTCCTCTCCCGGGCGGTTCAGGACCTCTGTGCGCACCAGCTTGTCCCGACGGATGGAGCGATTGAACTTCTCCACCGCAATGAGGGCGCGCTGCATCACCGGCGCGGCAATGGAGTCCTCCGTGACCTTGCCGTCCTGACGGCCCTTGTCTGTGATGAGGTACTCCCCTGCCTCATTCTGTTCCACATGGCCGGAGGCCACCAGCTGGGGCAGCGCCTCGCAAACATCAAAATAGCTGAGCTTGTCGTCCTGATAGCACAGCTCATAGACGGACTGCAGCGGCGCAGGATACTCTGTCCTGGCCAAGACAAACAGGATCAGGATCTTCACATCCAGCATATCTCGAATAAAGCCTTTGGGCTCCATGGTGATCCCTCCAAACTTGTTTTCTCTATTATAACGGAAGGCCAGAAGAAAAACAAGCGGACAAATCCTCACCCCATGCATAGGATGGTCTGTGAGGATGGTGGTACTTTGAAAGAACATGTTTTGGTGCTGGGCGGAGATGCGCGCAGCCGCTGGGCAGCCCGCGGCTTTGAAGAATTGGGTTATCCAGTGCAGGACTGCCCGGAAGATCTGCCGGAATCCATCCAGGCAGACCTCGCTCTGCTTCCCCTGCCCCTGGTCACCGGCGATTTTGTGACCGGAACAGTGCTCCCCATGGATGCGGTCCTTGCGGCGCTGCCTGCGTCCTGCAGACTCTATGCCGGCAGGGTGCCGCGGGCATATCAGGCACGGATCACGGATCTGAGTCTGCGGGAGGACTTTGCCCTCCGCAATGCGGTTCCCACAGCGGAAGGCGCTTTATCTCTGCTTCTGGACGCCCTTCCTGGGACGCTGAACGGCGCGCGGATCCTGGTCATCGGCTTCGGCCGGATTGGGAAAGCGCTCTCCGCCCGTCTTCAGGCTCTGGGCGTGCAGGTCTGTATCACAGCAAGGCGAAGCGAGGACCTGGATGCCATTCAGGCCCTGGGCATGGAGGCGGATCGCACCGGCCGATATCAGCTGGGACTATGCTATGATGCCGTGGTAAACACGGTCCCCGCCAGAGTTTTTTCCGAGGAGCAGATCGCCCGGACGCCCCAGGACTGCTTTCTTCTGGACCTGGCCTCCCTGCCCGGCGGCATCGACTTTGCCGCCTGCAGAGCCATGGAGCGGCGCTGCTGCCATGCGCTGGCCCTTCCGGGAAAGGTTGCGCCAAAGACCGCCGGACTCATCCTCCGGGATCTGATCCTGGAGGACCGAACCTAGCAGGAAGAAAGGTGTTTTCATGGAACCCGTCACCCTCGGTGTGGCGCTTTGCGGCTCTTTCTGTACCTATGAACGGGTCTTTGCAGCGCTTCGGGCGTTAAAGGTCCATTATCCCAACATGATTCCGATTCTCTCCTTTGCCGCTTCCTCGGTGGACAGCCGGTTTGGAAGCGCCCAGGAGCATCGACAGATGCTGGAGCAAATCTGCGGAAGCCCGGCACGGACGACCCTTGCGGAAGTGGAGCCCATCGGCCCAAAAAAGCAGCTGGATTTGCTGCTCATCGCCCCCTGTACGGGCAATACGCTGGCCAAGCTGGCCGCTGGGATCGCAGATACGCCTGTGACGCTGGCAGCTAAATCCCATCTGCGCAACGAGCGGCCCCTGCTTCTGTCCGTCTCCTCCAACGACGCCCTGGGCGCCAACGCGCCGGCCATCGGCGCGCTGCTCGGACGCAAACACGTATATTTTGTCCCCTTCGGGCAGGATGACCCTGTGGAAAAGCCCCGGTCCCTGGCTGCACGGCTTGACTGTCTGCCGGAGGCCGTGGCTGCTGCCCTGGAGGAGCGGCAGCTTCAGCCCATCCTGCGCTGAAAATAAAAGCGCTGCACAGTGCGTGCAGCGCTTTTGTCAATGAGATATTATTCCGGCTCCCGGAGGGACTCAAGCCAGGAGAGCAACTCCTGCCGCCCCTCTGCGGACAGGGGAAACTCCCCTTCGGTCTCCACCTGGCTTTTCTCCAGGCAATAGGGACCCCGCCAGACGGTGACGTGAATGCGCTCCTCCGAGGGCTTCAAAAGGAAGCGCAGGGATCCTGCCGAACCGGTAAAGGGATTTCCGTTTTCAAAAAAGTGCAGCACTGGCACATAGATTTCTGTCATACTCTCACCTGATATCCAATCCCAGAATCGCCGCAATGGCGGACGCCTGGTCCCGTGTTACAATGAGCCCCTGGAGCTTTGTGAGGGTGAAGATGGTCCCATCCAGCGTGCAGGCGCGCAAATCCACGCCGCGGAGCTCTGCATGGCTCAGATCCGCCCGGGACAAGTCGCTTGCAAGGCGGCATTTCTGAAAGCGCACCTCAAAGAAGGAGGCCTCCGGAAAAGCGCTCTCCACCAGGTCGCAGTCCCTGAGGCGAGCCTTTGCGAAGTTGGAATAGCGCCCCTGACAACCACAGAAGACGCAGCCTGTGAGCAGGGCATCCAGAAAGGCGGCGCCAGTCAGCTTGCAGTTGGTAAAGCTGACATTTTTCAGTCCTGCGTCCCGGAAGTTGACTCCGGACAGGTCACAGGAGACAAAGTTCACATCGTGGAGGGTGGCCCTTGCGAAGCTGCATCCGGGAAACCGGCAACCGGAGAAATCGCAGTTCTCAATCCCGGCATTCTCCAGATTCAAGCCATCGGCCACACCGCCCTGAAACAGGGCATTTTTCACATCGTAGCCGTCTGCAACAAGGGGCATCACATCCCGCTCCAGGCTCAGCTCCTGCATCATTTGTGGTAAAGCCGTCCGGTCTGATACACGGGCTCCGAGGTCAGGTTGGTGCCCAGCTTCTTGAACACGCCCTCATCCACAGAGGAGAGGATCACAGAGGTGTGGACCTGGCAGCCCTCCAGATTGCCGATCTGCTGCATGGCAAGCTCCGCCGTGGGATTAGTCACCGCGCAGATGGACAGGGCGATGAGCACCTCGTCTGTGTGCAGCCGGGGGTTCTTGTTGCGAAGATGGTTTACCTTCAGATCCTGGATGGGCTCCAGGACCGCCGGAGAGATGAGTTCGATGCGGTCGTCGATCTTGGCAAGGCGCTTGAGCGCATTCAGAAGCGCCGCGGAACTGGCGCCCAGAAGATCCGAGGTCTTGCCGGTGACGATGGTTCCGTCCGGCAGCTCGATGGCTGTGGCCGGTCCGCCGGTGACCTCCGCGGCAGTCAGGGCAGCGGGCACCGTGCGGCGGTCCGCTGTGGTGATGGACAGGCTGTTCATCAACATCTCCAGCTTGTGGACCTGGGTCGGATCGCCGGTGCCCTTGCGCAGATTGCACTGGGCTTCGTAATAGCGGCGGATGATCTCCTGCTTGGAAGCCTCGCAGCAGACTTCGTCGTCTACAATGGCGTAGCCCGCCATGTTGACGCCCATGTCCGTGGGGCTCTTGTAGGGGCAGCTGCCATGGATGCGGCGGAACATGGCCTCCAGCACCGGGAAGATTTCAATATCCCGGTTGTAGTTCACCGTGGTCTGGCCGTAGGCATCCAGATGGAAGTGGTCGATCATATTCACATCGGAAAGATCCACTGTGGCGGCCTCGTAGGCCACATTCACCGGGTGTTTCAGAGGCAGGTTCCAGATGGGGAAGGTCTCGAACTTGGCATAGCCCGCGTCCACGCCCCGCTCATGCTCCTTGTAGAGCTGACTCAGGCAGGTGGCCATCTTTCCGGAGCCGGGGCCGGGTGCGGTGACCACCACCACAGGGCGGGTAGTCTCGATATAGTCGTTCTTTCCAAAGCCCTGATCGGAAACAATGAGAGGAATGTTGGTAGGATAGTCCGCAATGGGATAGTGCCGGTAGGTCCGCACGCCCAGGTTCTTGAGCTTGCGCTCGAACTTCTCCGCAGATGGCTGGGACGCGTATTGGGTCAGCACAACGCTTCCTACATACAGGCCGTACTCCCGGAAGGCGTCGATGAGGCGCATCACATCCAGATCGTAGGTGATGCCCAGATCACCCCGGACCTTGTTCTTTTCAATGTCATTTGCATTGATGACAATGACGATCTCCGCCTCGTCCTTCATTTTCAGCAGCATCTGCATCTTGCTGTCCGGCTGGAAGCCAGGCAGCACCCGGGAGGCATGGTAGTCGTCAAAGAGCTTGCCGCCGAACTCCAGGTAGAGCTTGCCGCCGAAGGAGTCCACCCGTTCCCGAATCCGCTGGGTCTGGAGGGTAAAGTACTTCTCATTATCAAATCCGATCTTCATATGGGCTGTCTCCTCTCCAAAAAATCAGGTTCTATTTTATCCCCAGAAACGCCAAAAAGCAAGGAAAAACTCCATTAGATTTTCCCGTGAGAGCTGCATTGCAAAAGGGCAAAAAACATGGTATATTTAGAGATGCGCCACCTCTGCAAGTCGCTGCCCATCCGGGGCAAGGACTGCCCGCTCATACTCATCCAGGGCCAGGCCCTCCGGCACAAGGCCGTCGATCAGGCTCTGTTTCTGCGCGTGGGTCAGCCGCTTGAGCCGCGCTTCCAGCCTGGATGCGGAGGCCCGATCCCGGGCGCAGAAGGCGCATTCAAAGCGCTCCGGCGTCCTGGAGGCGGTGTACTTTGCGCCGCGTCCTCCCTTCCCGGCATGCTCGGAAAAACGCCGGGCCAGATCCGTGGTGATCCCCGCATAGATGCTGCCGCCCTTGCAGCGCAGCAGATACACATAATACACGTTGCCGCACCTCATTTCCCCACCAGTATAGCACAATTCTTCCTGGAAGGGAACGGCGGCTTTTCCAGGAGGCTTTTATGTACGAACTCATTCCCCTTGCAAACCGAACCTTCCTCATTCAGGCCAGCACCAACGTTGGCGTCTATGTCCGGGGCGACCGGGCTTACATGATCGACAGCGGCCTGAACCGCCGGGACGCCGCGCAGTTTCTGAACATCCTGGATGCCCACGGCTGGAAGCTGGACGCCATTTTCAACACGCATTATCATTCGGATCACATTGGAGGCAATCGCTATCTCCAGGAGAAGACCGGCTGCCGCTGCTACTGTCCCCTCTCCTTCTTCGCCGCGGAGCCTCTGATCAACACGGTCTGCATGACCGGCGCCTACCCTGCCCCACCCATCATGACCGACGTGTTCCTGGCCGAGGCCAGCGTCACAGAGGAGCTGACCCCGGAAGTGCTGCCCGAGGGCTTTGCAATCACCTCCCTGCCCGGCCACAGCTACGCGCAGTGCGCCATCCGCACCCCGGACGATGTGCTCTTCATGGGCGATGTGGTCCTGGGCTATGAGGAGCTGGCAAAAAACTCCTTGTTCTATGTATATTCCTACAATCAGCATCTGGAATCCCTGGAAAAAGCCAGAGCGATGCACGCCCGGTGTTATGTTCCTTCCCACGGAGGCTATGTCACGCAGCTGGATCCTCTGATTCAAGCGAATGTAGAGAGCTTCCAGACCATGCACGACTGGATCCTGGAATTCTGTGCCGGAGAGGGCATGAGCCAGGACGAGCTGCTGAAAGCCATCTTCGATCGTTTCCAGCGGCATCTGCATCTTGCGCTTTACACTCTCTGTGCCTGCGCGCTCCATGCCCACCTGGCCGCGCTCATCGAGGAAGGCAAGATCGTCGCCCGGGCCAAGGGCAATTTCCTCCGCTATCGGGCCGCTCGACGGCCGATTCAGCCAAAGGCAGACTAATCTTCATTCATAAGAACCCGCCTTGTCCCATAGTCTTTAGGGGAGGCGGGTTTTTTATGATGATTTCGAAGTTTCAGACGTGGGATCCCCGGGTCCTGCGCCGAAGGCTGATTCCGGTTGCGCTGCTGCTTGTCCTTGCCGTAGGGTTCTTCGCGGCAACAAGGCCCAGCGCGGACGCCGTGGAAGCCGGGTCCTGGGGCCTGAGTTTTCAAAAAGAGGGCAGCGCCCCCTCCGGCACCGCCAGCCAGAAAGCGCTGGACGGCTATGGCGCGGCGTATCTGGGAAACGCGGAAGAAAAGATTCTGTATCTGACCTTTGACTGCGGCTATGAAGCAGGCTTCACTGCTTCCATTCTGGATACGCTGAAAGAGAAGCAGGTCCCGGCTGCCTTCTTTGTCGTGGGGACCTATATCGAGTCCCAGCCAGAGCTGGTACAGCGCATGGCCGCGGAGGGCCATATCGTCGGCAACCACACCTGGCACCACTATGACATGAGCCGCATCCAGGATCCAGCCGTGTTCCGGGAGGAGCTGGAGTCCGTCGCGAAGCGCTACGAGTCCGTGGTCGGAGCGCCCATGAAGCCCTATTATCGGCCGCCGCAGGGGATCTACAGTGAGGACAATCTCTCCCAAGCGCAGGAGCTTGGCTATCACACGGTCTTCTGGAGCCTCGCCTATGTGGACTGGCTCCAGGACCAGCAGCCCACTGCGCAGCAGGCCTATGACAAGCTGCTTGGCAGAGTTCATCCGGGCTGCATTCTTCTGCTGCATGCGACCTCCAAAACCAACGCGGAGATCCTGGGCGAGCTCATCGACCGGTATCGGGAGGCTGGGTATCGCTTCGAAACGCTGGATCAGCTGTTCTCAGAAAAGCAAGAAGCCTGAGAACTGCGGGAACTTTTTTGCGTTTTGCGCGTCTATAGCAGAGAAGACCTGAGAAAGGAGCGACCTCATGAAACGTCTTTTCTGCCTGCTACTCAGCACGCTCCTGCTGTGTGCTTTGACCGCGTGCGCGCAGAGTTTCGCCCACGAGGATTCTTCCTTGCCACAGGCGCCGCAGAGCCTTACCGAGGCACCCCAGCCGATCTCTGACTCTGCACTGCAGCCGGAAGCACCATTGGAAGAAGAAATCGAAACATCTGACGCGCCAGCCGAAGACTCCGGCGAAACTGGGGATGCGAATCCGGAAGTGCCTGAATCTGGTCCGATCCAGGTCACGGAGCCCATGCATCCCGTCACCATCACGGATCCGGAGACCGGCGAGCGCTTTTCCGGCGATACGCTGCTGCTCACCTTGGCCCAGGCCTATGAGGACGCGGAGCTGGACGCCATTCTGCAGGACCACGACCTGAGTCTGGTCTATCGCTACAGCTCCATGCCGGATCTTGTAGCCGTCCGGCTCTCAGAGCCTGTGGACGAGTCCGGCCTGCGCCGGATCATTGAAACGCTGGAACAGGATGCGCGGATCCTACACGCGGAGCGGGATCAGGAGATTCAGCTCACCGACCCTGTGACGGTGGACAAATAGCTTGAGAAAAAGCCCCGGAGGAACAGCCCTCCGGGGCTTTTTCGCTGCCTCCGATTTGACATTTGCTGCAAAATGCGATAAACTGTAGAAGATTATCCTCAACGGAGGTTTTACCATGAAAAAGTTTTCCCGTCTGATCGCCCTGTGCGCAGCGCTCTGTCTGCTGCTGAGCATAAGCGCGCTGGCCGCCGAGGGCGGCAGCCAGGACGATCCTGTGATCTCCTACAGCTACCTGACCACGGCCCTGCACGACTCCCTGCTTCAGGACGCCTTCGCTGTTGTGGACGCGGGCAGCAGCGCCGCTTTCACCGCCTTTGCCGAGGAAGCTGCCCGGCTGAACCGGGAGCATGCGCTGCAGAATGTGACGCCCGTCTATGTGAAGGGCCGCGTCCTTCTGAAGAGCGGCGACATTCTGACTCTCTCCCCCGGTGCCCAGGCAACCCTGCTGGCCGGCGCGGCAAGCGCCAACAGCGCAAACCTGGTGGACATCACCGCCGGCACCAAACAGCCCTCTGGCGCAGCCCTCGTCACAGATCACCGTTACATGAAGAATGACCAGTCGGACGGCGGTCTGAGCATTCTCTCCGAGACCGCGGAGGTCTTTCTGGACGGTGTTGTGAGCCTTGCCTACTCCAGCGCAACGGACTATGCCTCCATGGCAGACGCCATGTATGAGATGGGCCTCTTCGCCGGCACCCGGGGCGCCACCACCGGCTACGCGCTGGAGCACACCTGCACCCGCATCGAGAGTCTCATCATGTTCCTGCGGCTCATCGGCGTGGAGCAGGAGGCTGCCGCCTTCACCGGCACCCATCCCTTCACGGATGTGCCCCAGGGCCACTGGGCTTACCGGTATCTGGCCTATGCTTACGCCCACAACCTGGCCTATGGCACCTCCAAAACCACTTTCACGCCCTCCCGGAACGTCACCGCGCAGGAGTATCTCACCTTCCTGCTGCGTTGCCTGCACTATCGGGAAGGCACCGATTTCACCTATAACACCGTTTTGAACGACGCCTCTCAGCTTGGCGCCTTCTCCGCCGGAGAGATCTCCCGGATGAACAGCGGTACCTTCTACCGCAGCCGGATGGTCTATCTCTCCTATTACGCCCTCTATGCCACGGAGCAGAACAGCCAGAAAACGCTGCTCCTCTCCCTGGTGGATGCCGGAGCTGTGAATCTGGACAACGCCATTTCCGGTGCGGCACGTGTCAACGGAAGCCGAGTCCGGTAAGTTCCCGTCACCTTTTGCCGCCTCCTGAATAACATGGAATGAGCGAACTCAAGCTCGAATCTCAATCAGGAGGAACGTTATATGAATTGCAATTCCGGTTTCTGCGGTGGGAACAATCAGTGGTGGATCATCATTCTGATCCTCATCGTGGTCCTCTTCGGCGGCTGCGGCAACAGCTGCGGCTGCAACAACAATAACTGTGGCTGCGGCTGTGACAACGGCTGCGGCTGCTGCTAAAAAAACACATTGCCCCGGCGCTTGCATGCGCCGGGGCGTTTTATCGAGAAAAAGAACCCCGCTTCCGGCATCGGAAGCGGGGTTCTTTGTATCAAATCTTACAGTGCCTTCTTGGCAACGTCCACCAGAGCGGCGAACGCGGCAGGATCGGCGATGGCCAGCTCGGAGAGGGCCTTGCGGTTGAGGTCCACACCAGCCTTCTTCAGGCCGTTCATGAACCGGGAGTAGTTCATCTCGTAGGGAGCGACAGCCGCGCTGATGCGGGCGATCCACAGCTGACGGAACTCACGCTTCTTCTGCTTGCGGCCAACGTATGCGTAAACGCCGGACTTCTTGACCGCCTGCTTGGCCATCTTAAAATGCTTGGACTTGGAGCCCCAATAGCCCTTCGCCAGGCGAAGCATCTTATTTCTTCTCTTGCGCGTCATCATTGCGCCTTTGACTCTTGCCATTTGCTATTTCCTCCTATCGTATCCGTACACCCTTATTTGTAAGGGATCATTTTCTTGATGGCTTCCTGGTTGGTCACGTCGGCGTAACCGTTCTTGCGCAGATTACGGGTCCGCTTGGTGGTCTTCTTGGTGAGGATATGGCTCTTGAAGGCGTGCGCTCTCTTCACCTTGCCGGTCTTGGTCAGGTTGAATCTCTTTTTCGCGCCGCTGTGGGTCTTGAACTTAGGCATGGTCGTTCTCCTTCCGTATGATAAAATATGAATTACTGTTTTTTCGGCGAGAGGAACATGGACATGTTCCGCCCCTCCAGTTTCGGGGCCTTATCCACGCTGCCGGAGTCCACGCAGGCCTCACCGAACTGCTTGAGAAGCTGCTCGCCCAGATTGGTGTGAGCCATCTCGCGGCCGCGGAACCGGACCGTCACCTTGACGCGGTTGCCGTCTGCGAGGAACTTCTGTGCATTCTTCACCTTGACGTTAAGATCGTTGGTGTCGATATTGGGAGACATGCGAATCTCCTTGACCTCCACCACACGCTGGTTCTTCTTGGCTTCCTTTTCCTTCTTCAGCTGCTCGAAGCGGAACTTTCCATAGTCCATGATCTTGCAGACAGGGGGCGTGGCGTTGGGAGAGATCTTCACAAGATCCAGCTCCTGCTCTGCTGCCAGAGTCAGCGCCTCCTGAGAACTCATGATGCCAAGCTGCCCACCGTCCGGTCCGATGACGCGGATCTCTTTGTCGCGGATCTCTTCGTTGAGCTGGTGTTCCAGTTTTGCGATGATAAAGCACCTCCATTACGAAAAAACGCGGATGCTGACAGCACCCGCACAAAATTCCGCCCTGAAACAGGGAGGGAACCATGTAAAACCTTTTTGCCGTAGCGGAAGGTGAGGTGCGGTGCCGCCGCTCCTTCTTTCTTTTGACCTTGGGATTATAGCATGCAAAAAAGCCTCTGTCAAGGCTTTTTTGTTGTTTTTCAGCGTCTTGGCCCCATCGAAGAGGCTTCTTCGATGGGGCCATAAGCGATTACTGGAAGAACTTTGCGTGCACTGCCCGCATGGCCCGCTCCGAGTCCTCCTTGTCGATGAGCACGGAGACCTTGATCTCACTGGTGGAGATCATGCGGATGTTGATGCCGGCCTCGTAAAGGGCCTCAAACATGGTGGCGGCCACACCGGGATTGTCCACCATACCGGCACCCACAATAGATACCTTTGCCACATCGGTGGAAACATCCATGTGGTCGTAGTTCAGCGTTTCCTTTGCGTCCTCAATGATCTTGGCGCAGGCGTCCCGGGCGTCGGCAGCCACGGTGAAGCTGATATCCTTGGTGTTATGACGGCCGATGGACTGGAGGATGATGTCCACGTTGATCTTGTTCTTTGCCAGCAGGCTGAAAAGCCGATAGGCAGTGCCGGGCACATCCTGGAGACCCACCACCGCGATTCGTGCAATGTTTTTATCCTGAGCCACTCCGCTCACATAGGTTTTTTCCACTTTGACTGCCTCCTTCACGATAGTACCGGGGTTGCCCGAAAAACTGGAGAGGACCTCCATCCGGACGCCGTAGCGTTTGGCCATCTCCACGCTGCGGTTGTGCAGCACCTGGGCGCCCAGGGAGGCCAGCTCCAGCATTTCATCATAGGTGATCTCGTCGATCTTGGTCGCGTCCTTCACATGCCGGGGATCGGCGGTGTAGACGCCGTCCACGTCGGTATAGATCTGGCACAGGTCCGCCTTCAACGCAACGGCCAGCGCCACCGCCGTGGTATCTGAGCCGCCGCGGCCCAGGGTGGTCACATCAAAATAGCGGTTGATGCCCTGGAAGCCGGCCACCAGAACAATGCGTCTGCGGTCCAGCTCCTCCCGGATGCGGGTGGAATCCACCGAGTAGATCCGCGCCAGGCCATAGGAAGAGCTTGTGTGGATGCCAACCTGCCAGCCTGTGAGAGAGACCACCGGGAAGCCCAGCGCCTCAATGGCCATGGCCATCAGCGCGATGGACTCCTGCTCGCCGCAGGCCAGGAGCATATCCATCTCCCGCTTGGAGCCTTTGGGGTTGATTTCCTTTGCTTTTTCAATCAGATCATCCGTGGTATCGCCCTGGGCAGAGAGGACCACGACCACGTCGTTTCCCTGCTGATAGGCCCTTGTGATGATCCCCGCCACGTTGCGGATCCGCTCGGCGTTGGCAACCGAGCTGCCGCCGAATTTTTGTACGATCAGTGCCATATTTGCCTCCCATCCGCGTCAAAAGCCGCGGAATTATTTCTGAATCATGCTCCCGTCAGTCCAGGATCGGGAACTGCTCTATCCTATGCAGACCAAGCTGCTCCAGCGCCTGAAGGGTCATGGGCGGAGTGCGGAAGCCCCGGGTTCCCTCCACCGTTCCATAGAGCTGCGCGTCGGGCAGGACAGAGAGGATCGCGTCCTCCTCGTCCTCTGCGCGGACAAACCAGCGCAGCTTCAAGGTTCTGTAATCCACCACATAGTCCGGCTGGCTGTCGCTCCAGCGGAGCTTTCTGGGAGTGCTGAGTCGATTGGCCGCGTCCACCAAATCCGCTGCAACCGCGCTGGCGGTGGGGAGCTTGCCCGCGCCCTGGCCATAGAATATGGTCTCCCCCACTGCGTTGCCCCGGACCATGATGGCATTGTAAACGCCATCCACCATGGCAAGCTGCCGCTTGGCAGGGACAAAGTGGGGACTCACATAGGCGGCGATCCGCCCATCCTCCAGCCGGAGAACTCTGGCCAGGAGCTTGATGCGCATCTTCGCCTTGGAGGCAAAGCTCACAGCCTCCGGGCTGATGCCGGTGATGCCCCGGGTGGGCACCTGCTCCGGATCCACGGTCCGGCCAAAGGCCAGATCCGAGAGGATGCAGAGCTTCCGACAGGCGTCGTGGCCCTCCACATCGGCGGAAGGATCCCGCTCCGCGTAGCCCATGGCCTGGGCATCGTGAAGCACATCGTCGAATGCGGAGCCCTCCCCGATCATGCGGGTCAGAATATAGTTGGTGGTTCCGTTGAGAATACCGCAGATCTCCTGAATCTGATTGGCCGCAAAGCAGGTCATGAGGGGCCGCAGAATGGGAATGCCGCCGCCTACAGAGGCCTCAAAGAGGAAGTTGACCTGATGCTCCTCTGCCAGCTTCAGCAGCTCCTGGCCCTTCTTGGCCACCATCTCCTTGTTGGAGGTGACCACATGCTTGCCTGCCTTCAGGCAGCGCTTTACAAACTCATAGGCAACGCCCACACCGCCGATGCATTCGGCAACCAGCCGCACCTGGGGATCCTGCTCGATGGTCTCGAACTCATGGACCACCAGGCTCTCATAGGGCGAGCCGGGGAATTCCCGGGTGTCCAGGATATATTTCAGCCGGAGCTCCTGCCCCGCGCCGCGCGCAATGGTCTCCCGGTTCTTGTCCAGAACCTCCGCCACGCCGCTGCCCACGGTGCCGAAGCCCATGATTGAAACTTGAATCATTCGCTTCCTCCTCAGCCTGCGACGATCTCAGCCTTGATCACACCGTCCAGATTGCCGACCTTCCGAAGCAGATCCTCCACCGGGCAGTTCAGGTCCGTGGTTTCCGCGGAGATGGTCAGCATGGCGCAGCCATTGCTGGGGATTGCCTGATTGATGGTGAGTATATTTGCGCAGCAATAGGCAAAAATGGATAATATACCAGACAGGACGCCGGTGCGGTCCTTGAGCATGAGCTGGAAGGTGATGATGCGTCCGGACATGAGATTCTGGAAGGGCGTGATGGCGTCGCGGTACTTATAAAATGCGCTGCGGCTGATGCCGGTCTTCTGGGTCGCGTCACCCACCGTGGCAACCTCGCCGGATTCCAGCAGGCGCTTGGCCTCCGCAACCTTCAGGAAAACCTCCGGCAGCGCGTCCGCCTGCACGAGGAAGTATTTCGGATTATTGGACATTTGCTTCCACCTCTGTCTTTCTCCTGCGTTCATTTGTTCATGCTTTGCGGTTATCTTATCATGCTTTGCCCTGCCTTGCAAGGCGTCATATTACTAGTATTTCCGGGAAAAACCCGTCTATTTTTCGTCTTTTTTCCAAAAGGAGTGAGTCCCACGGCTGATTTTGCAAGAACAAAGCGCATTTTGATCATCTGCGTCGCCAGTTTTGCAGGATTTCTTGCATTTTTGTTGCTTCTGCCTCTGCTGCTCCCCTTCCTGCTGGGCGCAGCCGCTGCCTGGATCGTTCGGCGTCCCGCCGCCGGACTCCAGCGGCTTACAAAGCTTCCGGGGAAGCTCTGCGGCGCTGCGTGCGTGCTGCTTTTGTATCTGCTGCTGGGCGCTGGTGCGTTTCTTCTTCTCCGAAGGCTGCTCTTTGAGCTGGGCAGACTGTCCGGCGAGCTTCCGGAGCTGCTCACCGCCCTCTCCGGTCCCATGGAACGGCTGCAGAGGTTCCTGCGGGAACTGGCGGAGCGTGTACCGGACGGGCTTGGAAGCGCCCTGGAAACCGCGGTGGACAGCTTCTTTGCCTCCTCGGCAGAGCTGACCTCCCGGCTGACCGGCAGCCTGTTTCAATTCACCGGACGCCTGTTTGCCGCCCTTCCGGATCTGCTGCTCTTCTTCCTCACCATGCTTTTGTCCAGCTTCATGTTCTCCTGCGAATGGGATCAGCTTGGTCCCCTGATCCGCGCCCGCCTGCCCCAGAAGTGGCAGGATGCTCTCCGACCTGTGCTCAGTCGTCTCGGCAGCGCTCTCCGGGGCTGGCTTCGTGCCCAGGGGAAGCTCATGCTCATCACCTTCTGCCTGCTGACGGCCGGGCTGTTTCTTCTGAAAATGGAATATGCTCTGCTGCTGGGCGCCCTCATCGCCCTCATTGACGCTCTCCCGCTGCTGGGGACGGGAACGATCCTCATTCCCTGGGCCCTTGCCATGCTGCTTCGCGGCCAGGCAAGCTGCGGTCTGGGGCTTCTGCTGCTCTACGGTGCCGCCACCCTGACCCGCAGTGTGCTGGAGCCTAGGCTGGTTGGTTCCCATCTGGGGCTGCATCCCCTGCTGGCTCTTTTCGCCATGTACGCAGGCTATCGGCTCTTCTCCTTTCCCGGTCTGGTGCTCTTTCCCATTGGCGCAGGGCTGGTGGGGCAGCTTGCGGAGCTGCTCCGCGCCTCTTGATTTTCCTGCCCCTTCTGCGCTACAATGTGCAAAAAAGGAGGTGCGGCCATGGAGCTTCGTCATATCGCAGCCAGCAGCGGGACCCTGCACGAGATCCTGAAGCAGGAGCTGCGCCTCTCCACCGGTCTCATCGGACGGCTGAAATTCCAGAGTGCCCTGCTGGTAAACGGCGCGCCCCAGCGCACCAACTACCCCGTGAAGCCCGGGGACGAGATCCGGGTTCGTCTCCTGGAGCCGGAGCCCGGCTATCCCGCCGAGGCGGGGGAACTGCACATTCTCTACGAGGACGAGCACATCCTGGCGGTGGACAAGCCCATGGGGCTCATCGTCCACCCCACCACCGCCCGCATGACAGGGACCCTTGCCAACCGCCTGCTGGCCCACTATCGGGCTCAGGGCTCTGACGCAGCAGTTCATCCTCTGACCCGGCTGGACCGGGACACCTTTGGAGTCGTGCTGCTTGCGAAGCATTCCCATGCCCACGCCCTGCTGAGCGAACAGCAGCGCGCAGGCGGCTTTGAAAAGATCTATCACGCCCTGGTCCTGGGAACTCCGGAAGCGCAGCGCATCACAGCGCCCATTCTCCGTCCGGACCCCATGAAGATGCTGCGTGTCGCGGACCCGTCCGGGAAGCCCGCAGAAACCCTGCTCACACCCCTGAAAACAGACGGCACGGTTACGCTCACACAGCTGCGTCCTCTGACCGGGCGGACCCATCAGCTGCGCGTCCACTGCCTGTCCATCGGCTGCCCCATCCTGGGGGATCCTCAGTATTTCACTTCTGCTTCCCAGCAATGGTCCCAGACCCAGGGACTGGTCGGGCAGCAGCTGGGCGCCATGCGGCTTGCCTTTTCCCATCCCATGACGGGGGAAGCCCTGGAACTGCGCTCCGGTTTTTGCCTGGATCTTCAAAAATACGTTGCACCGGACTCCAAACCTGTGTATAATAAGGACGATTGATGCCGCTCACGGCAAAAACTGGAGGTACTTAAGACATGGATATGTTTGAAACTCTCATCGGCGTTCTTCGCAAGACGCCTCGCAAGATCGTCTTCACCGAGGGCCCCGATCCCCGCATCCTGGAGGCTGCTTCCCGTCTGAAGAAGGACGGCTTCCTCACTCCCATCCTCATCGGCAACGTGGACGAGGTCAAGTCCGCGGCAGCAGCCGGCGGCTTTGACATCGAGGGTCTGGAGATCATTGATCCTGCCACCTATCCGGAGATGGACGCCATGGTGGCCAAGATGGTGGAGCTCCGCAAGGGCAAGATGACCGAGGAGGAGTGCCGGACCGCGCTCTCCAAGGGCAACTACTTCGGCACCATGCTGGTGAAGCTGGGCGTGGCCGACTCCCTGCTGGGCGGCGCCACCTACTCCACCGCAGACACCGTCCGTCCCGCGCTGCAGCTCATCAAGACCCGCCCCGGTGCGCATCTGGTCAGCTCCTGCTTCATCATGGAGCGCGAGGGCGAGCTGCTGGCCATGGGCGACTGCGCTATCAACATCTCCTATGAGGACAAGCTGGACAAGGAAGGCAACGTGGTCCTCTCCGCTGCCCAGCAGCTGGCTGAGGTCGCTGTGGAGACTGCGCGCACTGCCAAGACCTTCGGCATGGATCCCAAGGTTGCCATGCTGAGCTACTCCACCAAGGGCTCCGGCAAGGGCGCCAATGTGGACCTGGTCCGCAACGCCACTGAGGAAGCCAAGAAGCTGGCTCCCGAGCTGGCCATCGATGGCGAGCTCCAGTTCGACGCCGCAGTGTCCCCCGTGGTTGCCCAGACCAAGTGCAAGGGCTCCCCGGTTGCCGGCCAGGCCAACACCTTCATCTTCCCGGAGATCCAGTCCGGCAACATCGGCTACAAGATCGCCCAGCGTCTGGGCGGCTTCGCGGCCTACGGACCCATCCTGCAGGGTCTGAACGCGCCCATCAACGACCTGTCCCGCGGCTGCGACGCCGAGGAGGTCTACAAGATGGCCATCATCACCGCCGCTCTGGCCTGAGAACAGAGAACCCGGATCCCTTTGCTGTAAAGCAAAGGGATCCTTTTTTGCGATACTTGTCTTTTTTAGGCTGAAAAGGAGATTTGTTGACCTTTTGAGAACTTGCGGTTTCAACGCAAAAAGGGGTCATGCGCAAAAGCGGCAGCCACACGCTGCAAAATGCCCTGGAATCTAACGATTCCAGGGCATTTTCTGATTCCAGTATTTATAATCGCATTGTTGTACGTTCCTGCAATCAACTGTCAGTCTGCTCGGTCAATTCGATGTTGGCGGTACGCAAGTATCGCCTGAGGGGATATTCCCCGTCGTGCGCTTCTCCCGGAAGGGTGGCGGACATATTCCGAAGGGTGGTTACGCGGGTGACCCCGGCGCGGATGAGCCGCTCTGCCAGCGCTTCCCGTTCTTCCGGCGGGCAGCAAAGTCCTGCAGTTTGAAGATATTGCTTTTTCTCCCGCAGAACCTCCAAGATTCGCGCCCGGGGCAGCGGCTTCACCAGCACATTTCCCAGCATTGGCGAGAGCTCCAACACAGAATCCTCCTTCGGGATCAGGGAACACAGCGGAGAGTGCCACAGTCTCTCCTCGCCGCCATTCAGCAAATTCTCCAGATGATCGGTACGGCTCTGCAGGGTCAAGGCCGCAATCGCTCCCATGGTTCTGGGCTGATGCCGTTTTGCCGCTGCCTCCAAAACCGGGAAGAACCGATCACAGAAGCTGCGCACTCGGTCCATATCCGGCGTGTCCAGATAAACGACCTGGCAGGATGAGCAGAGAAGCTGCCGCGTGGTGATAATATGCTCCGCCAAATCCGCCAGCGCCTGCTGGGAAGCATCGCCGGAAAGATAGGCAAAGCTGAGCCGGTGGCCCCATTCGATCAGCTTTGTCCCGGGGTGTGCGAAGCGCCGCACAGCGGCAACAGCGGTCTCGCCGCCCCAGACCACGATCCCATCGCTGAGATCCGCCATGCGCTTGATGGCAGCCACGTCACTGGACGGCGTGTCAAACACGTAAATATACTCCGCAAGGCTGGGCTCAATCTCCAGCAAGGCCTCAATGATTGCAAGCGACAACCCGTTGTCCGCCTGAGGGAGCTTCAACAGATTGATATTGCCGGTCACCAGCCCTTCTGCGACAGAAAATGCAGGCAGTCCGTCCGCATTTCCGGCTGCAATGTGCAGCAGCACGCCCAGCGGCCTCGTACATACGCGCAGCGGCGCCAATCCTGGAGGCGGATTGGTCACTCTGTCTGCGGAAAAATCCGAGCCCAGCTCCGTCCGGACCTTGAATTCCAGATAATCCCGCCGAAGCAAGCGGATTGCCAGGTCCTTATATTGCTCCGCGCCATCGATCTGCAGCGCAGCGATCTGTTCATCAAAAGCTCCTGCCGCAACCTGCTGCCCCAGCTTGTCAATGGCCGCGATGACGGTCTCCGCTGCAGGCGCAGGTTTTGCCAACGTCTGATTCAGCTGCGTTTCCAGTCTGTCCAGGATACTGTCCTGCATAGCGCTGTCATAGCGCCTTCCGTTTGCCAGAATCACAGCGACACCTCCGTTTGCTCCAGCAGCTCCGCCGCTCCGGCGGCGCAGGTTTTCACATCCTGCAGGCCGACACGTCCGAGGATCTCCAGATAAGGGGAGTCCAATCCACAGGGACAGTTGTCATGCAGCACGCCCAGATCGTCCGGCATCACGGACAAGAGGGGTGTTCCGCGCACCATGGGAGAGATCAGGTTGACCAGTCCCGGCGTCCCGTGGGGAAGCGGCTTCAGGGTCTGCACATCCCGGATCAGCACCCGGCTGTAGATGGGAACGTGAAAATGGTGGTGTTCACAGTCACAGTAAAGGATCGGATGCTCCACCGCACCATAGAATTCGATGATATCCGCCTCGTCCAGTCCGAATACTTTTTTCGCCAGTGCATAAAACACCGGCTTGTCCACCTGTTCTGTATAATACTGCTTCCATCCACCGCCCAACATCAGCTTTGAGCCTTTTGGAAGCTGGATACGGAGTCCTTGCTCGTCCATTTGCTTCATCAAAAACCAGGCATATGCCGGAAAGCCCATGAAGCGCAGCGGAAAACGAGAGCGGGCATGCTTCACAATGGCAGCCTGCACGGCTTTGAGATCCAGCACATACTTTCCATCCCTCCAGCGCAGGGCATAGGTGCGGCTGAGCGCTGGGGTGAACAACGTCACACCGAAAGCGGTTTTGGAGGCACCGGTCCGATTCTTCCGGTTCGGTTGATAGCCAAACACGACATAGTGACAGGGCCGCAGCGAAAGCAGCTGGCGTTTTCTGCACACCCGCAAGACCATTTTCAGCCCTGCCCACAGATCGCCAAAGGACAGGCCGATCTTGCTGGCGTGCCCGCTGGTTCCGGAGGAGGTTGCCACCACCGGAAGCCTTCGGCGCGGCATGGACAGAAGCCGTCTGCGCTTGAACAGCGCTGTCGGTAAAATGGGAAGCTTCGCCAGGTCCTCTGCGCACCGCAGCTGATCTGGGGAAAAGCCTTCATCGTCCAGAATCGTTTTGTATTCCGGGCAATGTCTGTAGGCGTAGCTGCAGTTTTCGCGGACAGCTGACACAAACAGTTCCTCAGTCCCCGCAATGTCATAGGGGTTGGGGTGCCCGAACAGCTTTGACCGGAAGCTCATCTGCCCACATCCTTTCCGCTTCTGTTTTTCTCCAATATATCAGCGAACAAAAGGAAATGCAAGTTCCTCAGGCAAATCAGCATTATATACAATTCCTTGTTCACGATATGATTCCAGGATTCCGCCCTGTATCTGCAAAGAAAACACAGTGAGGATCAATTGCGGAAGAAAACAAAACGAGTGTCTGTAAAACCATTACAGACACTCGACCTGGTCGGAGTGGCGGGACTTGAACCCGCGGCCTCTTGGTCCCGAACCAAGCGCGATACCAAACTTCGCCACACCCCGATTTGCCCATTTATTATAGAGGCGCGCCCTGGGTTTGTCAAGTCTTCCGGAAAAACTTCCCGGATTTGCCTGGGAATAACCACAGGTTCCGGATCATAGGCTCCCAACGAGGGAGGGACCTGCATGACACGTTTGCACCCACGGACTGCTCATCGTACCGCCCGGCCTGGTCCGGCGGCGAAGAAGCTGCTTGTCAGTCTTGCGATTTTCCTTGCAGTGCTGGCCTGCAAGTATCTCTATCCCCAGGGGATGGCTTCTGTCCAGGACCTGCTGCTCGGGCAGGAGGGCGGACGCGTCCAGCGCGGCATCACCGCAATGACAGAAGCCTTGGACCAGCATCAAGGGCTCTCCGAGGCTGTGGAAGCCTTCTGGGAGGGACTGCACAGCCTTGAAGCGGGCTGAGCTCCGTCCAGAGGCCGTGGCCCTCTGGAGTCTGCTCTTTTACCTGGACCCGGCCAGGCTGTTCTGGCCCTTTCTGGCCGCCTGCGCCGTCCATGAGACGGCGCATCTTCTCGTTCTGTACCTTCTGGGCGGGCGGGTCCGAAGCCTGTCGCTCGGCATTCTTGGGGCTCAGATCGACACAGAGCTTCCCCGCTGGGCTCTGCTCGCCGCCACGCTGGCAGGGCCTGCTTCCAATCTCCTGCTGGCACTCCTCTTTGCCTGCTCTGCCCCACGATTCGCCCTAGTGAATCTTCTGCTGGGTGTCTACAATTTGCTGCCTGTGCCGCCCCTGGACGGCGCTCAGATTCTCGCTCTTCTCTTCCCCCGCTCACAGCTTCCGGTTGCGCTGATTGTTCTTGCCCTTCTGGGGCTGCTCAGTCTGATGCTCACATATCGCGGGCTTGGCCTCTGGCCGATTTTTGTATATGCCCTGCTGCTTGTCCGCGCAGGACTGGAAATGGCGGTTGCAAAGCGGAGCAAAACTCGTTAAAATGAAAGAAAACAGTAGAAACCGAGGAAATCTTTCATGAACACACAATTGGAGCGCATCCTCCCGCTTGTCCAGAAGCCTGCCCGCTATACCGGTGGAGAATACCGTCAGGTGGTTAAGGACAAGGCTCAAGTGGACGTGCGTGTGGCTTTCTGCTTCCCCGACACCTACGAGATCGGCATGTCCAACATCGGTATGCGCATTCTCTATGGCATTATGAACGAGCTTCCCTGGGCCTGGTGTGAGCGGGTCTTTGCGCCCTGGGGCGACATGGAAGATCAGATGCGCAGCCACGACATCCCCCTCTGGGCGCTGGAAAGCGGCGACCCGGTCCGGGATTTCGATCTCATCGCCTTCTCCGTTGGCTATGAGATGAGCTATTCCAACATTCTCAATATGCTTCGTCTGGCTGGCCTGCCCCTCCGATCCTGTGATCGGCACGGCTTGGAGAACCTGGTCTTTGCCGGCGGCACCTGCATGTACAACCCGGAACCTCTGGCGCCCTTCCTGGATTTCTGCTCTCTGGGCGAGGGCGAGGATCTGACGGTGGAAATTCTGGAGCTCTACCGGACCGCCAAGGCGGAGGGCTGGAGCAAGGAGCGTTTCCTCCGGGAGATTGCCCAGCTCCCCGGCGTCTACGTCCCCAGCCTCTATGAGCACCGCTACAACCCGGACGGAACCCTTTCGGAGATCGTCCCGCTGGATGGCGCGCCGAAAACCGTCACAAAGCGCATTGTCCAGAATCTGGACAACGCCTATTACCCCACCCGGGGCATCGTTCCCTCCACGGAGATCGTTCATGATCGGATCAATCTGGAGATCTTCCGCGGCTGCATCCGGGCCTGCCGCTTCTGTCAGGCGGGCTACTGCTATCGGCCCGTGCGGTCCAAGAGCCCGGAGGTTTTGCTCCGCCAGGCCCGGGAGCTGGTGGAGGACTCGGGCATGAACGAGATCACCCTCTCCAGCCTCTCCACCTCGGACTACAAGCGGCTGCCGGAACTGGCGGACGGGCTTCTGGATTACTGCACGCCCCGGAACATCAACCTCTCCCTTCCCTCCCTGCGAGCGGACAACTTCTCGGATGAGCTGATGCAGAAGGTCCAGAAGGTGCGCAAGAGCGGCCTGACCTTCGCCCCTGAGGCTGGGACTCAGCGTCTGCGCGACGCCATCAACAAAAACGTGACGGAGGAAGAGATCCTCCGCTCCTGCACCACCGCCTTTGCCGGCGGCTGGTCCAGTGTGAAGCTCTACTTCATGCTGGGGCTGCCCACGGAGACGGAGGAGGATGTGCTGGCAATCCCGGAGCTGGTGCAGAAGGTCTGGGAATGCTGGCGGGACAACACTCCCAACCGAGCCCGCGGCGTGCGGATCCATGTCTCTACCGCCTTCTTCGTGCCGAAGCCCTTCACCCCCTTCCAGTGGGAATCCCAGCTGGACCCGGAGGAGTATCGCCGTCGGGTGCAGCTGCTGCGGGACGCTTTCCGCCGGAGCAAGAGCGTGGTCTATGATTATCACGCTCCGGATCTGAGCCGCCTGGAGGCCATACTGGCCCGGGGAGACCGCCGCATTGCCTCTGTGCTGGAACGGGCTGTGGAGCTGGGCGTCAAGCTGGACGGATGGGACGAGTACTTTGACTACAGCAAATGGCTCCAGGCCTTTGCCGACTGCGGCGTGGATTTGGACTTCTATACCACCCGGCCCCGGAGCACAGGCGAGATTCTGCCCTGGGACAGCATCAGCGTCGGCGTGCGCAAGGACTATCTCGCCTCCGAGCGGGAGCAGGCTTACCGCTCCCGGATCACCCCGGATTGCCGGACCCGCTGCACCGGCTGCGGCGCAAATACTCTGTATACGGAGGGTCCCTGCGATGACTAGATTCCTGTTCTGCAAGGAGGGCAGCGCGGTCTGGATCTCCCATCTGGACTTGCAGCGCATGTTCCAGCGGGCCTTCAACCGGGCCGGGATCGCCATTGCCCACACGACGGGCTTCAATCCCCATGCCTATGTTGCCATGGCACTGCCCCTGAGCGTCGGCATCGAGAGCCAATGCGAGATTCTCGACTGCCGACTGGCGGACGAGACCATCTCGCCCCAGGAGGCTGCGGAGCGGCTCAACCACGCGGGCTTCCCTGCCGGGATCCACATTCTGGAGGGGTATGAGTCGAACCGGAAGCTCAAGGAGATCGGCGCCATCCAGGCGAGGATCGGCATGGACTATGACCAAGCCGTGCCCCAGGGCGCGGCGGAGCGGATTCAGACGCTGCTCAACGGCCCGACTCTGGTGGTTCCCAAGCACTCCAAGAAAAAGGGCATGGTGGATACCGATGTGCGTTCCCTGCTGCTGTCCGCCCAGGTGGATGCGGAGAATCCGCAGACGCTCACGATCTCTGCCCGGCTCTGTGCCGGAGAGCCGTCCTTGAATCCGGAACTGCTGGTCCGAGCGGTGGAACGCTACCTCCCCGCCGACGCGCCGGACTTCTATCGGATCCGCCGCATGGAGATCTATGACCAGGCAGGCGCCGTGTTCCGATAAAAACGCTGAGGCGGCGCCGACGCGCCGCCTCAGAACGCAGGAAAAATATTTTTCGCTTCCGTGATTTTTAGGCTTGCTTTTTCTTCGTGCCTGTGCTATTATAACGGGGCTGAAATCCGGGTGTGGCGAAGTTTGGTATCGCGCTTGACTGGGGGTCAAGAGGCCGTGGGTTCAAGTCCCGCCACTCGGACCAGAAAAAGGCTCTGATCATATCATGATCAGAGCCTTTTTCCTTCTTGTTTGTGCGTTGTCTGTTATAATGATCCCAACAAAGTGGGACCTGTCGGAGCGATGTGACATGGAATATTTGGATTATCCGAATGATCAGACCGGCTTGTTTGAATCAAGCGAGAAAAACTATTACTGGTGTTCCGAAAACAGGTATACCTATCTGTGCTCAAAGGAAGAATCTGATCAGATTGATCCATGGAAAGATTTGCAGGAATGCGGCTGGGTGATCAGCAGCTATCTGCGATATCATGTTATCAAGCACGGCGAAGTCATATTCTCCAATCCGGAGATCGGAAGCCATGAGAAAGCAGGGCGCTTCGTCATTCTCAGAGATGAGCCTTTTGCGTATACGATCCAATCATGGGGAGAGCGAAAGCTGATCAGCCATGAAGTTCGCAAGGATAAAGGCTTTGATGAAGCACTGCGCCCGGCATATTTCGCCTCACATGAGAAAGCATTGAGGAAAGCAGTGGAACTGTCCACGAAAGATAACTGCCAATATATCGTATGCAGGCAGTTGGGCAGTTATGATAGGCATTAAACATTCAAAGACAAATTCGGCTTTTGTTGCGATGCATCCGATCGCAACTGATCATGCACCCCGCGGGATCCGTGGGGTGCATTGGCAGCATGATCGGCGTGATTTCCCATCGTCGGAGACCACTCTGCGGTTCTAAAAAAAGGCAATCGCTCAGGCCATTGCTTTTTTCATCATGGCTTTGCAGACCTGCTGGCCAGGCTGCGTCACTCAGGCCAAGAGAAACGCCGGGAATTGAGACAATTCTCGGTGTTTTCTTCTCGACTGGAGGAAATGCTCATGCAAGACAGTGAGCATAAGCATCGTTGCGTTTTCCCCTTTACAGATTTGAAAAAAAGTCTTATAATGACACAATCACACAGAAAAGGAGGGAAACCGGATGATTGTCGCTGTGATCTGCGATGTTTTAGGCGAAGAAAACAATGGCACCACCATTGCGGCCATGAATCTGATTCGCTCCTTGCAGGCGAAGGGGCATGAGGTCCGCGTTGTCTGCGCGGATGAGGCGCGCGCCGGACAGGCAGGCTTCTTCCTGGTCCCCAAGTTCAACTTCGGCATCTTCAACGCCTATGTGCAAAAGAACGGCGTCGCGCCGGCCCGGGTGGATCACAAGGTGCTGGAGCAGGCCATTCATGATGCGGATATCATTCACGTCATGCTGCCCTTTGGGCTTGGAAAGGCGGCCGCTCAATACGCCTCTGAGCACGGCATTCCCCTGACCGCCGGCTTTCACTGCCAGGCGGAAAACATCACCAGCCACATCTTCCTCAAGGACTTTGCCTGGGGCAACCGGGCCGTCTACCGCATTCTGTATCGGCGGCTCTACCGCTACTGCGACTGTATCCACTACCCCACCCAATTCATCTGCGACACCTTTGAGCAGGTGGTCGGGCCCACGCCCCATCGCATCATCTCCAATGGAGTGGATCGCGCCTTCCAGCCCATGACCGTTCCGCGGCCCAAAACGCTGGAGGGTAAATTTGTGGTCCTCTTCACCGGGCGCTTCAGTCGCGAAAAAGCCCACAGCGTTCTCATCCGGGCCGCAGCAAAGTCCCGGCATCGGGACAAGCTCCAGCTGATCTTTGCCGGGTCCGGTCCCCTGGAGGCGGAGCTTCGGCAGGAGGCGGAGCAGGCCGGCATCTTGCGTCCCATCATGCGCTTCTACTCCCGCGCAGAGCTGATCGAGCTCATCAACCAGGCCAATCTCTACGTCCATCCAGCGGAGATCGAGATCGAAGCCATCTCCTGCCTGGAGGCGATCTCCTGCGGCAAGGTGCCGCTGATCGCGGACTCCCCCCGCAGTGCGACCCGCTACTTTGCCCTCTCGGATCGGAATCTGTTCCGCAACCGGGACCCCCAGGATCTTGCGGACAAGCTGGACTGGTGGATCGAGCATCCGGAGGAAATCGAACAGGCGCAGAAGGCCTATCTGGGCTACGCCCGGCAGTTTGACTTTGATCTGTGCATGGACAACATGGAGCGCATGCTTCTGGAAACCTGGGAGGCGAAGCATGCGGCCGGTTAAGACCATCTACTATTCCGATCCCCTCCACAATGACTTCGCGGGCAATCACATCGACACTCAGCAGGTCGGGGCGGATTTCCCCTTTGTGCACCAGTCCAGGCTCTGGAACAAGGCCGCCTGGCGGGTCTATTACATCATCGCCATTCCCTTGGTATTTCTCATCTGCAAGTGTTATCTGGGTCTGAAATTCGAAAACCGGAAGGCTGTACGGAAGCTGCCAAAGGGCATCGGCTTCTTTCTCTACGGGAACCATACCCGGAACCTGGACGCCTTTCTCCCCTCCATGGCCGCTTTCCCTCGAAAGGCCTATGTGATCGCCGGGCCGGACGCGGTGTCCATCCGTGGCATCCGGAATCTTGTCCAGATGCTGGGCGTCATCCCCATCCCTACAGGCATCCACGCCATGAAAGAATTCCTAGAGGCGGTTTATCAGCGCTCCGGCGAGGGGCAGTGCGTTGCCATGTTCCCGGAGGCGCACATCTGGCCCTTCTATACGGGCATCCGTCCCTTCCCGGACACCTCCTTCCGCTACCCGGTCAAATCCGGCCTTCCCATGATCGCCATGGTGACCACCTATCGCACCAGGCGGGGGCTGTTCCGCTTCTGTCGAAAGCCCGGCATGACGGTGACGCTCTCTGATCCCATCTATCCGGATCCGGAGCTCGCGCCCAAGGCTGCCCAGGCAAAGCTGCGGGACCAGGCATACGAATTCATGACCCGCATTGCCGCAACCCATGAGAACGTGGAATATTATCGCTATCTTCCCAAGGAAGAGTAAGAGCGCTGAAAGCAATAGCTTTCAGCGCTCTTTTTGTTCTCTTATTCCTTGCAAAGGTCCGCGTATTCCAGTGAAATCAGCTTATGAAGATCCTCCGGGCGAAGCTCCACCTGACGGCCCACCTTGCCGCCGGAGCAGCAAATGGTCTCATAGAGCACCGCGCTCTCGTCCAGGAAGGTGGGAAAGCGCTTTTTCATGCCGATGGGGCTGCATCCGCCGTGAACATAGCCCGTCAGCGGCAGCAGCTGCTTCTGAGGCAGCATCTCCAGAGCCTTTTCTCCCGCCGCTTTGGCTGCTTTTTTCAGATCCAGCTCTCCGCACACCGGAACCATGAACACGAAATTCGCGCCGGAACGGCCCACGGTGACCAGGGTCTTGAAGCAGCGCTCCGGTGCCTGCCCCAGCAATGCCGCAATGGCCGCGCCGTCCAGGCCCTCCCCATCGTAGGAGTAGTGCTGATAACTGACGCCTGCTTCATCCAGAAGCCGCATGACGTTGGTTTTCTCGTCCTTTTTGCCCATCAGACCGGCACCTTCTCTTCCAGATTCTTGCGCGCGTTGGAGAGCATCAACTTGATGCGGTTCTCCTGGTTCACATGGGAAGCGCTGGCGTCGTAGTCGATGGCCACGATGTTCATTCTGGGATTTGCCTCCTTGAGTGGCTTCATCATGCCCTTGCCCACAATATGGTTGGGCAGGCAGCCGAAGGGCTGGGTGCAGACGATGTTCTCCACCCCGGAGTCCGCCAGTTCCAGCATCTCAGCGGGCAGCAGCCAGCCCTCGCCCATCTTGCAGCCCATGCCGATGTGGTCCTGGATCAGCTCCACTGTATGCTCAAAGGGCGTCGGCGCCTTGAAGCCCCCGTGCTCCTCGATCAGGGCGATAAGCTGCCGCTTCTTCTTGGTGATGAAGCGATAGGCAAACTTTGCAGCCGGGTAGGTGAGCCTGCCCCGGTGATAGAGCTGATAATCCAGCACCATATTATACACGCAGTAGATGGCAAAATCCAGAAGGCCGGGGATGGTGACCTCCGCCCCCTGATCCACCAGCATCTGCTCCAGGTTGTTGTTTCCAAGGGGCGAGAACTTGACGTAGATCTCCCCCACGATGCCCACCTGGACCTTCTGTGTCCGCTCCATAGGAATGGCCGCAAAGGCGTCCAGGATATCCCGATAACGCTGCTTGGCCCGGCGGAAGGAGACCTTCTCCTCTGCCAGCTCCTTGGCAAAACGCTCTGCCAGGGCCTCCGCGTCCCCGCGGTGCAGCTCATAGGGCTTGACCTGATTCACAAGGGACAGGAGCAAATCTCCATAGAGGGCGGCATAGATGATGCGATGCCAGGTGGAGAGGCTCAGCTGGAAGCCGGGATGGTTTTCAATGCCCGTCAGGCTCAGGGAGATCACGGGCACATAGCCGTAACCCGCCTTCTCCAACGCCTTGCGAAGCAGGGAGATGTAGTTGCTGGCCCGGCAGCCGCCGCCGGTCTGGAACAGGATCAGCGCCACCTTGTGGGGATCGTAGCGTCCGCTCTGCAGCGCCTGCAGGAACTGGCCGATCACCAGGATGGCAGGATAGCAGGTGTCGTTGTGGACATATTTCAGGCCGGTCTCCCGGACCTGAGGTCCCTGGGCTGTGAGAAGATCCAATTTGTAACCCTCTGTGCGCAGGACCTCCATAATCAGCTGGAAGTGCAGCGGCAGCATATTGGGCACCAGAATGGTGTGGGTCTTTTTCATTTCCTCGGTGAAGGGGATATAGTAATTGTTCATGCCGTTCCCTCTCTCTCCTCCAGCGCGCCCAGCAGACTGCGCAGGCGGATCTTCACTGCGCCGAGGTTGGTGATCTCGTCGATCTTCAGCTGGGTGTAGAGCTTGCCGCCCTCCTCCAGAATGCGCCGCACCTCATCGGTGGTTATGGCATCCACGCCGCAGCCGAAGGATACCATCTGCACAAGCTCCGTGTCCGCATGCTCCGTGGCATATTTTGCCGCACGATAGAGTCGGGCGTGATAGGTCCACTGGTTCAGCACCCGGACCTCCGGGACAGGACCGGTCAGATTGCAGACCGCGTCCTCCGTGACCACCACGAAACCAAGGGAGGTTGCCAGCTTGTCGATGCCATGGCAGATCTCAGCGTCCACGTGATAGGGCCGCCCGGCCAGAATCATGATCCGTTTTCCGTTTGCACGGGCGTAGTCCAGGGCCTTTTCACCCTCGGCGCGGATCGCCGCCATGTGGGCGTCGTAGGCCGCAAAGCCCCGCTCCACAGCCCGGGCAACCTCCCGCCGGGTGAAACCGCCGAACTGCTCGTTGAGACAGCGGAGAAGCTCCGCGGTCAGTTCCTTCTGGGAATCCAGGCTCAGATAGGGATGCAGGAATTTTGTGCGTTTCAGCTCCTCCACATTGCCGCTGAGAAGCTCCGAATAATAGGCCACCACCGGACAGTTGTAGTGGTTGTCCGAGGCCTTCTCGTCCAGATTATAGGTCAGACAGGGGTAGAAGATGGCGTCCACGCCCTGCTCCAGCAGTGCCGCCACATGACCATGCATCAGCTTGGCCGGATAACAGGCTGTATCGGAGGGGATGGAGAACTGGCCCTTTTCATAGATGCGCCTTGTGGACATGGGCGAGCGCAGAGTCCGGAATCCCAGGGAAACAAAGATCTCGTTCCACAGGGGCAGCAGCTCATACATGCCCAGCGCCAGGGGCAAGCCGATGGTGCCCCTGCTCCCCTCTCCGCCGGGAAGGGCCTGGAGTGCCTGGCGCTTGAACTCATAGAGATTGGGCAGGCCCTGGACGTTCTTTCCAAGTCCCAGGCCCCGCTCGCACTGATTGCCGGAGATGAATCTCCCGCCGCCGGCAAAGCTGTTGATGGTCAGCCGGCAGTGGTTCTGACAGCCGTTGCAGACTGCGGAGCGGGTCTCATGGGTGAACTGTTCCAGCTCCTTCGGCCGAAGAAGGCCGGATTCTTTTGTCCGCATGGCATAGAGGGCCGCGCCGTAGGCGCCCATCAGCCCCGCGATGCTGGGCCGGATGACCTCCTTGCCCAGTTCCATTTCAAAAGCGCGCAGAACGCTCTCATTCCAGAAGGTGCCACCCTGGACCACCACATGCTCTCCCAGCTCCTCCGGTGAGGCGGCGCGGATGACCTTGTAGAGGGCGTTTTTCACCACACTGATGGCAAGTCCCGCGGAGATATCCGCCACCGAGGCGCCCTCCTTCTGAGACTGCTTGACGGAAGAATTCATGAACACAGTGCAGCGGCTGCCCAGGTCCACCGGCGCGGCGGCCAGCAAGCCGAGCCGCGCAAACTCCTCCATATCGTAGCCCAGGCTCTTTTCGAAGGTTTCCAAAAAGGAGCCGCAGCCAGAGGAGCAGGCCTCATTGAGCATAATCGAGTCAATGGCGCCGCCCCGGATCTTGAAGCACTTGATGTCCTGTCCGCCGATATCCAGAATAAAATCCACGTCCGGGCGGAAGAACTTGGCGGCGGTGAAATGGGCGATGGTCTCCACCACGCCGTGGTCCACATGGAAAGCATGGGAGATGAGCTCCTCCCCGTAGCCGGTGACGGCGCTGCCGCAGATCTTCACCCGGTCGCCGCAGAGTGCGTAGATCTTCTGCAGCTGCTCCCGGACGATGCCCACAGGGTTGCCCTTATTGGAGGCGTAATAGGTATATAGAAGCTCCTTGTCCTGAGAAATCAGCACCAGCTTGGTGGTGGTGGAGCCGCAGTCGATGCCCAGCCAGGCGTCGCCCTGGTAGTCTGCAAGCTCCCGCTCCCGGACGCTGGCTCTTGCGTGCCGGGCACGGAAGGCGTCCAGCTCGTCGGTGCTCTCGAACAGCCGGGGCAGGCGGTCACTGATGGAGGCAGCCTTGGCGGCCTCGATGCGGGCGATGGCCTCCTCCAGGCGCATGGTGTCCCCCGCCCGCTCGGCGTAGATGGACGCGCCCCAGGCCACGGCAAAGCGGCCATATTCCGGAAAAAAAGCATGCTCCTCATCCAGATTCAGGGTCCTGACAAACTGGCGGCGCAGGCCGTGGCAATAGTACAGCGGACCGCCCAGGAACATGACCTTGCCGGAGATCTTCCGGCCCTGCGCCAGGCCCGCAATGGTCTGATTCACCACCGCCTGATAGATGCTGGCGGCCACGTCCTCCTTCCGCGCGCCCTGGTTCAGCAGGGGCTGGATGTCAGTCTTTGCAAAGACACCGCAGCGGGAGGCGATGGGATAGAGCCGCTCGCTCTTCAGGCTCAGCTGATCCAGCTCCTCCACGCTCACGTCCAGGAGCGTGGCCATCTGGTCGATAAACGCGCCGGTGCCGCCGGCGCAGGAACCGTTCATGCGTTCGTCCACGCCGCCCTCAAAGAAGATGATCTTGGCGTCCTCGCCGCCCAGCTCCACCACACAGGAGGTATCCGGGGCGTCCCGGGCAATGAGCTCCGCCGTGGCAAAGACCTCCTGGACGAAGCTGATGCCGGCGGCCTCCGCGAGGCCCAGGCCGGCAGAACCGGAGAGACAGAGCTTCACAGGGCAATCCCCGGCCACTTCCGCAGCCTCCCGGAGCAACTGCGCAGTCTTCTCCCGCACCTGGGAAAAATGCCGCTCGTAGGTCTCATATAGAATTTCCGTGTCATTCCGCAGCACGACCTTGGCCGTGGTGGAGCCGATGTCCACCCCCAGGAACAGCACGGAGGGTTCACGTTTCATCAATGCAAAACACCTGCCGGAATCAAATCGTACTCATTTTACGATTCCCGGCAGGTGTTTGTCAATTAGATAACTTGCTAAAAAAGCGCAAAAGCTGTCAAATCAAGCAGAAATAACGGTCAATCCGTGTACTGGCTGTCCCCAAGAAACTCTCGGATGAGGGAGCGGCTCGGAACCAGCTCCATGGGCAGGGGCTCCGCCTGGGTCAGGGCGGAAACCAGATCATCCAAACGCTCAATGGCGCGCAGCTCGTCCATGCTGTCCTCCGCCAGGGCGCGATATGCAGACAGCTCATAGGCATGGAAGGTATCCACGTCATGGGTTGCCCGGTGCTTGTATGGCATGATGTAACGGGTCTCCCCCAGCTCCACATTGTCAAACATGCTCATGGTCTCGGCATAGGAGCGGGCACGGCCCCGCTTATCCCGCAGCAGACGGCGCATGAGCCGCAGCCAGGCCGGATGCAGCAGCTTTCCATCCACGTCGATGCGGGTGCGCACAGAGACGTAGATCCGATTGGTCCGATCCTCCGGCAGCGTGATGACCTTGGGATTCAGGGCGTGAATGCCCTCCAGCAGCACCAGCTCCCCGGGCTTTCGCTCCAGGGTGACGCCCAGCTTCTCCCGGGTGGAGTTTGAGAAGTTGTATTTGGGCAGCTCCACCGGCCGCCCGGCCAGGATCTCCTCCAGCTGCTCATTCAGGAACGGAATATCCATCCGGTCCGGGGCCTCCAGATCAATCTTGCCCTGGTTCACCAGCTCCCACTGCTCCGGGGTAAAGGGGGAAAAATAATTGTCCATGGACAGGGTGTGGGTCTCGCAGCCCCAGCTGTCCAGATACGCCTCAAGCTTCAGGGCGCTGGTGGTCTTGCCGGAGCCGGAGGGGCCGGAGAGCAGAATAAAGGGGCGCTCCATGGCGTTGTCCCGGATCTGCTCTGCGATGGCGCGGATCTTCCGGTCATAGGCCGCGTCCACCTCCCGGCAGAATCCGGCAGCGTCGGCGCGCAGGCGCTCGTTAATTTCATGAATGGATAGGATCTTCATGTTCTCTCCTTTCTCCGGGGGTGCTTGGTCCTGTTGCCTCTATTATACACGCTCACCGGCCCCTTGTCCATGTGCAAAAAACAGCGCAGGCGTGAGATCCCTCAGAAAACAGTTGCAGTTTTCGCCTGCTTGCGCTAAAATAATTTTTAACAATCGCAAAATAACGACAAGGAAGGTTCCGATCATGAAAAAAGAAGCAAAAATCGCTGTCTGCGTTTTCTTCATCGCCCTCGCGTTTGGCTTCAGCATCACCGGCATCATGCCCGTCCTGGGGCTTGTGCAGCTCAAGTACAGCTCCCAGAGCACCAGCATGGTCCAGCTCCTGCAGACCCTTTCCTACGCCCTGCTGGCGGTCAGTTCCCTGATGCTGGGCTGGCTCACCGCCCGCTTCTCCAACAAGCAGCTTGCTCTGTTTGCCACCCTGGTCATCGGCATCTGCGGCGTGGCCCCCTTCTGCTCGGAGAGCTTTGCCCTGCTGTTCCTCTCCCGTCTGCTCATCGGCTTCGGCTTCGGCGTGGTGGGCCCTATCAACTCCGCCATCATCACGGACTTCATCCCTGCTGAGCGCCGGGCCAAGTACTTCGGCCTGAACGTCATCGGCATGGGCATCGGCGCCATGGCGGGCAACCTGCTTGGCGGCCTGCTTGCCAAGATGGGCCTGCGCTATTTCTACCTCATCTATCTGCTTGCTATCGTCAGCTTCTTTGTGGTGCTGGTGCTGCTGCCGGATCACCGCGTGGAAGGCACTGTGGAGAAATCCGATCAGAAGCTCAACTCCATGGTGTTCATCATCTCCGGCCTCGCCTTCCTGCACACCCTCTTCATCAACACCTACATGACCAACATCAGCATGTACATCGCCCAGACCATCACCGAGGATCCCGGCGTGTCCGGCGCGGCAACGGCCATCATGTCGGTTGCCCAGCTGCTTATGGGTCTGAGCTTCTATAAGGCCATCAACACCCTCAAGCGGGGCACCCTGCCCTTCACCCTCTTTGTGGCGGCGGCAGGCTTTGCCTCCGTGCTGTTCATCCCCGGCATTGCCGGTGCGTTTATCTCCAGCTTCTTCTGCGGCCTCTCCCTGAGCTGCTTCAACGCCATGGGCGCTTATCTCATGAGCATCATTGTCAAGCCCCAGGCGGTTGCCAAGGCCTGCGGCATGTTCTCCATCATCGGCGGCGTCGGCGGCCTGATCTCCCCCATCGTCATCAGCGGCCTTGCCAAGGGTATCACCGGCTCCAACGCTCCGGTTGGCCAGTTCTGGGTCGCCCTGGTGGGAATGCTGGTGGTCGGCGTGGCCATCACCCTCGTGGTCAAGTTCCACATCGGCGAGGTGGAGGAGCAGCACTGAGCACTTTCTTCGCTCCGATGTTTTGATGTGCAAGAATCAAGCACGGTCTTTGCAAATTCCATCAAATGAGATCGAAAAGAAGAACCCGAAAAACAGATGTTTCCCGGGTTCTTTTTTGTGAAAAAGTATGTAAAAGTATGCCTAGAAACAGGAAAGGGCCCAAAAGAACACGTCAACCGAATCTATGCTCAGAAAAAGCAATTCACTCGGTATCAGGAAGGTGCAGTTTTTGCACTTCCTGCAAGTATTGCTCAAAAAAAATAAAGAACTGTTCAAATGCATAGCGATCATCATTTCCAGAAGTATATAGAATGTGATTCCACCAGCACGCATATCCGTTTTGATCTTTGAGTACCTCATTATGATACCACGTCACAAAGGATCGGAAGAGGTACAACGGGAATGGTTTCTGAAAAAAAGGAAAGCATATTCCATGCCCAAAAGGTAATCCCTTAGCGAGAGTAAAGATGGAAACCCAAGATATACCGCTGGTCTCTTCTTCACGTCAGCAAAAAAGCCAGCTCATTGAATTCGTTCCCGTTACTCATGTAAATCATCCTCGTTGATTGTCTGTTTTATATATAGAATTATACCATATCGTCCTGAATTGCTCAACAAAAAGAAACCTCTTTCGTCGTGGTAGACAAAAGAGGTTTCTTTTTTTGGTGGAAACGACCGGGCTCGAACCGATGACCTCCTGCGTGTGAAGCAGGCGCTCTCCCTGCTGAGCTACGCTTCCGAATGCCCCGTTATTATAGCAGGTCCATTTTGAAAAATCAAGCCCCATTTTCTTTTCTGCGGCCTTGATTCCACGAAAACGCCCTGACAGCCGCAAAGCAGCTTCCATCGGACAGTCGTTCTGCGCGAAGCCGAAGGATCTTGCTCAGCATGTCGCGCAAAAAGGCTTTTTTCCGCTCTAAGGACAGGCTATGCTGAAAGAAAACCGTCGGGAGGGTCTTTCTATGGAACAGCTGCTTGCGCTCGCTTTGTTCATCCTGGGTCTGGTGCTGATCGTCAAGGGCGGGGATCTGTTCGTGGACGCTGCGGTGTGGATCGCCGAGCGGACCGGCATGCCCCATCTTCTGGTGGGCGCCACCATCGTCTCTGTGGCGACCACCCTGCCGGAGCAGCTGGTGAGCTTCCTCTCCGCCGCCCAGGGTCGCACGGACATGGCCATTGGCAACGCTGTTGGCTCCGTCAGCGCCAACACCGGCCTGATATTAGCGGCATCCATTCTCCTTCTGCCCGCCGCCCTGCCCCGCCGGGAGCTGGTGATCCGGGGCGGACTCATGACGCTGAGCGCCCTTGCGCTGCTGTTTCTATGCAGGGGCGGGCTGCTGGTCTCGGAAGGGCTGATCCTCCTCGGCATCTTCGCCCTGTTTCTGGGGAGCAGCATCCGCACAGCCCTGCGCAATGCCGGCGGAAATGCTGCGCAGAACGCCGCTGCGTCCGGCGCGGCGCTGCCGAAGATTCTGGCCTTTCTGGTGGGCGCCGCGGCCCTGGCCGTGGGTTCAGAGCTGCTGGTGGACAATGGCGCGCGGCTGGCTGCCTGGCTGGGCGTGCCGGAACGGATCATCTCCGTCACCCTCATTGCCGTTGGTACCTCCCTGCCGGAGCTGGTCACGGCGGTGAGCGCCATTGCCAAGAAGCAGTCCTCCCTGTCGGTGGGAAATATCCTGGGCGCGAATCTCCTGGATCTGACCCTGATTCTCCCTGTCTGCGCCCTGCTCTCCCACGGGACCCTGCCCGTGTCCCGGGAAAGTCTTTTGCTGGATCTGCCCTTCTGCGCCGGGGAGGCGATCCTGGCAACGGTTCCGACCCTGATCCTGCGGCGCTTTACCCGGCTTCAGGGCGCTGCCATGCTGGGGTTATATTTTGCCTACATATTTTTCACGTTTCACCTGTAAAAATCTTGTTTTTCGTCAGAAATCAGCTTTTTTCTCCATCGAAGCCCGCAAAGAAAGCGTTAAGGATTTGGGCATTATTCCCTGTTTCGTCCGCCATTCAGCAAAAAAAGCCACGGGAGCTGTCCGCCAGTCCTGGATTTTTCCCGGTTTCTTGTCCATTTTACACAAAAACCCGGATTGTTTTTTGTGTGAACAAAATTCCTGCTTTTGATTGCTTGTTTTCGGGAAATGCGTTATATTATTCAAAGGGTGTCCAGGTCTTTTGGAAGCATTTCCGTGCGGGAAGTTTCCGATCCGGCACCATGGACAGCGTTGCTGTCCCTCCTCCGCGACGGAGTCCCATGTACAACTTAGCAGAATAGGAGTAATTGCATGAAAAAGTATGTCTACCTGTTTTCTGAGGGCAACGCGAATATGCGTGAGCTGCTCGGTGGCAAGGGCGCAAACCTTGCCGAGATGACCAATGTTGGTCTCCCCGTTCCCCAGGGCTTCACCATCACTACCGAGGCCTGCACCCAGTATTATGAAGACGGCCGCAGCATCAACGCAGAAATCCGTGAGCAGATCATGGAATACATCGGCAAAATGGAAGAGATCACCGGCAAGAAGTTCGGCGACAAGGAGAATCCCCTTCTGGTCTCCGTCCGTTCCGGCGCCCGCGCCTCCATGCCCGGCATGATGGATACCATCCTGAACCTGGGCCTGAACGAGGAAGTCGTTCAGATCATCGCCGACAAGTCCGGCAATCCCCGCTGGGCATGGGACTGCTATCGCCGCTTCATTCAGATGTATTCTGACGTGGTCATGGAAGTCGGCAAGAAGTACTTCGAGGAACTCATCGACAAGATGAAGACCGAGAAGGGCGTCACCCTGGATACCGAGCTCACTGCTGAGGACCTGGCCGAGCTGGCCCGTCAGTTCAAGGAAGAGTATCGCTCCAAGATCGGCAGCGATTTCCCCTCCGATCCCACTGAGCAGCTCATGGGCGCCATCGAGGCCGTGTTCCGCTCCTGGGACAACCCCCGCGCCAACGTCTATCGCCGTGACAACGACATCCCCTACTCCTGGGGCACCGCGGTCAACGTGCAGATGATGGTCTTCGGCAACATGGGCGATACCTCCGGCACCGGCGTTGCCTTTACCCGTGACCCCGCCACCGGCGAGAAGAAGCTCATGGGCGAGTTCCTGGTCAATGCCCAGGGCGAGGACGTGGTGGCTGGCGTCCGCACCCCCATGCCCATTGCCCAGATGGCCGACAAGTTCCCCGAGGCCTATTCCGATTTCCTCAAGGTCTGCGACCTGCTGGAGGAGCACTACCGCGACATGCAGGACATGGAGTTCACCGTGGAGAACGGCAAGCTGTTCATGCTCCAGTGCCGCAACGGCAAGCGCACCCCCGCTGCCGGTCTGAAGATTGCCTGCGACCTGGTGGACGAGGGCATGATCGACGACAAGGATGCCGTCATGAAGATCGAGCCTCGTACCTTGGACGCGCTGCTGCATCCCACCTTTGAGCCGAATGCTCTGAAGGCCACCGCTCCCATGGCTTCCGCTCTGGCTGCCTCTCCTGGCGCCGCCTGCGGCCGTATCGTCTTCACTGCCGAGGATGCCAAGGAATGGAATCAGCGCGGCGAAAAGGTCGTTCTGGTCCGTCTGGAGACCTCTCCTGAGGACATTGAGGGTATGAAGAGCGCCCAGGGCGTGCTGACCGTTCGCGGCGGCATGACCTCCCACGCGGCTGTCGTTGCCCGCGGCATGGGCACCTGCTGTGTCTCCGGCTGCGGCGAGATTCAGATGGACGAAGCCAACAAGTGCTTCACTCTGAACGGCAAGACCTTCCACGAAGGCGACTGGATCTCCATCGACGGCTCCACCGGCAACATCTATGACGGCGTCATCCCCACTGTGGAAGCCACCGTCTCCGGCGACTTCGGTCGTGTCATGGCCTGGGCCGACAAGTACCGCCGGCTGCAGATCCGCACCAATGCCGACACCCCCGCCGACGCCCGTCGGGCTCGTCAGCTGGGTGCTGAGGGCATCGGCCTCTGCCGTACCGAGCATATGTTCTTCAATCCGGACCGCATCGGCGCTTTCCGTGAAATGATCTGCGCGGATACCGTCTCCGAGCGTGAGGTTGCCCTTGCCAAGCTGCTGCCCATGCAGCAGGCTGACTTTGAGCAGCTCTACGAAGCGCTGGAGGGCCGTCCTGTCACCATCCGCTTCCTGGATCCCCCGCTCCATGAGTTCGTTCCCACGGAGGACAGCGACATTCAGGCGCTGGCTCAGGCGCAGGGCAAGAGCGTTGCGGAGATCCGCAAGCTCATCGATACCCTCCACGAGGCCAACCCCATGATGGGTCACCGCGGCATCCGCCTTGCGGTCACCTATCCTGAGATCGCTGCCATGCAGACCCGCGCCGTCATCCGCGCCGCCCTGCATGTGGCCCACGCCCATCCCAGCTGGAATCTGGTCCCCGAGATCATGATCCCCCTGGTCGGCGATATCAAGGAGCTCAAGTTCGTCAAGAACATCGTGGTCAAGACCGCTGACGCGGAGATCGCCATCGCCGGTTCCAATATGAAGTACGAAGTCGGCACCATGATCGAGATCCCCCGTGCCTGCCTGACTGCGGACGACATTGCCAAGGAAGCTGAGTTCTTCTGCTTCGGCACCAACGATCTGACTCAGATGACTTACGGCTTCAGCCGTGACGACGCCGGCAAGTTCCTGGGCGCCTACTACGACAGCAAGATCTTTGAGTCCGATCCCTTTGCCAAGCTGGATCAGGTTGGCGTCGGCAAGCTGATGGATATGGCCATCAAGCTGGGCCGCGGCGTCCGTCCCGGTATGAGCATCGGCATCTGCGGCGAGCACGGCGGCGATCCCTCCTCTGTGGAGTTCTGCCACAAGCTGGGACTCACCTACGTCTCCTGCTCTCCCTTCCGCGTCCCCATCGCCCGTCTGGCCGCCGCGCAGGCTGCCATCCGCGAAGGGGTGTAAAGCAAATCGCAAATCAGCCCCGGCCATCCGGCCGGGGCTGTCTTTTTTTGATTGGAAAGAGCTTCGTTCCAGTCTGGAACGAAGCTCTTTTTCTTACATCACGAAGGTCAGTACGATTTCTGCCACACAGGCCAGGACCAGCAGGATCATGCCCGCGTTGAGCCAGACTGTCTTGAAGCGGCTGCCCTTGGGAAGCTCCAGGGGCGCAGACTCAAAGTGAACCTTCCGGGCATTGACGCAGAGAAGCACCAGGCCAGCGATGGCCAGACCAATGAGCGCAACGATGTATGCAGCATAGATGCCAATTCCCTTCGGCGCGGACTCCATCAGCGTGCTGAGATCCGCCGCTGCAGGATCCAGCTGGAAGTTCTCCAGGGCTTCCACATCCACATATTTCAGCATCAGGGGCCCGATCACGCCGCCCATGAAATTGACGAACATATGCAGCGCAATGGTGTAGCGAAGCTTTCCTGTGCGCAGGTACACATAGCCGAAAACCAGACCCAGGGCAAAGGCATAGAAGAACTGAGACAGATTGCCGTGGAACAGGCCGAACATCAGCGCAGAGGTGACCACAGCCAGCCGCTGACCATAGACATTCATCCGGTCGATCATCAGGCGGCGGAAGATCAGCTCCTCCACAATGGGAGCCAGGATCACCGTCACCAGGATCTGCATGCCAAGAGAGCTTCCATCCAGAAGGCTTTCCAGCGGGTTCGTGGCGGAGCCGCCGAAGAGGCCATTGAACAGATTCAGCACCATCATGCCCACCAGATTGCCGGCGTACATCATGAAGATGCAGATGATTGCCGTGGTAATCCACTGTCCGATGCTCATGCGCCGATCTCCCACCGGGTTCTTTGGCACGCGGCGGATCATCAGCACGCCGATGGGGACGGCGACCAGATACAGCGGCGCGAAATTCAGGATCCAGAACGCGGTCTCATTCTCCATCAGATCCGGATTGACGAACTGCAGCACCAACTGCACGATGATCTGCACCACAATGGTGATGAGCAGGATCATAAAGGCGCCCATTCCCAACTTGGAAAAATGCCGTTTTGCCGCGCCCAGATCCAGAGCGGGCCGCTCAGAGAAGTCCATGTTTTGTGTTCCTCCTTTGGGATCCAGAAATAGGGGTGAAAGTGCAAAGAACAAAAAGCCCAGGGCCAGATTCACTGCCGCCGCGCCCAGCGCGCCCATGGCGGGATGACCGGTTACAAGACCAATTGCCATAATGGCTGCATCCGGCAGCAGGCCAAAATAGATAAACATGACCTGAACCACCTGCTTGACCGTCTTGCCTGCCGAAACAGGCACTGAAAAGCCGATGAACGCCCCCACATTGGTGGCATAAAAATCGACTGAACTGATAAAGAACACCCAGGCGAGACCCACCAGCGGATTTGCGCCCAACAGAAGCACCGCAGCCAACATGGCAGGCAGCACGTCCAGCAGACAGTTCACCGTCCCGCCCATGAGAGACCAGAACAGCTTTGCCCAGGTACTCTCCGGGATCAGATTGAAGTAGTCCAGCTTGGTATCCTGCTCCAGAGGATTGCCCAACGTCCGGAAGAATGCAATCGCAGCCAGCGCAAGGGCAACCGGGATCAGGTTCCTGCTGTCCAGGACCAGGCGCAGAAACAGGCTCAGGCCCACTGCAGCCACCAGATAGGTCTCCATGGTCTTGGTGAAGAAGCCCAGATGCGCAAAGCGAAAGCGGTTATACAGGCTCTTAAAAAAGAACACATTGGCGCCAGAGCCATGGCCCATGCCGTCCCGGCGCAGCTTTTCGCTGCGGTCCTTTTTCCGGCGGACCACCAGGCCCGTGGATTTCTCCGACTGGGCCTGCTCCAGCAGCGCGGCAGTCTCTTCCGACTTTGCCATGGCGTCCTCATAGAAGTCCGCCTTGATATGCCAGATTCCGTAGACGAGGGCACCGCCGCAGACCAGAAGGAGGGCAAGGCACAAAAGCCACAGCCAGCTGCCCTCCATAGCATAGACACAGAAGCCCTTGAGCCAGCCCCAGAAGGGGATCCACCGGGTCCACGGACTGCAGAAGGTCCGCACTGCCGCAGCCAGAAGTCCATCACCGCTCCTGCGCCAGGAGAAGAAGAACACCGCAGCGACCAGGGCAACCAATAGATACACTGCCCGACGAAGCCAGGGCTTCCAGCCGGGATGGTTGGAAGTGAGCATATAAAGAAGCAGCTGCAAAAGCTTTCCGATGATGATGGTCAGGCCCCAGGTGGCGATGACCGCCAGGCCTGCCCAGATGCTCAGGCCCAGGTTCAGAACCAGATTTGGAAGCAGGAAGAGCAGATAGATACTGCTGATGATCGCCATGCCAAGCTGGGTCATCAGGCGGAACATGAGCACAGACTGGGGTTTCATCGGGGAGGCAAACAGGAGGTTCACGTCCGCCGGTAGGAAGATCTTGCTGCCGTTCTTGTCCGCTCCAAGCACCTCAATGAGGAACACCGCAAAGATCACAGCGCCTGCAATCAGCTCTATGATCTGGAGGGGATCCAGGCCGCTGCGCTCCAGAGGGTTCTGGATTTCTTCAAACGGGAGTACCTCGCTCTCCGGCTCAGTCTCCGGCTCAGTCTCCTGCGCATTCTCCTGTACCTGCGTCTGCTGCTCAGCGCTGCTCTCCGAGAGTTCGCTGATGCGTGACGCTCCATACCCAATGGCGCCGCCGATGACCATGCAGGCGACCAGGAAGATCAGCACCCAGGTCTTGAACAGTTTTCGAAGCTGATTGAAGAAGCTGTGCAGCGCGTAATATCCGAACAGTCTCATTTCCCTTCGCCCTCCTGGGCGGCTTCAGGATGGGCCATATCGCTGCGCTCCACGCCCTCTGTCACGTCGAAGAACAGCTGCTCCAGGCTCCGTCCATCCTGCTCCAGCTCATGACGGGTGATATTGGCGCGGATTTGTCCAGACTGCATGATGATGGTCCGATCCCAGAGCATATCCACGCTGTCGATGATGTGCGTACTTACCAGCAGGGTTCTCCCCTGTGCACGCATATCCTCGATGGTGTTTTTGAGCTCCTTGATGGCATGGGGATCCAGGCCGATCATTGGCTCGTCCAGCAGCAGCATCTTCGGCTCCTGGAGCAGGCCCAAGCAGATATTCAGCTTCTGCTGCATGCCCTTGGAGAGCTCATCACCGAATTTCTTGCGTTTATCTGTCAGTTCAAAACGCTCCAGAAGCGCCTCTGCCCTTCCCTTGTAATCCGTCAGCTTATAAGCCCGGGCCAAAAACTCCAAGTGCTCCGAGACCGTCAGATTAGGATAAAGTGACGGCATCTCCGGGATATAGCCCAGAAGCCGTCTTGCGTCTGTCGTCTTATTGGGAAAGCCTCCCACGGTGATCTGGCCCTCATAGCGAAGGAATCCGATGATTGCCTTCATGATGGTGCTTTTGCCTGCTCCGTTTGGTCCCAGCAGGACCGTCACACTTCCTGGATCCAGATGAAAGCTCAGATCATCACAGGCCAGCACCTTGCCATAGCGCTTTGTCACATGAGATACATCAAGCATGGGGAAGATCCTTTCTGATTCTTGATTTTTGCTCAGATTCGGTCCAATGTTCAGGTTTTATTATACAGTCAAACGGTCCAAATATCAAGAACTGTGTCAATACCGGTCGTCTGACGCAGAAATGACCGGAGCGCACATCTCTCCGGTCATTTCTGTTCCAATGCAAGCAGAAATTGCTTGCGTTCCAATCCTCCCGCATAGCCAGTCAGGCTTCCATCTGCGCCAATCACTCTATGGCAGGGAATCAGGATGCTGATGGGATTGCGGCCCACCGCTGTGCCGACTGCCCGCGGGCTGATCGGATGGCCGAACGCCCCTCCAAGAGCCTCAGCCAGCGCTCCGTAGCTTTGTGTCTGTCCATACGGAATCTCTGAAAGCGCACGCCAGACCGCCTGCTGAAACGGAGTCCCTGCCGGGCATAGCGGGATCGAAAGCTTCGGCATTTCTCCATGAAAATAAGCCATCAGCCAATCCTGAACCTGATCGTGGAGCGCAAGCCGCCGCTCCGGCAGCACCGGAGGCGGATAACGATGATCGATAAACCAGAGCCCAGTGACCGCGTCCTCCGAGCAGGACACCAGAAGCGGACCGAGTGGGGAAGAAATCCGTTCCAAATACTGTTTCATCGTCTCCTCCTGAAAAAAGAAGAAAACGGGGTTCGTTGGTGCAATGCACCAGCGAACCCCGCCTGCCTTTACCACGTTTTTACGCGCGTAAAAATATGGAATCAGGCAACCTTGCGCTGCTTGTTAGCAACCAGAGCGCCAACGAAAGCCAGAACCGCAACACTGATCAGGGCCATGGGGACCACGGACTGAGCAGTCTTGGGAGAAGTAGCTCTCTGCACGGGCTTGTCGCAGACAACGGCAGTGAAGGTGCTGAAGGAGGTGAGGGAGACAGTCACGGAGTCAGCAGCGATTTCGCCAGAGTACACGACCTTGGAGCCATCAGCAGCGTTCTCAGCAACAGCCAGGACCTTACCAGCATAAGGAGTCAGGCCAGTGAAGGTGACGTTGATGGTAGCGCCACTATGCACGACCTCGCCCTTCTCGTTCCGGACGATCAGATCGAAGCTGACAATCTCAACAGGGTTCTGAGCACCGGCTCTCTCCGCGGCGGCCTTGACAACCGCGTTGTTTGCGCCAACACCAATGGGGTCACCGGGGTACTTGATCTCCACAGTCCAGCCAGCAGGCAGGACAGCGCTGAAAGAAGCACCGGGGACGACAGCCGCGATAGCATCGGTGGGAGCAGTGGGCAGTGCGGGATCGGGATAATCCACAACAACAACCTCGGGGCTACCAGCAGCGAAAACAGACACGGACAGCGCAGCAACAACCGCGAGAACGAGAATTAACTTGAGCACGTTCTTCATAGAATGAATTTCCTCCTTTCTTCGAATGTTATATAAACGTGGAAACCACGCTTATACCGTTTCAGGCCTCTCTGCTGCCCACCAGGACGCCGACCACCAGATAGCGGTACAGGGCGCTGGGCGAATGGCAGGTGGAGAGGATCACCAGATTATCTCCAAACTGGGGCTGGAAGGTAGTGCTGAAATTATTGGAATTGGAGAAATCCTTCAGGTGCTTGAAGAAGGAATTGAAGCCTTCCTCGGTGCCGAAGTTGTGATAGTAAAGCACATGATCCGGGGAATACAGACCACAGCAGGCAATGCGATAGGTCAGGATCTTATCCTCGGTAGTCAGCTGGAAGTAGATTTTGGAGTCGCTTGCGTCATCCAGATCCAGATCCACAGTGCTGGACTCCAGATCACCGAACATACCGCCCACAGTCATGTTGTGACCATAGATCAGGGTGCAGCGATCAATGAAGTTCGGCATGTTGTAGTTGCTCTGGCTGTAAAGGGAGCCTCGGGAAGAATAGTTTCCGTAGATATCATGACTCAGGTAGAAGTCCGGATCTCCGACCTTCTCCAGGACGGGGAACTCCTGACCGGTGGAACCCAGGTACAGCCAGGCATAGATATCAGAATTGAGACCCTTGAGATACTCAAAGGTATAGGGCATCGCCACAGCATCCGGGATCTCCGGCTGACGCTCCGGAATCGTGAGCTCCGGATGCTCCGTGGAGCCCGTCAGATTGGAGGTGGGCTTTTCGGTGGTGATGGAAGGCGTGGGACGGATGGTAACCACTGTGCTGGGCTCATGGCTTGCGCTGAGGCTGGGCTCAGTCCCGGAGTTGACCGCCAAGGCCGCATCAACCCTGGCCTCCTCCTGCTTCATCCAGACCAAGACGCCCACACAGGCCACCGCCACCACAAGGCAAAAGGCCATGACGACGACCCAGATCTTTTTACTCTTCTGCTGCGGATTGTTCATGATCAGCCTCATCTTTCTGAATGCCCAGAATCTCATCCAGATTCGGAATGTCCAGATCGAGATCCGCCGGCGCGGAAACCTCCTGCACCGGGGCGATCGTCCGTTTCACAGGCTCGCTCTTGGATGAGGAGCGGCCAGAATCATTGGAATAATAGGTTTTCGCGTAATAGCCCTTGGTGCGCTTGCCCTCCACACGGTTCAGCACGATTCCAAGCAGCGGGCATTCCACCTGCTGGATCTGCTGGATGCTGGCACGCACAGCCTCCCGGCTGGTCACATGGGCACGAACAACCAGCATCACGCCGTCACACATAGTGGCGATGCGCTGGCCATCGGAGACGATGCCCAGGGGCGGGGTATCAACAATCACATAGTCAAAGCGTCTGCGAAGCAGCTTGACCAGGTCCCGGAAGCGATCACCCTCCAGCAGCAGGCTGGGGTTGATCATGGTGGAGGTAGGAATGAAGAAGGCCTCCTCCCGCTCCGTGGTATAGATCACATCTTCCGCTTCCACATAGCCTGCCAGATAGTGGCTCAGGCCAATATAATCGTCGGAACCGGTGGACACCTGGAAGGTGGTGCGGATGGTGGACTTGCGCATATCCGCGTCCACAAAGCAGACCCGCTTGCCGGCCTTGGCCAGCTCGTTCCAGAGGTTCATGGAGATATAGCTCTTGCCCTCGTTGGGGCCGCTGGAGGTGATCATCAGGACCTTTTTCTCCGTACCAAAGAAGCTGACATTGACGCGAAGGCGGTCAATTTCCGACTGGACGAAGTAATCGGGATGAGGCATGTTGCCGATTTCGATCTGCTTCATTTCGTCGAGCCTCGCTTTCCTTCCTGCTTCTTATAACGGCCCTTCTTGGTGTTGTTGGAGTAGTAATAGTAGTAACCGCCGCCTTTGTGCTTCTGGCCGTTTTCAGGGACCATCGCAATGGGAACGATGCCCAGATACTTCTCCACATCATCCGAAGAGTCAAAGGAGTCGTTGAGCAGATACTGGATCACATAGATGGCAACAATCACCACCAGGCCCAGAAGCAGGCCAATGGCGATGTTGCGCAGATAATTCATGTTGCTGGGCGTGGTCGGCAGCACCGCGCTGTCCACAACTGTGGGAATGCTGTCGCGGACGCCCATGACCTCCGGCAGAAAGTCGATGGCTTCCTCCGCAAAGGCATTGGCAAGGCGCTGAGAACGCGCCGGATCCGTGCTTGTGATGGTAAAGCTCAGAATACGGGTACCGGAGACATTGCCCACGGAGAGCATGCTCTTCAGGCGGCCAACGGAGATGTTGTCACCGGTATTGGCCAGGACGTTCTCCATCATGGTGCGGCTGTTGACCAGAACCTTATAGTCGTTGGTCAGGTTGGTGCCGAAGTTCAGGTCAGACAGGTTCAGCGCAGAACCGGCAGACGCAGAAACCACGTAGATACTGGAGGTGGACTGGTACTCCGGCGTAATCAGAAAACGCGTGAACAGCAGGGCCAGCAGTCCTCCGGCGATGGTCACCAGAATGATGGGAAGCCAATGCTGCTTGAGGGCATTCAACAGGTCCAGCAGGTCGATCTCCACTTCCGTGTTCTTCGCCTGAGCCGGGATCATTTTGTTCTCATCCATAAAGATCCATTCTCCTAATCCACTGTTTCCGTCGTATAGAACAAATCCAGAATCACGTTGCGAATGCTCTCGTCATCCGGATAAAACTCACTGAAGCCGTTTTCCACGTACTCCCCTTCAAAGGTGAAGAACCCTTGATTCTCATACTTCTGAGCTGAATTGGCAATGCCGGAAAGGCGATTGTCCGTCAGATTGGAGACACTGACGCTTCGCAGGCTCTCCAGCAGGTCCAGCAGGAAGGACGGATTCTTCGCTGCCATGCTCTGCGCTTTCTCCAGCCAGCCGCTGAGGTACTGACGCTGACGCATCATCCGGTTCCAGTTATTATCCTCGCCCAGAATCATGCGGGAGCGGACAAACTTTTCCACATTGGAATCGTCCAGGTGCACCTTGGCTCCCTTGACAAAGGCCGGATCCGCGGCGGTCAGATCCTCCTGGATGGTCACGGTCACGCCTCCAACTGCGTTGTTGATGGTTTCGATGGAGTTGAGATCCAACGCCAGATATCCATCAATCGGAACATCCGAGAGCAGGTACTGAACCGCCCGGACAGTATTCTCGCAGCTGTCCTCTCCACCGGAGCCGTAGCTGTGCGCAACGCAGATGGGCAAGAACTCGGAATCCGTGATGTTGCCTTCCCGGGAAATCAGTGTCACCAGCGTGATCGTATCTCGGTTGATCTGCAGGACCTTGAAGCTGGAGTCTTTCCCGTCCAGAACCAGCAGAAGCAGCACATCCGACTGTCCGCCAATGCCATAGTCCATCTGCTCCTCCGTGCGGTCTATGCCCATGATCAGATAGCTCTCCACCATGTGCTTTCGCGTGTAGCGCACACCGTTGGAGACAAAGCTCTCGCCGATCAGAGCCGCAGCATCCGCACGAATCTCCGTTTGGCCGCTCTCCGCCTTGAGGGCGCGAAGCTTTGCCATCCGGGAATAGGTGTAGGCCACGAGGGCCAGGGCGAGGAGGATCAGCGCGATCCCCACAATGCGGATCCAAACTTTTTCGTTCTTGTTCACTTCTGCGTCACGAGCTCCTTCTGCAACAGAGTGTTCGCCGCCTGGTCCATCTGTCTGAGCGTTTCCGCTCCCAGATGCTTTTCGACCATATGGCGGCCCGCTGCGAGATTGGGCTTACGATTGGACAGATTGTGGGCATCGGAGCCCAGAAGCTGCACCTTGCCGGAGGATACCAGCTCCAGCGCCTTTCGCCGAGTTCCCCATTTCAGGAAAGCCTCCGCATTGCACTGCATGTAAATCGGAAGGTCCGAGAGCTTGTCCAGCAATTCCTGATTGCCCCGATAGCTCAGAAAGCGTTCCACATGGGCCAGGATCACCCGGAATTTCTGGTTCAGACAGAGGGTCGCAATTTCATCCACCACCATACTGTCCCAGCTCTCAAAGGGCATCTCGATGAGCAGAATGCGGGTTCCGCTGATGCAGAGCGGAGAGAGTTCCTGCTTGCTCATGTGATGGAAATAGGCGACCTCAGCGCCGTAGAGGAGCTTCGGGAGCTCCGGGGTCAGTTCCCCTTTCAGCCGGGAGAGGCTGTCCCTGCGGCGCGCACGGAAGGAGTCGATTTCCTCCTTCCAGGGATAATAGTGCGGTGTAAGGATCTGGATCTGAACGCCCTGTTCGGCAGCCATATGTAACATCTGAATGCTTGTCTCCACATTGGGACTGCCGTCGTCAATGCCGGGAAGCATATGAGAATGAAAATCAATGACTGCCAAAGCCACGCATGACGCCTCCTTTTTCAGAAACCCTTCTGCTGCAGATCCGCAGCAAGCGCTTTTTGTGGAGACCGCAGCCATGGGGGTAGAAACAGGCATAAAAATACCCGCACATTATCAGGGTTATTATAGAGGAAGCGTCGGTCAATGTCAAGTTCTTTTAGCCCTATAAGCTTTAGCGATTCTATCCAATGCTCCCTGCTTTTTCCTGGAAATCCTGTGCAGGATTTCCATAGATTATGTTAATAAGCGGTTTGTTTTTTCCGCAGGAAAATCCCCCATGATTCCAAAAATGATCTGAAATACGGAAAACACAGCTTCTGCGAAATCAATCATTTGCAATCAAGGGGCACTTTCAGCGAAATATATTCAAGAATGCTACTCACGTCTCTCCTTTGTCACCAGGTGCAGCACTCCCGGATGGGGCCCGGAAAGGTAATCCTTCAAAAAACTGGGGTAGTATTTGTACTTGTCCAGGTTCTCAATGGGAATCCAGTGCATGGTTTCCCGTACGTGGAACCGGGTCACGCTGTTTCCGCAAAGCTCCTGACTGCCTCTGGGCTTCATCCAATAATAGAAGGCAATCTCATGGCAATCCAGGCCCTTGTCAAAGGCGCCTTTCCCTTCCCAGAAGTTTTCATGGATGACTGCCAGATGATCGATCTCATATGCTGCACCGGTTTCCTCCAGGACTTCCCGGCGCACCGCATCCTCAGAGGTTTCCCCATGATGGACCCCGCCGCCTACGGAATAGAGGTAGTCCTCTTCCTCATTTCCTGCCAGAAGAACACAGCCGTTTTCCACGATGATGGCAGCTGCGCGATAGCGAAACCACTGATTCCCGACTGTAAAGCCGCAGTCCATACTGTCCCTCCCTAAAAAGATGCGCTTCCTGTTTTCGAAGAAAAAGAAAAGCCAGTCCTGCAGAAGCAGGACTGGCTTTGGCAGGGGATGAGGGATTCGAACCCCCGCAAACGGAGTCAGAGTCCGGTGTGCTACCGTTACACAAATCCCCTATGTCTTACGTGCAGAGTTATTATATCCATTTTCCCGGATTTGTCAAGTGTCTTTTTTCTGTTTCTGAAAAAACTCCGACGGCCGGAGCCGTCGGAGTTTTGAACTTAAGATTCCTTCACAAGGAACGCCGCTGCGCAGCGAGGCGGAAGCTCGATCTCGCCCTTGACCGCTTTTGTCACACGGCCTTTGCCGCCGTAGATCGTCTCATCCGAGGAGAACACCATCTGCCCCGCAAAGTCCGGGAGCTGGATGGTCTTTGCTGCCCAGGTATGGAAGTTGAAGGCCAGCACCAGGCTGCCCCGCCGGCAGAGCAGGGTCTTGTCGTCAATATTCAGATATTCCGCATTCTCGCTGAGAATGCCATAACGGCTCAGAAGCTGGAGCATTCCCTGATCGAAGCTGCGAAGATAGCCATATTTCAGGTTGGGATTGTCCGCGAGGCTCCACTGACGCCTTGCATATTTTCCGCTGTCACCGTTGCCCTCCCGGGGGAAGTCGATCCACTCCGGGTGGCCGAATTCATTGCCCATGAAATTCAGATAGCCCTCGCCGCCCAGAGAAGCGGTGACAAAGCGGATGATCTTGTGATAATCCATGGCCCGCTCAATCACAGGTGATGGATCGTCCTTATTCATATGCCAGTACATCTCCGCATCGGCCAGCCAGAACATGATGGTCTTGTCTCCCACCAGCGCCTGATCGTGGGACTCGCAGTATGCGATGGTCTTCTCCTGAGGCCGCCTAGAGGTGAGCACCCAGTACATCTGACCGATGTCCCAGTCCTCGTCCCGCTGGGTCTTGAGGGTGCGGACCCAGAAATCCGGCACACCCATGCTCAGGCGATAGTCAAAGCCGATGCCGCCCTGCCGGATGGGCAGGCACATGCCGGGCATGCCGGACATATCCTCCGCAATGGTGATGGCCATGGGATTGACGCTGTGGATCAGCTCGTTGGCAAGCTGGAGATAGGTCACCGCGTCCGTGTTGGTGTTCATGGAGAAGTACTTGTCGTAGTTATCGAAGGCGGAGCCCAGACCGTGGTCATGATAGAGCATGCTGGTGACGCCGTCGAACCGGAATCCATCGAAATGGAACTCCTCGATCCAGTACTTGCAGTTGGAAAGCAGGAAATGCTGCACCTCAGGCTTGGCATAGTCAAACAGGCGGGTGTCCCAGGCGGAGTGATAGCCCCGCTCGCCGGAGACGCAGTAGAGGTTGTCCGTGCCGTCAAACTCGCCCAGACCTTCCGCCGTATTCTTCACGGTATGAGAATGGACGATGTCCAAAAGGACACTGATGCCCATGCCGTGGGCTGTGTTGATCAGCTCCCGGAGCTCATCCGGGGTACCAAAGCGGGAACTGGGCGCAAAGAGATTCGCCACCTGATAGCCAAAGGAGGCATAGTAAGGATGCTCCATGACCGCCATGACCTGGATGCAGTTGTAACCGCCATTCTTTACCCGGGGCAGCACATTCTTGGTGAACTCCCGGTAGGTTCCGATGCGCTCCTCCTCATTGCCCATTCCGATGTGGCATTCGTAGATCAGCGGATTGCCGGGACGACACTTCTTGAAGAAGGCGCCATCGGTCCACTGGAACTTTTCCTCCGGATCCCAGATCTGGCCGGAGAAGCTGCCATCGGACCAGGACTGGCAGACCCGGTTCATGTAGGCGGGAATACGCTCCATCCAGCGTCCGTCCGCAAAGAAGCGGACCTTCACATTCTGTCCGTGCTGAAGGGTTTCCAGGGGCAGCTTGATCTCCCAGTTGCCCCCGTCCAGCCGGGTCATGCGGTGGGTATTCTGGTTCCAACCGTTGAAGTCGCCCACCAGCGCCGCTGCCTGGGCATGGGGCGCCCATTCCCGATAGATCCAGCAGGTCTTGGTCTTGTGGAAGCCGTAATACATATATCCGTTGGCCAGCTCCCGAAGGCTCTTGGCGCGGGTGAGAAGTTTTGCCTTTGCAGCGGAGTACAGCTCCATGCGCAGGTTCAGATCCCCCGCGTAGGGCTGCAGCATGGGATCAATTTTTAAGATGCCGAGCTTCTGGTTCAATGGAAACTCCCTCCTTTTCTGTTCCGTATCAAAGCGGAACGATCAGACGTCAGGCGGGCGCCGGACGCCATCCCTGTTGATTCCGGAGCGCTGGACCATTCCTGCCCCCGCTCCCTGAAATTACCCGATTGTATTTTACCCGATTTTTCCTGTTTTTGCAATGGGTTTCATTTTTAGGTTGACAAACGTCTACCTCTGTGATAATGTGAAGGTAGACAAACATCTACCAAAATGAAAGGAGGCAGACCTGTGGTAAAATTGTCTGACAGCGAATGGCGGGTCATGACCGCCCTTTGGGACCGGCCCCAGACCATTACGGAGCTGACGGCGACCCTTGCCGAATCCACCGGATGGAGCAAGCATACCATTCTCACCTTTCTGCGCCGCATGGAGGAGAAGGGCGCCGTGCGCTATGAGCAGGGTCCGCGGGCGAAGCGCTACTATCCCTGTGTTGACCGGCAGGACGCCCAGGTGGAAGAGGCCACCGAGTTTCTGGATCGCTGCTTTTCCGGCCGGATCGGCCTCATGGTGAATACTATGCTGGGCCGGGAAAAGCTGAGCCGGGAGGAGATCGACGAGCTCTATGACATTTTAAGGCAGGCGGAGGTGGTGAAAGATGACTGAGTGGCTGCTTTCTACCAGTGTTCTGATCCTCTGCGTGCTGCTATTGCGGCGGCTCCTGCGGGGCAAGCTGCGGCCCTGGGTCCAATATGCCCTGTGGCTGGTGGTGGCCCTGCGTCTGCTCCTTCCCGCGATTCCCATCCACAATCCGTGGAGCGTTCCCTCCCTTGCTTCCGGGATCACAGAGCAGGCAGAAATCCTGGCGCCACTTGCCGAAATCCAGGTTCCCATTCTCCCTGCGTCGAAAGACGCCCCGGATCCGGAACACAGCAATCTGGATGAAGCAGAGTACCAGACCTTGTTCGGCCCGCGGACAGCGCCCCTCTGGAAGGTCCTCTGGTTCGGCGGAAGTCTTGCGACGCTGCTTCTTATGTTCCTGCGGAACCTGCTGCTCATCCGGCGCATCTATCAAACCCGCATCATCCAGCCGGAGTACAACGCCCCGGTCCCGGTCTATGCTGTGCCCCATCTCCCCTCCCCCTGCCTGTTCCATGGACGGGTCTATCTGCCCCTAGAGCTGCGGGATCCGGTTGCCCAGCATCACGCAGTCGCCCACGAAGTTGCGCATAACAAACATTATGACAACTACTGGAACCTGCTTCGCTGCTTCCTCTGCGTCCTGTTCTGGTGGAATCCCCTGGTCTGGGCCGCGGCCTGGGCCAGCCGGGCAGATATGGAGCTGGCCTGCGACGAGGCGGCCATCACCCATCTGGGCGAACAGAGCCGCATTTCCTACGGCAGGACCCTTCTGGACCTGGTCAAGGTTCAGGGTGTGTCCGACGCCCCGGACCTGGTGCCCACCACCATGACCTCCGGCAAACGAAGCCTGAAAACCCGCATCGAGGCCATCGCCCACAAGCCTGTCACCCGGCGCTGGGCCGTGATCCTTCTCTGCGCGGTGATGCTGCTGGCCTGCTTCACCACCTTCACCGGCGCCGGTACCGGCTCTATCCTTGTCGCTCATCGCCGCTTTCCCGCAGACGTGTTGAACTATGGTCAATTCTACGCAGATGGCGTATACGGAAACGATCTTCCGGCAGGGCTCTGCCGGGAGTTGGGCCGCTGCATTCAGGATGCCCATTGGGACCGCATTCCGGAGGATGAGATCTTCACGATCTACAAGCCAGGCTATGAATGGCGGGTCAGGCTCTATCCTGCCCAGCTGACAGAGCTGACCGAGATCCAGCTCACCTGCCGGCCAGGCTGGATGGCGCTCACCTTTTATGCCCAAGGGGTGTTCAGCGGCAGGAACAAGGCCTATTTTTTCAGGCTTTCCCGGGAAGCCTTCGGTGAGGCGCTTCTAAAACAGGTTCAGGATTGTCTTCCCAGTTCTGCTCAGCCAGATATGCGCCGCTATTTCGGCCTCTATCCAGGAGCCTCCTGCGCTGCGATTCTGGAGGAAGACGCAGGCGGCTACAGGCTGGACTTGGATGAGCAGACGCTCTATCTGGTCCCCGATGATGGAAGCAGCTTCTTCTACGCCCCGGCGAAGGTCCGGAGTTTTCTGGACGGCGGCTATGACGCCATCTATCGCACAGAGGACAACAAATCTCTGTTCTTTCTGACAGAGGACGATAACTGCCTGTTGGTCACCCGGCGCTGGGATGGATCTTCCAGTGATTACAACTATAAACTTCTCTATCCCTGTGCCCCGCCGGAAAAATAACTTGTTGCAAATCCGGCATGAAAAACGTCTTATTGGGTGAAAGGAGAGATCAATATGAAAAATATGAAAGGCTTCCAATCACCCCATCTCTGGCTGTGGCTGCTGCCAGCGGCTCTGATCGCAGTCCTGGCGCTCCTGCTGCCCCGGATACGCTGGAGGCCCCTGGATGATCCCATCCAATTCGCCTATGTCCATACTGAAGCTGAAACTCAAGTTTATGCGGACCCCGACGCTCTGGATGGACTGCTCCGCGCCATCGACCAGGGTGCCGGCTGGCGCTGTACGGAGCCGGACGCAGACGAGCTGCCCCGCTGTCTGTTGGATCTGCTTCGGCCCGACGGGCACCATCTTTATCTTCGCGTTTATCCCCGCACCATCCAGCTCTATTCCACCGTCTGGCCTCTGTCGGATCCGCGTCAACCCTTCCGGACCTACCGGTTCCGCGCTGAGGCCCTGGAGTTATTTCTTGCCTCCAGCGCGCCCAGCTTCTCCTGCGCCCGGGAGGGCCTGCCCAAACCCAGGCGGGAGGGCCTCAGCGCCGTGTTTCTGGCCCTGCAACCGAAGATGACGGATCCGGTGCTCTTCAAGCCTCTGCCCAGAAGCGAGTGGGACGCGGTCTGCGACGCCCTGGATCAGGCAGCGGACGCGGTGGGAGCGCAGGACCACTTCAACATGCTCGGTGCCAAGGCGTACCTGCGGCTGGAGTATGACGAGGGTGCCTACGCGCTCATCTACCAGTACTGCCCCAGCCTGCTGGGAGACTGCGTCACCTGCCAGGACGATCCCTATGTGCTGCGGCGGCAGGTCCAGCTCAACCTGGGCGCTCACCCCCTCGAAGCCTGGATCCCTGCCGACTGGGCCACCGCAGAATGAAACAAATGTGAAGGAGGAACCTGAGCCATGTTTTCCAAATGGAATGATCTCTACCGGGGCTATGATGAGCAGCGCTATACCGAGCTCTGCGCCCTGCTGACCCGCTATGACATCAAGCGACGGACCCAGATAGCCCGCCCGGACAGCCGTGCCGCCGCAGCACAGTTGGGCTCCGGCAACATGCCGGGGACACCCAATGGTCGAGTGGGCTTCGGCATCTATTCCGCAGACACCGCAAAGGACGTGGACCGCACCGAGGCCATGGACAAGCTCTATGTGATCCGCATCCGGGCGCGGGACTCCGCCCGGGTCCGGGAACTGGTCCGAAATCTGGACGGCGATTGAGGAGGAATTACCATGCTTTCCAAATGGATCGATCTCTATCGCGGCTACGATGAACAGCGCTATACCGAGCTCTGTGCCCTGCTCATCCGCTATGACATCAAACGCCGGACCCAGGTGGCCCGACCTGACAGCAAGGTGGCTGCCATGTACGGCGCGTCGGGCGCCTACCCTGGTACCCCTGACAACACCCGTCAGGGCTATATCAACCAGTCCTCCTTCTGGGCACAGGAGGAGCTGGAGCGGACGGAGAAGGCGGACAAGCTTTACATCATCCGGGTCCGAACCAAGGACCACGCCCGGGTCCAGGCTCTGATCAAGGAGCTGGACAGGGCCTGAAACCGTTTATCATTCACATGCTCCAAAAAGGAGGCGCTGCGCGCCTCCTTTTTCTCTATGTATGGAAATGAAAAAATCCATTGCATTGTAATAGCTCATATGCTAAAATAGCTGATAGCAAGGATTATCAACGAACAAAAAAAGAAGGAGGAATTCCATTGCCGAATCCTAAGGTTGCTGCCGGCTCCAGCCGGGACATGACCACGGGCAGCGTCGCGAAGAAGCTGATCCTGTTTGCCATTCCCGTTTTGGGCGGCAGTATTTTCACCCAGCTCTACAACGTTGTTGACTCCATCGTTGTAGGTCAGTTCGTCGGCGCTGCTGCTCTGGCAGCCGTCGGCATCAGCTTCCCCATCTCCATGCTGGTCAACTCCATCTTCGCCGGTCTAGGCACCGGCTCCAGTGTTCTGGTCAGCCAGTACTACGGCGCCGGACAGAAGAAGGAGCTCAACGAGATGGTCAACACCACCTATACGTTGGCCCTGATCATCGGCGCCATCCTCACCGTCGTCGGTATGCTGGTAGCGCGTCCCGTCCTGGAGCTGCTGAAAACGCCGGACAACGTCATTGACAACGCCACGATCTATCTGCGCATCGTGATGTTCGGTTCCCTGGGCCATCTGTTCTATAACATGGGCGCTGCCATTCTCCGCGGACTGGGCGACTCCAAGTGGCCCATGTATTTCCTGATCATCTGCGCGGTTCTGAACATCATTCTGGACCTGCTGTTCGTCATCGCGTTCCACTGGGATGTGGCTGGCGTGGCCTGGGCCACCATCATTGCTCAGCTGATCTCCGGCATCGGCGTGGTCATCCGCACCGTCAAGGGCGGCTACGGCGTCTCCATCAGCCTCAAGAGCCTGCGCGTCGATGGCCATAAGGCCCTGATGCTGGCCAAGATCGGCATCCCCTCTGCTCTCTCCATGCTGATCTCCTCTCTGGGCATGCTGGTCATCCAGCGCTTCAACAACAGCTTCGGCTCTGACTTCCTGGCCGGTATGACCATCATGATGAAGATCGACGGCTTCGCACTGATCCCCCTGCAGGCTCTGGGCATGGCCATCACCACATTCGTCGGCCAGAACCTGGGCGCTAACAAGGAAGATCGCGTCCACAAGGGTGTGCGCACCACCATGATTCTTATCATTGCCATCGGCCTTGTCATGGGCCTGATCATGTATACCCTGGGCTATCAGCTGGGCGGCCTGTTCACCAAGGAAGCCCCAGCCCGGGAGGTCTGCCAGATCGGTCTGCGCATCGTCTTCATCATGTACATTGCCATGGGTCTGCAGCAGGCCTTCAACGGCATCATGCGCGGAGCCGGCGCTGTCAGCATCCCCATGATCATCTCCTTCATCTGCCTGATGGTCCGTATCCCTGTGGCCTATTTCCTGGCGATCCGCCGAAACGACTATCGCGGCATTTTCTACTCCATGATCATCTCCTCCTACTGCGGCGCCATCCTGCTGTACCTGTACTACAAGTTCGGCGGCTGGAAGAAGCATGTTGCGGTTCGGAAACAGGCTGGTCTTCCCAAGGAAGAAGCTCCTGCTGAGGAACCCGCAGAATAACAGCCAAGAAGCCGCACGAAAAGTGCGGCTTCTCTTTTTCCAAAAAGGACAGCTCCCCTTCCTACGGAGGGGAGCTGTCCTTCGCATTATTTATCTTCGATGCATCTCGCCTGAGCGTGTGAAATGCCCGCCGCGGGCGGGCATTTCTTTGATACTTTTTATGCTTCTGATTCGATCTTGATCCGCTTGGTCTTCCACTTGCCGGAACGGTAGCGGAGGGCTCCATAGACCGCGCCCAGAATCCAGGCAAGAGGCGTTCCCAGAAAGACGCCCACATAGCCCCAGGGGATGGACAGGAAATAGGAACAGAGGAAGCGCGCAATCAGCTCCAGGCCGCCCATGATAAAGGGGATCATGGCGTCACCGGCGCCGTGCATGGTGTTGCGGGTGGTGATGAGGATGATGACAAAGGGTACGCTCAGGGCGATCATCAGAGTATAGCGATAGGCGACCTCCACGACCGCCGCGCCGTCGTTGGTGAACCAGTTCAGAATCGGACGACCGAAGATGATCATGCAGGGCGAGCAGATGGCGATGGCACAGTAGGAGATCAGCAGCGAGGACTTGAAGCCCTTCTGCACCCGATCATAGTCCCCTGCACCCACGTTCTGGGCCGTAAAGACCTGCATGGCGTTGGCCGCTGAGAAGGCCAGGCTGTTGAACAGATGCTCCATCTTCAGACCCAGGGCATAGCCCGCCATGACCACGGAGCCGAATCCGTTCACCAGAGCCTGAATCATGATCATGCCGATGTTGATAGTCGCGGACATGAGGCTCGCCGGCAGGCCGATCTTCATGATGGTACCCACCAGCGGCCAGTCCCATTTCATATCCTTCCGGCCGAAGCGTAGAATGGGCATTCTCCGCCAGCCGTAGAGGATGACCGCAACCGCGGAGATGGCCGTGGAGAGGACCGTGGCATAGGCCACGCCGGGAACACCCATGTGGAACGCCGTGACGAAAGTCACATTCAGGACGATATTCAGCAGACTGGAGATAATCAGGAACACCAGCGGCGTCACGGAGTCACCCATGGAGCGCAGCAGAGACGAGGCCAGATTGTAGAAGCCGGAGGCCAGGGTCCCCACCAGGATGATGCGCATGTAGATGGTGGCATCCGGAAGCACGTCGGCAGGCACATTGATCAGCCGCAGCAGCAGCGGCGTAAACACCGCGCCAAGAATGCCAAGCACCAGTGCCAGCACCGCCACCAAAACCGCCGACAGGGCCACGCTTTGACGCAGGCGGCCATGATTGCCGGAGCCGAAGATCTGGGCCACAACCACGCTGATGCCGGAGGTGGCGCCCTGCAGCAGGATCAGAACCAGGCTGGAGATATTTCCCGTGGTGCCCACGGCGGCCAGCGCGCCGGGGCCGATATAACGTCCCACCACAAAGGTATCCGCCACGCTGTAAAACTGCTGGAATGCGCTGGAGAGCAGCATGGGCAGCATAAAGCGCAAGAGGAGCTTGGTTGGGTTGCCTTTTGTCAGGTCCAAAGCCAAGGAAATCGCCTCCCAGAACAGAGTGCTGTTATTATAGCAGAGATATTTGGAAAAAGCAACTTCCTGTCAGCTATGTTTGGTTCAAAAAACGGGGTGAGAAACCTCTCACCCCGGCATACATTACAGTTTTACGATCCAGGTCCACAGGACAATGGCAGGAAGGCTTAAGAGCGTGGAGAAGGCCACCAGCTTGGCCGCAAACTCCGGATCCCGCTCATACTTGGCAGCCAGCATGCTGGTGGTCGCTCCGGCGGGCATGGCAGCCAGGATCACGCTGTCTCCCCGAACCAGCGCACTGACCGGCAGGAGACGGAGCACCAGGAAAATGAGCAGCGGGATCAGGATCAGCCGATTCACCGTATACCAGACGATGGTCCTGTCCAGCACGGTTTTCAGGTCCGCTTCGGCAAGGATCATGCCGATGACCAGCATAGACATGGCGGTGTTGCAGCGGCCAAGGGTCCTGAGGGGCGTCAGGATGAAATCCGGAACCTTTGCCCGGGTCAGCAGGAGCACCAGTCCCACCACACAGGCAAGCACGCACGGATGGGTCAGCACCTTTTTCAGGGTTCCCTTTCCGTCCCGGGAGCCGGAATAGGTGGCAAGGCCCTCGGACCACATCATGATCCGTTGAGGGATCAGGTAGATGCTGGCCAGCATGAGACCCTGGGCGCCGTAGACGCCCTCTGCCACCGGGTTCCCCAGAAAGCCCGCGTTGGAACAGATGGTGGCATAGACCAGGTTCTTCTTCCGGTCCTCCGGCTGACGCCGATAAAGGAACTTCCCGTAGATCACGCTGAACAGCTGGATCCCCACGGAGATCAGCAGGATCACCAGACAGTCCCGCAGCAGATCGTGTTCGAACTCCACCAGAAAGCTTGTGACGATATTTGCCGGCAGAATCAAATACAGCACCAGATTGGTCAGCTCCAGCTGGCCCTGATGGCTGACAAGCTTCCACTTCCGGGCGCCGAAGCCCAGGGCCATCAGGGAAAAGATAGTGATTTGCAGGATGACAAGTTCTTTCACGGCAGGATTTCCAGCTCCTCCAGGGTTTTCTTTCTTCCCTGCAATCATACCACAGCGGAAAAAACGCTGTCAACGGTCATAAAAAAGCGAGGAAGCGGCGCCTCCTCGCTTTTCAGATTATTCCTGCGCGTCAAAGTCGGGCGCCCAGCCGAGGAAGCCCTCCACCGACTCCGGCGTGCCGTTGTAATACCGCTGCTGCTTGTCCAGAGCCGCAATTCTCGCCATCTCCTCCGCTGTCAGAGTGAAGTCAAAGATGTCGAAGTTCTCATGGATATGCACGGGATTCCGGGAACCGGGAATTACCACGTTGCCGGCCTGCACATGCCAGCGCAGGATGATCTGAGCATTGGTTTTTCCGTACTTTTTGCCAAGCTCCGTGAAAAGCGGCTCAGCAATGAGGCTCTTGTCACCATGCCCCAGCGGATACCAGGCCATCAGGCCCATGCCGGTCTCCGCCAAAATCTTTTTCAGTTCCGTCTGGGGATAGTATGGATGCGCCTCCACCTGCACCATCTGGGGCTTCAGCTCCGCAAACGCAACAGCTTCCTCCACAAGGCCAGGCTTCACGTCAAAGTTGGAAATGCCGATGGAACGGACCTTTCCCTCCCGGACTGCCTTTTCAATCGTCCGATAGCCAGCCTGCCAGTTGCTGGTGGGCTGATGCAGAAACAGCAGATCAATATAATCGGTATCCAGACGGCGCAGGGTGTCGTCAACCGCGCTCTCGCGCTCGTACACCGAGGGCCAGAGCTTGGTCACCAGGAATATCTCCTCTCTTGCGACACCGCTGGCCTTCATGGCCCGGCCTGTCGCCTTCTCATTCTGATAGGCATTGGCGGTGTCGATGAGCCGGATACCATCACGCAGCGCGCTCTCGATGGCCGCCTGTGCCTCCGGCGGAGTGAAGGTGAATACGCCAATACCAGCCATGGGCATCTGATAACCATTGTTCAAAGTGAAAGATTCCATTGTTTCCTCCTTATGATCTCTCAGGGGCCTCGCCTGCCCATCGGCAGGACCTTTTCCATCTGTATTATAATTGGTCATTGACTCAAAGTCAATGACCAATTATATTTTTTCGCTATGCGCTTGTCCCGGAGATTTCTTCTGGCGCAATCGCGCGCTTTGTGGTATGCTCTTTCCAGGAGGGATGCGAATGTCCAGAACCCTGATCCTATATTTTTCCAGAATCGGCGAAAGCTATGTCAACGGAGAACTGCGCTTTCTGGTGCAGGGAAACAGTCAGATCGCCGCGCGGCAAATCTTCCACGCGGTAGGCGGGGATCTGTTTCGGCTGAATCCCCTGGTCCCCTATCCGCCCTCCTACATGCACTGCCTGGTTCAGGCCAAGGCAGAGCAGCATCGTCAGGCCCGGCCCCTTCTTCGGCAGACGCTCACCACCCTGGAAGGATATGATACCGTCTTTCTCTCTGGTCCCTGCTGGTGGGGCAGCTATCCTATGCCGGTCTTTACCCAGCTGGAGGAGCTTCGTTGGGATGGAATCCGACTGCTTCCTCTCATGACCCACGAGGGCTCCGGCCTCGGCCATCTGCTGGAGGATCTCCAGCGGAGCTGTCCCGGCGCGCGGATCCCGGAGGCATTGGCTGTCAAGGGCAGCCAGATCCTGGACTGCGAGGACATCGTCGCAGCCTGGGCAAAACGAAATATGACATAAGAAAGCCCGCCATCTGGCGGGCTTTCGGCTCAGAACTGATACTTTTCCATTGGTTTTGGATCTCCTGGGTCAAAGACATGGTAGCTTCTTCCCTCCAGGTCCTTCCAGGTAAAAACGCCTTGCTCCAGGATCAGATAGCTTTGAGGGCTGTTCTCCTTGGGGATGGACACGGAGCCCGGATTCAGGATCCAGGTCTCCCCTGCCAGCGCGCAGGTCGGCACATGGGTATGGCCATGGAGCAGCAGCTCTCCCTCCCGAAGGGGCGGCAGAGCCCCGGCATAGTAGTGGTGTCCGTGGGTTGCGAAGATCCGAAGCTTCTCCACACTCAGATACACATAGTCCGCCAGGATGGGAAACGAGAGGACCATCTGGTCCACCTCTGTGTCACAGTTGCCCCGGACACAGAGCAGCTGCTCCCGCTCCGCGTTCAGCAGCGCGATTACCGCCTTGGGATCGTAGCCCTCCGGCAGATCATTTCTCGGCCCATGGTAGAGCAGATCTCCCAACAAAACCAGGCGCTCCGCTCCCTCCTGATGGAAGGCGGCAAGCAGCTTCTGCGTGCAGGGTGCTGACCCGTGGAGATCTGATGCGATCATCAGTTTCATATGCAGGACTCCAATCTGCTTTTTTCCAAGTGTAGCAGATCACGTCCGGTTTTTCCAGTCTTATTCCTCCACAAGGGCAGCGCCGAGGGCCTTGCACTTGGCAATTGCCTCGTCATCGGGCTCTTCGTTGGCAATCACGCTCTCCGCGGCCAGGGTGACACCGTCGCCCGCGCAGCGCTCTTCCCAATCGCGCATCCACTGGCCGTCGCCCCAGCCATAGGAGCCGAACAGCGCGACGGACTTGCCGGCCAGCTTGCCCTCGCAATCCGCGAACATGGGCTCAAACTCGCCCTCCTCCAGGACCTCGTCGCCCTGAGCAGAGCAGCCGAAGGCCAGCGCTTCGAAGACATCCACCTTATCCGCAGAGAAGGCATCGGGCGTAAAGATCTCCACCTCTGCGCCGGTCTCTCTGGCGCCATCTGCAACGGCGTTGGCCATGGACTCAGTGTTGCCCGTGCCGCTCCAATAAACAACTGCAAGTTTCTTCATGATAAATGCATCCTTTCCTGTGTTTTGCTTTTCTCGCCCACCACAAGCGCTTCGATGGGGCAGCCCCGGTCATAGCGCCGCAGATAGGCGTCTGTGCACATCTGAAATTGGCGAAAGCGCCTCTTTGCCGCATTCGCGTCTCCGTAAACCTTCCAGCAGCCAGAACATTTGTAGTTCTGCCCCCGGTGGGTGATAAACCCCTTCACGTCCTCAATGGGATAGCTGAGAAACAGGCCGATCTCATGGGGAAAGGTCCCCGCTGTCTGGAGGCGGCTGCGAAGTTCGATGAGACACGCGGAGGGGCGAAGATCCGAGTAGCCCGCCTGTCTGAGAAACGCCGCCAGCTCCGGCATGGCCAGGTCCTTTGTCAGCGCCTGGGGCCGGAAGAGATACAGAAGCGCCCGATCCCCGTTTTTCCGCAGAGGCAGAAGCATCATGCCCTTGTGATTCAGCCGACGATTCCAGCTTCGGACTTCCTGCAGAAGCAGAGGCCAGGAATCACAGGCACAGGAGAACAGGCTCCCGGTCTTGAGTCCTGCCAGCGTCGGCGCCCCTTGGTGGATCAGTTCTCGTTCTGACACGATGGTTCCTCCCTTATCGTTAGCCTTCGCTAACCTTAGTTAGCATACGCTAATTATCTTAGTTTGTCAAGTGCTTTTTGTTCTTCCAGTATGCTCAGCGCAGCGCCCGCTCATTCTCGCTTCGTATGTTTTCCGGAAAGTGGGACAAACTGTGAAAAAAAGGAGGGATCGTATGGAGCGCTGCGGTCGTCAGAGCTTTTGGTTCCGGCAGGAACCGGGGATCTGTTCCTGGGCCAGCATTGCAGGCAGGAAGGAGGGCCAGGGCCCTCTGGCAGATCGTTTTGATCAGGTACTGACGGACGATCATCTGGGTCAGGCAAGCTGGGAACAGGCAGAAAAAAAGCTCCAGGAGAGAAGCCTGGAGCTGGCGCTTGAGAAGATCGGCAAAGGCCGCTTCTGGGTGCAGCTTGTGGTCGGCGGTGATCTTCTGAATCAGTGCGTAGCGACTTCCTTTGCTCTGCGGGATCAGCCGCTTCCCTTTCTGGGCGTCTACGGCGCCTGCTCCACCATGGCCGAGAGTCTGCTCATTGCCGGGATGGCCGTCTCCGGCGGGGCCGCTCACACCGCGGCAGCCATCACCTCTTCCCACTTCGCCACTGCGGAGCGGCAGTACCGTCTGCCTCTGGTCTATGGCGGGCAGCGAAGCCCCTCTGCCCAGTGGACTGCCACAGCCTCCGGCTGTGTGCTTCTGACTCGTGAGCCGCAGTCCATCCGCCTGGAGAGCGCCACCGTCGGGAAGGTGGCAGACTGGGGCATCACGGACGCGGCCAACATGGGCGCTGCCATGGCCCCTGCCGCCTTTGAGACCATTCTCACCCATCTGGAGGATCTGGGCAGAGGGCCTGAGGACTACGATCTGATCGTCACCGGAGATCTGGGGCAGCTGGGCTCCTCGCTTCTGCTGGATCTCTTTGATCGGCAGGGCGTCAGCCTGACCCATTCGCACCGCGACTGCGGCGCCATGCTCTTTTCCCCTGCCCGGCAGGATGTTCATGCCGGCGCCTCCGGCTGCGGCTGCAGCGCCTCCGTCCTGTGCTCAGAGCTTCTGGGGCGCATGCAGGAGGGCACTCTCCGGCGCCTGCTCTTCTGCGCCACGGGCGCACTGCTCTCTCCCCTGACCAGCCAGCAGGGCGAGACCATTCCGGGGATCTGTCATGCAGTCTCCATCATCAGGGAGGATTGACCATGGAATACCTTCGCGCGTTTTTTGTGGGCGGCGCCTTCTGTGTCCTGGGCCAGGTGCTCATCGACAAGACCCGCCTGACCCCGGCCCGGATTCTGACCGGCTATGTCATTGCCGGAGTCCTGCTCTCTGCAGTCGGGCTCTACGGCCCTCTTGCCCGCTGGGCCGGGGCCGGTGCCACCGTTCCCCTGCTGGGCTTCGGCCACAATCTGGCCAGAGGCGTCCGGGAGGCCGTGGCAGAGGATGGACTTCTCGGGGCGCTGACCGGCGGGCTCAGAGCCTCCGCCGCTGGAATCGCCGCGGCGGTTGTGTTCAGCACCCTTGCGGGGCTGCTTTTCAAAATTCGTGACAAGCATTAAAAAAAGACTGCGAAGCAGCTGCTTCGCAGTCTTTTTTTGAAAACTCAGTACTTTGCCAGGGCGTCGCCTGCATTCTGATGCAGCACGTTCACCGCCTGGCGCATCTGGGTGTAGACCTCAGAAGGTACCCGGTCCTCCGCGCCGCCGATGTAGCGGTCGATCTCCGCCTCAATGTCCAGGACCTGATACTGGGTCTGGGCGTCAGCGCCCATATCCGCGATATACAGGGGCACATACTCCGCCTTGGAGATGGTGGTCTTGCCCGTCTCGCCGGAGCGGGTAAAGGTCAGGTTCAGCAGGGCCGAAGGCTGGGTGTTTTCCCGGTTCATGCTGGAATAGAAGTTGCCCAGGGAGTAGGCGATGAATACGTCCTTGGTCTCCCCGTCCACCGTAGTGACGCTGCGCTTCTCCATGGGACCGACCACATGGGAGTGGGCACCCAGAATCACATCCACGCCGTTGCGGAAGAGCAGATCGGCAATGCTGTTCTGGGAGTCTGTCGGCAGGATGTCATACTCGCCGCCCCAGTGGAGCAGGGCCACAATCACATCCGGCTCCAGGGCCTTGGCGCTCTGGATGCTCTGCTGCAGGGCAGTTTCATCCACCACGGTATAGGATCCGGTATAATCCGTATAGAGCAGGTTGACGCAGTAGTTGTATTCGGAGGGACGGGTCCGGCCATTGACGCCCTTGGTGTAGGCGATGAAGGCAAACTTGATGCCGTTGACCTCCTTCAGGATCACGCCGCCGTTCTCAGAGGCGGATTCCCGGGAGGCATAGGTGCCGGCAGCGGTGATGCCCGCGTCGGACAGGGTGTTGATGGTACTGGTCAGGCCATTGAAGCCATTTTCCAGAGAATAGGTGTTTGCGGTCTGCAGAATGTCAAATCCGGCATCCGCCAGGGCAGCTGCCAGCTGGGGCGGCGAGGAGAAGTTGGGATAGCCGGAATACGGCGTCCCCGCAAAGTTGGTCTCCAGGTTGCCCACGGTCAGGTCCGCGGCCTTGAGCTGATCCTTCACTCTGGCAAAAGCACCAGTGAAATCGTATCCGCCGCCGGAAACAGAGGCGTCGCTGATCTGCTCATCATAGCACATCACATCGCCCACCGCGGCCAGGGTCGCCACAGCATCCTCCGCCACAGGGGTCTGCTCCTCGGGCGGAACCACGGGCTCCAGTTCGCCGGTCTGTACCTGATCCGGATCGGAGGTGTTGGGATTATCCGCAGTTTTCTTCTTGGAGCAGCCGCGAATCGCCAGCACCAGAACCAGCACAAGGATCACTGCCAAGGCTGCATATACGATCATCTTTCGCTGCTGCCGCTTTTTCCGAAGCTCTTCCCGGCGCTTTCTGCGCTGTTCCTGCAATCTGGGATCCATCTGATATTCCTGCTCGTCCATCCCAATTCCTCCTTTACATAATCCTGTTCATATCATACAACATTTTCCTCGGCTGTACAATCATTTTTTGCAAATTCACAGAGAATTTACAGTTTGGATTCTGAACTTGGCGAAATAGCAAAGCTGTGATACAATAAGGAGGATTTTTAGAAAGGAGTCCTTTCTATGCGACGGCGCAAGAACCATCTGCTGCGCCCCTTCCTGATTGCCCTGGTGCTCATGGCTCTCCTGCTGGTGCTTGGAACCTACCTTTCGCGGCTGCTTGCGCCCTCCTCTGCCGCACCGGAGCCCGTGACCATTCCGGATCAGGAGGAGCGCCAGGCCACAAATCCCTGGGGCTGGGTAAGTCAGGATGCGGCGCAGAATGAATATGATGAGAACGGCTTTCTGAGCGTCGGCGGCGTGGTGGATTATCATGCCGGCGGCAAATGGGCCCTCCAGGGTCTGGATCTCTCCGCACACAATGGAGAGATCGACTGGGCGCAGGTGAAGGACGCCGGGATCGACTTTGTGATCCTCCAGCTGGGCTACCGAGGCTACACCGCCGGCACACTCAGCGTGGATGAGGCCTTCTTCCGCAATCTGGACGGAGCCACCGAACAGGGCATCGCCGTAGGCGCCTATTTCTTCTCCCAGGCGCTGAGCGAGGAGGAGGCCCGGGAGGAAGCAGATTTCGTGGTCAAGACGCTCTCCGGCTGCAAGCTGGATCTGCCCATCTATTTTGACTGGGAGACCGTCTCCGGCGGCGGGCGGAGCGATCAGATGGACACCTCCCGGCTCACGGACTGCGCGCTGGCTTTCTGCAGGCGCATCGAAGACGCGGGTTTTCAGGCCGGCATCTACTTCAACCAGGAGCACGGCTACTTTGCTTACAACCTGGATCTTCTGGGCGACTACTCCTTCTGGCTGGCTGAATACGCCGCTGTCCCAAGCTTTTACTTCCACTTTGATCTGTGGCAGTACACCCCTTCCGGCAGCGTGCCCGGCATCGAGGGCTCTGCGGACCGAAATCTGCTGTTTCCGGAACCCTGACAGGCAGACACGCATACAATAAACTAAGCAAAAGAATAGGGGCCTTCTGCCCCGGAAAGGATCGATATGAATCACGGTGATATTTCGACAACTGCGCTGGGGCTTCTGCTTCCCTTCCTGGGGACCACCCTTGGCGCTGCCATGGTGTTTATCTTGAAGCACGATTTGAAACCTTGGGTACAAAAGGCGCTGTTGGGCTTTGCGGCCGGCGTGATGATCGCGGCCTCCGTATGGTCCCTGCTCCAGCCTGCCATCGACATGGCAGAGGCTGCCGGGGGAATCGCCTGGGTCCCTGCCGTTGTAGGCTTTTTGGTGGGCATTCTTTTCCTGCTGGTGCTGGACTCCGTCATTCCCCACCTGCATCTGAACTCCGACACCCCGGAAGGCGCGAAGAGCTCCCTTGGAAAGAGCACCATGCTGGTGCTGGCTGTGACGCTGCACAACCTTCCGGAGGGAATGGCCGTGGGCGTGGCCTTTGCAGGCTACCTCTCCGGCAACGCCCTGATCTCCGCAGCTGGCGTCTTTGCGCTGGCCATTGGCATCGCCATTCAGAACTTCCCGGAGGGCGCCATTATTTCCATGCCCCTTGCAAGCCAGGGCATGTCCAAGACCCGTGCCTTTGTCTACGGCACGCTCTCCGGCGTGGTGGAACCCGTCGGAGCCATCGTCACCATTGCCCTGACCTCTGTCATTGAGCCGCTGCTCCCCTACATTCTCTCCTTTGCCGCAGGCGCCATGATCTATGTGGTCATTGAGGAGCTGATCCCGGAGGCTCAAGCCGGCGAGCATTCCAATATCGGCACCATTGGCGCGGCCATCGGCTTTGCTCTGATGATGATGCTGGACGTTGCCCTGGGTTGAGAAATAACGGCAAAAAAAGACGGCGCATCCGGATGGATGCACCGTCTTTTTTCAGGTCTTAGGCCTGCTGCTCCTTCATACGAGCAAAGCACTCGCTGCAGTAAACAGGGCGATCGGTCTTGGGCTCAAAGGGAACTCTGGCCTCGCCGCCGCAGTTTGCGCAGACAGCAGTGAAGTATTCTCTGGGGCCGCGGGAAGCGTTCTTGCGGGCGTCACGGCAGGCCTTGCAGCGCTGGGGCTCATTCTGGAAGCCGCGCTCTGCATAGAACTCCTGCTCGCCAGCGGTAAACACGAACTCTTTGCCGCACTCTTTGCAAACTAAGGTCTTGTCTTCGTACATTGTGATTTTCCCTCTCTTTAGAAGTTGTGTTTTTCTGCCAAAGAAGCGGCAGACATATATTGCGTACAGCATTGCTGTCATCGCCAGAAGTACTTGCGTGAGAACCCGAGAGCAGAACAACAATGATTCAGACAGTTGGGGGATACGCTCGCACAAATTGTATTATAGCCATTTGCGTTAGGCTTGTCAATCCTTAACAGTCATCTTTTTTAATTTATTTTATTTTTTGTACAGATTCGACGAGAAGAAAATCCCACAAGATGTGCACAATTTTCATTTTCCGCCGAATTGTCCTGGAAAAAGAGCAGAATCGTCACTTTTCTCACTCAAAAGAGAGTTGCTGATTGTCTCCCACCGACGGACTATTTTCGGGAAGCGGGAGATGCAGATGCTCATAAGCCTTCCGTGTGGCACAGCGGCCGCGGGGGGTGCGGGTCAAAAAACCCAGCTGCATCAGATAGGGTTCGTATACGTCCTCCAGCGTCACAGCCTCCTCGCCGATGGTGGCTGCCAGGGTCTCCAGGCCCACAGGGCCGCCGCCGTAGTGGGTGATGATGTTCTCCAGCATCCGCCGGTCCACGAAATCCAAACCCAGATGGTCCACCTCCAGGGCCGCAAGCGCCTTGTCCGCAATGGCCCGGGTGATGACGCCCTCCCCCAGAACCTGGGCAAAGTCCCGGACCCGGCGCAGCATCCGGTTGGCGATTCTGGGCGTACCCCGGCTCCGGGAGGCAATCTCCAACGCGCCGTCCGGGTCGATGGGCGTCTGCATCAGGGCGGCAGAGCGCAGGACAATGCGGGAGAGCTCCTCCGGGGTGTAGAGCTCCAGCCGGAAGGACACGCCGAAGCGGTCCCGCAGAGGGCTGGAGAGCTGCCCTGCCCGGGTGGTTGCCCCGATGAGGGTAAACTTGGGAAGATCCAGCCGGATGGAGTTTGCCGACGGGCCCTTGCCGATGATGATATCGATGGCAAAGTCCTCCATGGCAGGATACAGGATCTCCTCCACCATGCGGTTCAGGCGGTGGATCTCATCAATAAACAGAATATCCCCGGGGGCCAGGTTGGTCAGGAGTGCCGCCAAGTCGCCGGTTTTTTCAATGGCAGGGCCGCTGGTGACCCGGATGTTGACGCCCATCTCATTTGCAATAACACCTGCGAGGGTGGTTTTGCCAAGGCCTGGAGGTCCATAAAGGAGCACATGATCCAGAGGCTCCCCTCTCTGCCGGGCCGCCTCAATGTAAACCGAGAGATTGGCCTTGGCCTTCTCCTGGCCGGTGTAGTCTGCCAGAGTCTTGGGGCGCAGGGAGTTCTCCCCCTCGTCCAGAGGGGTCCGGTTCTGGGTGATGATCGGCTCCGCCGACTCCTTGGAATAGTCGATGCCCATGTCTCAGACCTCCTTTATCGCATGACCATGGCGCGCAGCGCGTAGCGGACCAGCTCCTCCACGCTCAGGTTTTCCGTATCCGCGCCCTTGAGCGCCTGAGCGCTCTCCGAGGCGGAATAGCCCAATGCCGCCAGGGCTGCCAAAGCCTCCTCTGTACGGCTTCCCTGTTGGGGAATGGGAATTCCGCTCACGCTGGAAGCGCTGAACTCGGACTGCTCTCCGGTAATCTTATCCCGCAGCTCCAGAAGGATCCGCTGGGCGATCTTTTTTCCCACGCCAGGGGCTGCGGTGATGGTCTTCTCGTCCCCGGTGAGCACTGCCAGGCGGAACCCGTCCGGTGTGGTGACCGATAGAATGGCCAGGGCCGCCTTGGGACCGACCCCGTTGACGCCGATCAGCTGCTGGAAGCAGCGCAGCTCATCCCTGCTTGCAAAGCCGAAGATCTCAATGGCGTCCTCCCGGACGCTGCAATAGGTATAGAGCCGGCTTCGCTGTCCCACCTTGAGCTGGGACTGGGTGTAGCGGGTGGTGGCGCATTCAAAGCCCACGCCTCCGCACTCCACCACGCAGAGGTTTGCGTCCAGCACTGTCACAGTGCCGTCCAGATAATAAAACAGCATGGTATCACCTGCCAAACTTTTGAAGTAACGATGTGGTACTGCGTGCGTGACACAGAGCGATGGCGATGGCATCCGCCGCGTCATCCGGGCGGGGCACCTCCGCAAGGCCCAGGAGCCTGCGGGTCATGTCCATGACCTGCCGCTTCTGCGCGCCGCCGTACCCAACCACGGATTGCTTCACCTGATTGGGCTTGTACTCGAAAATGGGTACATTGTGCTGAGCTGCGCAGAGGAGAATCACGCCTCTTGCATGGGCAACGCCGATGCCTGTTGTCACATTGTTGCCGAAGAACAGTTCCTCGATGGCCAGCGCCTCCGGCTTGAAATTGTCCAGCAGCTCGTTGATGTCCATGTAGATGGTGGCAAGGCGCTGGGGGAACTCCATCCCCGCCGGCGTCGTCACGACGCCGTAGCGCACAAGGTGAAAGCTTCCGGCTGCTGCCTCCACCACGCCGAAGCCCGTGGTCGCGTAGCCCGGATCAATCCCTAGAATCACCATGGTGCGCCTCTCACAGCTTCAGCAGAATGCCGGCAGCCGCGCCCATGAGCACCAGGAAAATGGGGTGCAGCTTGCGCCACTTGAGATAGACCGCCAGAAGGACCGCAAAGGTCAGCATGGCGCCCCAGCTGGTGATGCCTGCCCAGTTGCGCTCAGCCAGCGCCTGAAAATCAAACAGAGACGCGGCAAAGACCGACAGAACCGCAGCCGCGACCAGGCCCACGGAAACCGGGCGCAGAGCGCTCAGCGCCGCCTGGACAAAGCGATTTTCCCGGAAGTGCTGGAGCGCGGAGGCGATGATCAGGATCACAATGACGCTGGGCGTGACCAGACTCAGGGTCGCGATCAGACCGCCCAGGATCCCAGCAGTAGTCACGCCGGTATAGGTTGCCATGTTCACGCCGATGGGGCCGGGGGTGGACTCGCTGACCGCCAGCATGTTGGCCACCTCCGAATGGGTGAACCAGCCGTAGCGGTCGCTCATCTGATAGAGGAAGGGCAGCGTCGCAAGGCCGCCGCCGATGGAGAACAGGCCGGTCTTGAAGAACTCCCAGATCAGTTTCAAAATCGTCACTGTGTCTTCCTCCTTCCCTTCACAAGCTCCAGTACGACACCCAGCACGATGGCCGCCAGGACCAGCAGCACGGGAGAGACGGAGAACAGCACCCGCAGCAGGAAGGTTGCCGCCAGCAGGGCGTTGGCCGCGGCGCCCTTGACGCCGGACTTATAGAGCTTGATGACCGCCAGCAGGGTCAGCACCGCCACTGCGATGCGGATCCCGGCAAAGGCATGGATCACATAGGGATTCTCCGCGAAGCCCTGGAGCACCATGGCGATCACCGTGATAATGATGATACTGGGGGTGATGACGCCCAGGGTCGCCACGATGCCGCCCAGCGCCCCCTGCTGCTTATAGCCCACGAAGGTGCCGGTATTGACCGCGATGACGCCGGGGGTGCACTGTCCGATGGCGTAACAGTCCAGCACATCCTGCTCCGTCACCCAATGGTGCTTGTCCACCACCTCCCGCTGGAGCATGGGCAGCATGGCATAGCCGCCGCCGAAGGTGAACAGTCCGATGCGGAAAAAGCTGAGATAAAGGTCCAAAAGGGTCCTCATACGCTTCCTCATTTCATCCAAAGATTTCCCAATAGCAGATATTGATCACGCCCAGGATCACGATTCCAAGAAGGACCCAGGCGAAAACCACCTGCCATTTGGGCCGCGGGGTGTAGGGCTGTTTTTCCGGCTCCTGTTCCGGGGCGTCCGGCAGTCTGGGATGCTCATCCATGGAGCGCACTTCCTCTCTTACAGATACTTTGATTATTTTATCACATTTTTCTTCGCTTTGATAGTCCCAAAATGAACGCGGCCTGCCCTTTTGGGCAGGCCGCTTGGAACATCAGACTTCAAACATGAGATCGCCATAGGTGGGCACGGGCCACAGGTCCTTATCCACATAGAGCTCCAGCTCATCCACATAGCCGCGCAGAGCCTTCATGGCCGGAGCGACCTGATCGTGGAATGCATTTGCCATCTCCTTTGCGCCCTCCAGGGCATTCACCTGCACCGTGACCTGCTGCAGCCTGGTCTGGGCAGCTTTTGCCTTTGCAAGCAGATCGGAGCACTGCTTCAAAAGCTCCTCCTGGGCGGAAGTGTCCGCCTCGGGGCAGGCTGTACGGACCTCGTTCAGCGCCGTCGCCAGAGAACCCACATAGCCGATGATGGTGGGGATATAGTGCTTGCCCGCCATATGGAGCATGGTCTGTGCCTCGATGTTGATGCTCTTGGCATAGGTCTCATAGAGCACCTCTGCCCGGCTCTCCAGCTCACTGTGGGAGAGCACGCCGAAGCGTTCAAACAGATCCACGTTCTTCTTCTCCACCAGGCAGGGAATGGCAGAGACCATACTGGGCAGGTTGGGCAGCCCCCGGCGGGCCGCTTCCTCCACCCATTCCTCCGAATAGGAGTCGCCGTTGAAGATGATGCGCACATGGTTCTTCATCTGCACCGCGATCAGGGCCTTGCAGGCCGTCTCGAAGTTCCGGGCGTGCTCCAGCCGGTCCGCAGCGTCGCAGAAGGCTTCGGCCAGAATGGTGTTCAGCACTGTATTGGGCGTTGCGATAGAATCCGAGGAGCCTACCATGCGGAACTCAAACTTGTTGCCGGTGAAGGCAAAGGGCGAGGTCCGGTTCCGATCCGTGGCGTCCTTGTTGAGCACCTGCACGGTGTTCACGCCCACATCCAGGCGCTCTCCGTGAAGGCAGGTGGCCGCGTCGCCGTGGTCCACGATCTGGGTGACCAGATTCTCCAGCTGGTCGCCCAGGAAGATGGAGATGATGGCGGGAGGCGCTTCGCCCTGCCCCAGGCGATGGTCGTTGCCCACATCGGCGGCGGCGCTGCGCAGCAGATCCGCGTGTTTGTCCACCGCCCGCATGACGCAGGAGAGGACCAGCAGGAACTGCAGGTTTTCATTGGGCGTATCGCCGGGGTCAAAGAGGTTGACGCCCGTATCAGTGCCCAGAGAGTAATTGTTGTGTTTGCCGGAGCCGTTGACGCCGGCATAGGGCTTCTCATGGAGCAGGCACACAAGGCCATGACGATAGGCTACCCGCTTCATGGTCTCCATCGTCAGCTGATTGTGATCCACCGCCACATTGGCAACGGTATAGATGGGCGCCATCTCATGCTGGGAGGGGGCCACCTCGTTGTGCTGGGTGGTAGCTGTGATGCCCAACTTCCAGAGCTCCTGGTTCAGATCCGCCATATAGGCGCCGATGCGCTCCCGGATGGTGCCGAAGTACTGGTCGTCCAGCTCCTGGCCCTTGGGCGCGGAGGCGCCAAACAGCGTTCGGCCGGTGTAGATCAGGTCCCGGCGCTTTAAGTACTTTTCCCGATCCACCAGAAAATACTCCTGCTCGGGGCCCACCAAGGGCAGCACCTGCTGTGCTTCCTGATTTCCGAATAGGCGCAGAATCCGCAGGGCCTGCTTGCTCACAGCCTGCATGGAACGCAGCAGAGGCGTCTTCTGATCCAAAGCCTCTCCCGTATAGGAAACAAAGGAGGTGGGGATGCAGAGGACCGGACCGGCGGCGCTCTCCTTCAGAAAGACCGGAGAGGTGATATCCCAGGCCGTGTAGCCCCGGGCATAGTGGGTGGAACGCAGGCCGCCGGAGGGGAAACTGGATGCATCGGACTCACCCATGATGAGCTGTTCGCCGGAGAGCCGGGTCAACGCCTTGCCGTCGGAAAGCGGCTTGAGGAAGGAATCGTGCTTCTCCGCCGTGGCGCCGGTGAGGGGCTGGAACCAATGGGTGTAATGGGTCGCGCCATGCTCCAGGGCCCAGTCCTTCATGGCCGCAGCCAGAACGTCCGCCGTGTGCATATCCAGAGCGCCGCCCTGCGCCTTGATCTCCATGATCTCCTCATAGACGTGCTTGGGCAGCCGCTGCTGCATGACCGCCTCCGAGAACACATTGGAGCCGAAGAGTTCCGTCATTTCCATATGCCATCCATCGCCTTTCTTGCGTCAGAGTTGCGGCCGCGCCGCAGAAGCATCCTATGAAAAACGCCTTCTAAACGTTCATAAGATACCGCAAATCCCTCAAAAAGGCAAGTATTTTTGCAAAAGCTGGAATCTTTCTCCCCATTGGCAAAGGAGTTCTGCCCCGCTTCTCCCCTTTTTGTTCAGTTTGCCGTGAAAAAAGGTCCGCTTCATGAGAAGCGGACCTTTTTCATTCTTTCTCGCCATAGAACTCCCGAAGGGCGCTCATCAGGGCCTCCCCGTCCAGATCATGGACCATGGCAGCCTGCTCAATGCTCTCCATTCCTGCCGAAGCGCAGCCGACACAGTGCAGGCCGAAGCTCTGGAGAATGGGCTGCACCCGTTTGTCCCGGCGAAGCAGCTCACCGATGGTGGTCTGAGGTGTGAGCCAGCTGCAGACCTCCTTGGGCGCGCCGCGCTTTTCCTTCCGATTTTTGACCGTTCCGATCCCAATGATCAGAGCGATGAGCCCGATCACGATCCAGCTGATGACTTTCATATCTGCTCCTTTCCAGGCCAGACATTAGCTTTCGCTAATGATAATGCTGCAAACAGGCGGGACTCCCTCCCGCCATGGGCATTTTCGCACAGCTTCCAGCAAAAGTCAAGCAAAACAATGGGGAGCGGCATGGCCGCTCCCCTGCGCGTTTTCCATTACTCGATCATCAGGCGTTTGGGCTGGGGCTCGATCTTCTCCAGCTTGGGCAGCGTCAGGCTCAGCACCCCGTCCGCATATTTGGCGCTGATCTTGTCCTGATCCACGCCCTCCATGCTGAAGCTTCTGCGGTAAGAGCCGTAGGAGCGCTCACAGCGGACGAACTTCTGCTCCTGATCCTGCTCCTCATGCTCTGCGCGGCGCTCGGCCGAGATGGTCAGAAGGTCATTCTCCAAATCCAGATGGATGTCCTCCTTCTTGAAACCGGGCAGATCTGCCTTCAGCTCGTAATGATCGCCTTCGTCCACGATGTCGGTCTTGAAGCCTGCAAAGCCGGTGCTGAACAGGCTGCCGTCGAAGAAGCGTTTTTGCAGCTGCTCCATCTCCGCAAAGGGATTCCAGGCAGAGAGAGAATTTCTGTTATAAGGTCTGAGTTCAAACATGATGATTTCCTCCTTCAGGTGTCGCGCCGGCGAACCGGCATTTGGTCTGGGACGTTCTTTCGTCCCCCTTTCGAGTATCAATATACCCCCGGATCGTGTCTTTTATGTGGCCCGAACATGAACGGATTGTAAATTTTAGCACTCTTTGAGTGCGAGTGCTAAAACGCAGAAGGACAGAAATATTCCTTTGGAAGCACTTGACAGGACCGGATATTCATATTATCATATGAGCAGATATTCAAGTGATCGGAGATGATCTACAATGGATGCAAACGAATCGGTCCTCTGCGGCGAGGTGCAGGTGCATGGTGACCTGGTGGCTGCTGTGCAGCGGAACCTGCCGGATGAAGAGGAATTGTTTGATCTGGCGGAGCTGTTCAAGATCTTTGGCGATTCCACTCGGATCAAGATTCTCACGGTGCTCTTTGAGCATGAGGTCTGCGTCTGCGACATTGCAGAGATCCTGGGCATGACCCAGTCGGCCATCTCCCATCAGCTGCGTATCATCAAGCAGGCCCGACTGGTCAAATCCCGCCGGGAGGGCAAAACCATCTTTTATTCCCTTTCCGACGATCATGTGAAATCCATTCTCGGAATGGCAAAAGAACATCTGGAGGAAGAAAAATGAAAAAGACTTTCAAGCTTCGCGATCTGGATTGTGCAAACTGCGCTGCAAAAATGGAAACCGCCATCTCCAAGCTGCCTGGCGTCAACGCCGTGAGCGTCAACTTCATGCAGCAGAAGATGACGCTGGACGCCCCTGACGAGCTGTTTGACGATGTGGTGAAGGCCGCTGTCAAATGCATTGCCAAGGTGGAGCCGGACTGCGAGGTCATTCTGAAATGAGCCGAAAGCAGAAGAAGCTCCTTCTGCGCATTGGCTGCTCTGCCGTGCTGTTTCTGGCGGGGCTTCTGCTTCCCGGCTGGTTCGGTCGGGGAGCGATGCTCCTGAGCTGGGCAGTCTGCGGATGGTCCGTGGCTTGGAAAGCCATCCGCAATCTTGCGCACGGACAGGTATTTGACGAGAATTTTCTCATGACCCTTGCAACCGTGGGCGCCTTCGCCCTGGGTGATTTCTCGGAGGGCGCGGCGGTCATGCTCTTCTACCAGGTGGGCGAGCTATTCCAGGCGCTGGCTGTGGAACGCTCCCGCCGCTCCATCTCCGCGCTCATGGATCTGCGTCCGGACACTGCTGTGGTGCTTCGGGACGGAGAGCCGGAGGAGGTGGATCCGGAGGACGTGCAGGTGGGCGACCTCCTGCGGGTCGGCCCCGGCGAGCGGATCAGTGTGGACGGCGTGGTGCTGGAGGGCACGGCATCTCTGGACACCTCCCGCATCACCGGCGAATCCATGCCCCGCAGCGTGGCCCCAGGAGACCGCGTCCTCTCCGGCTGCGTGAACCTCTCGGGACTGCTCACCATCCGGGCAGAGAGCGAATACGCAAGCTCCACCGTTGCCCGCATCCTTGACCTGGTGGAAAACGCCCAGGAGAAGAAGGCCAAGACAGAACAGTTCATCACCCGCTTTGCCCGGTACTACACCCCGGCTGTGGTGGTGGCAGCCGTGCTTCTGGCGGTCCTGCCGCCTCTGCTTCTGCATCAGAGCTTCTCGGTGTGGCTCACGCGAGCCCTCACCTTCCTGGTGGTCTCCTGCCCCTGCGCTCTGGTAATCTCCGTGCCGCTGGCCTTCTTCGGCGGCATGGCCGCCGCCTCCAAGGTGAACATTCTGGTCAAGGGCGGCGTTGCTCTGGAGCTGCTTGCAAAGCCTGATGCTGTGGTCTTTGACAAGACCGGGACCCTCACCACAGGCCGTTTCCAGGTGACGGAGGTCCTGACGGAAGGCTGTGAACGGGCGGCGCTTCTGGACCTGGCCGCTGCGGCGGAGCAGGATTCTGGTCACCCCATTGCCCAGGCCATCCGGGAGGCCAAGCCCGACGCGCCGGAGGGACTTCTGCTGGAGGATCGCCCTGGCTGCGGCGTCCGCGCCAAGGTCCTGGAGCAGGAGGTCCTGGCCGGCAACCAGCGTTTTCTGGAATCCTTCGGCATCCCCTGCCCGGTTCATGAGGGCGCGGGAACCGCGATTTACATTGCCTCCGACGGCAAATATCTTGGCTGCATCCGGGTGGAGGACACCCTGAAGCCGGACGCCAAAACGACCATCGATGCGCTGCACAGCCGGGGCGTTACCCGGACGGTACTTCTTTCCGGCGACCGGGTCGAAAGCGTCCAGGCAACAGCCAAGGCGCTGGGGATCGACGAGGCGCACGCGGGCCTGCTTCCTCAGGACAAGGTCGCAAAGATGGAGGAGCTGCTCCAGGCCAGCGGATGCATATTCTTTGTGGGCGACGGCGTCAACGACGCCCCGGTCCTGACCCTTGCCACGGTGGGCATTGCCATGGGCGGTATCGGCTCCGACGCCGCTGTGGAGGCCGCCGATGTGGTGCTGCTCTCGGATGAGCCCAGTCGGCTGGGCGCGGCCATCGACATTGCCCGCTCCACGGTCCGCATTGCCTGGGAAAATATCTTCATCGCCCTGGGCGTGAAGGGCATTGTGCTGATTCTGGGCGCCCTGGGTCTCGCCGGTATGTGGCTGGCGGTCTTCGCGGATGTGGGCGTGGCAGTCATCGCCATTCTCAATGCCATGCGCACCCTGCGGCTGCATGAGAAAACCAAATAATTTTGCAGAGCGCCGTTTTTCGGCGCTCTGTTTTTATTGAATTGGAAGAAAAACTGTGCTATTCTCCAGAAAGAGCCCTGCAAGGAGGCACAGCATGAACGATTCTGTGATTCAGGCCGCTGAGGCCTATCTTTGCACCCTGTTTCAGAATAATTCTGACGGCCACGATCTCTCCCATAGCCTTCGCGTCTATGAAAACGCCATGCGTATCGCGGCCACAGAGCCCGCCTGCGATCTGACGGTTGTGGCCCTGGCGGCGCTGCTGCATGACGCGGACGACCACAAGCTCTTTGCGACCCAAGACCAGGCCAATGCCCGGCGCTTTCTTGCCTCCCAGGCAGTTCCGGAGGTCCAGACCTCGCAGATTCTTCGCGCCATCGCCTCCGTCTCCTTCAGCCAGAATCCGGGCAGACGCCCGGACACGCTGGAGGGGCAGATCGTCCAGGACGCGGATCGGCTGGACGCCATGGGCGCTGTGGGGATCGCCCGCACCTTCGCCTACGGCGGTGCCCACGGGCGAAGCCTTGCCTCCTCCATCGCGCATTTCCATGAAAAGCTCCTGCTTCTCCAGGATACCATGAACACCACCGCCGGGCGGGAACTTGCCCGCACCCGCCACGCCTTTCTGGAAACATTTCTGGAGGAATACAAGCAGGAAACTGCCCGCGAATAAAAGCGCCGAAACCGGCGCTTTTCCTCTTGCAGAGTGTGACAAAATCCACTACAATGGAGGCAGATCGAATTGAAAGGAGCTCGCGGCTATGACCTATGATTTTACCACCATGACCGACCGCATCGGCAAGGATTCAATCGCGGTCACCGATATTCCCGTTCCCGGCGCACAGATCCAGGAGGGCTTCTCCCGCCTTCCCATGTGGATCGCCGATATGTGCTTCGTCGGCGCTCCCTCCATTGTGGAGGCCATGCGCAATCGTCTGGACACACCCGCCTTCGGCTACTTTGATCCCAGTCAGGCGTATTACGACGCCATTCTGAACTGGCAGAAAACCCGCAACGGCGTCACCCTCAACCAGGAGGACATTGGCTATGAGAACGGCGTGCTGGGCGGTCTGCTCTCCGCGCTCCGCGCCATCTGCCCCCAGGGCGGAAAGGTTCTGGTCCACTCCCCCACCTACATTGGCTTCACCTTCTCCCTCAAGCGCAACGGCTTTGACATCGTCCACACGCCTCTGACCCAGGATGAGAACGGGATCTGGCGCATGGATTTCGAGGACATGGACAAGAAGCTGAAGGAGAACCACATCCATGCCGCCATCTTCTGCTCTCCCCACAACCCCACAGGCCGCGTCTGGGAGCGCTGGGAGCTGGAGCAGGCTCTGGAGGTCTATCGCCGCAACGACTGCTATGTGATCTGTGACGAGATCTGGTCCGACCTGCTGCTCAACGGCGCCAAGCATATTCCCATGCACTCTGTCTCTGAGGATGCTGCCCATCGGGTAATAAGCCTCTATGCGCCCTCCAAGACCTTCAACCTGGCGGGCCTCATCGGCTCCTACCATGTGATCCGGGATCCCTGGCTTCGGGACCAGGTGAATGCCCAGGCTGCCCTCTCCGGCTACAACAGCATGAACGTGCTGTCCATGCACGCGCTCATCGGCGCCTACTCCGACGCCGGCGCGCTTTGGGTGGACGAGCTGGATCAGGTCCTCTCGGACAACGCAAACTATGCCTATGACTTCATCAACGCCCACTTTGAGGGCGTCAAGCTCTCCAAGCCCCAGGGCACTTATATGCTCTTCCTGGACTGCGAGGGCTGGGTCAAGGCCCACAACAAGACCCTGGACGAGCTGGAGCGAGCCGGCGTTGCCGTGGGCGTCGTCTGGCAGGATGGCCGGATGTTCCACGGTCCCTATGCCATCCGCATGAATCTGGCTCTTCCCACAAAGTATGTAAAAGAGGCCTTTGACCGTCTGGACAAATACGTATTCAACGCATAATCAAACAGGCAGCCGGGATCCCGGCTGCCTTTCTTATGAAAAAAGCCGCCCGGCGAACAGCCGGGCGGCTTTTCCTGTTTAACCGATGTTCTCGTCCAGGAAGGCAGCCAGGTCCTCCTTGGGACGCAGGCCGATGACCTGGGCCACGTCCTCGCCGCCGTCAAACAGATGCAGGGCGGGGATGGCATTGATCTGATACTTCATGGCAAGCTCGGGATTCTCGTCCACGTTGCACTTGCCCACCTTCACCTTGCCCGCATATTCCGCGGCAATCTCCGCCACGGCGGGAGCCAGCATCCGGCAGGGGCCGCACCACTCTGCCCAGAAATCCACCAGCACGGGCTGATCCGACTTCAGAACCTCCGATTCAAAATTCGCCTTGGTAATGACAACTTCAGCCATGGGAATAGCTCCTTTCAATCCTTGGATTTGTAGTAGAGAAGGCAGTGGCAGTAGCCCTCAAAGTCTGGATCCTTGATCTGATCCCGGAACTCCTGGCACATGCACTTGTACTCCTCTGTGCGGGCCAGCCGACAGGGGCAGTAGCCGCCCGTCCGCTTCAGGCCCTCCCGGATGGTCTTGACAATCTCCGCATCTTCATTGAGGCGCACGCTCATCAAACCGTCTCCTCTCTGTTATTTTTTATATTGTATCACAGTTTTCAGAAAAAAACAGTCCCAGGAGAAAGATTTACAGTTTATTCAGAATCCAGCAGCGCCTCTGCAAGCTCCGCAAGCGGCTCCAGCCATGCGGGTTTGCACCGCCTTCCGAAGAAGAAACGCTGTCCACCCGGTCTGTCCGTCGTGAAGAAATACCCGCTCCCCGCGCAGATCCAGCACAGCGCATACTCGTTTTTGCCCATTCCGTTTTGAAATGAAATCACGTAAAAAGGAGATGGATAATTGGTCAGTTTTGATTTCTTTCGGCTGTGCCGGATGGCGCTAACGGCTGCCTCATAGAGCTGATCCAGGTCCTCCCGGTCGTGAATCTCTGCGCTTTGTAAGACCCGGCCGCCGGAATGACGCTCTATGACAGCGGAACAGATGGACGACTTCAGGACGCCCATGGGCCTGGACAGCACAGACACCGCGCAAAATACGATGATCCCTGCTAGAATTGCGGCGAGAAACCGCAGCTCCTCCTTGCGTTTCATCGGGAGCCCTCGTTTCTAATTCTAATAGAACAAACGAAAACGGGGGCAGATTTGCAACATGCTTCCAGAAAAAATCAGCACGATTCCCAAATCACGCCGGGCTTTTTTGTGCAAAAAGGCGGCGCAAAAGCGCCGCCTTGGGGTTTCTTATTCCTTGACCAGGCTGTCCGCCACCCGGTAGATGTCTCCGGCGCCCACGGTGAGCACCAGATCTCCCGGCTGGATGATCGTTTTCAGATACTCCGCCGTCTGCGGGAGCGTCCGGCAGAAGACCGCGCCGGAAATCTGCTCCGCCAGATCCCGGGAGGAGATTCCGATGGTGTTCTGCTCCCGGGCCGCATAGATCTCGGAGAGAACGCACACATCCGCCAACCGCAGGGCCCCCACAAAGTCGTCAAACAGGGCCTTGGTCCGGGAGTAGGTGTGAGGCTGGAAGGCCAGGATCAGGCGCTTGGGCTCCATGAGCCGGGCTGCCCGGATGGTGGCAGCCAGCTCGCCGGGATGGTGAGCGTAGTCGTCATAGACCTCCGCACCCTGGAACTCGCCCTTGTACTCCATGCGGCGCTCCGCGCCATGGAATTGGGCAAGGCCCTCCTCCACCGCCTTGGGATCGATGCCATGAAGCCAGGCCACTGCGGCAGCCGCCACGGCATTGCAGGCATTGTGAGCGCCCAGGACCTTCAGCTCCAGATGGCAGTACTTCTTCCCGCCTGCGATGATGTCCATGCTGCGGAAGTCCGGAGAAAGGTTCTCGCAGTACACGTCAAAGCCGGGAGCCATGCCGAAGGTGGTTGCCGGGATGCCCTGCAGGGCGTCCATGGCATTCTTGTCCTGGCCGTTCACCAGGATCTTGCCGCCCTCCGGCACCAGCTGGGCAAACTTCCGGAAGGACGCCTGGATATCCGCAAGGTCCTTGAAGAAGTCCAGATGGTCCTCCTCCACATTGAGGATGACCGCGGTGGTGGGGAAGAAATTCAGGAAGCTGTTGCAGTACTCACAGCTCTCCAGAATGATGTCATCTCCCTGGCCCACCCGATGGCCCGCGCCCAGAATGGGCAGCTTACCGCCGATCATGACCGTGGGATCCTTCCCAGCCTGGAGGAAGATGTGGGTCACCATGGAGGTGGTGGTGGTCTTTCCGTGGGTGCCGGCGATGCAGATGGCATTCTCGTAGTGGCGCATGATGACGCCCCAGGCCTGGGCCCGCTCAAAAACCGGGATGCCCAGAGCGCGGGCAGCGGCAATCTCCGGATTGTCGTTGTGGACGGCAGCGGTACGGATGATGCAGTCCGCGCCCTCGATATTCTCCGCCCGATGGCCGATATGCACCTGGATCCCCTGGCGCTGCAGCTCCTCCGTGCTCACAGATGCGTTCATATCCGAGCCAGTGATCTGCATTCCCTTCCCCTTGAGCACCAGCCCCAGGGGCCGCATGGAGACGCCGCCGATGCCCACCAGATGGGCATGCTTTCCAGGCTTTAAATAGTCGAGAATGTTCCACTCTGTATCCATAAAGATCCTCCGAATCCTGAATCTGTGTCAAACGAATTTATTATACTCGCTTTTTTCGAAAAAACAAGTGGAAGATTGCCAAAGCGGCCTCTTTGGGTTACAATAAAGGAAGCAAAGGAGGCGCTTGTATGGAAAAACTGGACCCGCGGGCCCTGACGATCCTCTCCAGGCTGGAACAGGCAGGACACCAGGCTGTATTGGTGGGCGGCTGCGTCCGGGATCTGCTCCTGGGAAGGCATGTACACGACTATGACATTGCCACCTCCGCCCTGCCCGAGCAGGTCTGCGCGCTCTTTCCCCATACGGTCCCCACCGGTCTGCGCCACGGCACGGTCACGGTGCTGCTGGATGGCGGCTCCTATGAGCTCACCACCTTCCGCACAGAAGGGGCGTATCTGGATCACCGCCGCCCGGAGGCTGTACAATATGTTCAGGACCTTTCAGAAGATCTGAGCCGACGGGATTTCACCATCAATGCCATGGCCATGGACCGCCATGGCGTTGTTACAGATCTCTTTCAGGGCCAGGCGGACCTCCAAGCGGGACTGATCCGCTGTGTGGGCAATCCTGATCTGCGTTTTTCAGAGGACGCCCTTCGCATGCTGCGGGCGGTACGCTTTTCTGCCCAGCTGGACTTCCGGATCGAGGCGCGCACCCTGGCCTCTGCCCAGGTTTTGGCGCCCACCTGCGCCGCGCTCTCTGCCGAGCGGGTCCGGGATGAGATGGAAAAGGCGCTGCTCTCCCCCCATCCGGAGGCCATCGGGCAGATGATGGATCTGGGGCTTCTTGCCCATCTTGGCCTGAGGGAGCACCCGGAGCTCTCCCCGCTCTCCTCCGTCCCGCCGGAGCGGCTGGCCCGCTGGGCCATGGCAAAACGCCTGCTGCCGCAGCTGGATCTCACTGCCCTGCGCCTGGATAAGAAGGCCGAACGCCTTTGCGAGGCTGCCGCTGCCCTGACAGACATGGACACCCTTCTTGCCTGCAAGCAGGCCATCGCCGAGAAGGGCTGGGAGGCCGCACGGCTTGCCGCTGTTTTAAACGGTCAGCTGCCGCGCATGGAGGAAATCGCCGCCTCCGGCGACTGCGTAACCATTCCCCAGCTGGCTGTTCGGGGAAACGAGCTTCCCGGCTTATCCGGGCCTGAGGTCGCGCAAACGCTTCATCGTCTGCTCCAGCATGTTCTGGAGCATCCAGAGGACAATCAAAAAGAGCGCCTGCTGGCGCTCCTGAAAAAATGAGGCACCCGGGCGGGTGCCTCATTTCTATGCCTTCTGCAGTTCCACGTTCCGCTTGTAAGCGGCAAAGAGCGCGTCCATGACTGCGCCGCGGAAGCCCCGCTGCTCCAGGACCGCCACGCCCTCGATGGTGCTGCCTGCGGGGGAACACACCGCGCCGCGCAGCCGGGCAGGGTCCTGACCGGTCTCCAGGGCCAGCTTGGCCGTTCCAAGGACCGTCTGAAGGGCAAACTGCTCCGCCTGAGCTCTGGGCAGACCGCAGCGCACCGCGCCATCCACCATGGCCTCCACGAACATGCACACATAGGCGGGGCCGCAGCCGGACAGGGCGCTTGCCATGTCGATCTTCCCCTCCTCCAGCTTCACCAGCAAGCCCGCCGGCTTCATAGTCTGGAGGAACAGGGCCTCATCCTCCTCTGTCACACCGGTACCCAGACAATAGCTGATGACGCCGGCCCCCACGCCCGCAGGAGTATTGGGCATGATGCGGATCACCGGGCAGCCGCCCAGCTGCTCCGCGATATCTGAGATGGTGAGTCCCGCCGCCATGCTGACCACGCAGAAGTGGTCCTTCCGTCCGGCCAGGATCTCCCGGATCTGGGCGGTTGCGGCGCGCATGACCTGGGGCTTGACCCCCAGAAACACCAATCTGCATGCCTCGGCGACCTGTTCTCCCGTTCCGGGAACCGTGCCGAACTGCTCCTTGAGCCTGCTCAGCTTTTCCGGGTCCAGATCTGCGGTCAGCACCTGGCCCTCTCCCAGGGCCTTTGCCGCTACTGCGGCCAGGGTTCCGCCCATGTTGCCGCAGCCGATAAAACCTGCCTTGTACATGGTCTCCTCCTTATCGAATCTGTCCGTTTCCGCGGACAATGTATTTGTAGCTGCAAAGCTCCGCCAGGCCCATGGGGCCACGGGCGTGGAGCTTCTGGGTAGAGATGCCCATCTCACAGCCCAGGCCGAACTCACCGCCGTCGGTGAAGCGGGTGGATGCGTTTACATACACCGCCGCCGAATCCACCTGCCGTGTGAAGGCCTCGGCCGACTCCTCCGAGCGGGTAACGATGGCCTCGCTGTGGCCTGTGGAATGCTCCGCGATATGGCGGATGGCCGCCGCCGCGTCCTCCACCACCCGAACTGCCAGAACATAATCCAGAAACTCCGTGTCGAAATCCTGCGCTCCGGCTGCGGTGCCGGGAATGATGGCAGCTGCAGTGGGATCCAGACGAAGCTCCACCGGGCAGAGGCCCTTTGCCTGCCGCGCCGTTACCAGTCGGTCACGGACCATGGGCAGAAACGCCTTTGCCGCTGCCGCATGAACCAGCAGCACCTCCGCCGCGTTGCACACGCTGGGACGGCTGGTTTTCGCGTTCTCAAGAATGTCAAGCGCCATGTCCAGATCCGCGGACGCATCCACAAAGATGTGGCAGATACCGGTTCCGGTCTGAATGCAGGGCACCTTAGCGTTCTCCGTGCAGCTCTTGATGAGCCCAGCCCCTCCCCGGGGGATCAGCAGATCAATGAGGCCGACTGCCTCCATGAGCTCCCGGGCGCTTGCCCGGGTGGTGTCCTCCACCAGACCGATGAGGTTCGGCTCCAGTCCAGCCTTCTCCAAGCCCTGATGAAGGGCGTCCACGATGGCCGCGTTGGACCGGAAGGACTCCTTGCCGCCCCGCAGAACCATGGCATTTCCGGATTTCAGAGCCAGGGCTGCCGCGTCAGAGGTGACGTTGGGCCTGCTCTCATAGATCATGCCAATTACGCCCATGGGCACTGCGGTCTTCTCAATGACCAGGCCATTTGGCCGCTCTGTCCGGCTCAGAACCGCGCCCACCGGATCCGGCAGCTTGACTACATCCCGGATCCCCTCGGCCATGGCATGCACGCGCGCTTCATTGAGGCGCAGGCGGTCCGTCATGACCTCCCCCAGGGCCTGCTGGGCTGCGGCCACATCTGCCTCGTTTGCAGCCAGAATGGCGGCGCAGTGCGCCTCCAGCTGATCCGCCATGGCAAGCAGCGCCTGTTTCTTCTGCGCTTCCGTTGCCCTGGCCAGACCGGGGGCTGCCGCTTTGGCGGCGCTCATAATCTCCAGCGTGCTTTTCATGCGTTTCCTCCTATGAACCAGGTGCCCACATCCTTGCCCTCCGTCACATCATAGAGGACCGAGGCCTGAGCGCCGTTGCAGATCACCATATTTGTGCCATGCTCCATGCAGATGCGGGCGGCGGCCAGCTTGGTTGCCATGCCGCCGGTACCGAGGCCGCTGCCTCTGCCTCCGCCGGAGGCGAGGATCTCCGGTGTGAGAGACCGGACCTCCCGGACCAGCTTTGCATCCGGATTCGTCCGGGGATCTGCTGTGTAGAGCCCGTCGATGTCGGAGAGGATGATGAGCAGCTCCGCGTCCACACTCACCGCCACCAGGGCGGACAGGGTGTCGTTGTCGCCGAAGCTGACCTCCTCCGTGGCCACCGTGTCGTTTTCATTCACCACAGGGATGACGCCCAGCTCCAGCAGACGCTGGACAGTGTTGATAAAGTTCTTGTGCCGCTGCTCCTCCCGCAGATCCTCCCCGGTGAGCAGGATCTGGGCAACCACATGGTTGTACTCCGAAAACAACTTGTCATAGACGTACATGAGCTCGCACTGACCCACCGCCGCCATGGCCTGCTTGGTGGGCATGTCATCCGGGCGGCCGGGCAGGCTCATCTTGCCCACGCCCATGCCGATGGCGCCGGAGGACACCAGCAGCACCTCATGTCCTGCGTTCTTGATATCCGAAAGGACCTTGCACAGCTCCTCCACATGGCGGATGTTGATCCGGCCTGTGGGATGGGTCAGGGTGGAGGTCCCTACTTTCACCGCGATTCGCAATCGTATCACCTCAGTTTTCCCAAATATGGGACTTTTCCGTTGGCTAGACCATATCACATTAGCGAAACAAAGTCAAGGAGATCCTTGTGCGCAAGCATTTCCGCTGAAAACAAAAAGCAGGACGCTTCCGCGTCCTGCTTTTAAAATACGCTTGTTTTATTCCGCGTCTTCCCAGTTGTGCCAGACATTCTGGACGTCGTCGTCCTCCTCCAGAATATCCAGCATCTTCTGCATATTGACCCGGTCCTCTTCCTTCTCCAGCTTGGTGTAGTTCTGAGGAACCATCTCCACCTGGGCAGATACAAAGCTGTAACCCTTCTTGGTCAGCTCGTCGGCTACGGCATTGAAGTCATCCGGCTCAGTATAGACGGTGAACACGCTCTCCTCGGCCTCGAAGTCGGCGGCGCCGGCCTCCAGCGCATCCTCCATGACCGCGTCCTCCTCATAGTCGCCGTCCTCGTTGTCGATGACCAGGACACCCTTCTGATCAAAGCTCCAGGCCACGCAGCCGGAAGCGCCCATGTTGCCGCCGTACTTGTCGAAGTGGTGGCGGATGTTGGAAGCGGTGCGGTTGCGGTTGTCTGTCATGGTCTCCACAATGACGGCCACGCCGGAGGGGCCGTAGCCCTCGTAGGTGATGGACTCGTAGCTGTCGCCCGCGCCTGCGCCGGCGGCCTTCTCCAGGGTCCGCTTAATATTGTCGTTGGGCATATTGGCCGCTCTCGCCTTGGTGATGATGGTGGCCAGGCGGGAGTTGTTGGCCGGATCGGCGCTGCCGCCCTCCTTCACCGCAACGATCATCTCACGGGCGATCTTGGTGAAGGCCTGGGCGCGCTTTGCGTCCTGAGCGCCCTTGGTTTTCTGTATGTTATGCCATTTGGAATGTCCAGACATGTGTTTTCTTCCCTTCCGAAGGTTTTGTTTTCGTTATTTTAGCATATTTTTCCGTCCGTGACAAGGCCTTTCACAAAAAGCGGATCATGTCACGATGGGTTTCGGAGATCCGGACCTCCAGGGCCGGGAAGGCTTTCTCCAGGGCCTCCTTCAGAGCAGGACAGGCCACGTTTTCCGTGTAGAAATGTCCCGCGTCGATGACGTTGAGCCCCAGGTCCCGGGCCTCCTGGAAGTTGGAATACTTCTCGTCCCCGGTGACGTAGGTGTCGCAGCCGGCGGCGGCGACAGCCTCAGCAAACTTGGCGCAGGAGCCGCTGCCCACGGCCACGCGGCGCACAGGCTTTTCCGCGCTGACCACCCGGACCGACTCGCAGCCCAGGGCCTGCTTCACCTGCAGGGCATAGTCCTCCAGGCTCTGCTCCGGCACATTGCCCACCCGGCAGTAGCCATATTCCCGGCCATTCCGGTCCACCCCGTCCACGGAGAGGAAGTCGATGTTCTGAAGGCCTACGGCCTTGGCCAGACAGTCATTGACGCCGCCCTGGGCCCGGTCCAGATTGGTGTGCAGGGAGATCTCCGAAATGTCCGAAAGGACCAGTTCGCGGATGCACTGACCGATGACCGTGTCCGGCGTGACGGTCTTACAGTCGAACATCAGGGGATGGTGGACCAGCACCAGATCCGCGCCCCAGGTCTCCGCCTCCCGAATCACATGCAGGAAGGGATCCAGGGCCACAAGGACCTTCCGGACCTCCTTGTCCCGGCGGCCCACCAGCAGGCCCACGTTGTCCCACTCCTCCGCCGTCTCCAAAGGCGCGAAGGTCTGGATCAGATTCAAGATATCCTGAACGCTTGTCATAGCGCATTCCTCTTTTCCTTTAAATATGAGAGTGCCTGCTCGCACCAGGCAAGCCGTTCCGGCTCAGCGCCTGCGGCAAGGCCGCGGACCGCCTTTTCCAGCCCGGCGATCTGCCGATCCAGATATGCTGCCGCATCCGGCGAGCCGGATTCCAGCAGTGCCTGGGAACAGAACGCTTCCCCGGGAGGAAGCTCCCGCGGCGCTCCCGCCTCTGCCAGGATCACGGGATAGAGGAACTTTCCCTCCCGGGCAATCGTCTCCCGGGCGATGGAGAAGCCCATCTGTCCCAGGGCCATGCGCAGATCCTCCGCGGAGGACTGGGGCTGGAGGATCAGGGTTGCCTCCCTTGCCCAGGGTGCCTGCGAAAGGATGTGGGCAATGGTCTCACCGCCCATGCCGGCAATGACGATGCACTGGGCGCTTCCGGGCGCAAGGCCCGTCAGACCGTCACAGAGAAAGAAGTCCATCCGCTCCCGGACGCCGAAGCGCTCCGCGTTTTTTCTTGCCTGCTCCAGGGGACCGGGCCGCAGATCACAGGCAAGCACCCGCTGGACCTTTCCGTCTAAAAGCAGGCCGATGCCCAGATAGCCGTGATCACAGCCCACATCTGCCAGGACCGTTCCCTCCGGAACCCAGGCGGCGCAGACAGCCAGCCGCTCTGATCTTGGTAATTTCATGGTCTCCTCCATAAAAAAAGGAGGCCGGCGGCCTCCTTTTTTTCTCAGTTCTCCTTGTCCTCAGAAACGCTGAGGAACGCATTGACATGCTTCAGGAATTCGTCGGGATCCACGCCATGAACAGCGCAGGCTTCCTCAACGGTCTCACCCCGGGAAGCGGGGCAGCCCAGGCAATGCATGCCGATGGCCATGAACAGGGGGGCGGACTGCGGCGCGATATCCAGGATGTCGCCCACGATGGTCTGCTTGGTGATGGTAGTTGCTGCCATTTGGATCTCCTCCTTGGTAGAACAGCGGTGGGTAAATGCTTATTTCAGGCCGGCAGCGGCGGCGACTTCAGCGGCGAAATCGTCCTCACGCTTCTCGATGCCTTCGCCTCTCTCATAGCGGACGAACTTGACGACCTTGATCTTGCCGCCCAGCTCCTTGGCGACCTCGGCAACATGCTTCTCAACAGAGATCTTGTTCTCCTTGACGAAAGCCTGCTGCATGAGGCAGTTCTCCTCATAATACTTGCCGATACGGCCTTCCACCATCTTCTCAACAATGGCGTCGGGCTTCGGCTTGGCGGACTTGGCGTTCTCTTCCTTGGCGAGGGCCAGCTGGATCTCACGCTCCTTGGCCAGGGTGGCGGAATCCACATCGGACTTGTCCAGGAAAGAGGGGTTCATGGAAGCGATCTGCATGCACAGATCCTTGCCCAGTTCCTGCACCTTGTCAGCCTCGATGCCCTCCAGCTCCATGTTGACCAGCACGCCGATACGGCCGCCCATATGGACATAGGGAACGCTGACGCCGGTGTCATAGCGCTCGAAGCGGCGCAGCTGCAGGTTCTCGCCGATGACCAGGATCTTCTCGGGCATCATGGCCTCGATGGTCTTGTCGGTGCCGGGATAGGTGCAGGCCTTCAGAGCCTCCAGATCGGCGGGGTTGTTGACGATGATCGCCTCAGCGATGTCGTTGACCAGTTCCTTGAACTTGTCGGAGTTGGCGGCGAAGTCGGTCTCTGCGTTGATCTCAACGATGGCGCCGACGCCGTTCTCCACGACTGCCTTGACAGCGCCCTCAGCAGCAATGCGGCCAGCCTTCTTGGCAGCAGCAGCAAGGCCCTTCTCACGCAGCCATTCGATTGCCTTGTCCATATCGCCATCGGCGGCAGTGAGGGCCTTCTTGCAGTCCATCATGCCGACGTTGGTCATTTCGCGCAGCTTCTGCACATCCTTAGCAGTAAATGCCATTTTCGTGACCTCCAATTATCATCTGTTTTGGTAAGACGCCCGCACCGCTTGGGGCGCGGGCGTCCGGTTTTTCTGATTATTCCGCAGCCTCGACAGTCTCGGTCTCAGCGGCTTCCACGGGAGCGACAGGAGCCTCGACGGTCTCCTCACCCTGCTTGCCCTCGGTCACGGCGTTGGCCATGGTGGAGGCGATCAGGCGGATGGCGCGGATGGCGTCGTCGTTGCCGGGGATGACGTAATCGATCTCATCGGGATCGCAGTTGGTGTCCACGATGGCGACCACGGGGATGTGCAGCTTTCTGGCCTCCGCAATGGCATTGCGCTCCTTGCGGGGATCAACCACGAACAGCGCGCCGGGGAGCTTCTTCATCTCCTTGACGCCGCCCAGGTACTTCTCAAGCTTGGCGATCTCGCCCTGATGCTTGATGACTTCCTTCTTGGGGAGCATGGCGAAGGTACCGTCCTCCTCCATCTTGCGCAGCTGAGCAAGACGGTCCACGCGGGTACGCATGGTCTTGAAGTTGGTCAGCATGCCGCCCAGCCAGCGGGCGTTCACATAGAACATGCCAACACGCTCAGCCTCTTCCTTGATGGCATCCTGGGCCTGCTTCTTGGTGCCGACAAAGAGAATGCTCTCGCCGGAGGCAGCCAGCTCGCGGACGAAGCTGTAAGCCTCTTCCAGCTTCTTGACGGTCTTGGCCAGGTCGATAATGTAGATGCCGTTGCGCTCCGTATAGATATAGGGAGCCATCTTGGGGTTCCAGCGCCGGGTCTGGTGACCGAAGTGGACACCGGCTTCCAGCAGCTGCTTCATGGAAACTACGCTCATTTGGAAAATCCTCCTTTTGTTTTTACCGCCACCCTCTTCCTCCCGCGGCGCCACTCAGATTTGCTGAGCACCGGCACCCCAGTCTGAAGGTGTGTGTGGTCTGCACTGCCTTTCCACGCAATGCTGATCTATTATACTAAAAGAGGCAGAAAAATGCAAGTATTATTTCTTGTTTTTTCTCAGAAAAAGCCCTTCTTTGGCCGGGGCGACAGGACCTGGTCCGCAATGATGTCCACCAGGACAATATCGTCCCCGATCCGTTTGATACAGTTCCATGGAATCAGATAGTCCTCCTCCCTTCCGAAGAGGCCAAACTTCCGGCAGGGTCCGGGCACCACCAGGGACACCACCCGCCCCGTCACCACATCCAGCACCACGTCGTTCACACAGCCCAGCCTTGCCCCGTCGGAGATGTTGATGACCTCCTTACAGCGCAGCTCCTGCAGGCGATTCAGCATAGGATCCCTCCTCCCGGAATCCTATGCACCTTGGAGCAGGCATAGACCTAGCTGATGGATTTTCGGATGGCCTGCAGGGCGCTCTTCTCCAGCCGGGACACCTGCGCCTGAGAGATCCCGATCTCCGAGGCGATCTCCATCTGGGTCTTCCCCGCCTCGAAGCGCAGGGCCAGGATTCGCTTCTCCCGCTCCGGCAGCCGCTTCACCGCCTCCCGCAGATCCAGCCGCTCCAACCAGTGCTCATCCGTATTCCTGCAGTCCCGGACCTGATCCATCACCGTCAAGGGATCTCCTCCCTGGTCATAGACCGGCTCAAAGAGGGAGATGGGCGCAGCGATGGCATCCAGGGACGCGGTGACTTCCTTCTCCGGGATGTCCAGGCGCTCCGCGATCTGGGCGCTTGTGGGCTCTGACTGTCCGGCCAGAACCAGCTCCTCCCGGCACTGGAGCACCCGGTAAGCCGTATCCCGCAGAGAGCGGCTCACCCGCAGTGGGCTGTTGTCCCGCAGATAGCGGCGGATTTCCCCGGCGATCATGGGCACGCCATAGGTGGAAAAGCGCACCAGCTTTGTCTCGTCAAAGTTGGCAATGGCTTTCAGAAGACCGATGCAGCCCACCTGAAACAGATCATCCGGCTGCTCGCCCCGACTGGCAAACTTCTGAATCACCGACAGAACCAACCGCAGATTTCCTTCGATCAGGCGCTGCCGTGCCTGCTCGTCTCCCGCCCGGCTCCGCCGCAGCAGCTCCATCATCTCCTCCTGGCTCAGAGTGCTGAGCTTCGTGGTATTGATCCCGCTGATCTCCACTTTTCCCTGCATATTCCATCCTCCGTACTGTCAGTAACAGAAGGATTCCCCCGGAAGGGATTTCTATTCTCAGCGTCCTCGGTGACGTAATCATCCGGTTGCGAAAATTATTTTTGCATCCTTCCGCTCCCATGCATACGCTTAGCAGACGAATTAGTGCGAGCTTTGTCGAATGAAAAAGGGCCTGGGCGCAAAAGTTTTGCACATTGTCCACAGGGTTTTCCACAATGCATACGATTGTTATTGATTTTTTAAATCCTGCATATGCAAGTTACATAATCTGAAGCTCCAGCATCCAGGCAAGCTCCTGCTCTGTCAGCGTCGGCTGCAGGAAGCGATTCAGCGCCCCGGAGAGGATGCCGGCGCAGCGCTGAACCGCCGCATCCACGTCCTTTCCCGTCACCACCATGCCCCGAAGCTCGGGCCGATCCTCCCCTGTCAGGGCAGCGGCGTCAATCACCGTGGGCACCCCGAGGCTGTACACCGGAATGCCCAGCGTCCGCTGAGACAGCTCCGCCCGGGCGTTGCCGATGCCTGAGCCGGGGACGATGCCGGCGTCGGAGAGCTGAATTGTGAAGAACAGCCGCTCCGGACTTGCCGCCGCCAGGGCGTCCACCACGAAAAGCGCATCCGGACGGACGGTCTCCACCGCGCCATGAACCAGCTCCGCGCTCTCCACTCCCGTTGCGCCAAGGACCCCCGGCTGGAGGACCGAAACCTGCCGCAGACCCGGAAACGCATCCGGGTACTGGCTTGTCAGATGTCTTGTCACCAGCACCCGCTCGGCGGTCAGGCTTCCCAGCGCATCCGGCGTGGCCCGCCGATTCCCCAGCCCCGCCAGCAGCACGCTCTGACCCGGCGCCAGACCTGTCAGTTCCTCCAGCTTCCGGCATAGAAGCCGCTGCGCTTGCTCCCGGGCTGTGCGATCTCCCCGGCGCACCGCGTCCAGTGCCAGGCTCAGATAGCTGCCCCGGGGTTTGCCGATGGCCCGCTCCCCCTCCTGAGAGAGGACTTTCACCAGGGTCAGCGCTGTCCCCGCTTCGCTCCAGCTCATTGCTTCCACACCCGGCAGCGCAGAGGTCCTCCCTGCTTCCTGAGCAAGCGCATGGGCTTCCTGTGCAAGATCGGTTCGGATTGCCATGTTTCTCACCTCTTTGTCAGTTTCTCCTGCGGGATGCCGCCTCATGCAAAAATTTTGAAGTTTCCCGCAAAAAAGGCTTGATTTTCGAGAACACAGGCGCTATAATTTATTTCTGCATGGACAGGATTTTTTATCTTTCGTCATCAGATTGCAATCACGTTTGGAGGAGGTGGAATCGTGCCCAACATCAAATCTGCGAAGAAGAGAGTTCTGGTTTCCAAGGCCAACGCCGAGCGCAACAAGATGTACAAGTCCGAACTCAAGACCGTCGTCAAGAAGTTCGAAGCTGCATACGCCGGTGGCAACCGCGAGGAGGCGACTAGTGCTTCTCAGGTGGCGATCAAGACCATCGACCAGGCTGTGAACAAAGGCATTCTGCACAAGAATACCGCTGCCCGGAAGAAGAGCAGCATTGCCCTGAAGATGAACAAGTTGGCATAATGAAACCAAGCTCCCTTTTTGCAAGGGAGCTTTTTCATACCCATCTCTATCCACCGTGTCTCAAAGGAGGTCCCTATGGATTATGCAAAAGAGTCTCTGAAGCTCCACGCGCAATGGCATGGCAAGCTGGAGATCGTTCCGAAAATGTCCGTTTCCAACCGGGAGGAACTCTCCCTGGCCTATACCCCCGGCGTGGCCCAACCCTGTCTGGAGATCCAGAAGGATCCCAGTCTGAGCTATACTCTCACTGGCCGCGGCAATACCGTGGCTGTTATCACCGACGGCTCCGCTGTGCTGGGCCTGGGCAACATCGGTCCTGAGGCCGGCATGCCTGTTATGGAGGGCAAATGTGTCCTCTTCAAGGCCTTCGGCGGTGTGGACGCGATCCCGCTCTGCATCCGCACCCAGGATCCGGATGAGTTTGTGAACACCGTGGCCCTGCTGGCCGGTTCCTTCGGCGGCATCAATCTGGAGGACATCTCTGCGCCTCGCTGCTTTGAGATCGAGGCGCGCCTCAAGGAGCGCTGCGACATTCCCGTGTTCCACGACGATCAGCACGGTACCGCTGTGGTGCTTTTGGCGGCCATGATGAATGCTCTGCGTCTGACGGGCCGCTCCCTCTCTGATCTGAAGCTGGTCACCTGCGGCGCCGGCGCGGCCGGGACTGCCATCGTGCGGCTGCTTCTGTCAGCAGGCCTCAAGGACGTGGTCGTCTGTGACAAGAACGGCGCTCTCTGCCCCGGCGAGGACTGGATGACCCCCGCTCAGGCGGCGCTTGCGCAGATCACCAACCCTGAGCGCCGTCACGGCAGCCTTGCCGAGATGCTCCGCGGCGCCGACGCCTTCATCGGCGTTTCCGCCCCCGGCATCGTCACAGAGGAGATGGTTCGCTCCATGTCTTCCGATCCCATCATCTTCCCCATGGCCAACCCAACACCGGAGATCATGCCCGAGCTTGCCAAGGCGGCGGGCGCAAAAGTGGTGGGCTCCGGCCGCAGCGACTATCCCAACCAGATCAACAACGTGCTGGCCTTCCCCGGCATTTTCCGGGGCGCTCTGGACGTGCGGGCCTCGGACATCAACGAGCAGATGAAGGTTGCCGCCGCCCACGCCCTCTCTGCGCTGGTCTCGGATGAGGAGCTGAGTGAGGACTATATCCTGCCACAGGCCTTTGACAAGCGCATCTGCCCTGCCGTTGCGAAGGCCGTTTCGGAGGCCGCCCGCGCAAGCGGCGTGGCTCGGATCTGATGATTTCTCTTCAGGATCCGGTCAGCGCCCTGCGGGGTGTGGGCGCGCAGCGCTCCAAGCAGCTGGAGGCTCTGGGCATCCGGACAGTCTATGACCTGCTTGCCTACTTCCCCCGGCGCTATGAGGATCGAAGCCGGATCACGGCCATTGCGGATCTGGAGCCGGACGTCCCTGCCTGCATCTGCGCCAGCGTCATCACCGAGCCCAAAAACTCCTACTACGGACGGGGCTCTCTCACCCGCATCCGGGTGGCGGACGACACGGGCGTTCTGACCATTGCCTACTTCAACCAGAGCTATCGTGCCGGAAGCCTGGAATACGGAAAGCAGTACTACTTCTATGGCGTTCTGCCCGGCGACAAGCCCTATCGTCAGATGACGAATCCCTCCACGGAGGCGTATGATGCTCCCGCGGTGGATACCCGCCGCATTGTGCCCATCTATCCGCTGACCGCCGGGCTCTCCGGCAAGGTTCTGGGCAAGCTGATTCTGCGGGTGCTGGGTGAGTGCCTGGATCAGGTGCCGGAGGTGCTTCCTCCGGAGGTCCTGGCCCGGGAGCAGCTTCTCGGCATCCGGGAAGCCTATCGGATCATCCACGATCCGATCAGTCTGGACGCGCTGGAGCAGGCTCGTCGGCGACTGGTCTTTGAGGAATTCTTTATCTTTGCCGCGGGACTTCAGGTCCTCCGCAGCGCCCGTACAATCCGGAAGGTGGCCCCCTATCGGGTGCTGGACACGGCTCCCTTCCAGGCAGGTCTTCCCTTTCAGCTGACCGGCGCCCAGACCCGGGCCATCGACGATCTGGTGCGAGATTTCTCCTCCGGCGTGCCCATGAACCGGCTTCTGCAGGGCGATGTGGGCTCCGGCAAGACCGTGGTAGCCGCTGCCGCTGCCTTCCTCTGCGTGCAGAACGGACGGCAGAGTGCTCTCATGGCTCCTACGGAGATCCTGGCGGAGCAGCATCTGCGCTCCCTTTTCCCTCTATTGGAGCCCTTCGGCATCTCCTGTGCTCTGCTCACCGGCTCCATGAAGGAGTCTGAAAAGCGGGCAGTCCGGGAGGGACTGGCCTCAGGTCAGATCCAGCTGGTCATCGGCACCCACGCCCTGCTTTCCGAGAGCACCGTCTTCTCCAACCTGGGGCTGGTCATCGCAGACGAGCAGCATCGCTTCGGTGTGCAGCAGCGTGGCGCGCTGACAGAGAAGGGCGAGAATCCCCACATGCTCTTCATGTCCGCCACGCCCATTCCCCGGACCATGACCCTGCTCCTCTACGGGGATCTGAACGTGTCCATTCTGGACGAGCTGCCCCCCGGGCGGCAGAAGATTGAGACCTATCTGGTGGATGAGACCATGCGCGCGCGGATCAACAGCTTCATCCGCAGGCAGGCCGACGCGGGCCATCAGGTCTATATTGTCTGCCCAGCCATCGAGGAATCCGAGGACGAGAGCCTGAAATCCGCGGAGCTCTGGGCGGAGACCCTGCAGAAAAGCGTCTTCCCGGACAAGCGGGTGGCCCTGCTCCATGGAAAGATGAAGGGATCCGAAAAGGAAGCGGTCATGCGGGCCTTTGCAGACCATGAGACGGACATTCTCGTTGCCACCACGGTCATCGAGGTGGGTGTGGATGTGCCCAATGCTACCCTCATGGTCATTGAAAACGCCGAGCGCTTCGGTCTGAGTCAGCTCCATCAGCTGCGGGGCAGGGTCGGCCGGGGCAGCGCAGAGAGCTACTGCGTGCTCTTCTCCTCCAACCGGAATCCGGAGACCCAGGCCCGGCTCAAGGCTCTTTGCGCCACCAACGACGGTTTTGCCATCGCGGAGCAGGATCTGCAGCTGCGGGGCCCGGGGGACTTCTTCGGCTCCCGGCAGCACGGACTGCCCGCCTTCAAAGTCGCAAATCTCTCCCTGGACGTGCAGACCCTCCAGAAGGCCCAGGCAGCGGCGCAGATGCTGCTGTCTGAAAAGGTTCTGGCGCCCTCTGAGCCCCTGGCCCAGCGAATCCAGATGCTCTTCCAGGACGGCGTGCCCATTCTCAACTGAACATTTCACCCCCATTCTGCATATCATAGAACAGAATGGGGGTTGTTTTTTATGTGCGGAATCGCAGGAGAACTGGCATTTGACCGGCGGATCGACCCCGGTGCGGATTATCTTCGCGCCATGCAGCAGTCTATCGCGCCCCGGGGCCCGGATCAGGAGGGCAGCTTCTTTGCCACAGGCTGCGCGCTGCTGCATCGGCGGCTGTGCGTCATTGACCCGGACGGCGGCATGCAGCCCATGCATTTCTCAGGGCTGAGCATCGTATATAACGGAGAGCTCTACAACGCGCCGGAGCTGCGCACGAGCCTGGAGCAGGCGGGCTACCACTTCTGGAGCCATTCGGACACGGAGGTGGTCCTCAAGGCCTACCACTGCTACGGTCCCGCCGCCTGCGAGCGCTTCAACGGCATCTTCGCCTTTGCCATCTACGAGCACCTGTCCCGTCGTCTGTTCCTGGCCCGGGATCCCATGGGGGTCAAGCCACTGTTCTACGCCCTGCGGGGAAAAAGCCTGATCTTCGGTTCCGAGCTGAAGGCGCTGCTGGAGCACCCGCTTGTCGAACCGGAGATCACCATGGAGGGGCTCTATGATCTGCTGCTTCTCGGGCCAGGCCGGACGCCTGGGCTGGGGATCTTCCGGGAGGTCTCTGAGCTGCTTCCCGGCGTCTGGGGCCTCTATGACGAGACGGGGCTTCGGACACAGCGCTACTTCGCGCTCTCCGATGCGCCCTGTACGGAGCCCTTCCCCGTGGCAAGAGACCGGGTACGTGAGCTGGTGGAGGACGCAGTACATCTGCAGCTTCGCGCTGACAAGCCACTGGGCTGCTTTCTCTCCGGCGGGCTGGACAGCAGCATCCTTTGCGCCTGCGCAGCCAGGGAGCTGGGGCAGGTGGACACCTTCTCCGTGGACTATCCGGACAACGAGCGATATTTCCAGGCTGGCAAGTTCCAGCCCGACGCGGACAGCGCATACATTGAGATCATGCGCGGTCTTCTGCCCGGGCATCATCGGACGGTGATTCTGGATTCTGAGACGCTCTCCTCCGCCCTGGCTCTGGCGGTGGACGCCCGGGATCTGCCGGGCATGGCGGACATCGACGCTTCCATGCTGCTGTTGTGCCGCGCCGCGCGGAAGGAAAAGACCGTGATCCTCTCCGGGGAGTGCGCGGATGAGATCTTCGGCGGATACCCCTGGTATCGGGATCCGGAGATCCGCGCGGTCCAGGGCTTCCCCTGGGCTCAGAACACGGACTATCGGGCCTCCTTCCTGCGGCCGGACCTGCGCTGGGAGATCACGCCCCGGGATTATGTCATGGGCCGCTATCAGGACACGCTTGCCCAGGTGGATGTTCTGCCAGGCACCGATCCGACAGAGAAGCGCATGAAAGAGATGATGGTTCTGAACCTGCAATGGTTCATGCAGACCCTGCTGGACCGGAAGGATCGGATGAGCATGTACTCCGGGCTGGAGATCCGGGTTCCCTTCTGCGACAAGCGCATTGTGCAGTACCTCTACACCCTTCCCTGGGCTTACAAGGACTACCAGGGACGGGAGAAGGGACTGCTGCGGGAGGCCTTCACGGGGCTGCTGCCGGACGAGGTGCTCTGGCGCAAGAAAAGCCCCTATCCCAAGACCTGGCGGCCGGACTATCTTGCCCAGGTGCAGGCGCTGCTTCGCAAGGAACTGGATGATTCCTCCTCTCCGCTGCTGTCTCTCTTCGACCGGGACGCCCTGACCCGGCTTCTTTCCGAGCATCGGAGTCTTCCATGGTACGGACAGCTGATGACTACCCCCCAGACCATTGCCTACTTTGTGCAGTTTGCCTATTGGCTGAGAAAATACAAAATAAGGCTTGTCTGACAGGAAAAAATGGTGTAAAATAGGTGCGGTTTCAGGCGTACTCGCCTGAGCACCCCACAAATTTGAAGCGGGCGAAGGCCCGTCTTATGGAGGTTTTGTACAAATGAATAAGCCTGTTGTACTTGTCATTATGGATGGCGTTGGTCTGGGCGACAAGGGCCCCGGCGACGCTGTATGGAACGCAAAGACCCCGAATCTGGACTATCTTCTGGCAAATTGCCCCCACACCTACATCAAGGCCCACGGCGACGCTGTCGGCCTGCCCACGGATGACGACATGGGCAACTCCGAGGTCGGCCACAATGCCCTGGGCTGCGGCCAGATCTACTCCCAGGGCGCCAAGCTGGTGCAGGAGAGCATCGAGAACGGCACTCTCTTCCAGTCCAAGGCCTGGCAGGAGCTCTCTGCCAACTGCCGTGAGGGCGGCAAGACCTTCCACTTCCTGGGTCTGCTCTCCGACGGCAACGTCCACTCCCACATCGGCCATCTGATTGCTCTGCTGCGCCACGCCCGGGAGGAGGACATCAAAGAGGTTCGCTGCCATATCCTGCTGGATGGCCGCGACGTGCCTGCCACCTCCGCGCTTGAGTATGTGGAGCAGCTGGAGAATGTTCTCTCCGAGCTCTCTGACGAGACTCATCACTATCTCATCGCCTCCGGCGGCGGCCGCATGAAGATCACCATGGACCGCTACCAGGCCAACTGGGGCATGGTGGAGGAAGGCTGGAAGACCCATGTGCGGGGCGAGGGCAGACAGTTTGCCAGCGCCAAGGAGGCCATTGAGACCTACCGCGCCGAGAATCCCGAGGTCATCGACCAGGATCTGCCCGCTTTTGTCATCGCCAAGGACGGCCAGCCCGTGGGCAAGGTCGCAAACGGCGACAGCGTGGTCCTCTACAACTTCCGCGGCGACCGCGCCCAGGAGATCTCCCTTGCCTTTGACAAGGGCGCTGACTTCGACAAGTTTGATCGGGGCGCCGATTACAAGGGCGTGCTCTTTGCCGGCATGCTGGAGTACGACGGCGACCTGCACATTCCCACCCGCTATCTGGTGGAGCCTCCCGTCATCCGCAACACCCTGACCGAGGTCCTCTGCAAGGCCGGCATCCACGAGTTTGCCATCTCCGAGACCCAGAAGTACGGTCATGTCACCTATTTCTGGAACGGCAACCGCTCCGGCAAGGTGGATGAGTCCCTGGAGGTCTATGAGGAGATCCCCTCCGACAATATCTCCTTCGATCAGAAGCCGCAGATGAAGGCCGTGGAGATCACCGACCGCATGGTGGAGATGATGGCCTCCCATCAGTTTGAGTTCCTCCGCTGCAACTATCCAAACGGCGACATGGTTGGCCACACCGGCGTGTATGACGCGGTGGTCACCGCCATGGAGTATGTGGACGCCGGCGTGGGCCGCATTATGGAGGCCGCCGACAAGTACGGCTACACCCTGCTGGTCACCGCCGACCACGGCAACGCGGACCAGATGCTGGAGACCAAGAAGGGCAAGACCAGCGTGCGCACTGCGCACTCCCTGAATCCCGTCCCCTTCTTCATCTACGACAAGGACAACACCTACGCCATCAAGGATGGCAAGTTCGGCCTTGCCAACGTAGCTCCCACTGTTCTCAAACTCCTGGGCCTGGAGGCTCCGGACTGCTGGCAGGAGAGCATGATCTGATTTTCCCCTTGTGCTTTCGAGCCAAATCGGTTAAAATAGCGGTGTTCATTCTGAACACCGCTATTTCCCGGAAGGAGGTTTTCTCATGATTTTACACAACACCCAGGGTGGCAACATTTCCATCTCCGACAGTGTGTTTAAGAACATCGCCGGCGCCGCCGCCACCAACTGCTACGGCGTCAAGGGCATGGCAGTCCGCTCCATGACGGACGGCCTGGTGCATCTGCTGCGCCGGGAGGCCATGAGCAAGGGCGTGCGTGTTGAATTCTTGGATGAAAATACGATTTCCATTGATCTGCACATCATTGTGGATCATGGCGTCAACATTCCCGCCGTCAGCGAAGCGATCATCAGCGAGGTCCGCTACGTGGTGGAGAGTTCTACGGGCGTGAAGGTCCAGGCGGTCAACGTGTTCGTTGACTCTGTTACCATGGACAACTGATCCCGTCCGATCTTTGGAGGTGTTTCCCTATGAGGCAGACCATTGACGGAGCGACATTTCGCCGGATGGCGATCAGCGCTTCTGCTGCCATTGAAAATCAGAAACAACGTATCAACGACTTAAATGTCTTTCCCGTGCCGGATGGCGACACCGGCACCAATATGAGCATGACGTTCTCCAATGCCGTGCAGGATCTGCGCAAGGCGGAGGACCCCACCCTGACCAAGGCTGCCGACATCGTCGCCTCCGCTCTGCTGCGGGGTGCGAGAGGCAACTCTGGCGTCATTCTCTCCCTGCTCTTCCGGGGCTTTGCCAAAAGCCTGAAGGGCAAGGTGGAGGCGGATGGCGCGGACCTGGCTCAGGCCCTGACAGAGGGCGTAGAGGCCGCCTACAAGGCCGTCATGAAGCCCGCCGAGGGCACCATTCTCACCGTCTCCCGGGTCAGCGCCGCCTCCGGCATGGAGGCCGCCTGCGCCGATCCCGGCGTGGAGTCCGTGCTGGAGCAGGTCATCCTCTCCGCCAAGGACGCCCTGGAGAAGACCACCCACCAGAACCCCGTTCTGAAGAAGGCGGGCGTGGTGGATGCCGGCGGTATGGGATACATCGTCATTCTGGAGGGCATGCTCTCCGCGCTTCAGGGCAACGACGTGCTGCCCATGGATCCGCAGGAGGCTGGCGCCGCCGTGAAGGAGGCCGCTGATTTCTCCGACTTCGACACCGAGGAGATCACCTTCCCCTACTGCACCGAGTTCATCGTCTCCCGGGAAAACGACCGGGATCCGGAGCTGCTTCGCAGCTTCCTCTCCGAGCTGGGCGACAGTCTGGTGCTGGTGGACGATGATGAGATCATCAAGGTCCATGTCCATACGGACCATCCCGGCCGGGCTATGGAAGAGGCTCTCAAGTATGGCAGCTTCGTCACCGTGAAGGTGGAGAACATGCGCCTGCAGCACACCCAGAAGGTCCTTTCCGAGAAGGACGCGGAGCAGCAGATCGCCGCTCCCTCAAAGCCCGCAGGTGTGGTTGCCGTGTGCGCCGGCGCCGGCATTGCCGGTGTGTTCCATGACCTGGGCGTGGACAAGATCGTGGAGGGCGGCCAGACCATGAACCCCTCCACGCAGGACATCCTGCTGCAGATCAACCAGGTCCCTGCTGAGACGGTCTATGTGCTGCCAAACAACAAGAACATCATCATGGCTGCCGAGCAGGCTGTGCCCCTGACCCCCAAGAAAGTGGTGGTCATTCCCTCCAAGACCATCCCTCAGGGCGTTGCCGCCATGCTGAGCTTTGATCCTGAGGGAACCATGGAGGACAACGAGGCTGTCATGATCTCCGCGCTGGACGGCGTTGTCACCATGCAGCTGACCTATGCCGCCCGGGATTCCGACTATGACGGCTTCCAGATCCACGCCGGCGACTACATGGCTCTGGTGGGCTCCTCCCTCTTTTCCACCAACACCCAGATGAAGGATCTCATTGAGCAGCTGGCCCGGTATACCGCCGAGCTGGACAAGGAGTTCATCACCATCTACTACGGCCAGGACGTGTCCGAGCAGGCCGCGCAGGAGGCCGAGTCCATCTTCACCGCCGCCTGCCCCAATGCGGAGATCAGCCTGATCTCCGGCGGACAGCCTGTGTACTACTTCCTGATTTCTGCGGAATAAAGCATAAAAAAAGGAACTGCCTCTGGGCATCCTCCGCAAGGAAGGTGCCTTGAGGAAGTTTTCACCGACTAAAAGGGATATGAAACAGGCGTGACCGCAAAGTGGTCACGCCTGTTTTGTCTCTGGATTTTGTGGGGCAAAATCCGATGCTCGTGATAACTGCGGACAATACAACACAGCCCGCTCATGGGAGTCTATCCGCTGTGGGTGATTTGCCGTATGGCATCAGCATATTGGGCTGCGTGATTGATGGAAAACTCTCCATGCCTGAGGCCGTGCATACGGTGCAATCTACAGGAAGGGCGCATCCGGCAGATGGCTTTTGCCGAGCGCAGGATTTCTCTTGTTTCCCCTTCTCCGACGTAAACGTGGGTCTCCGCAGACGATTCGCTGAATGCATCCTTCAGGGCATAGGACGTATTTGCTTTTAGAAAAGCGATCATATCCTGCTTTTCGATCTGACAAGTATCCCGGTAATAATCTTCAAACAGCTCCTGCTTCAAGTGCAGAGATCGAAACTGCAACCTGGCGAAGCCTCTGTTTTTGATCATCCCATAACTGCTGCCGAAGGCCGGGGCAATCAAAGCGTTTGTCAGCTTTGAGGGAATGACAGATGCACTCTCAACCAAAGCATAGGAGCAGACATCTTTGCGCTGCGACAGCATTTCAAGCAGGACCTGCCCGCCTAAAGAAAGGCCTCCGATCAGCAAAACCGAGCCGCCCAGCTGTTTATCGATGAAAGAAAGGATCTCGGAAGCGTTATCCTCGATCGTTGTAAAAGGACGGTCACTTCCGGCATGCCCGTCCAGGATCGGAAGGATTATACGGTACTCTTTCTGGAGAAGCTCCGCCGCTTCCCGATAGTTCCACCAGGATAACCCGCCGCCGTGAAGCAGAAGGACCGCGTTTTTATGCTTCGGTCCATATTCCTGAAATTTCATGGCTCCCTCACCTCGTTAAGTCCCGGCTTGTTTCATTCATTGTACCATTGCAGACCGGCGCGGTCAATGATCTCCGGTTCAAGCGGGAAGGAGACAGTTCCTTTTTTTTAGTCCAGTTGGGTGCTCACCAGGGCCAGAAGGCCGCCCGCAATGACAAAGGGAAAGATGAGCAGCAGACCAGACGCGTCCCAATGGATGAGGCACATCACAAGCCCATAGGACACATGTACAAACCGCACAAGCACGATGAGCCAGATCAGGCGCATGATGAGATTGTAGCGCCGCTCCTTGTCGGAGTTTCCGTAGCCATAGAAGAAGAATCTCAGCTTTTCCCGCATATCGCGCCCTCCCTTCCCTGTTCATTCTCCCATGGTTTTCCTGTTTTGTCAATGCAAAACGCAAAGCCCCGGACCTGCTGGTTCGGGGCTTTGCTTCTGGGAGAGAAAAATCATGGAATCTGATTTCAGCGGCCGAAGCCGAAGAAATAGCTGAAGGGATTGAAGCCCGAATAGCCCTCGCTGGGCTCTAGCGGCTGCTCTGTCGGCTCCTGTGTCTCCTGCTTGGTCTCCGTATTGGTCGTCGGCTGCTTCTCATCGAAGGTGATGAGGAAGCTCAGCTCCTCGCCGGAGCGCCAGATGGTGATTTCCGCCGTGTCCCCGGCCCGGTAATCCCGCATGGCCGCGGCAAGATCGGAATAGGTGGAGACCTCGGTATCACCCAGCTTGGTGATGATATCCGACTGCTTCAGGCCCGCCTTTTCGGCCGCGGAACCCTCGCTGACAGAGTAGACATACACGCCGGTGGGCAGGTTGTAGTAGCTTGCGTAGTTGTCGTAGATGGTCACAGGCACGATGCCCATATAGGCCTTGCCGGTGACATAGCCATACTGCATCAGATCCGCCACAATGCGCATCACGTCATTGATGGGGATCGCGAAGCCCAGCCCCTCCAGCTCGTCGCTGGCATACTTGGCAGTGGTGACGCCGATGACGTTGCCGTTCATATCAAACAGGGCGCCGCCGGAGTTGCCGGGATTGATGGCGCAGTCCGTCTGGAGCATGTTGATGGGGGTTCCGTCGGAGTTGATCTCCCGGTCCAGCGCGCTGACATAGCCCACGGTCATGGTCTCGGTGAGCTCGCCCAGGGGATTGCCGATAGCGCAGACCAGCTCGCCCACCACCAGGCTGTCGCTGTCGCCGATGGAGACCGTCTTGAGGCCGGATGCCTCGATCTTCAGAAGGGCGATGTCGTTGTCCGGCTCGGTGCCGACGATCTTGGCATCATAGCTGCTGCCGTCGGCCATGTTCACCCGGATGGAGCCCTCGTTGGCGCTGGCGATGACGTGATTGTTGGTGACGATATAGCCGTCCTCCGAGATCACAAAGCCGGTGCCGGAGACGGCGGCGGTGGAGAGCTGACCATAGATGTTGGTCTGGCTGGTCTCGCAGCTGATGCCCACCACGCTCTGCACATAGGAGGCGTACACGTCCGCTGGCGTCAGGCTCTTGCCCTCCTCATTGCGAGTCACATGGACCACGCCGGAGGAGACGGTGGTCACATCGATGCCGGATCTGACCGTCGCGGTCTGGCTCACAGCCTGAGGCTGATTCTGGCTCCAGCTGCGATACGCCGCGGCGGTCATCCCCGCGCCGCCGGCACCGCCCACCAGGGCACAGGCCAGGGCCAGCGCCACGATCTTGACGCCGCGATGCTTCTTCTGGGGCTTCTCCGGCTCCCTGTTCATGCTCTGCCGGGTCTGCTCGTCGGCAGGTTCAAACGAGAAATGATAAGAATCATTGTAATTGTATTCGCTCATGATGATGCGCTCCTTTTCTGAACTTCTGGGATCAGGATACACAAGACTTATGTCAAAAATATGACGCGAAATCAAAACAATTTTGAATTCCCATCACAGCTCCGCCTGACGCCAGAGAACCTCCTCCGGCGCAAGGGTGCAGACACAGGCCGCAGCGCCCGGGAAGCTTTGTTCAGAAAAAAACCATTCTGCGCCGCGATAGAACACGGGCGCTCCGGGGCAGACCTGCACCTGGCTCGGCTCCCGATCAAAGCCTGTGGAGCAGGCTTTGACCAGGCTCTCCTTTCTTGTCCAGAGGCGGGCAAACGCCGCTGTCTCCTCCGGCTGATCGGAAAGCCAGGAGCGCTCCTGCTCGCTGAGGGCGCGGCGAATCAGGCTGCGCCTCGGCTGCCGGAGGCGCTCCACATCCGCGCCCAGCGGGCCGTCGCCCACACAGCATAGGGCAAAATCCCCCGAATGGGACAGGCTGAACATGGGGCCCTCCCCTGCCAGCACTGGCCGTCCCTGGGGCAGGATGGAAAGCCGCAGGTCCAGGATCCCCAGTTCCTTCATCATCCGGGAGAAGAGGATCCAGGCGCCCAGGGAGGCAGCCCCGTTTTTCTTGACCCTGGCCCGGATGGGCTCCGGCAGAGCACTGAGCCGCGCCTCATATTCTTCCTCGTTCAGAGCCGAAACATGCGCAAAAACCGCAATCGTCTGCATATCAGAGGTTCAGATAGCCCTTGAGCACCTTCAGGCTGTTGTAGACGCCGTCCACATGGCTCCGCTCGTAGCCGTGGCTTGCATAGACGCCGGAGCCGATGAGCCCGTGGCGAATATCCTGGCCTGCATGCAGGGTCGACTCCACATCGGAGCCGTAGTGAGGATACACGTCCACGGCATAGTCCGCGCCCTCGCGCTTTGCCGCGTCGATGAGCTTGCCCACGACCTCATAGCTGTAAGGACCGCCGGAGTCCTTGGCGCAGATGGAGACCTGCCGCTCTGTGCACTGCAGTCCGTCGCCCACGCAGCCCATGTCCACGCTGATGGACTCGGTGACGCCCTCCGGAACGGAGCCCGCGCCGCCGTGGCCCACTTCCTCATAGACGGTCACATGGACATACACTCGGCGGGAGGGCTTTTTGCCCGTGTCGCGCAGGTACTTGGCAAGGCCCAGAAGAATGCCCACAGAGAGCTTGTCGTCCAGGAAGCGGCTCTTGATGTAGCCAGACTCCGTCAGCCTGGTTCTGGGATCGCAGCAGACAAAGTCGCCCACCTCGATGCCCAGAGCCCGGGTGTCGTCGGCGCTCTTCACATCCTCATCCAGCACCACTTCCACGGAGTCGAAGCTGCGCTTGGTGTCGCCGTATTGCCCATTCACATGGGTGGAGGCGTTGCAGAGCTGGATGGTGCCCTCATACACCTTCCCATCTCTTGTATAGACGCGCACCGTCTCCGTCTCGGTGTTCTCCGCCCGCAGGCCGCCCAGGTTGGTCAGGCGCAGCCGCCCGGAGCCTTTGATCTCGGCCACCATGGCGCCCAGGGTGTCGGTGTGCGCCTGCAGCAGCAGACCGTCCTGCGCATCCTCTCCTCCCAGGTCTACCAGGATGCCGCCCTTGTTGGTTTTGCGGGCGTCATAGCCCAGCTCAGAAAATGCCTTCTGGACCCAGTCCGCCGCCTTGTCGGTAAAGCCCGTGGGGCTGTCGATGGCCAGAAGCTCCATGGCCTTTTGCGTCGCGTAATCCGCATAATCTCTTGTCATTGGAAATCCCTCCCGAATCAAGTATATTCTTTTCTTATTGTAGTCTGACAAAGGGCAGTTTGCAAGCCTTGGGCGCCAGAAAACCCGCAGAGTTTGGTCCTCTGCGGGTTTTCTTCTCATGCATTGTTTCTGCCCGGAATCAATAGATGGTCACAGCCGTTCCCGGGGTGATGGTCTTGAGAATCTCCACCATGCTCTCCTCCGCGACGCCCACGCAGCCGCCGGTGGGATTGTCCGGTCCTCTCCAGCAGTGCAGGAAGATGGCGTTGCCGGCGTAGGGCGCGCCAGCCCGGTTATAGCCCAGATCCAGCAGGTAGTTGTAGACCACCGGATAGTCGATCAGATGCTCGTCCTCCGAATAATCCGCGTCCGGATCGTCCTTGCTGGAAATGAGCGTGTTGTACTTCTTCCCGTTGGAACCGGTGGCGCACCAGTACATGTCCTCCGTCACCTTTGTGTAAGGGATCAGGCTGCCCGGATCATCGTTGATGCCATAGGCCTCTCCCACCGTCCAGGTTCCCAGCGGAGTCTTGGTGTCCCCCTCGGACTGTTTGCCGGGGCCGTTCTTTCCCACCACAGCCGGGCAGGAAAAGACCTTCTCATAGGCGCCGTCCTTGGCCTGATAGATGGTCAGTTCCGCATGGAAATCGCCGTCAACGGCGGTCTTGATGCCGATGCGGTACTCTCCATCCCGCTCGGCAGAGATGGGCTGACCGAAAAGGGTCTTCTCCACCTCGTCCTGGGAGATGATGTTCTTGTAAAGCTTGAACTGGGCAAGATACTCCGCCTGCTCCTCCTTGAGTTCCCCAATTGCCTGCTCTTTCTCTTCCTGGAGCTGTTTCGTAATGGTCCGCTCCTGCTCCGCTAAGGCCTGCTCCTGCGCTTCGTGGAGCTGCGCGACAGCCTGCTCCTGGGCTTCCTGAAGCTCAGAAATCTCCTGGGCATGCTCTGTGCGAAGCTGCGCAAGGGTCTCCTCCTGGGCCTGAGCCGCCTTGGCAAGCCGGTTGGTTCCGTCCACATGAAGCCATACCGCCGCGGCAGCCAGAAGCACACAGAAAACTGCAAGCACGGCAGAAAGAATCTTGAACTTTTTCATTAGCTTTCTCCTTCTTTTGATGTTATTCTCAAAATAGATTCCATTAAAAAACACTTCTGTTCGTGCAAACAGAAGTGTTTTGTGGAGGTGCCACCCAGATTTGAACTGGGGAATGAGGGTTTTGCAGACCCTTGCCTTACCACTTGGCTATGGCACCATATAGATCAAGGAGCGTCTTTGGAACGCTCCTTGATGCCAATTTGGAGCGGGTGACGAGGCTCGAACTCGCTACCTCCACCTTGGCAAGGTGGCGCTCTACCGGATGAGCTACACCCGCAGAATTGGTGCCTTGGGTCGGAATTGAACCAACGACACGCGGATTTTCAGTCCGCTGCTCTACCAACTGAGCTACCAAGGCATGAGAGCCGAACAAAATGTTCGGCTCAAAAAAGTGGCGACCCGGAACGGACTCGAACCGTCGACCTCCAGCGTGACAGGCTGGCGTGCTAACCGACTGCACCACCGGGCCATTGCATGGTGGGAACAACAGGGCTCGAACCTGTGACCTCCTGCTTGTAAGGCAGATGCTCTCCCAGCTGAGCTATGCTCCCGTGTCCCCGTCGCCTCTCTTGCCGGCGACGGAGATAATTATAGTCGAGGAAGGGTCATTTGTCAAGACTCTCTTTTTTGTTTTTTTCTTTTTTTCTCCAGCTGCTTTACAGGCCCGAGAGTTCCTGCTCCTCCATGCCCAGGGACAGTTCCAGATTCCCATTGCGGCAGCGAAGCGCATCCAGGAACTCCTTCTCCTTCGCGTCCTGTCGAAGCACCAGGCTGTAGCGCAGGCGGAACAGGCTCCCCAGATTGGTGCTCTTCACCTGTTTCAGCTTCCAGGAGGCACAGTAGCGGTCCAGGATCTCGTCAAAGACGCCTGCATAGTCCAGGTCCTCCGGAACCGTGATCTGCAGAACCCGTCTCTCTCCGCCCCGCTCCGGATCCAGGCGATCCAGGATCAGCAGGATCAGGCTCACTGCCGCGCAGAACAGCAGCCCGTAGGCCAGATATCCCATTCCCGTGACCAGGCCGCAGACCATGGCAAAGAAGATCAGCAGGATCTCCTTCGCCGTTCCGGGCGCCGAGCGATAGCGAACCAGGCTGAAAGCGCCTGCTGTTGCCACACCGGCGCCGATGTTTCCGTTGACCATGAGAATGGTCACGCAGACCAGGGCAGGCAGAAGGCCCAGGGTGATGAGAAAGCTCCGGGTGAAGCTCTTGTTTCTGGATGAGATCAGCGCGATGAGCGCGCCCAGAAGCAGCGCCGTGCCTACGCAGAGGCAGAAGCTGCCCAGAGATGCATGGAACGTCTCAGTGTTAAACAGACTTTGAAAGAACTTGTCCAACATAGTTTTCCTCCGGTTTTTTCTGGCCCTGCAGCAGGCTTGAACAGGCAAGGCCGTACTTGGAAAAGGAGCGGCGAAAGATCTGCTGCTCCGAAAGAAAGCGCGCCATCCACAAAGGAATGGGGCCAGAGGTCTTGAGTTCAAGCAGAACCAGGTCCGCCGGCAGAATGGGCCGGCCGTCCAGCTCCCCGGCAAGATCCAGCTCCTGGGTCCGCCAGCGGATCCCGGTGTCCATCGTCAGGCGGAAGTCCTGCTCCTCTCTGGCGCGATAGGCCTCCCGATCATAGCTGAGCAGCATCCGCGGCAGAAGCGTCTGCCCATAGAGGGCCTGACAGGCAGCGATTTCCCGCCCCACCTGAGTCTGCGGAGCCGGCAGCCGCTGCAAGGCGATCTCCATGGCCTGGCCATAGGGCAGCCGAACACGGCGCTTGAAGACGACGCCCCGATACTTCTTTTTGATCTCCAGAAACACATCGCTCTCCGCTTCGGGTCTTGTGTAGGCGCGAAGGCGCAGCTTTTCCTTATAGATCGGCTTCTCCGCCGAGCGTCTGGCCAGGAGAAAGCTCTCTGTATCCAGATACAGATTCCGAATGGTGCCCTGGGGATAGCGGTCCGGCTCGATATTGGGTGCTAGGCGCTCCAAAAGCAGCTCCCGCTGCCGGAGCGTCAGAAGATACTTCATTTCATAGCGTTCAAAAAACAGCTGATCCATGGCCTCACCCGACCTCATCCGGCACAAAGGCACGATTCATCCAGTCGATCCGGTTCCGGAGCCAGTTCATGGGCTTCTGAGCCTTCTCTGTCGCATCGGGAAAGACCCCGTTGAAATCCGCCGCATGCTCTTCCAGAAGCCGGGTCTCCTCCTCCAGGCAGCGGGAGATGGCATCGTTCGCGCGAAGCGCTGCCCAGCGCTCTGCTGCCAGAGTGCGGAACCAGTCCTGCTTGGCAAGGACCACAAACCAGGGATTGGCGCGGTCCCCCTCCTCCCGGATGAACTTCTCCTCTCCGAAGGCCGCGGCCCAATAGCGCTCCGTGTCACCGGAAAGGGTCCAGCTGAAATCCCAGGGAGAGGTGAACTGGAGCCGGGGCTCCGCCACGCTCTGATCAAAGTCCACGCACATGAAAAAGCTGCCCTCACCGCAGTCATAGTCGTGAACCAGCTCATAGAGCAGATACATATTGACCACGCTGGGAAGGTCCATCACTGCGCCAATTGCCTCCTGGGCAGAGCCGTAGTCCGACTGCACCAGATGATAGTTCTCATCGAAGGTGAGATAGTTCCCCTGCTCGCAGGCCTCATAGACGATGGTGAAAACGCCTTGTATGTAATTGGATATAAAATCCACCTGACCCTGGGTATAAACGTCGCTCTTGATGGAGTAGGGCGAGGGAACAAAGCTGTAGGTATCCCCCTCCAGATCTGTGACGGTATAGCCGCCGTAGTCCACCAGAAAGGCAGGTTTGTCCTCCTGCAGGCCGTACTGATCCAGCTCCACGTAATAGCCGATGTCCGTGCCGGGATAGCCGCTCTCCGGCTCAGAGATGTTTACCCGATGCTTGTTCACCTGGTTCTGCCCGCAGAGCAGATATAAGCCCTTGCACACGCCATTGACATAGACATAGACCATCTGGGTATCCGTGCAGTAAACAGGCTCCTCCACAATGGCCCTGCCTAGGCGCAGGCAGAGATCATCCTTCACCAGGTCCTCCAGGACCTTCAAAAGCACCCAGCTCTTGCAGGCTCCCCCCTGGTTCAGGCCAAGCAGATTGGTTTTCTTGTCGAATTTGATCCGGTAGGGCACCGGGTTTGCCCGCATCTGCTCCACATCGCCATAGTAGGCGGAGGCATTGCCCCGGACCCGGATCCCGGCAGAGGCCTCCCGGATCTGCATCTGCTCCGGGCAGTTGAACACATCCACCACGCAGGAGACATAGATTTCCCGGGAAAGGATCTCCTCCGCTTCCTTTGTGCTGATAGACAGAATGGGAAACGTCTTGTCGCTGGCCCACTCCTCCTCCAAGGCAGCCTGCCTATCCGCGTCCATGCCAAAGCGGGCATAGGAGGCTGGGATCTCGTTGATGATCTGCGAAGGCGCAAGGTCCAGATACTCCGTATTCTGGTAGGCTTCCGGCAGACGCTCCGCCTCAAAGAAGCTGCCCTGCCGCTGTGCGTTGGCTTTCCGCGGCTGCGTCGTCGGGAGCTTGGATTCCGGCTCCTCCGGGGAAGCTGTCGCCTCCTGAGCCGGGTCCTCCGCCGCGCTCTGTTCCGGCGCCGCAGGCCCCCTCGCCGCTGCCGCCCCCTGGCAGCCCGTCAGAAGCAGGCAGGAAAGCAGCAGGCCAAACAGCAAGCCACGCTTTATTTGCAAGTTCAAATCGGGACACACCCTTTATCTAGTCTTTCAAAGGGAATCCAGCAGGCCCTGGACCTCCGGCACCGTGAAGGCATAATCCGCGTCGCAGAACTGGCACTGAATGTGGATGGTCTCCCCGTCGTCCACGATCTCCTGGAGTTCCTTCTTCCCCAGGCTGATGAGGGTCCGCTCCACCCGATCCCGGTCGCAGTAGCACTTATAGGACACCGGAGTCGTCTCCAGGATCTCCAGTTCAAACCCCGGCAGAACGGTACGGATCAGATCCTCCGGGCTCATGCCGCTGTCCAGCATGGGGGTGACGGAACCGGAGTTCTGCACGCCCGCCTCCACCCGGTCGATGATCTCGTCCGGGGCGCCGGGCAGAAGCTGAATGAGGTAGCCGCCGGCTGCCCGGACCGTCTGGTCCGTATCCACCAGGACTCCCAGCGCGCAGGCCGTAGGGACCTGCTCGGACTGGGCAAAGTAAGCAGTCACATCCTCCGCGATCTCGCCGGAGACCAGCTCACAGGAGCTGACATAGGGCTCCTTCATCTGCAGATCCCGGATCACCGTCAGGCGACCATCCCTGCCCACACAATCGCCCACATTCAGCTTGCCCCGGTACTTCTCGACCAGGGACACCTGGGGATTGGTCACATAGCCCCGCACGTTTCCCACGCTGTCTGACACGGCCAGCAGGGTCCCCAGCGGGCCGCCGCCCTTGATTTGCAGCGTAACGGAGCCGTCCTCCACCTTCTGCATATTTCCCATGAGTGAGCAGGCTGACAGTGTCCGCCCCAGGGCAGCCGTTGCCATGGGCAGGCAGCGGTGAATCTTCCGCGCCCGCTCACAGATCTCCCGGGAGGAGATGGCTGCGGCCTTGACATAGCCATCTTTGGTGATGGCGCGCACAATCTGATCGCTCATTGCTTTTTAATTCCTTTCGGCATAAAAATAGACGCGCTGCTCCCCTTCCGCCGGAGCCTCCATACGAAGATCCCCATAGGTCTCCACCCTGGAAAAGCCCGCTCCGGCAAGGTACTCCCGCAGCTCAGACAGCGCATAGGCATACTCCGCATGCTCCTCCAGGCTGCGTCTCCAGAGCCTTCCCTGGCGCTGGAAGATGTCCATTCCGTAGTAACAGATGTTTTCCCTCTCGTCAAAACTGGCCCGCCAGACACAGTACTGATCCTCGTCCTCGTCCAGGAAAACCTGGCCGTCCAGGTTCCGCAGCTTCTCCGGCGTATTCACATCAAACAGAAAGACGCCGCCGGGATTGAGCGCGTCATGGACCCGGCGGATGGTTTCCCGGCAGTCCGCCGGGCGCGTAAGATAATTCAAGCTGTCCAGGGTGCAGACCACCAGGTCCACCGGTTGCGGCAGCTCCAGCTCCTGCATGCTTTGGTGGATGAACATGGGCCGCTCCGGAAGCTCCATGGCCTTGGAATAGGCCTGGGTGAGCATTTCCTCGGACTGGTCCGCCCCCAGGACACTGTAGCCCCGTTCTGCAAAGATGCAGGAAAGGGTTCCTGTGCCGCAGGCAAGGTCCAGGACTGTGCGTACGCTCTTCCCATGGACACGCAGCAGGGACTCCAGGAAATCCGCCACCTGCTCATAGGGCACGTCGTTGGTAAACCGGTCATAGGAGGCCGCCAGGGCCTCATAGGCGCTCACGGCTCCTGCTCCTGATCCAGTTCCTTAAGCCTTGCCAGCAGGATCCGGTAGGAGTCATTTCCATAGTTCAGGCAGCGGTTCACCCGGCTGATGGTGGCGCTGGATACACCGGTCTTTTCCAGAATGTCATTGTAGATGAGTCCGTCGTTCAAAAGGGCCGCCACCTCAAAGCGCTGCTCCATCGCCTGGAGCTCCGCTACGGTGCAGAGGTCCTCAAAAAAGGCATAGCACTCTTCCACAGTCCTGAGCTGCAGCATGGCGCGGTAGAGATTGCTGTTGGGGTCGGACTTCTTATGCTTGTTGTTCACGCAGCGCATCTCCTTTGTTTATACTTTCTTTCTTTATTGTATCAAAGCCAAAGGAGGAAGTAAAGCGGGATTTTTCATCCGTTTCAGCCCTTTCAAGAAAAACACCCGCCGGAGACCGGCGGGTGAAGGAAGGAAAAATTACTTGCGGTTGAACAGGTCGATGAGTTCTTTGTCCCAATTGTCCTCGTCGGGGGTGACGGTGACGCTGTTCTTCTCGCCCAGCTTGCTGAAAGCGCCCTTGCTCCGCTTCTCATCAAAGCCGGTGGCGATGACGGTGACCCGCATCTCATCCTCCAGCTCGTCGTTGAAGGCGGCGCCGAAGATGATGTTGGCCTCGGGGTTGGCGTTTTCCATGACGATGTTGGCGGCAGTCTCCACGTCGTCCAGGCCCAGATCGGAGGAACCGGTGACGTTGATAAGCACGCCCATGGCGCCGTTGATGGAGGTCTCCAGCAGGGGGCTGGCCACAGCGGCCATAGCGGCCTGCTCAGCCTTATCACGGCCGGAGGCGGAGCCGACGCCCATATGGGCATGGCCAGCGTTGCGCATGATGGCGGAGACATCGGCAAAGTCCAAATTGATGATGACATGCTCGGAATAGCCCACCAGCTCCGAAATGGAGGAGACGGCCTGCTTCAGAACATCATCCGCAATGCTGAACGCGTTGGCAAAGGTGATCTTCTGATCGGTGACATACTTCAGACGGTCGTTGGGGATGATGACCAGGGAGTCCACCTTCTCGGCAAGCTCTGCAATGCCGCTCTCCGCCTGACGCATCCGGTTGGCGCCCTCGAACTTGAAGGGCTTGGTGACCACGCCCACAGTGAGGATACCGGACTCATGGGCCAGATCCGCAATGATGGGCGCTGCGCCGGTGCCGGTGCCGCCGCCCATGCCGGCGGTGATGAAGACCATGTCCGCGCCCTCCAGGGCCTTGGCGATGACTGCGCGGCTCTCCTCTGCGGACTTCTTGCCGATCTCCGGCTTGGAGCCTGCGCCCATGCCGCCGGTGAGCTTCTCACCGATCTGGACCTTGTTCTCACAGTGGGACTTGTTCAGATCCTGACGATCCGTATTGACGACAATAAACTCGACGCCCTGAACGCCAGAGGCGATCATGCGGTTGACAACGTTGTTGCCTGCGCCGCCGACACCGATCACTTTAATATTTACAACTTTTTCAGCGAATTCTTCCGGCATATGATTTCCTCCTATGTGTTATGGAGCAGCTGATGCTCCCACAGATGTACTAATTTACACTTTATTGTATCGTCAAAAACCGCTCCGGTCAATAGAAAATGCATATTTTTCCGAAAAAACTTTCTTTCTCACCAGGGAATGAGCCGTGCAGTGCCGCTTTCTTCCAATGTCAGGTCGATGGTGCCCGTCTTGGTGGTGTCCAGCTGGCGGTTGATGATCTCATCCAGATAACGGACCTTGTAGTCCAGCTGATCCGTGCCGCCCAGGCGCACATCAAACCGCTCGCCATAGCGCAGCTTCAGATCATAGGTGTGCTCCAGGTCGATGGAACGGACTTCCGGCAGAAGAGAAGTCTGGCTGAGAGATTGGAGCAGATTCTGCAGGGCGGAGCGCTGCTCCGCGCTCTCCAGCTCCAGGAGCAGCCCCGGCGCCGGATCCTTGGCTGTGACGCCCAGAAGCTCCGTCAGACCGTCCAGCGCGATCTCCGACTCCGGCGAATAGGCCTCCGTCACCTTGCAGGAAGCGCTGATGAGCCAGATGGCGCCTGTCTCGTCCCGCAGGAACGCGGCAGAGTCGCACTCCTTTACCTCGATGAGCACCGTATCCGGCATCCGCCGGGAGATGCGCACCTCATCCACATAGGGGAGCCGTGTGGTGATGTTCACAGAGGCAGCGTCCCGATTGATGGCCATGAGGTTCTCCCCAACCTCCAGCCCTGAGGCCTCCGCAATTACCTCCGCGGAATAGCGTTCATTTCCCACCACGGTGATGTGATGGACCTTGAAAAAGATCATGACGCCGGCGACGACCGCCAGGGCGGCAGCCAGCACCGTGATCAGCTTCGCGGCGAGGCTTCCATTGTAGCGGCGTTTTCGGACAGGACGTTTGGCAGCCATGCTGCGCCTCCTTTGTACTCGTTTTCATGCTCCCATCGAAGGTCCGCGCCCAGATTGCGCAGCTTCGCGGGAAAATCGGAATAGCCCCGCTCCAGATGGGCAAGGCCGGAGAGCTTCGTCTCCCCTTCCGCCCCGAGAGCGGCGATGAGCAGGGCCGCGGCGCCCCGCAGATCCTGTGCGCAAAGGCTCGCCCCATGAAGCGCCGGAACCCCCTCCAGCCGGGCGTAGCGTTCCCGAACCTGGAGCCTGGCTCCCAGCTTTTCCAGTTCTGAGGCAAAGCCAAAGCGGCTTTCAAACACGGTCTCACAAAAGCGGCTCACCCCATGCGCGCGGCACAGCGCCGCAAGAAACAGGGGCTGCGCATCTGTGGAGAATCTTGGATAAGGTCCCGTGACCACCAGGGGCACAGCATCGGGACGATCCGGCGCGTCCATAGAAAGGCTGCTGCCTTCCGCGCAGATCTTGCAGCCCGCCGCCTCCAGAAGCTCCAGCTCAGTCCGGCAGCAGCCGGGGTCCGTTTCGCGCAGAGTGATCCTTCCGCCCGCACTGAGGCAGGCGCAGAGATAACTTACGGTTTCCATCCGGTCCGGGATCACCCGGTGCACTGCGCCGGAGAGAACCCGCCCGCCCCGCACAAAGATGGTCTGCGTTCCCGCCCCGGTGATCTTTGCGCCGCAGGCATTCAGGAAATTCGCCAGATCCACGATCTCCGGCTCGCAGGCGCAGCCTATGAGGATCGAATCATTTCCGGCCGCCGCAGCGGCAAGCAGGGCGTTTTCCGTGGCGCCCACACTGGGATAGCGGAGCTTTACAAAGCCGCCGTCCGGTCCCTGCTTCTCAAGGCGCAGACTGCTCTGCTCCTCCACAAGCTTTGCCCCCAGGGCCTGAAGGGCCGCAAGGTGCAGGTCGATGGGCCGTGCGCCCAGAGGGCACCCTCCGGGCTGGGACAGGATCCCGGATCCGAAGCGGGCATAGGCCGCGCCCTGAAACAGGATGGACGCCCGCATGCGGCCAACCAGGTCCTCGGGCACAGACCGCTGCACAAGGCAGCGGGAGTCCACCGTCAGGATGCTTCCCTCCCGACACACGCGGCAGCCCAGCGCCTCCAGAATTCCGCAGGCAACCCGGATGTCGGTGATGTCCGGACAGTTTTCCAGCTGATGCACGCCGCCCACCAGCAGGCAGGCCGCCAGAATCGGCAGCGCACTGTTTTTCGCGCCGGAGATTCGGACCTCTCCGGACAGGCGATTTCCTCCGTAAATGGATAAAGCCCCCATGCAGTTTTCCTCGCATTTTCGGTTTTATCCATTTTATGTCGTTATTTTGCTTCTCGTTCCCGACAAAGCTCCTGCAGGACGGCGCAGATCCGCTGGGTGGAGTCCAGGACTGCCATATCCCGCAGGATCCGGCTCATCTCCCGGCAGCGCGCCGGATCGGAAAGCAGACCCAGAACCGCATCATAGAGAACCTTTCCGTCGCAGTCCGCCTCCCGGATCACCAGACCGGCGCCCCGCGCCTCCAGCATCCGGGCGTTCTTCTCCTGATGATTGTCCGTCACATTGGGACTGGGCACAAAGATGGTGGGGGTGGCGGAGGCCGTGACCTCGCTGATGGTGGACGCCCCCGCCCGGCAGATCATCACATCTGCCGCTGCCATGAGGGTGGGCATGTCATAGATGTACTCCCGCATGTCGATCTCCGGATGGGCTTCCAGATCCACCCCCTGGTTCTTCACATACTCCGGCATCCAGCGCCAGCCGAAGGAGCCGGTGGCATGGATGTGGTAGAAGGAAGGATTCTCCTGTTCCAGCGCAAACATCTGCGCCATCTTCTTGTTCATTTCCCGGGCACCCAGAGAACCCCAGTAGGACACCACCAGGGGCTTCTCCGTCAAGCCCAGGCTTTTCTTCGCCGCCTGACGATCCAGGAAGATAAATTCCTCCCGGACAGGCGTCCCGGTGACCACCACTCGATCTGGATTCTGATACTGGGCCCGGCACTCCTCAAAGGGCACCAGGATTCTGTCCACCTGCTTGGCAACCAGACGGGTCGCAAGGCCGGGCACGGCGTTGGACTCGTGGACCGCCGTGGGGATCCCCCGCCGGATGCCCTGGCGCAGCGCCGGGAAGCTGGCATAGCCTCCCGTGCCCAGGATCACGTCCGGCTGAAAGTCCCGGATGATTTTATCCGCCTTCCGCAGAGAAGCGGCGATATTCTTGGCTGTGACCAGATTGTGCCAGATGGCCTTGGGGGTGATGTGGCGCTGGAAGTTGGAGATCTTCACCAGCTCCAGCCGGTAGCCCGCCTTGGGCACCAGATCCCGCTCCATGCCATCGTCCGCCCCCACGAAGAGGATCTCCGTGCCGGGCCAGGTTTTCTTCAGGGCGTCTGCCACGGCAATGCCGGGGTTGATATGGCCGCCGGTGCCGCCGCAGGTGAGGATCACACGCATAGGCTCTCTCCTTTCAAAGGAGCTGATTGTCATTCTGCCGGGAGACCTGAAGCACCATGCCCATTTCGAACAGGTTCAGCATCAGGGCCGTGCCGCCATAGGAGAAGAAGGGCAGCGAGATACCGGTTGCGGGCAGGAAGCTCGTGACCACTCCGATGTTGAAAAACACCTGCAATGCCATGAGGGACATGATCCCCGCAATGAGCAGTGCGCCGAACCGATCCCGGGCGTGCATGGCAAGCCAGAAGCCCCGGACAATGAGCAGCGCAAACAGGACGATCACCAGCACTGCCCCGACCAGGCCCAGCTCCTCGCAGAAAATGGAGAAGATATAGTCATTGGATTCCTCCGGCAGATACAGATACTTCTGCCGGCTTCTGCCCAGGCCCTGTCCAAAGAGGCCGCCGGAGCCGATGGCATACAGAGACTGCACCGCCTGATAGCCGTTGTCGGAGGCATCCTGGAAGGGGTCCCGCCAGTTGGCTACGCGTGTCTGGGCATAGGAATTTGTTTTCAGGAAAATAAAGAGGAACAGAGCCGCCGCGCCGGCACCAATCAGGAACCAGCGAAGCTGGGTCCCGCCGTAGAACATCATCAGCGCGCCCAGCACGCCGATGATGATAATGGCGGACAGGTGGGGCTCCAGGGCAAGTAGGATGACCAGAAGGCCAAGAATTGCCGCAAAAGGCACCACACCGTAACGGAAGGTCTTCATCTTGTCCTTGTAGGAAGAGATCATGGTTGCAAAGGTGACCACGACAGCCAGCTTTGCCACCTCCGAGGGCTGAAAGCGGATGCCTGCGATGACGATCCAGCGGGTCGCGCCTCCGCCGGAGGAGCCCATGACCAGCACCAGAAGCAGCAGCGCAACAGAAACTGCCAGCATGGGAAAAGCCACAATGCGCCAGAGGTGGTAGTCAAGGCGAGTGATGGCCAGCATGGCCACGATCCCCACCACCGCGAAGATGGCCTGACGTGCGAAATAAAAGGTGGAGTTGCCGTGATGGTCCGCATAGGCCCGGGCATAGCTGGCAGAGAACATCGTGATAAGACCGATGGACATCAGCAGCAGCGTCAGCACCAGAAACGGAATATCCATCATGCCCCGCTCGCTGACCGCCTCCTTCTGAGGCTTCTCGTTATGCACTTGCAGGCGCTCAGAGTCCATGCCTTGCTCCTTCCAGTCAGCCGTTTTACCGGCCCAGAATGCCAAGATACGCGATCACGCAGAAGACAACCGTCACCAGCGTAAATACCGTGAAAATCTTGATTTCGCTCCATCCGCCCATTTCAAAGTGGTGATGGATGGGGGTCATGCGGAAAATCCGCTTGCCGTGGGTGAGCTTAAAATAGCCCACCTGCAGAATGACGGAAACCGTCTCCAGAATATAGATGATGCCCACCAGGATCAGAATCAGGGGCATATCCAGGGCGAAGGCAGCGCCGCAGACTGCCGCGCCCAGGGCCAGGGAGCCCGTATCGCCCATAAAGACCTTTGCCGGGTGGAAATTGTAGCAGAGGAAGCCTGCCAGGGCGCCCACCAAGGCCGCCGGGAACAGGGCAAGCTCCGTCTTTTTCCAGAGGATCGCCGCCAGTGTGAAGAACACCATCACCGGGATGGTGACGCCGGCAGCCAGGCCATCGATGCCATCGGTCAGGTTCACCGCGTTGACGCAGCCCACCATGACGAACATGGCAAAGACCAGGTAGAGGATCCAGTTCACCTGGAAGGACACATTCCAGAATGGAATATACAGATCTCCGGAGAGAGCGCCGTTCCAGCGAAGCAGAGCCAGGAAACAGCCCGAAGCTGCCAGCTGGAGGGCCAGCTTCTGCAGGGCCGTGAGACCCAGATTCCGGTGGTACTTCACCTTCATGAAGTCATCCAGAAAGCCGATGAGGGCAAAGGCCAGGGTGAACAGGACCAGGAATACCAGCGTCAGATCCCCCTGCCGCAGGGCAGGGATCCCGAACAGGAGGCACACCAGCATGCCCGCCAGGAACATGAGGCCGCCCATGGTGGGCGTTCCGGCCTTGGAGGCATGCCACTTGGGGCCGATCTCCCGGATGGACTGACCGGCCTTCAGGGCCCGAAGCAGGGGCAGCAGGAAATGGCCCACCACAAAGCTGACGACAAACGCCGCCAGAACACAAAACACGATCTTCATGGCCCCTCCCTTACAGCACCGGCTGTTGGTGCTCCAGGAACATGGCCAGGACCTTTTCCATCTTCATGCCGCGGCTGCCTTTGAACAGCAGCACGTCGCCGGGCTTTGCCCGGGCGATGAGGGCGGTGACCAGCTCCTCCTGGGTATCAAAGCACAGGGCCCGGTTGTTCTTCATGCCGCCCGTAATAGCGCCGGAGATGACCCGCTCACTGTTAGGGCCGTAGGCAAAGATCATATCCGTCTTGTTTGCCGCAATGCGGCCGATACGGTAGTGCTCCGCGCCGGCCCGGTCGCCCAGCTCCAGCATGTCGCCCAGTACGGCGATCTTGCGGCCCTTGGTGCGCTTGTCTCCCAGGACCAGGATCGCGGCCTCCATGGACTCCGGACCTGCGTTGTAGCAGTCGTCGATGATGGTATAGCCGTTTGCCTCATAGGTCTTCTGCCGCATGCCGGTGTTCTGGAACCGGGACAGGGCCTGCTGAATGTTGGCAGGGACCACCTGGCAGCAGATGGCGACGGCCGCGGCAGCCAGGGCATTCTTGATGGAGTGCTGGCCCTCCGCCGGCACGTACACGTCAAAGTGCTGGCCCAGGCCCTCGATGAGGAACCGGCTGCCCCCCACCGGACGCTCCACATTCAGAGCGCGGATGTCGCATTTGTCGTTCTCCATGCCGAAGTAGACAATGTGATCTGCCTTCAGATCGTGCAGGCCCCAGAGCAGGGGCTCGTCGCCGCAGAGGACCGCAGTGCCGCCGGGGCGCAGGCCCTCCATGATCTCCAGCTTTGCCTTTAGGATCCCCTCCCGAGAGCCCAGGTGCTCAATGTGCATGGTGCCGATGTTGGTGATGACCACCAGATCCGGCTTGGCAACCGCGGTGAGCTCAGACATCTCGCCAAAGTGGTTCATGCCCAGCTCCAGCACCAGATATTCCGTATCCGCCGGAGCGGAGAGGATGGTCTGAGACAGGCCGATGCGGTTGTTGTGGTTCTCCTGGGTCTTCCAGACCCGGTAGGTGGTACCCAGGATCCCGGAGAGCATCTCCTTGGTGGTGGTCTTGCCCACAGAGCCTGTGATGGCAACCACCTTGGCGCTCAGGCTTTCCCGGTAACCGGCAGCCAGGGCCAGGAAGGCCTTCATGGTGTCCTCCACATAGATGGCGGGCACGTCCTCGGGAAGCTCTCTGGATGAGAGTACGCCGGCCGCGCCGGCAGCCAGGGCCGCGTCAATGTAGTCATGGCCGTCAAAATGCTCGCCCACCAGGGGAACAAAGAGCTGTCCCTGGGAGATGGAGCGGGTGTCGGAGCTGACGCCCCGGAAGCTGCGCTCCGCAAAGCGGGCGTCACAGGTGCCGCCGCACCACTGGGCGGCCTTTTGGAAAGTTTCACAGATCATGTTGTCTGCTCCTTTTTCATCTGTTCCAGGTGAGCGGCAACCTCTTCCCGCTCGTCCAGATGGGTTTTTTCATGTCCCAGGATCTGATAGGTCTCGTGGCCTTTACCGGCCAGGACGATCACATCGTCCAGCATCGCGTGATCCATGACCCAGGCGATGGCCTCCCGCCGGTTTTCAATCACAGTATAGGGCGTTTTGGTGCCCTCCATACCGGCAAGGATCTGCTGGATAATGGCTCCCGGCTCCTCGGTTCTGGGGTTGTCAGAGGTAACCACCACAAAGTCCGCCAGATCCGCAGCGATTTTTCCCATGATGGGACGCTTGATGGGATCCCGGTCTCCGCCGCAGCCAAAGAGAACCACGGTGCGGCCCTTGGCAAAGCCCCGGACCGTGCGCAGCACGTTCTCCAGGCCGTCCGGCGTGTGGGCATAGTCGATGAGCATCGTGTAAGGCTGTCCCGGCGTGGGGACCACCTCCACCCTGCCCTTCACGCCCTTGGCGTTTTTCAGGGCGGCAGCCACGTCCTTCAGGCTGAGCCCCAGGCCAAGGGCAGCAAGCACTGCCGCCAGGGCGTTGTAGACGGAGAAGGCGCCGGGAATGCCCAGCTCCAGGCGACGGATCTCGTTGCCGATCACCGCCTCCATCTCCACCCGATCGGATTTCAGACGGACATTCTTCGCCACCAGATCCGCCCGATCATCCTCCATGGAATAGGTCAGCACCTTGCCGCAGGCGCTTGCCTTCATAACAGTCCAGGCGGGGTCGTCCATATTCAGGACGCTCACCGGGCAGCGGGCGAAGAGCTGCGCCTTGGCCTGGCCATAGGCCTCCATGGTCTTATGGAAGTCCAGATGATCCTCTGTCAGGTTGGTGAATACGCCCAGGCAGAAATCCACACAGTCCACCCGGTTCAGGCAGAGGGCATGAGAGGAGACCTCCATGACCGCATAGCGGCAGCCCGCGTCCGCCATCTGGCGGAACAGGCCCTGGAGCTCAAAGCTCTCCGGGGTGGTGCGCTCCGTCTCCAGCACCTGGTCTCCGATCATGTTCTGAATCGTACCGATGAGGCCGATCTTGGCCCCGGTCACCTGCTCCAGAATGGATTTGAGCAGGTAGGTCACGGTGGTCTTCCCGTTGGTCCCGGTGATGCCGATCACCGGAAGCTCCTTGGTGGGATGGCCAAACCAGTTGTCCCCCAGCTGAGCCAGCGCCGCCCGTGCATTCGCGACCAGGATATAGGGCGCTTTTCCCTCCGGTGGACGCTCGCAGAGAACTGCCGCAGCCCCCTGATCCAGGGCGGATGGGATGAACCTGTGTCCGTCAGAGGCAAAGCCCGGAATAGCCACGAACAGACTTCCCGGTCCCGCCTTGCGGGAATCGTAACAGACAGAGGAGATTTCCAGCTCCTCCGGGGCGGTGCATTCCAGCACCGGAATCGATTGAAGCAGATCCTTGAGCAGCATGATCCGCCCTCCTTTCCTCAGTCAAGCGCGCTGGCGTCGGTGAATTTGACCGTGATGGTGGTACCCCGCGCCACCTCGGTACCAGGCTCGATGTCCTGGCTGGTGACGCTGACGGAGTGGCCCGCGCTGGTGGTGCCGCGGCTCTGGAGATACAATCCCACATAGGCGGCGCGCGCCTTGGCCTGTTCCACCGTGAGGCCCCGGAAATCGGGCACCGTGATGGTCCCGGAAGGAACCTCAGCGCCCAGATAAAGGATGACCTCCGAGTTGCCGGGCACCGGATTGCCTGCGGCAGGAATCTGACCCGTGACGGTCTCCCCGTCGCCCACAGTTCGGTAAGTCAAATGCTTATCAGAGAGCACGTCCGCCGCGGCGGAGACAGTCAGGCCGGAGCAGTTGGGCATGGTGTAGTTCACCAGGTTGATCTCAGAATCCGAATAGGATGCGCTGATGCCCAGATAGGGCAGAATGTCGGCAAACACATCGCTGACCGTGGGAGCCGCCATGACGCCGCCGGAGATATACTGGCCTGTTGCAGTGCTGGGGGTATCCAGAGCGATGAGGCAGACATAGCGGGCCGCGCCGGTCTCGTCAAAGGCCACGCCGATAAAGGAGACGATTTTGTCATCCACCAGGCCGCCCCACTCGTTGTAGACGTCGATCTTTTCCGAGGTGCCGGTCTTGCCGCCGATGGTGTAGCCAACCACCTTGGCGTTTTTTCCGGTGCCCTCCTCCACCACGCTGATGATCAGCGAGCGCATGGCGGCAGAGGTCTCAGCAGAGATGACCTGGCGGATCGCCGTGGGCTGGGTCTCGGAGATCACGTCTCCATGCTCATCCAGCACCTGGGAGATCACATAGGGCTCCATCAGATTTCCGCCGTTCACCAGGCAGGCCACCGCCCGAACAAGCTGGATGGGCGTGATTTTGAAGGTCTGTCCAAAGGCGTCGGAAGTCAGGGTGGAATAGCCGTACTGCTGATAGTTGGTGAAATGGGAGATATCGTGGATGACGCTGTAGCCCTCGCCGGGCAGGTCGATCCCTGTCTTGTCCATAAAGCCGAAGCGCTGCATATAGTCATAGAACTTCTGGCCGCCCAGCTTGATGGCGATGTCAGCAAAGGCGATGTTGCAGGAGTTCTGCAGGGCCTGGGCCGTGGTCTCCTGACCATGGCCGGCGTGATACCAGCACTCCAGAGGATCGGTACGGCCCCAGATCTCTGCCTTGCCGCCGCAGAAGAAGGTGTCATTCAGGGTGACCGCACCTTCCTCCAGGGCAGCTGCCAGGGTGATGGTCTTGAAGGTGGAACCAGGCTCATAGCCGTCCGAAACGCAGCGATTTCGCCACTGAGACAGGCGGGCCGCAACCACCGCGTCGTCGTAGGCCTGCTTGGCAGCCTCATACTCCGGCGTGTCGTGGTCCAGCTCCTCCATTTCGTCATACTGCTTCTGGAGCTTTTCCGTGGTCCGCTCCTCGTAGATTTCCAGGAAGTTGTTGGGATCGTAGTTGTCGTAGTTGGCCATGCCCAGGATCTCGCCGGTGTTCACATCCATGACGATGCCGAAGGCGCCGTTGAGTACATCGTACTGCTCCATGGCAGCCTCAATGTGCTTTTGCAGATAGTACTGCACCGTGCCGTCCATGGTGGTGACCAGGCTGTTGCCGTCCGTGGCCTCATAGTACTTTTCGTAGGTATAGAGCATCTCAGAGCCGTAGTTGCCCTTGGCCGTGATGATCTTTCCGGCGGTTCCCTCCAGATAGGAGTTGTAATAGGCTTCGATACCCTCTGCGCCCACATTGTCCGTGCGCACAAAGCCCAGTACATGGGCCATGAGCGGTCCGTTGGGATAGTAGCGCTGGGTGTCCGGCTCCAGATGGATGCCCTTGACGCCGGACTCATTGATGAAGGCACGCACCTCGTTGGCCTTGTCCTGCTCCAGCTTACGGGCGATGATCTTGTAGCGCATCTTGGTGTCCGCCGCCTGGTCCCGGACAAACTGCTCCGAGACGCCCAGAATCTCGCTGAGGCCTCGAGCAATGACGCCCACGTCCTGCTCCTGAGTCTCGATCTCGTTGGGGTCCAGGAACACATTCTCCACCGTGGCGGAGGTTGCCAGCACGTTCATATTCCGGTCGTAGATGGTGCCCCGGCTGGCGGAGACGGAGGTGGATCGGGTCTGGTTGTCAATGGCCATGCCCTCATAGCGGTCATGATCCCGGACCATGATCTGATAAAGCCGCACCACCAGCGGCACAAAGAGCAGGATCCCCAGGGCAAAGAGCATCACAAGAATCCGCAGGAGCACCGTGCGGTTTGCCTCCTGGGATGTGCGAATTGCTTTTTCCGATAAATGTTTTCCTCTGCGCGCGCTCATGCTGCCTCCAGAAACGTTTTATAATACCCAAAGACGGGCGGTGATGCGATCACCGCCCTGTTCTTTCATCCATATCACTTTATGCGCCCTCAGGACAGATATTCCTTCAGTTCCCTCAGGCTTGCCAGAATGCTCTCCACAGCCTTGCCCAGGAAGCTCTTCTGCTTCTCCGCGGTGATGACCACGCCCCGGTCCGAGGTGTGGGAGAGATTCACATAGACCATCTGCTCTGGAAGAACCTTCTGCATGCCAAGCTCTGTCATAGCCATCTGCTCGATGTAGCCCAGGTCCACCTGGCCCTCATACTGCTTGGCCAGAATGGCGTTCTCATTGCGCAGGCTGGACAGCTCACTTGCCAGGTTGGCGTTCTCGGTGGTGGCTTCATACAGACGCACATAGCCAAAGACCACCAGGATCAGCATCAGCGTTGCCACCGCGAAGCCCAGCACGGAAACCGGGGCAATGGCCGCTCTGGGGCGAATCCGGGAGCTGCGCTGCTGCTGGGGTTCCAGCTGCTCCTCCGGCAGCTCAACCGGCTGCCGAACAGGCTGCGCATTCAGGTAGGCAAAGTCCACCGCTGCGGAGCCCTGTTCAGATAACGGCAAATTCTTCGGCATAGACGGTTCCCTCTTCGGTGAGTTTTTCTGCCACCCGGAGCTTTGCGCTGCGGGCTCTCGGATTCTCCTCCAGCTCCTGAGGCTGGGAGACGATCGGTTTTCTCGTCACGATGCGGATCTGCGGCTTTTTTCCGCAGACGCACACAGGAAAGGACGGCGGACAAGTACAGCCCTTTGCCAGGGACTGCATGGCGCTCTTGACGATGCGGTCCTCCAGAGAGTGGAAGGTAATCACTGCCAGTCTTCCGCCAGGGTTCAGGAAGCCCGCTGCGGCTTCCATCATATTCCGGACCGCACCCAACTCATCGTTGACAGCGATGCGGATAGCCTGGAAGCTCCGCTTGGCCGGGTGCTGCTTCTCTCGCAGCGCCTGGGCAGGCATGGCGCTGCGGATCAGCGCGGCAAGCTCCAGGGTTGTTTCAATCGGCTTCTTGGTCCGCTCCCGCTCGATGGCAGCAGCGATCAGGGGCGCGTAGCGCTCCTCGCCATATTCAAAGAGGATCCTGCGCAGCTCCTCCCGAGGCCAGGTGTTGACCACCTCGTAGGCGCTCAGCCGGTCACCCGGGTCCATGCGCATATCCAGAGGCGCGTCGCTCATATAGGAGAAGCCCCGCGCTCCGTCGTCCAGCTGCGGGGAGGATACGCCCAGATCAAACAGCATTCCATCTGCCCGCTGGACCCCGGCCTTGGCCAGGATGGCGGCGAGGTTCTGGAAATTATCATGCACCAACACGATGTGCTTTCCCAGAGGTGCCAGGCGCTCCCCTGCGGCCGCCAGAGCCGTCGGGTCCCGGTCCACGCCGATGAGCATTCCCTTTTCTGACAGGCGGGACGCAATCTCATAGGAATGACCGCCGCCGCCCAGTGTCCCATCCAGGTAGACTCCGTCAGGCTTGATATGCAGCGCGTCCAAACACTCGGAAAGCAGTACGGAACGATGATAGAACTCCATCAGATCCCCAGCTCCTCCAGACTCTTCAGCACAAATGCAGGAGACAGCTGCTCTTTCTCCAGCTCGTCATAGCGTTCTGCGTCCCAGATCTCGGCCCGGTCGCCCTGGCCGATGAACTTGACCTCCTGCCGGAGCCCGGCGTAGTCACGCAGCTCCTGCGGAAGAAGAAAGCGGCCCTGCTTGTCCGGCTCGCACTTGCAGGCGTTTGCAAAGAAGAAGCGCATCTTCTGGGCCTGGGACAGGGGCAGCGCGTTGAACTTGGACAGGATCACGTCCCAGCTGTCCTGGGTATAGATGGTCAGGCAGGTATCCGTGCCCAGGGTGACATAGAAGGCCTCCCCCAGCTCCTCACGGAACTTGGACGGGACGAACAGACGTCCCTTGGCATCGACTGTATGCTGATACTTTCCGTACACGCCGTTCTCCCTCCCTTTTCATCTATTTTGCTCCACTTTGCTCCACTACGCTTAGTATACAGGACTATTCCAAAAAATGCAATCACTTTTGAGAAATTTTTGCGCACATTTTCCGGAGTCGTCCCTGTTTCCTCTTTGCAATTCCTCAAAAAAACGGTATAATACGAAAAAAGCGAATCCCTACCAAGGAAGTGTGGATTATGACCTTTCAAGAACTGCTGCGCGCGCCCTTTGTCTTTCTGGACGGTGGCATGGGAACCATGCTTCAGCGCCACGGTCTGCGCACAGGGGAACATCCCGAGGTTTTCAACCTGACCCACCCCCAGACGGTGAAAGCCATTCACCAGGCCTATCTGGAGGCCGGCAGTCAGATTCTCTATACCAACACCTTCGGTGCCTCGGCACGGAAGCTTCAGGGGACAGATCTGAGTCCGGAGGCGGTGATCTCCGCCGCGGTTTCTCTGGCCCGGGAGGCCGCCGCCCCCTTCGGCGCCCTGGTGGCTCTGGACATCGGCCCGATCGGGGAGCTTATGTCGCCCGCCGGGGAGCTGCGTTTTGACGATGCCTATGTGCTCTTTGCCCAGCAGGTCCGCGCCGGCGCGCAAGCCGGGGCAGATCTCATTGCCATCGAGACCATGACCGACCTGCAGGAAACCCGCGCCGCGCTGCTGGCTGCAAAGGAGAACAGCAGCCTACCGGTTCTGGTCACCATGAGCTTTGAGGAGGGCGGACGCACCTTTACCGGCTGCTCTGCCGAAGCCATGGTGGAGGTCCTCACCGGCCTGGGCGCGGACCTGATCGGCGTCAACTGTTCTCTCGGTCCGAAGCAGCTGGAGCCGGTGATCCGCCGGATCGGACGGCTCACCCGCCTTCCCCTGGTGGTGAAGGCAAACGCCGGACTTCCGGACGCACGCACAGGTCAGTACAATCTGAACGCAGAGGAATGGGCCCAGCAGATGGCCTTCTGCGCCGAGGCAGGCGTTCAGTTTGTGGGGGGCTGCTGCGGCACCACCCCGGAGTTTCTTCTTGCGCTGCGAAAAGCCCTGGAGGGCAAGGCACGGACGGAGCGGCAGTTTGACTCATCCAGCCGCATCGCCTCCTCGGAGGACTGTCTGGTCCTGGATCGGGTCCGGGTCATTGGCGAGCGCATCAATCCCACCGGCAAAAAGCGCTTCCAGCAGGCCCTGCGGGAAGGCGATCTTGCCTACATCCAGGCCCAGGCTGTGCAGCAGCAGGACGCTGGCGCAGACATTCTGGACGTGAACGTGGGTGCCCCTGGAGTAAACGAGCCCGCCCTTATGGGGCAGGTCGTGGAGGCTCTCCAGGCGGTCACTGCCCTGCCTCTGCAGATCGACTCCGGAAATCCTGCCGCCATTGAAGCAGGCCTGCGGGCCTTCCCGGGCAAGGCCATTGTCAACTCCATCGACGGCACCGCTGCGACCCAGGCCGTGGTGCTTCCCCTGGTGAAAAAATACGGAGCGGCAGTCGTCTGCCTCACCATGGATGAGGCCGGGATCCCCGCCAAGGCGGAGGAGCGCTTTGCCATGGCGGAGAAGATCCTCTCCGTGACCCGCTCCTACGGCATCGAGGACCGGAATGTGTTCATCGACTGTCTGACCCTCACGGTCTCTGCGCAGCAGGACGCAGCGGCGGAGACCCTGAAGGCAGTGGGCATGGTTCACGACCGTCTGGGTCTGCACACCGTGCTGGGTGTATCCAACATCTCTTTCGGTCTGCCCAATCGGGAGCTTCTGAACCGCAGCTTCCTTGCCCTGGCTCTGGGACAGGGGCTGGACCTGCCCATTCTCAACCCCAACGCCTCTGCCATGATGGATACCGTGGCAGCCTTCCAGGCCTTGACCGGCGTAGACGCGGGCTGTGAGGACTTCCTTGCCCGCTTTGCCGACACAGAAGCTTCCTCGCAGAGTGTCCAGGCGCAGCCCGATTTGGGCGCTGCCATTGAACGGGGCCTGAGTGCGGAAGCCAAGGCTCTTGCGGAGGCCTCGACGCTGGATTCTCTGGAGATTATCGACCGGATCCTGGTTCCCGCCCTGGATCGGGTGGGAAAAGGCTATGAATCCGGCAAGCTGTTTCTGCCCCAGCTTCTGCGCGCCGCCGACGCGGCCAGCACAGTCTTTGAGGTCCTGCGTGCGCGCATGGAGGCCTCCGGCGGCCAGAGCGCCGACAAAGGCACCATTGTCCTGGCCACCGTTCAGGGGGATATCCATGACATCGGCAAAAACATCGTCCGGGCGCTGCTCTCCAACTACGGTTATCGGGTCATCGACCTGGGCAAGGACGTGGCGCCGGAGACGGTGGTCCAGACCGCCATTGCGGAAAACGCGCCTCTGGTGGGGCTGAGCGCCCTGATGACCACCACCCTGCCCAGCATGGAAAAAACCATCCGCGCCCTGCGGGAGAGCGGCCACAGCTGCAGGATCATGGTGGGCGGCGCGGTGCTCACACCGGAGTACGCCGCCGAGATCGGCGCGGATTACTACGCCAAGGACGCCCAGGCCTCCGTGGCCATCGCCAAGCAGCTCTTCGGAAAGTGAGGTCGCCATGAAAGCAAAAGAAGTCCTGGCCCAGGGCACGCTCCTCTTTGACGGAGCCATGGGCACTTACTTCGCTGAGCTGGAGGGCGCGGAGCTCTCCGCCTGCGAGCCGGAAAACCTGCACCATCCCGAAAAGGTTCTGGCCATTCACCGGGCTTATCTGCGCGCCGGCTGTCAGGCCATCAAAACCAACACCTTCGCTGCCAACCCCAGAAGTCTGGAATGCTCCCTGGAGGAGTGCCGTTCCATTCTCGAAGCAGGCTGGCAGCTTGCGAAAGAAGCTGCCAGGGACCAGGCTCTGGTCTTTGCGGACCTGGGTCCCATCCCACCCGGAGAGGAAGGCGAGCAGGCAGAGGACTACTTTCCCCTTGTGGACAAGTTCCTGGACCTCGGGGCGGAAAACTTCCTCTTTGAGACCTTCGGCGCGGCAGAGCTGCTGCCCCAGCTCACGGCGCGCATCAAGGCACGGCGGCCGGAGGCCTTCATCCTCTGCTCCTTTGCTGTCATGCCGGATGGCTACTCCCGCCAGGGCGTCCGCTATGAGCGGCTCTTTGCTGCCATGGAGGAGGATCCCAATACAGACGCCTATGGTCTGAACTGTGTGGCAGGACCCAGCCATATGCGAAAGCTCCTCGCTGCCCTGCCCAAGGGGACAAAGCCCCGTTCCGCCATGCCCAACGCAGGCTATCCCACCATGGTCTCCGGCCGCACGTTCTATGGCAGCTCCTCCGCCTACTTTGCCCAGCAGCTGCGAGGCATCGGGCAGGATGGGATCGAGATCCTGGGCGGCTGCTGCGGCACCACGCCGGAGCACCTGGCCCGGGCAAAAGCTGCCATGGATCTGGCCCAGCGGCTGAGCGTCCCCGCTCCCCGTGTTTCCCAGACCGAAACGGCGGTTCTGCCCAATCCTTTCTGGGAGAAGCTGGAGCGCGGAGATCGGGTGGTCGCAGTGGAGCTGGATCCGCCCGTGAACTCCGATATCCGGGCCTTTCTCTCCGGCGCGGAGGCCATGCAGGCCGCCGGGGCCGACGCCATCACGCTGGCTGACTGCCCGGTTTCCCGGGCAAGGGCGGACAGCAGTTTGCTGGCCTGCAAGCTGCGCCGGGAGCTTGGGGTGGAGCCCATCCCCCATCTGACCTGCCGGGATCGGAACATCAACGCCACCAAAGCCCTGCTCCTGGGGCTGAACATTGAGGGCGTGAACAACGTGCTGGTGGTCACCGGCGATCCGGTCCCCTCCTCCGAGCGAAGCCAGATCAAGAGCGTCTACAGCTTCAACGCACCCCGGCTTGCCAGCTTTATCCGGGATCTGACCCCGGACCTGGCTGGCGGCCCCTTCCGGGTCTACTGTGCGCTGAATGTGAACGCATCCAACTTTGACGCCCATCTGCGCTACGCAAAGAAGAAGCTGGGGAGCGGTGCCTCCGCCTTCCTGACCCAGCCGGTCCACTCCCCGGAGGCTCTGGAGAACCTGAAACGGGCCAGGCAGGAGCTGGACTGCAAGCTGCTGGGTGGACTCATGCCCATCGTCTCCTACCGAAACGCTCTCTACCTCACCGGCGAAATGGCCGGCATCCGGGTGCCGGAGGCACTGGCCGAGCGCTATCGGGATCTGGATCGGGCTGCCGCGGAGCAGCTTGCTGAGGAGCTGACCCTGGAGTTTGCAAGGCAGATGAGCCCCTACACCGACGGCTTCTACCTCATCACCCCCTTCATGCGCGTCGGCCTCACCAGCCGGATTCTGGAGCGGATCAAAAAAGAAGCGCTGTGAAACAGCGCTTCTTACCTTATTATGTATGCAATGACAGCAAAAGCCCGTCCGCACTATCGCGGACGGGCTTCCTTTTTATCCAAGCAGGCTGCAGACAAGGTCTGTGTAAGCAGTAGGATCCTCCAGCTCCAGGCCGGCCATCAGCAGGCCCTGATCATAGAGCAGCTCGGCAAGCTTTCCAGCCTTCTCCGGATTGGAGCCCATGAGATTCTGGAGCTTCACAAACACCGGATGGGTGCTGTTGAGCTCCAGCACCTTGCCCACGTTCAGCTCCGCGCCAGGCTGGAGCTTCTGGAAGTAGCGGGCCATTTCAAAGCTCATGCCGCCGTCGGGCGCCATGCTCACTGGATGATCGCCCAGGTCGTGGCTGATGCGGACCTTGGCGATCTTCTCCCCCAGGCTGTTCTTCACAAAGTCCAGCACCGGCTGCAGCACAGTCTCGTCGGGAGCGTTCTCCGGCTTCTCGCCCAGATCCTCGCCCACCACGTTCTTGAACTCCTTCTCCTGATAGTTCATTAGAGACTGGGCCACAAACTCATCCACTTCTTCCGTAAACAGGAGCACGTCCATGCCCTTGTTCAGCAGCAGCTCTGTCTGAGGCAGCTGCTGGAGCCGGGTGCGGCTGTCGCCCACGGCAAAGTAGATGACCTTCTGATCCTCCGGGCAGGCGTCCACATACTCTTTCAGGGTGATGAGCTTCTTCTCCTTGGCGGACCAGAACAGGAGCAGATCCTGGAGGGTCTCCTTGTGGACGCCATAGTCCTGAACCGCGCCGTACTTGAGCTGGAGGCCAAAGGCGGCATAGAACTTTTCGTAGGCCTCCCGGTCCTCTTTCAGGGTCTTTTCCAGCTCCTGGCGGATCTTTTTCTCCAGATTCTGGGCAATTCGTCTGAGCTGCCGATCATGCTGCAGCAGCTCCCGGGAGATATTCAGGCTCAGATCCTGGCTGTCCACCACGCCGCGGACAAAGGCGAAATGCTCCGGAACCAGCTCCTCGCAGTGCTCCATGATCATGACGCCGGAGGAGTAGAGCTGCAAACCCCGGTGATACTCCTTGGTGTAGTAGTCGGCTCCCGCGTGGGAGGGGATATACAGCAGGGCCTTGTAAGTCACCGCGCCCTCGGCGGAGACGCTGATATGGCGCAGGGGTTTTTCATAGTCAAAGAATTTCTCCTGATAGAAGCGCTCAAACTCCTCATCCGTGACCTCGCTCTTGGGCCGCTGCCACAAGGGCACCATGGAGTTGAGGGTCTCCTCCTCCCGGTAGGATTCGGACTTGGTCTTGCTCTCGTCCTCCGGATCCGGCACGGAACGATACTTGGTGACCTCCATGCGGATGGGATAGCGCAGATAATCCGAATACTTGCGCACCAGCTCCCGCAGGCGGTACTCCTGCAGGAACTCGGAATAGTTCTCGTCCTCCGTGTCCTCCTTGAGCTTCATGACCACATCGGTACCCACGGTTTCCTTGTCACAGGGCGTCAGGGTATAGCCATCCGCGCCGGTGGAATTCCACATCCAGGACTCATCTGAGCCGTACTTCCGGGAGACCACGGTCACGGCGTCCGCCACCATAAAGGCGGAGTAGAAGCCCACGCCGAACTGGCCGATGATATCCACATTCTCCTTGTCCTCCAGTTCCTGCTTGAACTGATAGGAGCCGGAACGGGCGATGGTGCCCAGATTCTGCTCCATCTCCTCCCGGCTCATGCCGATGCCGTTGTCGGAGACGGTGATGGTGCGCAGCTTGTCATCTGTCTTGACGTGGATTGCAAAGTCCTCCCGGCTGAGGCCCACCTTGTCATCGGTCAGGGCCTGATAGGCGAGCTTGTCGATGGCGTCGGAGGCATTGGAGAGGATCTCCCGCAGGAAGATCTCCTTGTGGGTATAGATGGAGTTGATCATCAGATCCAACAGGCGTTTCGACTCCGCCTGAAATTCTTTCTTTTCCATTTCTGCCATGGTACATCATTCCTTGTATCAAAATTCTGGCACTCTCTGCTTTCGAGTGCTAATACATGATAGCACCATCTTCTGAAAAATGCAATAAGAAAATCCCTGCCTGCGGCAGGGATTTCACTCACCATTTTTCGTAGTGGACTTTTTCCGGTTCAAACACTGTCTTCATCTGAGGCTCCTCAGCAGGGTAGCCGAAGGCCAGGATGGAATGGGGCACCAGATTCTCCGGCAGGCCCAGCAGCGCCTGCTGCGCCTCCACCCGCTCCATCTGAGGCCAGGTTCCCAGCCACACAGAGCCGATGCTCAGAGCCTTGGCCGCAAGAACCATGTTCTGCCCGGCAATGGCGCCGTCCACCACCCAGTACTCCCTGGCACGGGGAAACGCCCGGTCCAGATCCCCCAGGATCAGGATTGCCAGCGGCGCCTGCTTCAGAACCTGGGCGGGACGGCCGTTGGCATCGGCCATCCGGCTGAGGATCTCCCGATCCCGCACCACAAGGAACTGCCAGTCCCGGGTGTTGGCGCAGCTGGGCCCGGCCTGGGCCGCCCGGAGAATGATCTCCAACGCCTCGTCGGAAACGGCCCTGTCCTCAAAGGAACGGACAGAGCGGCGGGTAAAAATCGCATCTAAGGTATCCATATTCGCTTTCTCCTTGTGCTCCATTGTAGCACGTAGAAAGCGGCTTTTTCAAAGACTATTTTCCGCCACCAGGCTGTCCACAAACTGCCGCGCCACCCGGGGCGTCCGGCCGCCGTGCTGGATCTCCCACTGGTTCGCGCGCCGCTCCAGTTCCTCTGCCGCAAGCTCCAGTCCCGCCTGGACCGCCATAGCGCGGACCATCTGCAGATATTCAGGCTTAGAAAGGGACATATAGAGGATGCGAAGGCCAAAGCGCTCGGAGAGGCTGGTCCGCTCCTGGATGGTCTCATCCCGGTGGATATCGCTTCCCTGCCGGTCCTCGAAGGTTTCCCGCACCAGGTGGCGGCGATTGGAGGTAGCATAGATGACCGCGTTTCCGGGCAGATTCTCCAGGCCTCCCTCCAGGGCCGTCTTGAGGGCAGAATAGCCCCGGTCGGAAGTTTCAAAGCACAGATCATCCAGATAAAGGATGAACTTCTGGGGCTGCTCGGAGACCAGCCGCACAAGCTCCGTCAAGCTGCTGAGGCTGTTCTTGCCCACCTCCACCACACGAAGGCTGCCGAACTCCGGCTCATTGACAAGGCTCTTGATGGTAGCAGACTTGCCGGTGCCGCTGTCGCCGTAGAGCAGCACATTGGCCGCCGGTGCGCCCTGCACCAGATGGCGGGTGTTCTCCAGCACCGCCTCCCGCTGCCAGCTGTAGAGCAGCATCTGCTCCCGGGTGATGGGGTCGGGATTGCGGACGCTCCGCAGACTGCCGTGCTCCCACAAAAAGGCTCTGCCCTTTGCAAACACGCCCACGCCGTCCCGGCGATAACCCTCCAGCAGACGGTCAAACGCCAGCGCCTGCCCCTGCTCCAGCTCCGGCAGAGCAAGAATCGCCGAGCGCTGCTCCGGCAGACGCGCTGCCATCTGGATCTTCAGGTCATGGAAGCTGAGACTTGCGGCCTGGCTCAGAACAGCAAGGTCCTGTCTGGCCGCCTCACAGAAAGCGGGATCCTCCCTGCCCCAGGCAACCGCCCGGCCAAAGGCCGTTTCATCATAGCGAAGGTGCTCCCAGAGGTCCCGGGACAGGCTGGAATAGCCCGCCTCCCGGACGCTGTAGAGGAACTGGGCATAGCGCTCCCGCAGGGCGCCCGGCTCCCGCTCCAGCGCGGACAGCAGGCCTTGCAGGGCCTGCATCTCTTTCAGTTCCAGCAGACCGCGAAAGGTGGTCAGGCAGCGCAGCGCTTCAGACAGGGATTCAAAGGACATGGTTCTTCCTCGCTTCCTGGTTTTTTCGTATTTTATCACAACCCATCTAGGTCCGCAAGAGGGGCAGGGCCAACGAAAAAATCCCCTGACAAACGTCAGGGGATTTGAGGTGTCTTACAGCTCATAGTCGGCGCAGACCCGTTCCACTGCATAGCGGTGGACTATCTCCTTCACCGCGACATGCAGTGGGTTGGTCTGATATGCCTTTTCCGCCGCGGCGTCCGCAAAGTCCGAATCCAGGACCAGGTCCCAATCTCCCTGGTAGGTGCGGCGGACCTTGGCGCTCAACAGGCCGGGGATCTTGCCCTGCAGGCCCTCCAGGCCGGCGCGAATCTCCTCTGCTGCGGCAGCCTTGTCGCAGTCCGAAGACAGCTTCCAGAAAATCACATGCTTGATCATGGCGTCATTCTCCTTCAGTATCCAGATATTTGAAGAAAAGAGCAGCCTGAGGCCCTCCGCCTCAGGCTGCTCGCAGTTGCTTCTTACTCCTCGGTCTCCTCAGCGGCAGGAACCTCAACCGCAACATCGGGCTCCGCGGTCTCCTGCTGGGGCTCCAGCAGAGCACGGATGGACAGGCTGATGCGCTTGCCCTCGGTGTTGATGTCGATGATCTTGGCGTCGACTTCCTGACCCTCGGTCAGAACGTCGCCGGGCTTGCCGATGCGGCGGTCCGCAATCTGGGAGATGTGGATCAGGCCGTCCACACCGGGAATGATCTCAGCAAAGGCGCCGAAGGTCATGAGCTTGACGATCTTGACCTTGGCAACATCGCCCACCTGGAAGTCGCGGGTGAAGATGGTCCAGGGGTTGTTCTCCTCGGTCTTGTAGCCCAGGGAGATCTTCTTCTCGGGCTCGAAGGAGATGACATAGACCTCGATCTCATCGCCGACAGAGACGACCTCTGCGGGATTCTTGATGCGGTTCCAGCTCAGCTCGGAGATGTGAACCATGCCGTCCACGCCGCCAATATCCACGAAAGCGCCATAAGAGGTCAGGCTCTTGACAACGCCCTTGTACTTCTTGCCGACCTCGATCTCAGACCAGACCTTCTCCTGCGCAGCCTTGCGGGCCTCGGCCTGCAGGGCGCGGATGGAACCGACCACTCTGCGGCGGGCGCGGTTGACCTCGGTGATGCGCATCTTGACAGTCTGCTTGATGAGGGTGCTCAGATCGCCGTCCTTGGGAATACCGGTGGCGGAAGCAGGGATGAAGACACGGATGCCCATGACATTGGCAACCACGCCGCCCTTGTTCTGCTCGGTCACAACGCCCTCCACAGGAGTCTTCTCCTCACAGGCCTTCTCGATGTCGATCCAGTTCTTCTCGGCGTCCAGGCGCTTCTTGCTCAGGACAGCGGTGCCCTCCACATCGTTGACGCGGACCACATAGGCCTCGATCTCGTCGCCGATCTTGTAGAGAGTCTGAGGATCCACGGTGGGATCCGCAGTCAGCTCGGAATAGGGGATGTAACCTGCATGCTTGGTGCCCATTTCCACACACACATCGGTGGGGGTCAGAGCTGTTACAACGCCAACGACTTTGTCTCCTGTATTTAAAGTTTTGAAGGACTGCTCGAGCATTTCCTCGAAGCTCTCCTCCTGCACAGTTTCATTTCTGATTTCGTCGCTCATTTTGTTGTCTACCTCCTTAATTATCCACGGGGGCGTGGATGCGCCAGCCGTGATGCCAACGGTAGGCGTGCTTTGAAAATGCGCAGGATTCAGTTCATCGGCGTTGTCAATCAGAACGACCTGGGGGCAATGCTCCTGACAGATGGCTGCCAGACGTTTTGTGTTTGAACTTGAGGAATCACCGACGATGACCATTGCATCGCATTGCTTGGAAAGCGCGAGCGCTTCCTTCTGACGTTTTTCCGTTGCTCCACATATTGTATCAAAGATTTCGCAATTTGTACACTCTTTTTTTGCGACTTCGGCACATAATTTCGAATTCTTTTGGGTGCTGGTGGTCTGAAAGACCATCAGCAGGGGCTGTGTCCTTCGTTCCGGGGCCTCCGAGAGCCATTTTTGCAGCTCCTCCGGGGTCTCCAGCACCACCGGATCGTCGCACCAGCCGGCGATGGCCTGCACCTCCGGATGGGTCCGGGTGCCGATGATGATCGGTTTTCGCTCCCCTGCCGCGGCGACAATGCGATGAATCTTCTTCACGAAGGGGCAGGTGGCGTCGATGATCGTGGTCCCTCGGGCCTCCAGAGCTTCCACCGTGGCGCGGCTCACGCCATGGGAGCGCAGGATTACCGCGGCGCCCTCCGGAACGTCCTCCGGACGCTCCACGCTCCGAACGCCCGCGTCTGCCAGGGCCTGCACCACATGGCGGTTATGGATGATGGGTCCTAAAGTAACGGCGTGGATCCCGTTTCGTACGCAGTCCTGGGCCAGCTCCACCGCCCGGCTCACACCGAAGCAGAAGCCGGCTGTCTGGGCAAGGATGATTCTGTTCATGACTCCTCCAGGGCGTAGATCTTTTCCATCAGCTCATCTGTGGCCGACTGAAGCTCCGGCGAGGTAGCCTTGGCACCCAGCATTTTCACCTGGAAGGGCGCGCCGAAGCGGACATCGATGGGGCTGAGAAAACGCTTCTGCCTGGTCACATAGACCGGCACCAGCGGCGCGTCGCTCCGGGCAGCCAGCATGGCCGCGCCGGTGTGGGGCGTGACCTCCTTGCCGGGCTTGACCCGGGTCCCCTCCGGGAAGATGATGAGCCGCCGATCGTCCCGCAGGACCCGCAGCGACGCCTTGATTGCATTCACATCTGCCGCGCCGCGGTCCACATAGATGACGCCCAGCCAGCCCAGGAGCGGTCCGATGAGCGGCACCTTGGAAAGCTGCTTCTTGGCCATGACCGCCGTCATGGTGGGCTCATGCAAAGCAAACAGCAGCCAGATGGGATCTGTCAGGGCTGAATGATTGGGACAGATGACGCATCTGCCTGCCGGAAGCTGCTCCCTTCCCGTCACCCGCAGGATCGGATGGACGAAGAACAGGGCAATGCGCAGCAGCACATACAACACCCGATAGACGATGTTCATCCCAGCTTCTCCCGGATGATCTCCAGAATGGCCTGGACGGAATCGTCAATTCCCAGGTTTGTCGTATCCAGCTCATATGCGTCATGGGCCTTGCGAAGAGGCGCGATCTTCCGGGTGCTGTCCTGCTCGTCGCGCTGCAGAAGGTCCTGCAGCACCTTCTCATACTTGGTCTTGGGATCCTTGGCCTTCAGCTCCTCATAGCGTCGGCGGGCCCGCTCCTCCGGACTGGCTGTCAGGAAGATCTTCACATCCGCATCCGGCAGAACCACCGTGCCGATGTCCCGGCCATCCATGACCACGTTCTGCTCCCGGGCGATCTGCCGCTGCATATCCAGAAGATACTCCCGCACCACTGGAAACGCGGAGATCTTGGAGGCGTAGTCCGAAATCTCCGGCGTGCGGAGCAGCCCGGTCACGTCCTCTCCATTGAGGAACATCCGCTGCTCACCCTCCTCGGTATAACGGGCCTCGATAAAGGCGTCCCCGATGAGCCGGGTGATGCCGTCCCGATCCTTGGGGCCGATGCCCAGCATCTCGTAGTGGCAGCCCAGGGTCCGATAGATGGCGCCGGTGTCCACATAAACGTAGCCCAGTGCCTTGGCAACCGCCTTGGCCATGGTGCTCTTTCCCGCTCCGGCGGGGCCGTCAATGGCAATCGCTCTCATTTCATTCTCCTTCCGCCGCGGCCCGTCCGGCCAGATAGCCGGTGGACCAGGCGATCTGTAAATTAAAGCCACCTGTGTAGGCGTCACAATCCAGAATCTCCCCCGCAAAGAACAGCCCAGGGCAGAGCTTGGAGGCCATGGTGCGGGGATCCACCTCCTTGGGCTCCACACCGCCGGAGGTGACAATGGCTTCTTCCACAGGACGCAGTCCCGCGATTTTCACGGTGAAACGTTTGGTTTCCCGCTCCAGCGCCAGGCGCTCAGGCCGGGTCAGGGCATTGACCCGTTTCTCCGGGTCCAGCCCAGCCTTTTCCAGGATCACGGGGATCAAGGCGCTGGGATACAGGCCCGTTACCGCGTGCTCCAGGGTTCGGTTCTGCTGCTCGGCAAAATCCCGCAGGACCCGTGCGTCCAGAGCAGCCTCATCCAGGGCAGGTTTCAGGTCGATGACCACGGTGTAATCCGCCTGCGCGCGCATATGGGCGCTGGCACTGAGAATCGTAGGTCCGGACAGGCCAAAGTGGGTAAAGAGCAGCTCGCCGAAATCCGAATAGATGCACTTCTCTCCAGCCAGAAGCTTCACGCCCACATTGCGGAGGGAAAGACCCTGCATCCGGCGGCACCAGTTGCCATTCTCCTCCAAAGGAACCAAAGAACCGATGGGCGGCGTGATATGATGTCCCACGGACGCTGCCAGCGCATAGCCGTCGCCGGTGGAGCCGGTGAGCGGATAGGACTTGCCCCCGGTGGCCAGGATCACCCGATCCGCCTCCAGGCGCGTCCCGTCCTCCAGCTCAGCGCCGCAGACCGTGCCACTGCCCAGCAGGAGCTTCTTTGCCCGGCCGGTTACGAGCTTCACGCCGGCGCGATAGAGCGCAGTCTTCAATGCTCCCACAATGTCGCCGGCCTTGTCGGAAACCGGAAACACCCGATTCCCCCGCTCCACCTTCAGCGGAACGCCCTGCTCCTCGAAGAAGGCCATGACAGATTCCGGCGGGAAGGCATAGAGGGCGGAGGAAAGAAACTTCCCATTCCGGGTGATGTTCTGCAGAACCTCCCGGGCTGTCGCCTGATTTGTCACATTGCAGCGGCCCTTGCCGGTGATGCCCAGCTTACGGCCAAGGCGGGGATTGCGCTCCAGAAGCGTCACATTCGCGCCGCAGCGGGCGGCCTGGATCGCGGCAAACATGCCTGCCGCGCCGCCGCCGATGACCAGAACCTCAGGGCTCAACTTTTTCGTAGACCTCATACTCGTCCCAGATCCGCTCCAGCTTTTCAAAGGTGTGCTCCAGTTCCACATTCCGCTTCCGGCTGATGGCAACCAGCAGGGCGTTGATCATGCTCATAGGCGCAACCAGGGAGTCCACCAGAGAGATCATATCGCTCTGGGCGGTGAGGACGTAGTCCGCGTACTCCGCAATGGGCGACTGCATGGAGTCCGTCAGGGCCACCACCGTGGCGCCCATGTCATGGCAATAGCGCATGGCCTTGACCGTGCGGCTGGAGTAACGGGGGAAGCTGATGCCCAGCACCGCGTCCCCGGGGGCCACCCGGACCAGCTGTTCGAACATCTCCGAAGTGGAGTTTGCCGCTACCAGCTGGACATGGTCGAACATGAGATTCATATAGAAGCCAAAGAAGCTTGCAAGGGCGGAGGCAGAGCGTACGCCCAGAATATAGAGCTTGTTGGAGGCCAGAATGGCATCTGCCGCGGCGTTGAACACCTCCCGATCCGCCTTTTCCAGGGTCTGACGGATCTTGTCCACGTCGGAATGGAGCACCGCGGAGAGCACGTCGCCCTGTCCGATCCGGTCGTTGGCGACCTCCAGGCGCTGGACGGAGGTGAGCTTGTTGCGGATCATCTCCTGGAGGGCGCGCTGCATCTCCGGATAACCTTCATAGCCCAGCTCCACAGCGAATCGGACCACGGTGGATTCGCTGACGCTGACGGTCTTGCCCAGGCGGCTGGCGGTCATAAAGGCAGCCTTGTCGTAGTACTCCAGGATATAATTTGCGATGAGCTTCTGTCCTTTGGAAAAGCCAGACATATTATTCTGAATCTGGTTCAAAATATCTGAGGCCATGGTTCAGACTCCTCTCAACTCGAAAAAAATACGGTGTTTGCGCAAGTACGATCATTGTACCGCCAAACACCGTATTTTGCAAGATTTTTATGCATAACTTGCGGCAATTTTTTACACACCCGTTTCCCTTCGAATGATCTGTATCTCCTCGCTTGTAAGGAATCTCCAACTTCCAGCCGGGAGATTCCCCATGGAAATTCCGCTTTCTTCCACGCGAAGCAAACGTTTGACCTTCATTCGAGCCATTCCGCACATCCGACGGATCTGCCGGTTGCGTCCTTCATGAATCACCACGCGCAGGGTCGCTTCCTCCGAACTTTGGCAGAGAACCGTCACCTTGGCAGGCCGGATGCGGTAGCCGTCAGGCATGGTCAGGGGGCTTTGCAGGATGCGAAGGCCCTCCTCCGTCAGCCCGGTGACCGTGACCTCATAGACCTTGCTCACCCCCACCTTGGGGTGCATCAGGGCATTGCAGAGCGTGCCATCGTTGGTGAAGAGCAGCAGTCCCTCCGAGTCCCGGTCCAGACGTCCCACCGGAAACACCCGCTCCGGGCAGTCCGCCACCAGCTCCGAGACATCCCGGCGGCCCTGCTCGTCATGCATACTGGTCACATAGCCCCGGGGCTTGTGGAGCATGAGAAAGGTGGGCTCCGGGCGTCTTGACAGGGGGACCCCATCCAGAGCCACCACGTCACAGTCCAGGTCGGCGCTCATGCCCACCTGAGCCGGCAGCCCGTTGACTGTCACCCGTCCGCTTTCAATCAGCTTCTCCGCTCCCCGTCGGGAACAGAGGCCATATTCTGAAAGTAGCTTTTGCAGTCTCTTCTTCATTGACAACCTCCATGCGCGCCTTTGCGCTGCCGATCTGCTTCCCATGCAGGAAGAAGCGGACCTGCGCCTCCCCTTCCTCGTCCCAGGGAAGATTCTTCAAACGCACCAGCGCCAGGGGCTGCTCCCCGGGCAGCAGTGGATAGCGGAAATCCTCCGCGGCGCGAAGCCGCAGGATCCTGCCGCTGAGCAGGGGCAGTTTTCCAAGCTCCGCGTCCTCCGGGAGCAGTTCAGTTTTGCTGAATCGGGCCATTGCATCTCGCAGCAGCGCCTCATGATCATTCCAGTCGTCCGGATCGGAGATGGTGACCAGGATCAGCCGCCGTCCGGCCCGTTCAGCCGCGCTGACCAGGATCCGACCGGCCGCGCGGGTGTAACCGGTCTTGACGCCCACAAACTCGCCGGAGCGCCAGAGAAGCTTGTTGTGATTTGTATGGCTTCTTGCGCCGATGCGGATGCTCCTTGTGGCCGTGATGGTCCGAAGCTCCGGCTCTTCCATGGCAGCGGCGCCCAACAGGGCCAGATCCCGGGCTGTGGAGTAGTGACCCTCCGCGTCCAGTCCGTGGGGATTCACAAAATGGCTGCTTTGCATGCCAAGTTCCCGGGCGCAGGCATTCATCTTCTCCGCAAAGGACTCCAGGGATCCTGCGCAGTGCAGGGCAAGGGCTGCCGCGGCATCGTTTCCGGACGAGAGCAGCAGACCATACAGCAGCTCCCGGACCGTCAGGCGCTCCCCTACCTTTAAATAAATAGAGGAACCCTCCACGCCCACTGCCTCCGGGGGAATCTGAACCGTCTCATCCAGATTGCACGTCCGGCAGATCACCAGAGCCGTCAGGATCTTGGTGGTGCTTGCCACCAGGCTGGGCGCGTCCGCATTTTGCTCAAACAGGACCTGGCCGCTGAGCGGATCCAGGACCAGGGCGCTCTTTGCCGAGAGGGCGAAGGCCTCCGAAGCAAAGCAGCCCAGAAGCGCCAGACAAAGGGCCAGGCGCAGAAAGCATCGTCTCATGTTTCATCCCCCGGCATTAGCATGCCGCGGGATGAGTCTGATTATTCCAGAACCTGGACCTCGTCCTCCGGCTCCTCCGGGGTCTTCCGGGACTTCAGCATGCCATTGACCTTGTCCACGATCTCCGGAAGCATATCCAGCAGGCGATCCACCGAGCTGGGCGCGCCGTCCGTGATAGGCAGGACCCGAACATTCCCCTCCTTGACCACCAGGAAGGCCACGGGCGTGATATTCACACCGCCGCCGCCACCGCCGCCAAAGGGATTCTCAGCGGAGTTCTTGCTTGCAAAGTCGGAGCCGCCGCCGGCATAGCCGAAGCTGACCTTGGAAACCGGGATCAGGGTCACCCCGTCCGGGGTAGAGATGGGCGTACCCACAATGGTGTTGGCGTCCACCAGGGAACGGATCTTGTCCATGGTGTTTCCCAACATGTCAGTCAGAGGATGATTCATTCTTTTGCACCGCCTTTTGTTTTTTTGATTTGCGCAGTTTGAAAAATAGTTTGACTTCCTGGGCGCCGTAATACAGGGCGACCCAGAGGATCTGCCAGACAAACAGGGTTGCTTTCAGTTCGGCCTGGATACGCATCTTGGTCTCCTCCGGATCGTAGAGGGCCTTGAAGTCCCGCTTCTTCACCCGGAAGGCCGCGTCGATGGGCGCGCTCAGGCCGCCCAGAACCGCCCAGGCCCTGCCATAGTTGATGCCGGTGGCCGCGGCGTCCTTCCCACCGTAGGTCACATAGAGGGTGCAGCGCCGAAGGGCGATCCGATGGAGCAGACTTCCAACCGCCGCCAGGGCCTTTTTGGCCATCGGCAGGTAGTACTCCAGATCCGACAGTGCAAAGCCCTGTTTCGGTTTTTCCTTGGGCTTCTCCTCTTTTTCCGGCTTTTCCTTGGGCTTTTTGGGCTTTTTTTCTTTCTTCTTTTTTGCGGGCTTTTTTTCGATCTTCGGCACAAGCTGCTTGTGGAAGGGTCCGATGATCAGGCGCACCGTCGCAGCGTCCATCATGACGAATGACGCGCCCAGGGGGATCATTCCAACGAGAAAAAGCACCAGCAGTACGATCAGAAGGGCCTTCATGACGGATGCTCCGCTTCTGCCATGGAGAGCTGCTCCGGCGCCTGCTGCTCCGTCTGAGGTGCCTCTGCCTCAGCCCGGGCAGCCTCCCCCACCTTGTCCAGGTTGATGGTCCGGATCTCCGGCAGCTCGTCCAGGGAGCGCAGGCCAAAGGTCCGCAAAAAGTCCGGCGTGGTCCGGTAAAGGATGGGACGGCCCGGCACATTCAGACGGCCACATTCCTCGATCAGCTTTTTGGTCAGCAGGGCGCTGACGGTGTAAGCGCTGTCCACGCCCCGCAGCTGCTCCACATAGGCCCGGGTTGCGGGCTGATAATAGGCGATAATGGTCAGGGTTTCCAGCTGGGAAGCGGAGAGCTTGGGAGGCTTGCGAGTCTCCAGCGTCTTGGTCACCAGCTCTGCCATCTCCGGGGAGGAGCACATCTGAAAGCTCTCCTCCAGCTCCAGCACCCGGATTCCCCGGCGGTCAAAGGACAGGGAATCTGCCAGGCTCCGGGCCGCGGCGCGGATCTCCTCCGGATCCGTCTGCAGGCTCTGACTGAGCCGCTCCACGGAGACCGGCTCACCGGCGGCGAACAGGATCGCCTCCAGGGCGCGGATCAGGGTATCTTGCTCCATAGGGCCAGCCTCCTTTCAGGATTCTTCCGGCATCTCATCCGGCATTTTCACGAAGCGCACATCTGCATCTCCCAGTTCAATGGAGTTCAGACGGCACAGCTCCAGCACGGCCAGGAAGGTTGCCACAAGCTCAGACCGGCTTTTTGCCCCGGAAAACAGCTCCCGCAGGCGGCGCACGCCGCCGGAGATGAGGCGGTGCAGGATCTCCGCCGTCTTTTTGGAGATGGAGTAGGGCTCCTGGACCATCACGGCCTGGAGGGCCGTGGTGGGCGGCGGCAGCATGCGCTCCGCCCGGTCCTGCAGCAGAGCATAGGCACGGATCAGATCCTCCGGCTCGTGCTGATAGCTGTAGCCCTCCAGCTTGCGCAGAGGCTCCGGCTGCTTGGGGAAGTAGCCCGTTCCAAGCTCCGAACGGGGTTCCAGAATGCTCACAGCGATGCGGATCTGCTCAAACGCGGCCTTGCGCTGCCGATCCTCCAGGGAGCGGATCAGAAGCTCCATCTCGCTCAGAGCCTCCTCCCGCTCGGCAAAGGACAGAAGCATTTTGGTCTTGATGAGCATGAGATAGCTTGCCATGGTGATGAACTCGCTGGCAATCTCCATATCCATGCGCTTCATCTCGTCCAGATACGCAAGGTACTGCTCTGAAATGGTGGAGATGGACAGGTCTTCTATGGCGATTTTATTCTTGCTTAAGAGCTCCAGGATCAGGTCCAGGGGGCCGTCAAAGTCCGTCAGGGTCTCCTCCCGGGAGCGGATCACCTGACTCAAATGGTATTTTGGTTCGTCCATGTTCGGCTCCTAGAAAAGAAGATGATTGACAAGACGGATATAGGGTGTCAGCAGGCGGAACAGGCCATTGATCAGCGCATTCATCAGAAAACTCAGAGGGCCGTCCAGCACGCCCAGCACCAGCAGCAGGACCAGAAGGATCATGCCATAGCGTTCATAGCGCATCAGGGTCAGATACGCCCGGTCCGGCAGGACGGCAAAGAGCACTTTTGACCCGTCCAGGGGCGGAATGGGGATCAGATTGAACAGAAACAGGCCCAACGAGATGGCCGCCAGGGTGGAAAAGAAAGAACCTGCATAGCTAAGCCAGGCATAGCGCAGGGACAGGAGCTGACACAGGATCATCAGCATGAGCGCCAGGATCCCCAGGAGCAGATTGGACACGGGACCCGCCAGCGCGGTGATGGCCATGCCCACCTTGGGATCGCGGAAGCGGGCGGCATTCACCTGCACAGGCTTGGCCCATCCGAAGTGGAACACCACCATCATAAGAAGGCCCACCGGGTCGATGTGCCGCAGGGGGTTCAGGGACAAGCGCCCCTGCTCCTTTGCCGTGTCGTCGCCCATCCAGTATGCCGCCAGGCCATGGCAGGTCTCATGGACCGCGATGCACAAAAGCGCTGCCGCGGCAGAGATCAGATAGTCCAGAAGCGTATCAAGGCGCAGCTGCTGCAGCCACGCGGTAAAACCAGTCAAAGGGATTCCTCCAAAGAATCATGATTTCTAATAGTATACCACAGACTTTTCAGAAAGGAAAGGGCGAAACTGCCAGGTTTCTTTTTTGCAGCCCTGCGCAGACTACATGGGAGGTGTGAGCATGCAAGTCAAGACGTTTCTTCTCACCGCAGGTCTGAGCATGGCGGCAGGCGCCGCGGCGGTGCTGATGCTGCCGCCGAAGAACCCGGTCCGGAAGGCTGCGGATCAGGCTGCACAGGCTGCAGCCGACGCCATCGAGAACGCAGCGGATACCATGCTGCATTGACCCCTGCGCCGGTCTCCGGCGCGGTACTTAAGAAATTTCAAAAAATGCTTGCATTTTCCAGAATCCTGTGCTAAGATATTTAGGCACTTGAGGTGCGTATGCGGCAGTAGCTCAGTTGGATAGAGTGACTGACTACGAATCAGTAGGTCGGGGGTTCGAGTCCCTTCTGCCGTACCAAGAGGATGTACTATCATTAGTACATCCTCTTGTTCTTTTTGTTTCTTCCTCTTTTCCTTCCCTCCAAGGCTCCTGCGCTTCGCTTGGATCCTTGGGAAGGGACTCGGCAAAGTCGGACATGCCCCCGGCATGTCCTTTGTCCGCCGACTTCTTCCGTACCAAGAGGATGTACTATCATTCGTACATCCTCTTGTTCTTTTTGTTTCTTCCTCTTTTCCTTCTCTCCAAGGCTCCTGCGATTCGCTTGGATCCTTGGGAAGGGACAGATTAGGAAACAACCGCCCACCTAGCGGGCGGTTGTTTCCATGTGGGCATAGCTCTCTGTTCCTCGCGGACACGTCAAACGTGTAATTCGATCTGCCAGTTGTGAGCAGACGTTTTTTCGACCTTTCCTTTTGCTTAGTTTATTCCGCTCTTATGGCTTCCCCTTGAGGGGAAGCTGTCACGACAGCGACTGATGAGGTGTTTTCTCGTCAGCTACTTTCCACCTCATCCGCCCCAGTTTGCGAACTGGGGCACCTTCCCCTTGAGGGGAAGGCTTTTTTTGTTCCTCCTCATTGCTTTTGCTCTTCTGAACCACTCGCCCAGGCGAGTGGTTTTCGGCTTTAAAAAAAATCCCCGGAGCCGCAGCTCCGGGGATTCTGGCAATTTTACTGCTCGTAAGCCTTTGTCCGGATCTCCTCCAGGGCCTTGGCCAGGAACTCGTCCTGGGTCATCTTCGTCTCGACGCCCTTGCGGTCCCGGACGGAGACGGTGCCGTTCTCAGCTTCCTTGTCACCCACAACCAGCATATAGGGGATCTTCTGGCCCTGAGCCTCGCGGATCTTATATCCGATCTTCTCATTGCGCAGGTCGGTCTCCACCCGGATGCCCGCGTCGATGAGCTTCTCCGCCACCTGCTGCGCGTACTCGTCCGCGCGGCCGGTGATGGTCATGACCTTGGCCTGCACGGGAGAGAGCCACAGGGGGAATGCGCCCATGGTCTCCTCAATGAGGTAAGCCATGAAGCGGTCCAGGGAGCCCAGGATGGCCCGGTGCAGGACCACAGGGGTCTTCTCCGTGCCGTCGGAGTCGGTGTACTTCAGATCGAACTTGGCAGGCAGGCAGAAGTCCAGCTGGCAGGTGGACAGGGTGTACTCCGCGCCAACGGCGGGACGCACGTTCACATCCAGCTTGGGGCCGTAGAAGGCGGCCTCGCCGATCTCCTCGGTGAAGTTGATGCCCAGCTCCACCAGGACCTCCCGGAGGGCAGCCTCCGCGGTGTTCCACATCTCATCATCCTGATGATACTTCTGCTTGTCCGCAGGATCCCGCAGGGACAGGACACAGCGGTAGTCGGTGATGTGGAAGTCCTTGTAGACCTCGAAGATCAGATCACAGACTTTGGAGACCTCGTCCTTGATCTGCTCAGGGGTGCAGAACAGGTGGGCATCGTTCTGGCAGAAGTGGCGGCCGCGCTCGATGCCCTTCAGGGTGCCGGAGGCCTCATAGCGGAAATCATGGGCGATTTCGCCGATGCGCAGGGGCAGGTTCCGGTAGGAATGGGGCTGGGAAGCATAGATCCGCATGTGATGGGGGCAGTTCATGGGACGCAGGACGTAGGTCTCCTCATCCACCTGCATGGCGGGGAACATATTCTGCTGATAATGCTCCCAGTGGCCGGAGGTGATATACAGCTCCTTGGTGCCGACACAAGGGGTCATGACATGCTGATAGCCCAGCTTCAGCTCCTTGTCCCGGATATAATTCTCCAGCTCCCGCCAGATGGTATAGCCTTTGGGAAGGAACATGGGAAGGCCGCGGCCCACCAGCTCATCGGTCATGAACAGGCCAAGCTCCTTGCCCAGCTTCCGATGGTCCCGCTTCTTGGCCTCCTCCACCTTGGCAAGATAGGCATCCAGCTCATCCTTGCTCTGGTAGGCGGTAGCGTAAATGCGCTGCAGCATCTTGCGGTTGGAGTCGCCGCGCCAGTAGGCGCCGGTGACGGAGGTCAGCTTGATGGCGTTGCCCTTCACATAGCCGGTGGAGTTCAGGTGGGGACCGGCGCACAGGTCGGTGAACTCGCCCTGCCGGTAGAAGGAGATGACCTCGCCCTCGGGCAGGTCATTGATGAGCTCCACCTTGTAGGGCTCGTCCTTCATGAACTCCAGCGCCTCTTCCCGGGGCAGCTCAAAGCGCTCGATGGGCAGGCGTTCCTTGGTGATCTTCTTCATCTCCGCCTCGATCTCCGGGAACATCTCCGGGGTGAAGGTGAAGGGAGCGTCAAAATCATAATAGAAGCCGGTGTCGATGGCGGGGCCGATGGCCAGCTTCACCTCCGGATGCAGCCGCTTGATGGCCTGGGCCATGATATGGCTGCAGGAGTGCCAATAGGTCTTTCGGAATTCCTCATTTTCAAAGGTATACTGCTTGTCGTCTGCCATAGAGGGGTCCTCCTTTTAAATGTGTGGGGGCAAATAAAAATCCCGCCCCCCGGAATCTCCAGGGGTGGGATACATTCGTATTCCACGGTTCCACCCTGCTTGCAGCTTGCGCTGCCGCTCGTATGCTCTGTAACGGGAGCGCCCGTCCGGACTTACTGCGGTTTCGGTCCAGCAGCTCAGAAGGGGTCACGGCCCTGCCGCCTCTGCAAGCTCCCTTTCAGCCATCTGAGGAGCTCTCTCTGGGCCGCGCACAACGCCGCATTGCTTCTTCAACGCCATTTTGCTGAGGCCAATATAGCAGATTTTCCGGCTTAAGTCAAATTTTTTTAGAAAAAAATTTTCCCTTTTTCGGGGAAAGAATTATGTAAAGCCGTTTCCTTCCAAGCATTGGATTTCTTCCAGGCATTGTTCGAGCTTTGTTACAAATTCCAACATGTTTTTCTGCGACGCGATTTTCCGCTTTTTTTGTTGTCAGAAAAAAACAGGAAAAATTTGTGAGAGCTGTAAAATTTCCATTATTTGGTATTCGAACATATATTCGTATATTTTCCAAAGTTTTTTTCTCGGAACCACAATATCTTGTGGATTTTTTCGGTTGGCGCTTTCTAGTCATTCCTACGAAATTTGTCGGATCCAGGCAAGAAATGTTCAGCGCAATTACACAAGATTTTCAGCCATACGGACAAGTGTCCATAGAAAGAATTACAAACTGTTATTTAATTTCCTTTTCCTGGTAACTTCTCGCCAATTTTCGGTCGCAATGTAAAATCATTATGTCAATCTTAAAAACTCCCGTTTTTGTTCGAAACTCGTCGGATTTCAAACCTATTTTCAAAGTTTTCTCTTGACAATTCTCAAATCATCTGCTAAGATGGGCTCAACATGTAATTAGTTTTTTACATTTTGAAACCGCTTTGTCACTTTTCGGGAGGTACGTTATGCATCGCAAGTCGATCACCCGTGAACTGCTTGGCATCGCCCTGATCCTGATTCTGGTCGTTGTCGGCATCACTGCGCTGGTTCTTGCTGCGCCGGACGAAACCGAGGAATCGGTCCTTGTCCCACAAACCGAGATTGTCACAGCAAGCAGCCAGGAGGAAGCAGCACAGCCCGCTGCCGCGCCGGTTGTTGCGGCGCAGGCCCAGCTGGCTCTGAGCACCACGGAGTGCCCCGCCGCTTCTGTCCGTTTTGTCTATTCCGATGAGTTTGTCCCCTACGACACGGTCTATCTGGATGACCCCACCCTGCGCAAGGGCGTGGAGATCGTCGACGCGCCGGGCCGCCAGGGCATCCTGCGCGCCACCACGGAGATCATGCTCCACGACGGCAAGGAGGTTGCCCGCCAGTACGTGGGCGTCACCCTGGCCCGCGAAAGCAGCGATCGAGTCATTCGCCGCGGCACGCTGGTGGAGACCTTTGCCAAGGAAGCACCGGTCGTCACCGGCTCGACCCTGCAGACCACCTACGCCATTCACAAGGGCGTTGGCAGCTATGACGCCACGCGCAACATGCTCTCCTCTGTCACCATTGACAAGGACGCAAAGACCATCACCACCCCCAGCGGCGAGGTCTTCACCTACTCGGAGCAGCTTCTGGGCGAGGCTACTGCCTACTCCTGCGAGGGTGAGATCAATCCCATCACCTACTCCGGCACGCCGGCCCGTGTGGGCGAGGTTGCCGTGGATCCCAAGTTTATCCCCATCGGCACCAAGCTGTTCATCGTCCTGCAGGACGGCTCCATGATCTACGGCTACTGCGTAGCCGAGGACACCGGCGGCGCTGTCAAGGGCAACGTCATTGACCTCTATGTGAACACCTTCGCAGATTGCTCCCTGGTGGGCCGCGCTCCCTGCGATGTCTATGTGCTCTCTTAAGCCGTAACCTTTTGTTGTTGCAAAACCGTCTTTCGCCTGTTAAGATACGGACGAAAGGCGGTTTTTTTATGGATCTATGCGCAGTCTCTGAGATTCGGGAGCTTCTCGCCCGGCACGGCTTCCGCTTCTCCCATGCCAAGGGTCAGAACTTCCTCAAAGCCCGCTGGGTGGTGGAGGATATGGCCCGGCTTGCCGGGGTGGATTCCTCCTGCGGTGTGCTGGAAATCGGTCCCGGTATCGGCCCTCTGACAGAGCAGCTCTGTCTGCGCGCAGGCAAGGTCGTGGCCGTGGAGCTGGACCGTTCCCTGGAGCCCATTCTGGCTGAGACCGTCGGGCAATATGAAAACCTGGAACTGCTCTGGGGCGACGCCATGAAGATGGACCTGCGCACTCTGGTCTCAGAGCGCTTTGCGGATCTCAGCCCCATGGCCTGCGCCAACTTACCTTATTATATTACCACGCCGGTGATCGCCGCCCTGCTGGAGGCAGACTGCTTTGCCTCCGTCACGGTCATGATCCAGAAGGAAGTGGCCCAGCGCATCTGCGCCCGGGCGAATACCCCGGACTATGGAGCCTTCACCGCCTTCTGCCGTTACTATGCGGATCCGGAGCTGCTCTTTGAGGTCCCCGCCGCCTGCTTTATTCCGGAGCCCAAGGTGACCTCCGCTGTGCTGACCCTGCGTCGCCGCGGCTGCCCTCCGGCGCCTGTGGAGGAGCCGAATCTTTATTTCCGCACCGTCCGCTCTGCCTTCGGTCAGCGCCGCAAAACCCTGCTCAACGCCCTCTCCGCCGGGATCTCCGAGCTGCCCAAGCGCGCGTTGGAGGCCTGCATTCAGCGTGCCGGCTTCTCACCCACCGTCCGGGGCGAGACCCTGAGCCCGGAGGATTTCTGCGCGCTTTCCAATGAAATCGCCCGAGAAAAGAGGCAAGAACATGCTTGAATTCGTGTTTCTGGATCTGGACAACACCCTTCTGGACTTCGGCGCCTGTGAGCGCGGCGCGCTGGAGCAGAGCCTTGCCCACTTCGGCGTAGCCATGACGGACGACATGTACGCGCGCTACTCCGCCATCAACGATTCCAAATGGAAGCAGCTGGAGCGGGGCGAAATCGACCGCAAAACCCTGCAGCTCTCCCGCTTTTCTGATTTCTTCGTGGAGTTTTCCCTCTCCCTCTCCCCCAACGCCTTCAACACGGCCTATCTGGATGCCCTGGGGCAGCAGGCATACTGTTTTGACGGGGCAAAGGCGCTTCTGGAGCAGCTGCATGCCGACTATCGTCTGTTCCTGGCGACCAACGGCGTGGAACGGGTGCAGCTTAGCCGTCTGGAGCGCGCCAGCCTTGCTCCCTATTTCGAGGCGGTGTTCAATTCGGAACGCATCGGCGTGCAGAAGCCGGAGAAGGCCTTCTTTGACGCCTGCTTTGCCCAGATCGAGGGCTTTGATCCGAGAAAGGCAGTTCTGGTGGGGGACTCTCTGAGTTCTGACATTCTGGGCGCCAATCAGGCAGGGATCGCCTCCTGCTGGTACAACCCTGCGGGACTTCCCCTGACGGGCGAGGCCAGGCCGGACTCCATCGTGTCCTCCCTGGAGCAGATCCCCGCGGCCCTGACGGTGCTTGGCATCGAACAGGGACTATAAAGAGGAAGCAGCCACAGATGGCTGCTTCCTCTTTTAATATTTGCTGATCTCCAGGCTCTCATCGTCCTGCCCCTTTTCGATGGCGCGGATCTGCACATAATAGCTGTAGCTGGGACTGACCTCCACCTTCACCCGGTCCCCCACCTTGTGGCCTAGAAGGGCCTTGCCAAGCGGCGACTCCTTGCTGATAAGGCCCTTCCGGGCGTCCTGCCGGAGGGTGGTGACTAGCTCAATGCGGTCCGTTTCGTCGTCCTCCTCCAGGTAGATCTCCAGATGATCGAACAGGCCCGCCACATCGGCGGCGGAGTCTGAGTCGATGACCTTGGCGGTCTTGATCATCCGCTCCAGGTAGCGAACTCGGCTGTCATTCCGGTTCTTCTCCTGCTTGGCGGTCTTGTATTCATAGTTCTCGCTCAGGTCGCCGAAGGCGCGGGTTCGCTGCACCTCGGCAATGAGCTGCGGGCGCAGTACCCGGGTCCGATACTCGATCTCCTGCTGCATCTTTTCCAGATCCACCCGGGTCAACTCGTCATGCATACTGAAATCCTTCCTTTTTCCAGAAAATCTATGGGCAAGTATAGCAAAGTTTTTGCAAAAAGGCAACCGCTCTTCGCTGTCTGAGGAAAATGCGGCGAAAAAAACGGAAAAATTCCCAACTTTTTTCTCTGTTCCCCTTGCATTTCCCCATGGAAACTGCTATACTATGCTTCGTTAGTAGGACTTGACTAGAGAGTGGGGATGATTCCCCACTCTTTTTGATTGAGAAAGGCAGGTGCGCATTGTGAAGGTCACCGACATTGTGCGTGAGATTGCGGAGCCCATCGTCCAGGCCCAGGGCCTGAGCCTCTGGGATGTGGAATACGTCCGGGAGGGCGGAGAATGGTTCCTTCGCATCTACATCGACCGCCCGGAGGGCGTGGACATTGATGACTGTGAGGCAGTCTCCCGGGCCATGGATCCCATTCTGGACGAGCGGGACCCCATCCCCGACAGTTATCACTTTGAGGTCTGCTCCGCCGGTCTGGAGCGCACCCTGAAAACCCCGGAGCACTTCGCCGCCTTCCTGGGCGCGGAGGTGCTGGTGAAGCTCTACAAGCCCAGAGATGGGATCAAGGAGTTCCCCGGTACCCTGCTGGGCTATGAGGATGGCCGCGTCAGCATCCGCTTCGGGGAACAAACACTGACTTTTGAAGCCTCGGAGGTCGCCCTGGTGCGCCTGCGGGTGGATCTTTGAGAATGGAGGAACTTTCGACAAAATGAACGCGGAAATTTTTGAAGCGCTTGCGCAGCTGGAGCGGGAGCGCGGCATCCCTCAGAGCTACATGCTCGAGAAGATCTCCCAGGCCCTGGTGGCCGCCTACAAGAAGGACCATGACGGCTACACGGACAACGTGATGGTGGAGCTTGGGGATAAAAGCATGCATATGTATATCCAGAAGGAAGTGGTGGACGACGTATTCTCCGACTCCACCGAAATCGCTCTGGACGCTGCCCGTTCCATCGACCCCAACGCCAAGCTGGGCGACCTTGTGAACGTGGACATCGAAACAAAGGCCTTCGGACGCATCGCCGCCCAGACTGCCAAGCAGGTCATCATCCAGGGCATCCGCGAGGCAGAGCGGGGCATGATCTATGACTCGTTCTCCTCCAAGGAGCACGAGATTCTCACCGGCACCGTGCTGCGCATCGAGCCCATGAGCGGCGACATGACCGTCCGCATCGGTCAGGGTTCCGACCGGACCGACGCCCTGCTCTCCGCCTCCGAGCAGATCCGCTCCGAGCACTATGTGGAGGGCGACATCATCCGCGTCTATGTGGTGGAGGTCCGCCGCTCCAGCCGCGGCCCGCAGGTCATCGTCTCCCGGACCCATCCGGGCCTGGTCAAACGCCTGTTTGAGCTGAACGTGCCTGAGATCGAGTCCGGCGCGGTGGAGGTCAAGTCCATCGCCCGGGAGGCCGGCTCCCGCACCAAGATCGCCGTCACCGCCACAGAGGAGAATGTGGATCCCGTGGGCGCCTGCGTCGGCAACCGGGGCGGCCGTGTCGGCGCCGTGGTGGATGAACTCCACGGTGAGAAGATGGACATCATCGTCTGGTCCGCCGATCCTGCTGAGTTTGTCGCTGCCGCTCTCTCCCCCGCTGAGGTTCTGTCCGTCCGGGTGCTGCCCGGGCAGAAGGCCTGCCGGGTGGCCGTTCCTGACGACCAGCTGAGTCTGGCCATTGGCAAGGAGGGCCAGAACGCCCGTCTGGCTGCCCGCCTGACCGGCTACAAGATTGATATCAAGCCCGCCTCTGAGCTTGCAGACGAGCCGGAGGAACCGGAAGATGATCCGGCCTTTGAAGACGAGGCCGCAGAAGAAGAGAACTGAAATCGTCTAGGAGGCGCCTATGCCGAAGAAGATCCCCCTGCGCCAATGCCTTGGCTGCCGGGAAATGAAACCGAAAAAGGAGCTGGTCCGGGTGGTGCGCTCGCCTGAGGGCGTCATCAGTCTGGACCTGAAGGGCAAGGCCCCCGGACGCGGCGCTTACATCTGCCCGGACAAAGCCTGTCTGGAGCGGGCCAGAAAGAGCAAGGCTCTGAGCCGCGCCTTCGACCAGAGCGTGCCGGACGAGGTCTATGCGGCTCTTGCGGAGAATCTGGAGGCAAACCATGGGTGAAACTGCACTGAATCTGCTCTCCATCGCCCGGAAAGGCGGCTACGCCGCCCTAGGAGAGGACGCAGTCGGCGCGGAGTGCCGCGCCCAGCACGCAAAGCTGGTGGTGGTCGCCTCCGACGCATCGGATCATACCTTCCGCAAGGCACAGAACCTTGCCAGAGCTGCTGCCTGCCCGGTGATGCGGATCCAGGCAACCAAGCAGGAGCTGGGTTACAGCGTTGGCCGCTCCACCTGCGCACTGGCCTGCGTCACGGACGCCGGTCTGGCGCTGAGCCTGGGCACAGCCCTGGGCAGTCTTTCGGAGACGGACCTGGAAACGCTGCGGGCCTTTGACGCCCGGCAGCGGAAGCTGCGCAAGGAATCCAAGGCCCACAGGAGCAATCTCAGGCATAAGAAGAAGTAACTATTGGAGGTGGCACCATGAGTACACTTGTGAAATATCGCATTCGGGACATGGCCAAGGACTTTGACATGCCGGCAAAGGCTGTCATGGAGTTTGTCGGCGAGTACTATGAGAAGCCCAAGAACAATATGCAGGTACTGGAAGAGGACCAGCTGAATGTGCTCTTCGACCAGCTGACCAAACGCAATCAGATCGAATCGCTGGAGCAGGTCTTTGCCGTCGCGCCCAAGCCCAAGGCGCCGGAGGAGGCGCCCAAGGAAGCCGAGAAGGCCCCTGAGAAGGCGGCGGAGAAGCCTCAGCAGAACGCCGGAGCCAAGGCTCCCAAGCCCGAGAAGCCTCAGCAGCCGGAGCGGAAGCGTGAGCGCCGTGTGGTGGATACCTCCGCCGTCACCGTCAACTCCGCACGCTTTGACGATCATGCCGATTCCCTGGTCTCCGAGCGGGAGCAGAATTACAAGGGCGGCATGCAGCGCATCGGCGGTGGCAAGAACAAGTCCAACAAGCAGCGCCGTCCCAGCTATCAGGGCAGCAAGTCCCGCTCCGAGGAGCAGGAAAAGATGCGCCGCCTCCAGCTGGAGGTGGTCAAGAAGACCCCGCTGACCGTGAAGATTCCCGACGAGATCTCCGTGGGCGAGCTGGCCTCCCGCATGAAGAAGACCGGCGCAGAGGTGGTCAAGCAGCTCATCAAGCTGGGCGTCATGGCCTCCGTCAGCCAGGTCATCGACTTTGACACCGCTTCCCTGGTCGCCATGGAGCTTGGCTGCAAGGTGGAGAAGGAAGTCATTGTCACCATCGAGGATAAGCTCATTGATGACCGGGCCGATACCGACGACGAGCTGGTTCCCCGCTCCCCCGTCGTGGTGGTCATGGGCCACGTCGACCACGGCAAGACCAGCCTGCTGGACGCCATCCGCAACACCAATGTGGTGGCGGGCGAGGCCGGCGGCATCACTCAGCACATCGGCGCCTACACCGTGCAGATCAACGGCAATCCCATCACCTTCCTGGATACTCCGGGCCACGCCGCTTTCACCTCCATGCGTGCCCGCGGCGCCATGTGCACCGATATTGCCATTCTGATCGTAGCCGCGGACGACGGCATCATGCCGCAGACCGTGGAGGCCATCAACCACGCCAAGGCCGCCAAAATTCCCATCATCGTTGCCATCAACAAGATGGATAAGCACGGCGCCAACCCCGAGCGCATCAAGCAGCAGATCATGGAATATGATCTGGTTCCCGAGGAGTACGGCGGCGACACCATCATCTGCCCCATCTCCGCCAAAACCGGCCAGGGCATCGACCAGCTGCTGGAGATGGTGACTCTCACCGCCGAAATGCAGGAGCTCAAGGCCAATCCCAACCGCGCCGCCAAGGGCGTGGTTCTGGAGGCCCGTCTGGACCGCAATCGCGGCCCCATCGCCACCCTGCTGGTTCAGAATGGCACCCTGCATCAGGGCGACGTGATCATTGCCGGCACCGCTGTGGGCCGTGTCCGGGTCATGACCAATGACAAGGGCGCCACGGTCAAGACTGCCGGTCCCTCCATCCCTGTGGAGATCACCGGCCTTTCCGAGGCTCCCGGCGCAGGCGATATCTTCAATGCCGTTGAGGACGAGCGCATGGCCCGCCAGCTGGTGGAGCAGCGCAAGGACCAGGAGAAGAACGCCATCGCCAACGCCGCCACCAAGGTCACGCTGGAAAACCTGTTCAGCCAGATGAAGGAAGGCGAGATGAAAGAGCTCAACATCATCGTCAAGGCGGATGTGCAGGGCTCTGCCGAGGCAGTGAAGGCCAACCTGGAGAAGCTCACCAATGAGGAAGTCCGGGTCAAGGTCATCCACGCCACCGTCGGCGCCATCAACGAATCTGACGTGCTGCTGGCCAGCACCTCCAACGCCATCATCGTGGGCTTCAATGTGCGGCCCGATCCCGCTGCTCAGGCCAGCGCCCAGCGCAGCAAGGTGGATATCCGCATGTACCGGGTCATCTACGAGTGCATCGAGGAGATCGAGGCGGCCATGAAGGGCATGCTGGCTCCCAAGTTCAAGGAGGTCGTCACTGGTCACGCCGAGATCCGGCAGACCTACAAAGTCTCCTCCATCGGCACCATCGCCGGCTGCTACGTCCGGGATGGCAAGGTCACCCGGGACAGCAAGGTCCGGGTCCTGCGGGACAACATCGTCATCTACGACGGCATGGTCGGCTCCCTGCAGCGTTTCAAGGACTCGGTCAAGGAAGTCACCGCCGGATATGAGTGCGGCATGAGCATCGAGCGCTTCAACGACATCAAGGAAGGCGACGTGTTCGAGTGCTACGCTATGGAGCAGATCCGAGACTAAGCATCTATGGAGGGGGAAGGCTGCCTTCCCCCTCTTTTTCAGAAGAAAAGGAGGACGCATATGGCATCCAATCGCACCTTACGCATCAATGAGGAGATCCAGAAGGTCCTGTCTGAGGACATCCGGACTCTGAAGGACCCCCGGGTCCAGGGTCTGATCTCCGTCACCGAGGTGGAAGCCACCGGTGATCTGCGCTATGCCAAGGTCTATATCAGCGTGCTGGAGAAGGAGCGGAGCAAGGAGGTCCTCAAGGGGCTCAAGTCCGCCTCCGGTTTTCTGCGCCGCTCTCTGGGCACCAAGCTCCAGCTGCGCTATACCCCGGAGTTGATCTTCGTGGAGGACAACTCCATCGAACGGGGCGCGCACATCTTTGATATTCTCAGCAAGCTGGATATTCCGGAGGATGACGCCGATGAATCTGCTGAATGAGGCAGCGTCGCTGCTCCGGCAGGGCGACTGCTTTCTGATCCTGACCCATCGCCGTCCCGATGGCGATACCATCGGCTCCTCGGCGGCCCTCTGTCTGGGCCTGCGGGCCATGGGCAAGCAGGCCTGGATCCTGGATAATCCGGAGATCACGCCCCGCTACCTTCCCTTCTGGGAGGGACTGACCCGCCCGGACCGGCCCGAGGGCGCGATTCTGGTCTCCACGGATGTCTCCGCGCCGGATATGCTGCTGCGCGGCGCGGAGGATCTGGCAAAGAGCGTCCAACTTTGTCTGGATCACCACTCCTCCAACCCCGGCTTTGCTCCGTGCAACGTGGTGCGGCCGGACTATGCCGCCGCGGGCGAGCTGATTTATGAGCTGCTGCAGGAACTGGAGATTCCTCTGACGCCTCAGATGGGCCTTGCCCTGTATCTGGCCGTCAGCACGGACACCGGCGGCTTCCGCTATGCCAACGTGACGGGCCACACCTTCCAGGTGGCCGCTGCCTGCTGCGCCGCTGGTGCGGAGATCTTCCCCCTGAACCGGGCCTTTTTCACCGTCAAAAGCCCCGCCCGCATCCGGGTGGAGGCCCATCTGAGCGACACCATCGAGTACTTTGCCGGTGGAAAGGTGGGCATTTGCAGCCTGTCCCTGGCCGATATGGCGGCTCTGGGCGCTACGGAGGACGATGTGGACGACCTAGCGGGCTTTGCCCGCACCATTGAAGGTGTGAAGATCGGCGTCATGCTGCGGGACCAGGCCGACGGTCTGGGCAAGATCAGTCTGCGCACGGACGACGATGTGAACGCCGCCGAGCTCTGCGGCATGCTGGGCGGCGGCGGACACAAGGCCGCTGCCGGGGCCAACGCTCCGGGGGGCGTCCCCGGCGCGAGAGCCGCTATTCTGGACGTTCTGGCCAAAAAGGGCCTTTTGGAGTGACCCATGGCAAATGGAATTCTCATTGTGGACAAGCCCCAGGACTGGACCAGCCACGATGTGGTGGCCAAGCTTCGGGGCGCGCTGCACGAAAAACGCATCGGCCACGGCGGCACTCTGGACCCCATGGCAACCGGCGTGCTTCCGGTTTTTGCGGGCAGGGCTACCCGGGCTGTGGAGTTTTTTGAAGCAGCGGAAAAGGAATATGAGGCGATTCTTCGCCTGGGCCTCACCACCAACACGGACGACATTACCGGCGAAGTGCTTTCCGAGCAGCCGGCGCAGATCTCCCGGGAAGCGCTGGAAGCCGCGCTCAAGCCCTTCCTGGGGGTGCAGGAGCAGCTGCCGCCCATGTACTCCGCGGTGAAGATCGTCGGAAAGAAGCTCTACGAGCTGGCCCGGGCCGGCAAGGAAGTGGAACGCACTCCCCGGCGCATTGAGATCTTTGCCCTGGAGCTTCTCTCCTTCGACGGGCAGGACGCGGCTCTTCGCGTGCGCTGCTCCAAAGGCACCTACATCCGGACCCTCTGCCGCGATATCGGCGCGGCCTTGGGCTGCGGCGGCACGCTTGCCGCCCTGCGCAGGACCCAGGCCGGCATTTATACCCTCTCTGACGCCCATCCCCTGCCACAGATTCTGGAGGATCCCGCGGCATTTCTGCTGCCCACGGATTCCCTTTTTTCTGAGCTCCCGGCGCTGACCATAACCAGCGAATCCGAGCGGCGCTGCCGGAACGGCAACGATTTTTCTCTGGACGTTGAGGCCGGCCGTTATCGTGTGTATTCTGAGGATGGAACCTTTCTCATGCTGGGCGAGGCCCAGGATGGGATCATGCACACGCTTAAGAGTTTTTTCGAGGTGAAGTAATTTGCGCGTCATTGCCCTTGGTTTTTTTGACGGGGTCCATCTGGGTCACCAGGCTCTGCTGCGGGAAGCCGCCCGTCAGGCGGATCGTCTCGGCGCAGTCCCGTCAGCCATCAGCTTCGACATCCACCCCAGCGCTCTGGTCTCCCATCAGTCCGCGGGGCTTCTGACCCTTCCTTCGGAACGGGAATCGTTGATGCGCGATCTTGGGATCCAGGAGCTGCTGCTCCTGCACTTTGACGAGGCGCTGATGCACATGCGCTGGGACCGGTTCGTGATGGACCTGCTGGCAGACCGCTATGAGGCCGCTCATCTGGTCTGCGGCGAGGACTTTCGCTTTGGCGACCGGGGCGAAGGCAACGCAGAGAAGCTTTCCGCCCTGTGCCAGGAGCTGGGCATTGGCCTCAGCGTGATCCCGCCGGTCTGCGTCGCGGGCCAGGTGGTCTCCTCCACCCGCATCCGCTGTCTGCTCCAAAGCGGGCAGATGTCCGAGGCGGTCGCTCTTCTTGGGCACCCCTACCGGCTGGAGGGAACCGTCCTCCACGGCAAGGCCCTGGGCCACACCCTGGGCTTTCCCACGGCCAATCTGGATTTCCCGGAGGCACTTCTTCCGCCCAGCTTCGGCGTCTATGCCTGCATGGCGACGCTGACGGATGGGACCCGGTATCCTGCTGTGGTGAATGTGGGGGTTCGGCCCACCGTGAAGGATTCCGGCCGCATCAGTGTGGAGGCCTGGCTGCAGGGTTATGAGGGAAACCTCTACGGCTCCCATCTGCTGCTGGAATTTAACCGCTTTCTCCGACCTGAACAGCGTTTTGAAAGCCTGGAAGCCCTGAAAGCCCAGGTTCTTGCAGATGGCGCGCAGGTCCGGTCGCTCTACAGATAAGAAAAAGCTCCATCCGCTGGATGGAGCTTTTTCTTATACCTCGTTGATGACGGGGATAATCATGGGGTTGCGGCGGGTCACCTTGAACAGGTACTGGGAGAGCTCGCCGCGGATGGCGCCTTTGGCCGCGCCGATGTCCAGCCGTCCCCGGCGGGTGTTGGAGTCAATGGCCGCCGCCGCAATGGCGCGCATTTCATCCATCAGATCTCCGGACTCCTTGACATACACAAAGCCGCGGGTGATGACCTCCGGCCCGGTGATGCGTCCGCCGTCCTGGGCGGAGACGTTGGCCACAATGACGATGATGCCGTCCTCTGCCAGGTGCTTCCGGTCCCGCAGAACCTGAGAGCCCACATCGCCCACGCCGCTGCCGTCCACAAAGACCTGCCCGGAGGGCACGATGCCGGTCTGCTTCATGCTCCGTCCGTTCAGCTCCACCACCTTGCCGATGTCCGTCACCAGCACATGGCTGGGCTTCATGCCCATGCCGATGGCCAGGGTGGCGTGCTGCTGGAGCATGCGCTGCTCGCCGTGGATGGGGATGAAGAACTTGGGCCGCAGCAGCGCATGGAGGATGCGAAGCTCCTCCTGACAGGCATGTCCGGAGACATGGAGGCCGGAGGACTTGTCATAGATGACCTCGGCGCCCTTGCGGTACAGCTCGTCAATGATGCGGCTAATGTTCTTCTCATTGCCCGGCACAGCGGAGGCGGAGATCATGACCCGGTCCCCGGGCTGCAGCTCCACCTGCTTATGGCCGGTAAAGGCAATGCGGTACAGGGCGGACATGTTCTCGCCCTGGCTGCCGGTTGTAACGATGACCACTTTCTCCTTGGGCAGACTGTTGATTTCGCTGATGTCCACCAGCGTTCCGGGCGGGATGGTCAGATAGCCCAGTTCCGTGGAGACCCGCAGTACGTTTTCCATGCTGCGGCCCGTCACCGCCACCTTGCGCCCATAGCGATGGGCCAGGGTCAGGATGGACTGGAGACGGTTGGCGTTGGAGGCAAAGGTGGTGATGAGGATCCGCTGACGGCAGTTGCGAAACAGCCCGTCAAAGCCTTCCGCCACAGTCCGCTCGGAGGGAGTATAGCCCGGGCGCTCCACATTGGTGGAGTCGCAGAGCAGGGCCAGAACACCCTCGTTGCCCAGCTGGCCCAGACGGGCCAGGTCCATCATGCCGCCCTCCACTGGGGTGGGATCGATCTTGAAGTCCCCGGAAAACACCACGGTGCCCACCGGGGTCTTGATGGCAAAGGCCACGGCGTCCGCGATGGAGTGGTTCACATGGATGAACTCCACCTGGAAGCAGCCGGCCCGGACCGTCTCTCCGGCCTCATGGGTGAACAGCTTGGTGCTCTCCAGAAGGCCATGCTCCTGCAGCTTCAGCTTCACAAGGCCGATGGTCAGCCGGGTCCCATGGACCGGCGCATTCACCTGCCTGAGCACATAGGGCAGAGAGCCGATGTGGTCCTCATGGCCATGGGTCAGGAAGAAGCCCCGGACCCTGGAGGCGTTCTTTTCCAGATAGCTCACATCGGGGACCACCAGGTCAATGCCGTACATGTCGTCCTCGGGGAAACCGATGCCGCAATCCACGACGATGATATCCTTACCGTACTCCAGTACGGTGATGTTTTTTCCGATCTCATTGAGACCGCCAAGGGGGATAATTTTCAGTTTTTCTGCCAAATAAAATCTAGCTCCTTTCGATTGTTTCAAATTTCGTCTATTTTAGATGTTTTTTCATTGTATTTCTGTCGAAATCATTCAGTAAAAATCCCAGGTGCGCACGAAAAACGCGCCGCGTCACAGCCCTTCTCTCCGGCCTCCCATTGCCGGCGGTGATGGCTCTGCGCAGCTGCTATTCCATTGGAAAGGCGGTTTCGCCCGGATGGGTCCGCGCACTGGGCGGACATGGCAAAAGGAAGTATACCACAGTTTGTACAAAAAGTACAACACTTTTTCTGTTATTTTGCCGAAAAGTTTTTTCTTTTTCCCAATCCGGCAGAAACTCCCGGCAGATTTGGTTGTGTTTTATCGCCGGATTTGATATAATATAGAATCTGAAACCATCGGTTCAGATCCCTGACGCAAAGGAGGCCAGCACATGAAGTATAAGCTCCGCCGGATTCTGGATCCGGGACCGGGCCCATATCTTGCCGGCATGGCAGTGATGATCCTGGTCACGATCCTGCTGCGGCATTATTATCTGGCTGCCGGGGAGGCTGCTCTGCTGCTGGCGCTGGTCCTCTATCATCAGCACGACAAGCAGCGCCGCCGCTCAGAGGTCTCCCAATACGTCAAGAGTGCCACCAGTTCCCTCCTGGGCGCCACCCAGGATCCCATCAAGCTGCCCTTCCCCATGGCGCTGATCAAGATCAGCACCAACGAAATCCTTTGGAACAACGAGGCCTTTCAGACGCTGACCGGGCTGGAGGACAGCATCTTCGAACGCAAGATGCACGAGCTCTTTCCCGGCTTCACCACCTCCTGGCTGGCCGAGGGCGGCATGGAGCTGCCCGGCGAGGTCCAGTACGGCGGCCGCCGCTTCCATGTGATGGGCACCCTCATCCGCTCCGATACCAGCGATCAGAGCGTGCTCATGGGCATGACCTTCTGGCAGGACTTTACAGAATCCCTGAACATCCGGGACGAGTACAATCGCTCCCGTCCCGTGATGGTTTCCATTCTGATCGATAACTATGATGAGCTGACCGCCAACCTGTCTGACAGCGCCGTCTCCTCTCTGAACGCGGAGCTGGGCGAAAAGATCAGCCTCTGGTGTGACAACTTCGGAGGCCTCCTGCGCAAACTGGAGCGCAACCGCTTCCTGTTCATCTTCGAGGCGCGGTCCATGAGCGCCATGCTGGAGGACAAGTTCTCCCTGCTGGACACCATCCGCTCCGTGGAGTCCCCCACGGGCATCTCCGCCACCGCCTCCATCGGCGTGGGCAAGGACGCGCCCGGCTTCCAGGAGCTCTATGACTACTCCAATCTAGCCATTGAAATGAGCCTTTCCCGCGGCGGCGATCAGGCCGTTGTGAAGGATAATTACAACTTCAGCTTCTACGGCGGCCGCACCAAGGAGACTGAGCGCCACACCAAGGTCAAGAGCCGGGTCATGGCCAACTCTCTGCGGGAGCTGATCCGCCAGTCCAGCACCATCTTCGTCATGGGCCATCGGAACTCCGATATCGACGCCATCGGTGCGGCGGTGGGCGTGCTGTGCCTGTGCCGGAAGCTCTCCAAGAAGGCCTATATTGTGGCCGATCTCCAGAACACCCTGGCAACGAGCCTGGTCAATGCCATGCGGGAGCTGCCGGAATACGCGGACGCTTTCCTCTCCGAGCAGGACGCCCTGCTCATTGCGGACAAGATGAGCCTTCTGGTGGTGGTGGATACCAATCGTCCCGATCAGGTGGACGCCCGGGGCCTTCTGGATTCCGTGGAGCGCATCGCAGTCATCGACCACCATCGCCGGGCGGCGGACTACATTGAGCATGTGGCGCTGAATCTTCACGAGCCCTATGCCTCCTCCGCGGCAGAGCTGACAACGGAGCTTCTGCAGTACACGGTGGATCCTCAGGATATTCTGCCCATGGAAGCCAGCGCCCTGCTCTCCGGCATCGCCCTGGACACAAAGAATTTCACCATCCGCACCGGCTCACGGACCTTCGAGGCCGCGGCCTTCCTGCGCCGCTGCGGCGCGGACACGGTGGTGGTGAAGAAGATGTTCCAGAACGATCTGGGCTCCACCCTGGAGCGCTACAAGATCCTCCAGTCCGCCAGGCTCTACCGGAAGGAGATCGCCATCGCTGCCCTGGACGAGCCTGCGGATCGGGCCATCGCCTCCCAGGCGGCGGACGAGCTTCTGACCATCACGGGCATCATCTCCTCCTTCGTCCTCTACCCCATGGACGATAAGGTGTTTATTTCGGCCCGCTCCATCGGCGACGCCAATGTACAGGTGATCCTCGAGCCACTGGGCGGCGGCGGAAACGCCGCCACAGCCGGCGCGCAGGTCTCGGGCAAGACCGTCCGGGAAGTGCTCTCCGATCTGGTGGCCTCCATCGACAAATACTACGAGACATAAAGGAGAAACAAGTATGAAAGTCATTTTAACCCAGGATGTCAAAGGCCAGGGCAAGCGGGGCCAGCTGATCGACGTTTCTGACGGCTATGCCCGCAATTTCCTGCTTCCCCGGAAGCTGGCCACCGAAGCCACTGCCGACAACCTCAACACCATGAAAATGAACGACAAGGCCGCTGCGGAGAAGGCTGCCCGGGAAAAAGCTCAGGCCGAGGCCTACGCCAAGCAGCTGGAGGAGCTGACCGTAATCGTCACCGCCAAGGGCGGCGGCCAGGGACGGCTCTTCGGCGCCGTCACCTCCGACGAGATCTCCAAGGCGCTCAAGGAGCAGCATCAGATCGACATCGACCGGCGGAAGATCGTACAGGAGGAGCCCATCAAGACCGTGGGCAGCTACATCCTCAAGTGCCGCCTCGGCTATGAGGTCACCGGCAAGCTCCACATCGAGGTCCGCGAAGCCTAATTTCTCACCCGGAGGTACCCAGCCATGGACGATCTGCTCTCCCGTCAAATTCCATATTCCGCCGAGGCCGAGCAATCGGTTCTGGGCAGCATGCTCATTGACAGCCGCTGTGTCAGCGATGTGGTAGGCATTCTGCGCCCGGACGACTTCTATCTCCAGCACAATCGGGAGATCTATGAGACCATCTATACCATGTTCAACTTCTCCCAGGTCATCGACCCGGTGACGGTGCTGGACAAGATGCGGGAGCGGGGCGTCTTCAACGAGGAGACCAGCTCCAGCTACCTGATGCAGCTCATGGACATCACCCCCTCCGCAGCCAATGTGAAGCGCTACGCGGAGATCGTGCGGGACAAGGCTCTGCTTCGCTCGATCCTCACCGCTTCCAACGACATCTCCGAGGCTGTGGGCGAGGGCGTGGGCACCGCCCAGGAGATCCTGGAGCTGGCGGAGAAGAAGATCTATGCCATCAGCGCCTCCGGCCGCTCAGACACCCTGGAGCATATCGGCACCGTTCTTTTGAAGGTCTTTGACCGGCTCTCGGAACTGAGCCAGTCCGGAAGTGACTTCCCCGGTCTCTCCACGGGCCTCAAGGATCTGGACCGGAAGATCAACGGTCTGAACAAATCCGACCTGATCCTCATAGCAGCCCGTCCCGGCATGGGCAAGACCTCCATCGCCCTGAACATTGCCCTGCATGCCGCCAAACACACGGACAAGGCCGTGGTGTTCTTCTCCCTGGAGATGTCCCGGGAGCAGCTTGGTATGCGCCTTGTTTCCAACGAGAGCTTTGTGGATAACCAGAAGCTGGTCACCGGCAAGCTTTCAGACGAGGAGTGGAGCCGCATCGGCATCGCCTCCTCCGCCATCAGCCAGACGGATATCCGGGTGGACGACAATCCCTCCCTCTCCGTGGCGGATATGAATGCTAAGTGCCGCCGGATCGACAATCTGGGACTCATCATCATTGACTATCTCCAGCTCATGACCTCTGCCGGAAACGGACGTCAGAGCGAAAACCGGGTCAACGTGGTCTCCGACATCTCCCGCGCCCTGAAGATCATGGCCAAGGAGCTGAACGTCCCCGTGATCTGCCTGAGCCAGCTCTCCCGTGCCAACGAAGGCCGGGCAGACAAGCGGCCCATCCTGTCCGATCTGCGCGAATCCGGCGCTATCGAACAGGACGCGGACGAGGTCATCTTCCTCTACCGCGACGACTATTATAACGAAAACAGCGAGGAGAAAAACGTGGCCGAGGCCATCGTGGCAAAGAATCGCCACGGCGAGACCGGCACGGTGAAGCTCCAATGGCTGCCGCAGTATACCACCTTTGCCGATCGGGAGTGGAAGCACAGTGAGGGATAAGCTGCGCCGCGCGATCTCCGCATTCCTGCCCGAGGGCGGAATCCTGACCTGCGCTGTCTCCGGCGGCGCCGATTCCGTTGCCATGCTGCACGCGCTCCACATGCTCTCTGGGGAGCTGGGGCTTGACCTGCGGGCAGCCCACTTCAACCATCTGCTGCGGGGCGCGGAATCCGACGGAGACGAGGCCTTTGTCCGGTCCCTCTGTCAGGACTGGGGTATTCCTTTGACCTGTGCGCGCGGCGACGCAGCTGCCCAGGCCGAAACCTCTTCGGACTCTCTGGAGGAAGCGGCTCGCCGCCTGCGATACCGCTTTTTTGAAACGCTCCCCGGCCCTGTGGCAACCGCCCACACTGCCGACGACAATCTGGAAACGCTGCTCATCAATCTGCTTCGGGGCACCTCCCTTGCCGGGCTTGGCGGCATTCCTCCCATGCGGGGAAAGTTCCTTCGGCCCATGCTGGCGGTGACCCACCAGCAGGCGCTGGATTACCTTGCGTCCCAAGGGATCCCCCACCGGGAGGATCAGAGCAACGCGGACCCGACGTTTCTTCGGAACCGGCTGCGAACCCAGGTGACGCCCCTGCTTGTCCAGGAGAATCCTCAGCTTCTGGGGAATATTCTGACCATGACTTCCCGCCTGCGGGAGGACGAGGCCCTTCTGACCCGCCTTGCCAGAGAGGCCTTGGATGGTGCCCGGGCAGGGAACGGCTGGTCCTGCAGCGCTCTCAGGGCTCTTCCGCCGCCGTTGCTTCATCGCGCCGCCATCCTGCTGCTCTCTGCGCTGCCGGACCGGACAGCAAAGCATGTGGAGGCGCTCTGTAAACTGATCCGCTCGGATCATCCCTCCGCGCAGCTCAGTCTGCCCGGCGGACATGCTGCCCGGCGGGAGTACGATCTGCTTCTGATGGAGGCTTCGGACGCAGCCAGGATCCCCTGGACTGCCCTGGATCTTGCGGGAGAAACCCGCATCGGTGCATGCAGCATCGTTTGCAGCCGCACATTGGAGCCTCTTCCGGGTGCGCTGCTTTTGCCGGACTGCCCGGCGCTCTTTGTCCGCAGCCGCCTTCCGGGTGACCGCATTCCCTGTTCTGGCGGATCCCGGCTTCTCAAAAAACTGCTCATTGATCGGAAGGTCCCCGCGCTCAAGCGGGACGCGGTGCCGGTCCTCTGCACCATGGACGGTCCTGTGGCCGTGCTGGGGGTTCCGGGCTGCTTCCCGCCCCTTCCGACGCAGGGTCCCATCCTCAACATTTTCTATAAGGAGACACGTCATTGAAACAGGAACGCAGAATCCCCCTTCTTGCCATTCTGGTTTTTCTGCTCACCGCCTTTGTGCTGATCTACTCCGTGGCCACCTATCAGGCCAGAGGGGAAGAACCCAGCTACTCTCAGGTGCTGGAGCTGTTCCGGAATGAACAGGTCAAATCCTTCTCCGTGGAGGACCGGCTGCTGGTCATGGATCTCTACGAGCCCTGGAACGGCCGCAAGACCGTCACCAAGGCCCTTGCAGATTTTGAGACCTTCGACCGGGACCTGCACGAGCTCATTGAAGAACAGATGGCCGCAGGGATCATCGAGGAATATGACTATCCCCAGGGCCGCTCCGGCAGTTGGTTCTCCCTGCTGCTGCCCTATCTGATCATGGGCGGCCTGTTTGTACTGCTCATGTTTGTGCTCATGCGCAGGGCCGGCGGCTCCGGAGGCGGCGCCGGAAACATGGCCCGCTTCAGCAAGGCCAACGCTCGGGTGGGCGCCATCAGCGACGTGACCTTCCAGGATGTGGCCGGCGCCGACGAGGAGAAGGCGGAGCTTGAGGAGCTGGTGGATTTCCTCAAGCACAGCGGAAAGTACACTGCCATCGGCGCCAAGATCCCCAAGGGCGTGCTGCTGGTCGGCCCTCCGGGTACCGGCAAAACCCTGCTTGCCAAGGCCGTAGCCGGTGAAGCAGGCGTTCCCTTCCTGTCCATCTCCGGCTCTGACTTTGTGGAACTCTACGTGGGCGTCGGTGCAAGCCGCGTCCGGGACCTGTTCGATCAGGCCAAGCGGGTCGCCCCCTCTATTGTGTTCATCGATGAAATCGACGCCGTTGGCCGCAGACGCGGCGCAGGCATCGGCGGCGGCCACGACGAGCGGGAGCAAACCCTGAACCAGCTGCTGGTGGAGATGGACGGCTTCAGCGCCAACGCCGGCGTCATTGTCATGGCCGCCACCAACCGGCAGGACATTCTGGATCCGGCTTTGCTGCGCCCCGGCCGCTTTGACCGGCAGATCTATGTGGGCGCACCGGACGCCAAGGGCCGGGAGGAGATTTTGAAAGTCCATGCCCGAAACAAGGCGCTGGGCGAGGATGTGGATCTGAGCATGGTGGCCAAAGCCACAGCCGGCTTTACCGGCGCAGATCTTGCGAACCTGCTCAATGAAGCGGCCCTGCGGGCGGCGCGGCAGAATCGCCAGGTGATCCGCATGAGCGACCTGAACGAAGCCATGCTGAAGGTCATTGCCGGTCCGGAGAAGCGGAGCCGTGTTATCACCGAGCATGAGAAGCGGCTGACCGCGGTCCACGAGGCGGGCCACGCCGTGGTCATGCACCACCTGGGCAGCCACGATCCTGTGCACCAGATCACCATCATTCCCCGGGGCGGCGCAGGCGGCATGACCATCAGCCTGCCTGAGGAGGATCGCAGCTATCGCTCCCGCAACGAGATGTATGAGCAGATCGTCTCCCTGCTGGGCGGACGGGTGGCGGAGGAGCTCTGTCTCTCCGATATCTCCACCGGAGCCAGCAACGATTTGCAGCGCGCCTCGGCTATCGCCCGGGAAATGGTCAGCCGTTACGGCATGTCTGAGCGCCTTGGCGCGGTCAGCTATCAGTCCGATGGCGAGATCTTCGTGGGACGGGACTATGAAAAGACCAAGTCCTACTCGGAGCTGACAGCGGGCGCCATTGACGAGGAGGTCAAGGCGCTCATCGACCGTGCCTATGCCCAGTGCCGTCAGATTCTCCAGGAGGATCGGGTCCATCTGGATCGAGTGGCGGACTTCCTTATGGAGCATGAGACCATGGGCCGCAACCAGTTCGAGGCCGCCATGGCAGATCAGCCCATTCCGGAGGAGGCGGAGGCCATCCTTCCCTCTGCGGAATTTGAGGACGACGAGGATCCGGATCCCGCCCATTGGGGCTTCTCCCAGGAGGATCTGGACGAAGCGGAAGAATCCAACGAATCCGAAGAATAAAAAGAACCGGGATGTTCAAACATCCCGGTTCTTCTTCTATCCTTGTTAATCCACGTCTGCGTAGTCGTCGTATTCCTTGGGGCGGCGGCTGGTCAGCTGCTTCAGATCCGGCAGCTTCTCCACAAAGCTCAGAACCACACAGGCCACACCCACGATTGTCAGCACAATACCCACGATCTTAAGCAGCGTTTTCACAGAATCCTTCATTGAAAGGCACCTCCAATTCAAATTCTCTTTGGGCATAGTATACCGCAGTTTTCCCTTCCGTGCAAGAGAAAAGCGGAAAAACCCTTGCAATTCCCCTTCTCTGCGCGTATAATGTTGTTAATTGATATGGCAGAGTAGGCCTCTGCGGGTCAAGTGCCGGTGGAACGGGGAGTTGTCCGCCGGACGAAGGAGCAATCCGCCGTGCAGAAGCCGCATCCCGCTGCCGCAATGGAGCACACTCCTTTGTGGCAAAATGCCATGGAAGGAGTGTTGTTTTATGTTAACTACAGCCAGCTCCCTTTCCCCTGCCTATTGGCGCAGCGCCGCTCTGGAGCTGAAAAACCTCCGGCGGCTCATCTTCGCCGCCCTGGTGGTGGCCATGGGCATCGTCATCTCCAGCCTGTTCATCCCGGTGGGAGACAATCTGCGCATCTACTTCAAGTTTCTGGTCTATTCCGTGGGCAGCGCTGTCTATGGGCCCTTCCTGGGCCTGCTGGTGGGAGCTGTCGGGGACACGCTGGGATACTTTATTCATCCCTCCGGCGCCTACTTCCCCGGCTATCTGCTCTCTGAGATGCTGGGCTGCCTGGTCTACGCCCTGCTGCTGTACCGCAAACGCATCACAGTGCTGCGGCTCTTTCTCTCCAAGCTCATCGTCAACGTGTGCATCAACCTCTGTCTGGGCAGTCTCTGGAGCGCCATGCTCTATTCCAAGGGCTTTTACTACTACTTTGCCAAGAGCGCGGTGAAGAATCTGCTGCTCCTGCCCCTGGAGGTGCTGGCCATGACCGCCCTCTTTGCCCTGCTCATCCCCCAGCTGGAGCGGATGAATGCCCTTCCCCGCAGGCCGGAGAATCAGAAGCGAATCGTCCCCTTCTTCTAAAAAGCGCAAAAAGGCCGCCTGTCCGGAAACCAGACAGGCGGCCTTGGCTGATTCTGGATCAGACAATGATCATATCGCGGATGAAGCCCTGCGCCTCAGAATGGCCGAACATCTTGCCATCCTCGGGGATCTCGTCCATACGGGCGGGAACGTAAGAGGCAACTTCCTTGTAGAGCACAGAAACTCTGTGGCTGCCCTGTGCCAGGCCGCCGGGCTTCTGGACCCGGATCATACAGGCTTCCTTCAGGGGCCACTTTACACGGCCCAGGGTGGCCATCTCATCATAGGTGTACTCCACACCATTGATGATGAAGGTGCACTTGTCGGGACCGAACTTCTCGCCGTCCACTTCCACGTTGCCGAAGCGGAACTGGCTCAGCCACGGGCCGCGATAGGCCACAAAGCGGATCGCGACCTGGAATCCGATGGCCTCGCCGGCCTCATTGTAAAGATTGCGGAATCCTTTGTACTGAACAGCTTCCATTTCCAACATTTTGATTCCCTCCGATCACTTATTCGCCCAGCAGGCGCTTGAGCATGACATGATGACGTTTCACCTGGGTCATGCAGTGGTTGTAGTTCTCCTTGTGCATGCCTTCGTACTCGGACAGCAGATAGCCGTTCCAGCCATGCTCCTTCATGATGTTCACGACTTCCACATAGGGGATCGTGGTCTCATCAAAGTCCTCGGACATGTTGTAGTACTTGGCGTGGCAGCAGTGAATGTAGGGCAGCAGGGGGATGATGTCCTCCGGCTTGCTGGGATCGAAGGGCCGGAAGGAGGGCATGCCGTCCGCCGCGCGATACTGGAAGGTGCCGAAGTCCACGTTGAAGCCGAAGAACTGGGTGTCTTCCTTCTCAATGAACTCCACATAGTCCATGATCATCTGATCCGTCAGCTTGGTGGGCGCATGGATCTCAGGCTGCATGACCACGTTGTACTTCTCCGCGTAGGGCAGCGCCTTGCGGATCACATCGCGCCAGATCTGGGTCGGAGTCAGGATCTCGTCGATGACGCCCAGCTTGGTGCGCATGCAGGTGAAGCCCATGTAGGACGCCAGCTTGATGTCGTGAATCAGCTGCTCTAGGGACTCCTCCACGGTGCACTCACGGCCCCGATACAGGCGGGACTCCACCCAGTGACCGTACTCCACGGGAACGATCTCGTAGTGATCGCAAAGAGCGAACCACTTGTTGAGCCACTCCTTGCTGGGATAGGGATAGCCGTCGATGATGCCGTCGGCCAGAATCTCGA